>Ga0335080_10006424_pt1 | contig 12149 bp, 6 predicted proteins | sample Lox_Sample_34_FD_206720 | JGI IMG/M metagenome (GOLD analysis project Ga0335080, IMG submission 206720) | Soil microbial communities from Loxahatchee National Wildlife Refuge, Florida, United States - Lox_Sample_3.4 | ecosystem: Environmental > Terrestrial > Soil > Wetlands | place: USA: Florida...
GATGGCCCCACCAAAGCTGCCGCGAGATGCACCAGTCTCGAATGTTATCGAGCCATTGCAGCAGGATCGTGCGCTGGTTGTCCGGCACGACTTCGATCAGGCCGCCGACCACGGCCTGTTTTGCGGGCTCGGCGAGAGGCTTCATCTTCATGAACCACTGCGTCGAAATGCGCGGCTCGACGATTGACTTGCAGCGGTCGCACACGCCCACGGCGTGCATGTGCTCCTTCACGCTCTCGATCAGCCCGAGTTCTTGGAGGTCCTTGACGATTCGCGCGCGCGCCGCAAAGCGCTCGACGCCGGCATATTTTCCGGCGCCTTCGCTCATGTGGCCGTCGTTGGTCATCACGTCGATTTCGGGCAGGTCGTGCCGCTTGCCGACCTCGAAGTCGTTCGGATCGTGCGCGGGCGTGATCTTGACGACGCCAGTGCCGAATTCGCGGTCGACATAGGAATCCGCGATCACGGGAATGTCGCGGTTCATCAGCGGCAGCGTCACGGTCTTGCCGACGAATCGCTTGTAGCGCTCGTCGTCCGGATGCACGGCAACGGCCGTATCGCCAAGCATTGTTTCAGGCCGCGTCGTCGCGACGACCAGGAATTCATTCGTGCCTGCGATCGGGTAGCGGATGTTCCAGATTTCGCCTGTGCGCTGGTGGTGGACCACTTCGAGGTCGCTGATGGCGGTCTGGCAGCGCGGGCACCAATTCACCATGTAGCGCCCGCGGTAGATCAATCCCTCGCGGTAGAGCCGCAGAAAGGCTTCGAGCACGGCGCGGTAGAGTTTCGGCTCCAGGGTAAAGTGCTCGCGCGTCCAATCGCAGGAAGCGCCGAGGCGGATCATCTGCTCCTTGATCACGCCGCCGCTCTCGGCCTTCCACTGCCAGACGCGCCGCTCGAACTCCTCGCGTCCCAGATCCTGGCGGCGGATTTTCTGCTCGGCCAGCTTTCGTTCCACAACGAACTGTGTGGCGATTCCTGCGTGGTCCATGCCCGGCAGCCAGAGCGTGCGGTGGCCCCTCATGCGATGCCAGCGCACCATCATGTCGATCTGCGAATGCTCCAGCATGTGGCCGATGTGGATCGAGCCGGTCACATTGGGCGGCGGCAGAGCGATGGAAAACGCGGGGCCGCTGCCGGAGTTTTCGGCTCGGAAGAGTTTTTCGTCAAACCAGGCCTTGGCCCAGCGCTCTTCGATCTCCTGCGGCTCGTAAGCCTTCGGAATTTCCCGGGGCATGCGTTCCTTGTGTCGTGAATTTGGTGCAGACGTGAAACACTCAATATACGGGCAGCACAACTAAGAGGTCAAATCGGCCAGTGAGATCGTTCAGCCGGCAGGAAATCAGGACGCCGGCTTCAGGATGACGATCCGGGTCGGATCGTCACTTTTCTTTCTTGGCCAGTTCGCTTTGCAGGAGGTTCTCGACCAGCGGCTTCAGCACGCCCTGCGAAAGCAGGTCGTGGAGCTGCGGCTCGAGTTTCTCGAGGACTTTCCGGACCACGGCGTCCACCGTCCCCGAATTCGGCGCGGGCGGTTCGGGCGCCTGCGAGCGAAACTCGGGCGGAGGCGTTAGGAACGGAATCTCGGCAAGGGCTTCGCGGCTCGGTGGCGGACCCGTAGGGATGCGCTCGCTGGTGATGCTTGGCTCGGGCTCGAGCGGCGCCACGGCGATCTCCGCGCGGTTCGACGACGACGCGGACGCGCTGGATTCCTCGGTCAGCGGCGTGGAAGGCGACACCAGGAATGAATGCAGAGGCTGAACGTCCTGTCCGCGCGCGCCGTACTGCGAAGGCGCCTCGGGCTCGTCTTCGACCAGCAGCGGCTCCGGGGTCACATGGACGGCGGGCGGCTCAACCAGGTCGGGATCCTTGAACGCCAACGGCGCGGAGTCTTCAGCGTCGCGCTCGAAGCCCTGGTCTGACTTCGACGCTGCAAAGGGAACTGGCTCCGACGACGTCGCTTCGACGGTTTCTCCAAACGGCTCCGGTGCCGATGGAGCCGGAGAAAGCCACGATGAACTCGATGTGCTCGGCGCGGGCTCGTCTGCGAAGAAGGACGCGCCGCTCGATTCCTCGCGAACAGGCGCGGAATCGTGAGAACCCTCGGTTTCAGTCGAGGAGTAAGAACTCGCCTGCGCTCCGAAATCTTCCGCCGGAGTTTCGCGCGGCGCGACCGGCTCAGCCTGCGGCTCCGGCCGCGCGACGATTGACGCCTGCGCGGATTGTTCGGAAAGCGCGCTCATCCAGTCCGTTGCCGGGCGATCGGACGATCCCTGCGCCAGCTGGTCCATCCAGTGTGACGGGCTCGCCTGCGAAGCCGGTTCGTGCACGGTTTCGCTCTCAACCACCGGCTCCACTTCCTGCAATGGCTCGGCTGTAGCCGTCGCCGGAGAGTCCGGGGGCGCGAAGAAATCGGATTCCGAATTTCGAACCGGCGCGGGGGCGCTCGCTTCCGCTTCGACCTTGGCAGGCGCGCGATCTTGAATTACCGGATCGCTATCCTCCGCGGGATCCGGCACGCGCACGTGCCGCGGCGGGACGTCTCGCTCGGACGGGAACATCGCCGCGTCGGAATCTTCATCGTGCATGAACGCAGCGCGGTTCGCCGCCTCCGCGGGAACGTCGAAATCCATCGCGTTGCGGCGCCAATCGTGCGAAGTGGACGAGCCGTCGAACTCTTCTTCGTCTCGCGCGCCGCCCGGCTGCGCAACGGGAGCCTTCGCTTCGGCGGCTTCGATCGGTTCGTCGTCGATGGTTCGGCGGGGCGATGAAAATCCGTAGGCGATCGCCGCCTCTTCGTCGTTCGCGGGTTCCGGAAAATCAGGGAGCGGCTTGGGTTCGGCTCGGACCGAAGTCGGGGGTTCGGGAACCGACTCGAGCACCACGGGCGCGGGAGCTTCCTTCGCCTCTTTCGCCTTGGCCAGTTCCGCCGCGATCTTTGGATTCTTTTCCAGCGCGGACATCACCATCGCAATCAGCGGGTCCGGCGGAACAAAGGGCTTTTTCAGGACGCCATCGGCGCCCACGCGGCGCGCTTCTTTCTCATCCAGCGGATCGAATGCGCCCACGAGGAGGATCACGGGGACGTGCGAAAAGCGCTCGTCTTTCTTAACGAATTCACACACCTCATAGCCGTTGCGCACCGGCATGAAAATGTCGGCCAGAACCAGGTCCGGTTGGACGTCCGGAATGCGGCGCACGGCTGCTTCGCCGTTGCCCACTGCGACCACTTGAATGCCGCGTTCCTCAAACGACAGCGCCACCATCTTCTGGATATTGGCGTTGTCGTCGGCGACCAATATTTTGGGCACTGGAAACCCCTCGAGGCGCGCTTGCACGAACCCGCGCCACCGCCTCTGTACGACTATTGCAGCATTACCGCATAGGGGCGTCAACGACGACGGCAAGTACTGGTGCTTGAGTTGTCAGCAGGGGGTAAGCCGAGAACAGGCTATGGGATCAGGCGATGCAAGCCCTTCTTTTTCTTGCTGCTGGATTCGTTCTTGGGATCTTCTTTGCTGCTGGCTGACTGCCCGGATGCCTGGCTCGACGATTGCGAACCGCTCGTCGTGGGAGTCGCGACAGCCTGCGCTGCCGCAGCAGGCTGATCGGGCGTAGCCGCCGGAGCAGCGGAGCTTTCGACTGGAGCCACACTCGCGGCTGGCGCATTTGATTCCGGCGCGTTGGAGGGCAACTGAGTCAACGGGGAGGCGCCTGCCGCCTGGCTTGTAGCCGTCCCGGTGGCTCCCGGTGCCTCGAGCACTTGCGCCCCGGCATCGGTCGTGGGCGCGCTCGATGATGTGTCCACCGACTCGGTGTCGACCGGCTGCGCCTCGCTTCCTCCGGAGAGGCTCTTGGCGGAAAGCCTGAACGACGGGCCCGCCGCACCCTGATTCAGAACTTCGGTTGCCGATACCGTGTCGTCTGGCGGATTCAAATTCGGCTGGCCGACCTGAGCCGCCGTGGAGATGTCTGGGCTCGAGCGGATCATGCCCATGGGCAGCTTCATCACGACGTTCGGATGATGGCCCTTTTCGAACTCCTGCTGCTTCTGCATCCGCGCGAGGGCTTCCGCGTCGGGCTTGGGCACCTGCATGCCCATGGAGGCAAGCTTCTCCTTCGCCTCGGGCGCCAGCTTCGAGAGAGGATAGTCGCGAACGATTCTCGCGTAGCACTCCCCGGCCAGTCCGCCCCAGTGGTTCTTGTCGTCTTCGTTCCTCGAGATCTGCTTGGCGCGCATGTAGATGTTCCCGAGCATCGAGAGCGCCAGGTCGCTTTGACTGTAAAGCGGATATCGGCTGCTCACCTCAACCAGGCGCGCGGCGGCCGCGCGGTAATCCTGTTTCACGTAATAGAAATGCGCGATCCTGAACTCACCGTCGGCCAGAACCTCCTGCGTGTCCCGCAAATACTGCTCCGCCCGCGGCACCAGCGGACTCTGCGGATACTTTAGCAGGAACGTCCGAAACTCATCTTCAGCGGACTCGGCCTGGCTGTTGTCGCGATCCGCTTTCTCCATCATCCGGTAGTGCGCCATGCCCACTTGCATCTGCGCATACGCGGCCTCGTCGAGGAACGGGAAGAAGACGATGAAATTCTTGTACTCGTCCACCGACTGCGTCAGATTCGACGTGCCACCCTCTTTGTAGTAGGAATCCGCGATCGCCAGCTTCGCTTTGGCCAGGTATTCGCTGTCGGGATACGTGTTGATCAGCGTCTGCAGGTCCAGCCGCGCCTCGAGGTACCTCGAATGCTTGATGCTGCTCGTCGCGCGCTCGTAGAGCACCTTGTCAGGCTCGGCCGATTCGGTCGTATCCGCTTTCTTGGTCGTCTTCTTCGGCTTGACCTTCGTGACATGGACCTTCTTCTGCCCGTGCGCGGCCGTGCACATGCCGCCGGCGAGCGAAAGTCCCAGAGCAGCAATCAAAAGATGACGCGTCTTCGCGAATGTTCCGTGCATGAACCCTTAAACCCTCTGGCTGATAGCCTCGGTGGCGAGTTTGCGGATTTGCCGTGTCGCGGCTGTTGGATCGGGCGTGTGGAAGATCGAAGTCCCCGCTACGAACGTGTTGGCCCCAGCCTGTGCCAGTTCCGCTGCGTTGCCCGCGTCTACGCCCCCATCGACCTCTATGCGGAAGGCGCCATTATAGCGCGCGCGCCATTGATTCAACTGCCGAATTTTCTCCAGCGCCCCGGGAATGAATTTCTGGCCGCCGAAGCCCGGATTCACCGACATCACCAGCACCGTGTCCACCTTGTTCAACACCTCGGAGAGCGCCGCAACCGGCGTCGCCGGGTTGATCGCCGCTCCGGCCTGCGCGCCCAGCTCGCGAATCATCGATAGCGCGCGGTCCAGATGCACCGTTGCTTCCTGATGGATCAGGACGCGGCTGGCGCCCGCGCGCACAAACTCATCCAGGTATTTCTCAGGGCGGTCAATCATGAGATGCACGTCGAGCGGCAGCCGGGTTGCCTTGCTCAGTGACTGCACCACCGGGATTCCAATCGAAATGTTCGGGACAAAATGGCCGTCCATCACGTCCACATGGATTACGTCCGCGCCTCCCTCCTCGACGGCGCGAACTTCGTCGCCCAGCCGCGAAAAGTTGGAAGCCAGAATGGACGGCGCGATCTCGATCCTTGCGTAGGCCATGGAATCTGCGGGGAATTCTAGCACAGGCCGCTGCGGGACACTCGGAAGGGCTTGCTACTGGGCGACCTGCAACTCGATCGATGTACTGCCGTCCACACGCTGTCCCCGGGCCGGCGCCTGCGCCACGACGGTCCCTGCCGGTTGCTCTACGCCGGCTACCACAGTCACCTTGGCGACCTTCAGCCCCGCCGCATTCAGCTTCGCTTCCGCCTCACCCGCGGACAGGCCCGCCAGCTCCGGCATCACAAACGCCGGCGGCCGCGGACCAAGCGACACCAGCAGGTTCACATGAGAGCTCTGCACGTCCGTGGTGCCCGGAGCGGGATCCTGCAGCAGCACCGCGTCCGCTGCAGTACCCGGCAGATACACGCTCGAAACTTCTCCGAGCTGCATCCCGCTTCGCAGCAGCTCCACCTGTGCCGCGCGAAGGCTCATGTCCTTCAAATGCGGGATGGACACCTTCTGCGGACCGAGACTCAGCACGACGTGCGCGAATTGCCCGGTCTTTACCCGCAGGTTTGGTGGAGGGCTCTGCCGCACGACCGCGTCCACCGGCAGGCTGCTGTAGACGCGGTCTTCAATCTTCATTCCGAGCCGGCGTCCCTCCAGCACCTTCTGCGCCTGCTTGGCGGGCGCGCCCACCACGTCCGGCATCGACACCTCCCGCCCCTGGATCGCAAACCGCATCGCCGTCAGCGCGCTCAGGAAAGCCACTGACGACAATATGAACAGCAGCAGCGCCATCCGGAAAATCCAGTGCAGCCGTTCGCGCAGCTCCATTCGCTCGCGCCTCCGCTCACGAGCCTAACATGGACCGCCCGGCGCGCACGACCGCGCGTGCTAGAAACTGAAACGCGCCGCCAGCTGAATGATCCTTTCCCGCGGGTCGCCGGGAACTCCCGTGTTTAGAATCTCTCCGAACGTGGGGCTCGTCGGATTCGTGTCCGGGTTCGCGAATTCCGCGTGGTTGAACAGATTGAAGAAGTCCCCGCGAATCTCGAGCTTCAAACGCTCCGTCAGCGCGGTCGTCTTTGAAAGGGACAGGTCCATGTTCACGAGTCCCGGCCCGCGGAAGGAATTGCGCCGCAGCGTTCCGTATGTCGCGAGCGCCGGATTCGCCACCACCTGCGAATCCGACGGGAAAATGGCCGGACCCGGCGTGCACGGAAGCGGATCGGCCGCGTCTCCGCACTGCGCGATGCTGAAACTCGTCGGATTGAACCAGAAATTCGCGCAGCCGTTTGGATTCAGCGGCGCAAGCTGGCACGGACCGATGGTCGTGCCGTTCAGCGACTGCTGCCTGTGCGGATCGAACGTGTTGAGCGGGCCTACCACGTTTGCGCGCACGTCGACGAAGTCGCCCGCGCCGGACGGACCCTCGTTGAGCGACCCGCTCTCATCCGGCAGGTCGGAGAGCACGTCCAGCGGGAAGCCTGTCTGCCAGGTGAGGATCGGGAAGAGGCTCCAGCCCTGCGTCAGGCGCTTCGGGCCCGCCGCCCACATGCGGTCGAACGGCAGATCCCATCCCCCGCTCAGAGAAATGCGGTGCCTCATATCCGTGTCGCTTGACCCCCGAAGCAGACTGGGATCGTAGGAGGGAACCGTGAAGCTTCGTTGCCGAAAACCGGAAGCGTTGTCGATCGCGTGCGAATACGTGTACGCCAGCTCGAAGTACACATTCCCGAGAGGCGTCGATCCACTCTGCTTGGTCAAGCTCGCCGAGAGTGCGTTGTAATTCGCGTTCACGATATTCCGAAACTCGTTGATCGTCCCGAAGCTGCAAATCGAGTCGGGCGATTGGCCGGAGGTCGTATTGCCCGAGGCGTCCAGGCAGGAACTGTCGCCCGGCGTCCGATTGAGGGCGCGGTCCGTCGTGCCCGGAACGAACGGGTTGATGTCCTGCAGCGAGGTGAGCCCGTGCGAGCTGCTGCCCACGTAGTTCACTTCGAGAACGAGCCTCGCCGCCAGCTCGTGTTGCACGCTCAGGTTGTACTGATACGTGTACGGCGTGTGCAGATGCGGGTCCACGAAAAACGAGCTGCCGCCGCCGAACGGTATGAAGCCCGCGGCCAGGAAATCGAGGCTGGATGTCGGCGGCTGCGACGGAAACGGATTCGTCGAGCACGTCGAATCGTACGGATCGGTAAAGAACGTCAGCGGCTGGCCGCCCTGGTTCGACGCGGCGCAGGCGTTGCCCGTCAGAATCGTCGGGAACTCGCCCGGCACCGCTGGCTGCCCGGCGCTGGCACCTCCGATAAACGACGCGCCGAAAAACGGCGGCTGGCCGTTGAACTGGAAATTGTCCTCCGCCTTCAGGATGTCGTAGAAAATTCCGAACCCGCCGCGGACGCTGGTCTTTCCGTCTCCTTTTGGATCCCACGCGAAGCCGAAGCGCGGCGCCCAGTCATGTTTGTCCGGAAAGTTCACGCCATTCGGCGCGCCGCGGTCGCCTGGGAAGACGAGTCCCAACGGCGCTCCGGGAAATCGCGCGGATCGATCGCCCGGAACGATCGAGAACGTTCGGCCTTCGGTATCGTACTTCGGGCTGTTGTATTCGTAGCGAACGCCCATCGTCAGCGTCAGCCGAGGCATGACGTGCCATTCGTCCTCGAAGAAGCCGTACGTCGACTTGGTGCGAATATTCGACGGCGCCGCCGGGCTTTGCTGGTAATCGGTCGGGGCCCCCAGCAGGAAATCGGCGTATCCGTTGCCCGTCAACGATCCCTCGAAGTCGAAAAGTCCGTTGACGATGAAATCGTATACCTGGTTGTTCTGGTATCCGGAAAAGCCGCCGCCCATCTTCCAATTGTGATTTCCTCGAACCCACGTCAGAGTGTCGGTGACTCCGAAAGTGTTGTTCACCAGTGTGGTTGGTCCGGAATACGTGTATCCCACCGTCGTCGCCAGATTGTTGATGTCGAAAATCGGCGGTCCGGTCGGATCGTCCGGCTTCAAATTCACGAATCCGAGCGCCGCGGCCGTCTGCTGGCTGTTCGGTCCTACGGGAACTCCCTGCACGGCGAACAGCCGCTGCGTCCCGAATCGCAGCTCATTCAGCATGTTTGTCGAGATCGTCCGCGTGTACGCCAGATTCACGAAGTACGAGTTGTCCCTTTCCGTCACCGAATATCCGGAAACGTTTGCCCAGGGAATGGAGTTCGATTCCGTCACGAACGGATCGAGCACCGGATTGCGCCGTCCGCCGATCGTCGCCGTCAGCTGATCCTTCGGCGTGACCTGGAAATCGAACCGCATCGTCAGCTCGTTCTGGTTGTCAGTCGCCGAGCTGCTCGGCACGACGAAGCCGGAATCGGACGTGGGAATCAGTCCCCGCGTCACGTAGTTCACCGAGACTTGATTCAGCGCCGCCGGATTCAGGAATCCTGCCGGCTTGCTCGGGTCTTGGTAGAACGGATTGGCCCCGAGAAACGCCACGACTCCCGGATCATCGGAAAAGTCGCAGCCCGCCGAAGGCGTGGAAATGCACGCCGTCTGCGCCGTCGTGAACACAGGCACTTGCGACTCGGTCGGCGTCGCCAGGTCGGATTGCTTCTGTCCCTGGTAGCCCACGAAAAAGAAGTAGCGGTTCTTGCCGTGCACGAGATGCGGAATCTCGATCGGACCGCCCAGCGTGCCGCCGTACTGGTTGCGCCGCAGCGGATCGCGCGGAATCGGGGAGCCCGTGATGACGCTGTTCACATGATTGAAGTATGAGTTCGCGTCCAGATCTCCGTTGCGCAGATAGTCGTACGCGCTGCCGTGCCACTGGTTCGTTCCCGACTTCGTGACTTCGCTGATGATGCCTCCCGAGTTGCGGCCGTACTCCGCCGAATAGTTGCTTTCCAGAACGCGGAATTCCTGAATCGTCTCCGGGTTCGGATTGAAGACCACTCCGTTGTTCAGCAAGTTGTTGTTCAGGCTGCCGTCCAGCAGAAATGTGACGGAGTCCGTTCGGCCGCCGCCCACGCTGTAGCCGCCGACTCCCTTCGAGTAGTTTCCGGCTCCTGTGTTATCGGGATTTGTCGACGTGACGCCCGGTTGCAACAGCGCCAGGCTCAGCACATTTCTCCCATTCAGCGGCGCCTGCTGAATCGCTTCGCCGACCACCGTGCCGCCCACCGTGGGAACCACCGTCTCCACGCGCGCCGCCTGCGCTTCGACGGTCACCGTCTGATTTACGGCGCCCAGCGTCAGGGTGACATCGATCCTGAGCGACTGGTTGATTTCGAGCTTGTTATCCTGCGTGATCGCTTTGCTGAATCCCTCGCGCTCCACTTCCACGCGATACGGCCCGATCGGCAAATTCAGCACTTCGTAGGAGCCGTCGGCCCGCGTCGTTGTCTTGCTGCTGATGTGTGTGGCAGTGTTGGTCACGGTCACGTTTGCATCCGGCACCGCGGCGCCCTGCGGATCGGTCACCATCCCGATCACGCGGCCGGTTGCATCCTGGCCCCTGGCTGGCTGGAAACCCAGCAGCATCGCTCCGCATGCGCATACACATCCGAAAAATAGAAACACGCGTTTCATGTGTACGACCTCCGAGAAGGATCGAGAAGTGCTCCTACGGAAAAACGGAAGAGTGAATGTGTCCGAGTATTGGAACAAGTGCGGAAGGTGAGTTTCGGTTGGTGTTTGCGGCGCGAGCGCGCTGGAGAGTTTTTTCGGCTAAGTCTTTGTAAAGACTGCGGCAAAGAAACCATCCGTCGGTTGGTTCGCGGGCGATGTGCGGAAGTAGCCCTCCGAATCGAAGAGCGATCGCGCTTCGACCGTCGGCTCCAGGTGTTCGGCGAGCTCTCGCATCACGATTTCGCTCCGCACAAGCAGCACTCCCGGATGATTTGTCTGCACGTCTTTCGCCACATCCTCGTTCTCTTCCGGTTCGAGAGAGCACGTCGAATAGACCAGCCTCCCGCCCGGTGCGAGATCGTCGAGTGCATTCGCAAGGATGCGATCCTGCAGGTCATGAAATTCGCGGAGCTGCTCAGGCCGAAGCCGCCAGCGAATCTCCGGATGCCGCGCCAGCGTTCCCGTTCCCGAGCACGGCGCATCCACGAGAATCCGGTCGAACTTCTCGCGAAACGGAAGAGGTTGCTCCGCGTTCATCTCTATCAACTTCACGCCGTGGAGGCCGAGTCTCTGAAGTTGTGCGCGCATGGCCCGCAGCCGGTGCGCATGATGGTCTGCCGCCACCACGAGTCCCTTGTCTCCTGCTGCCCGCGCGAGCGCCGCCGTCTTCCCACCCGGGGCCGCGCACAGGTCCAGCACGCGATCGCCCGCCCGCGCGCCGAGAAGCAGCGGCACGGCTTGCGATGCTTCGTCCTGAATCGAGATCAATCCCGCGCGAAATACCTCGGATCTCGCCGGGCTCCCGCCACTCACCGCGAATGCGTTCTTCAGAAAAGATCCATGCTCGATGCGGAGCCCCGATCGCTCGAGTTCGTGGAGAACCTGTTCGCGCCGATCCGGCTCGTGCAGCGCGCAGCTCAGGCGCGGCCTTCGATTGTTGGCTTCAAGCAGCGCCGTCGCGCGAGCCTCACCGAAACGCGCCAGCCACCGCTCCACCATCCACGTCGGATGCGAGTGAACGATCGCGAGCCTTTCAGCGGGCGGCAGATCGTCGGGCAACAAACTCTCGGCTGGCGTGCGCGACTCGGCCGCGACCCTGCGCAGCACGGCGTTCACCAGCGGCGCGGCCGAGGCTTTCCGCGCCATCTTCGCCAGTTCAACGGACTCATGTACCGCCGCGCGCGCCGGAATCTTTTCCAGGAATCGCAGTTGATAGATGCCGATCCGCAACGCCAGCGCGACGGCCAAGTCAAGCCGATCGACGGGCTTCTGCAGATGCCGAGCGAGCAGGGAATCGAGCAACCGCCGCCAGCGCAGCACGCCGAGAGCGACTTCCGTCGCGAGCGCTGCATCGGCCGGCTTGACGTTTGCGCCGAGCGCGTCGTGCAGCACGTCGCTCGCGTACGCGCCTTCCGCCTCCACGCGCCGGAGGGTTTCGAAGGCAATCTTTCTGGCTAAGCCGACTGGCATGGGAGGTTTCTCGGGTCGATCGTGCTGATCCGGCTAGCTGCCGAAGCGTTCGCCGGAGGCGAGTCGCACGCCGAAAGCGAATTCGCGCGCGGTTACGCGCTTGCGTCCTTCCATCTTCGCCGATTCCAGGCGCAGCGCGGTGCCGTCGCCGCAACACACGATCACTTCGCGGTTTAGCAAGACGATTCGGCCTCCAACCGGAGGCTCGTTGCCGCAAGCGGACTTCAGAAGTTCCATCTCCCCGCCCTCCGGTACGAGCGGCTGTCCCCAGATGTGGCAGGCCTTTCCTGAAAACGACGTGTACGTTCCCGGCCACGGATCGAACGCGCGCATGCGCCGGTAGATCTGCTGCGCGCTCAGCGACCAATCGATGCGCCCTTCTTCTTTCGTCAGCGGTGGTGCGAGCGTCGCCTGCGAAGCGTCCTGCGGCGTGGGCTTGATCTCTCCGCGTGCCAGACCG
>Ga0335080_10006425_pt1 | contig 12148 bp, 9 predicted proteins | sample Lox_Sample_34_FD_206720 | JGI IMG/M metagenome (GOLD analysis project Ga0335080, IMG submission 206720) | Soil microbial communities from Loxahatchee National Wildlife Refuge, Florida, United States - Lox_Sample_3.4 | ecosystem: Environmental > Terrestrial > Soil > Wetlands | place: USA: Florida...
TGGGTCGAGTGAGGCAAACAGGCCTCGATGGTCGGAAAGGAGTGCCGTTGGCTCCTTTGGTGCAATCCGGGATTGAGAATGCAATGGCCAGCTTCCCAACGACACATCCCACAGTTCCTCCGTCAACGCATGCACACCTTGTCCTCGACCGCGAATCTCTAACCACCGCCTACCCCGAACTCACCGTCTCCGGCGGCAAAAGTTCTCGCATCGTCCTCACCTACTCCGAAGCTCTCTACGATGACAAAACTCAGAAAGGCGATCGCGATGCCCTCGACTACACCGATGCCAACGGAACGAAACACCCGCGCAGAGCCCTCGGCCTAACCGACACCTTCCTCCCCGACGGCGGCCAGCACCGTGTCTTCATGCCGCTCTGGTGGCGCACCTGGCGCTATCTCGATCTCGACGTCACCACCGGCTCCGAGCCGCTCACCCTCGAATCCCTCAAAGCCTGGTTCACCGCCTACCCATTCCGGGAGCGCGCCACCTTCCAGTCCGCCGACCCCGACCTCGCCAAGATCTGGGAGATCTCCTGGCGCACCGCCCGCGACGACGCCCACGAAACCTACATGGACACGCCCTACTACGAGCAGCTTCAGTACGTCGGCGACACCCGCATCCAGGCTCTCATCTCCTACACCGTCGCCGGCGACGACCGCCTCGGCCGTCAGGCGCTCGCCGCCTTCGACCAGTCCCGCATCCCCGAAGGCATCACGCGCAGCCGCTATCCAAGCTCACTTCCGCAGAACATCCCAACCTTTTCCCTCCTCTGGATCGGCATGCTCCGTGATTACTGGATGTACCGCCCCGATCCGCAGATCGTCCGCGACGAACTCCCCGGCACCCGAGACGTTCTCACCTGGTTTGCCAAGTACGAGCAGCCCGACGGCCTCCTCGAAGAGCTCCCCTGGTGGAGCTTCATCGACTGGGTCCCCACAGGCACCATCCCCACCTACGACACCCACGGCGAATCCTGCATCACCACGCTTCAATATCTCGGCGCCCTCATCGACGCCGCCAACCTCGAAAAGAATCTCGGCGATCCCACCCTCACCCAGCGCTATCAGGCGCGCCTCGATCACGTCCGCGCCGGAATCGCCGCCAAATGCTGGGTACCGTCGAAGAACCTCCTCGCCGACAACCCCGGCCAGAGAAACTTCAGCCAGCAGGCCAATATCCTCGGCGTCCTCTACGATGTCATCCCCAAAGACCATCAGCAGGACGTGCTCCGCCGCATGCTCGCGATCGAGCCCGGAACCACACCGAACGGAACCCTATCCGCCTCCTACTACTTCCGCTTCTACCTGGCTCGCGCTCTCGATCACGCCGGTATGGCCGACGAGTACCTAAAGTCCCTTGACCCCTGGCGCAAGCTCCTCCCACTACACTTCAGCACCTGGCCGGAGATTCCCGGTGACACGCGGTCCGACTCCCACGCATGGTCCGCGCATCCCATCTATGACTTGTTGACCCTGGTTGCAGGCATTGAGCCTGCGAGTCCCGGATTCGCAACAGTCCGCATTGCTCCGCATCTTGGCTCACTCGACCACCTGACCGCCAGCCTCCCCGCGCCCCAGGGCGAGATCCAGGTCGAGTACCAGCGCAGCGGCTCCGGCTTGAGGGCCACCATCGTTCTTCCCGGCACCCTCAACGGCCGTTTTTTCTTCAACGGACACGACTGGCCGCTGCAACCCGGTACCAACAAAATTCCGGCAGAATAGGATCAACCGGTTGACGGAGTTACCACTAGGAAAATCGATGTATTTCGAGAGATTCCGTGCTCCGTTGCTCGTCAAACGTGCTACAACTCCAACATGGCAAGAATCAAAACTACAGAGCCATCTGGACACGTCAATTTAAGAACACTTGCTGATCACCTGGAGCTTTCGCAAACCACAGTCTCCTTGGTTCTCAACAATTCTCCATCGGCGAAGTCCATTCCCCAGGAGACACGAGACCGTGTTCTTGAGGCGGCCACCCGCCTCAACTACCGGCCGAACTATTTTGCGCGCTCCCTTCGGCAAAGCCGCTCCATGTCGGTCGGCGTTCTTGCGCCCGACTTGAGCGAAGGCTATTTCACCAGCGTCATGAGCGGCGTGGTCAAGGAGCTCACCAGCGCTCACTATTTCTACTTCACAGCCTGTCATGACTGGAAAGACGAGCTGATTGAGCAGTATCCGCGCATGCTCGTGGAGCGCGCAGTCGACGGATTCCTGCTTCTGAACACTCCTGCTGACCAGCTCGCCGTGCCTGTTCCCGTCGTCGCAATTTCTGCGCACAGCGCCGTGCCGAACGTCACCAACATCGTTCTTGATCACCACCGGGCGGTAGAAATTGCGCTGCAGCACCTTTATCAACTGGGCCATCGCAGAATCGCCTTCATGCGCGGTCCGCGCGCCATTCCCGACTCCGAATATCGATGGCAGAGTATCCAGCAGGTCGCCGGCGAGATCGGACTGCGCATCGACCCCGCACTCGTTGTTCGCATCGACGCCACCGGCTGGTCGAGCAAGACCGGCCAGCACCCCATGGCGCCCGAGATCGGCTACAAGCCCATGCAGAGCCTGCTCGAGAAAACAAAAGATTTCACCGCAGTCTTCTGTTTCAACGATATTGCCGCCATCGGCGCCATCCGCGCTCTCAAGGACGTCTGCCTGCGCGTTCCTGAAGATGTGTCGGTCGTGGGCTTTGACGACATCCAGTCGGCGGCATATTCCACGCCTTCGCTCACCACAGTGCGCCAGCCACTGCTTGAGATGGGAAAACGAGGGGCGCAGATTCTGCTTGAGCGAATCGCCAATCGCGAGGCACCTTATCCCGCTGAGATCATGATGACCCCGGAACTGATCGTTCGCGAATCCACCGGCCCCGCCAACGGCCGTCACATAGCTTGAGTTCTTAGATCGCGCCGCAGAAGGACTGAAACCAGCGGCTGATATATACCTGCGCGTGCGCCTCTCCGCAATAATGGCGCGCGTGCGGCGTGTCTGCGGCTTCCTTCGCCCATTTGAATACCGTGAGTTTTGAATCGCTGCAGTGAATTACTATCCAGCGAACAGGATGATCGCTCTCCTCGCCGCAGATCTCACATCGATAAATCGTGTCAATCACCAACAACCTCCGGGAAGTCTTTCCCTTGTACCCTGATCCCTGTCTTACTCCAGCATCTGCAGATCGAGCGGCGACTCCAACAGGCAATCCATGTTGCTGATCTCTGCTAACGCCCGCTTCAAAGCCGACGACCTGCATGGCTCAACCGTCACGACGAACGGCAGCGCCGAAGCTGGGTACCCCGCTTTCTGCACAATCGCACGGATATTGATCCGCTCCCGCGCCAGCGCACCGGTGATTTCTGCAACGATGCCTGGCCGGTCGACGACTGTGAAACGAATATAGTGCGGCACCACAAACTCTGCTCCGACTTTCGCCGGTACCGAAGGTATCGCTACCCGCCGCGAACCGTGCGCCAGCGCCAGCAGGTCGCTCACCACAGCTACTGCCGTCGGGTGACCTCCAGCACCGTGCCCTGAGAACACAACATCTCCGCCGTACTTCCCGGTCAGGATCACCATGTTCTCAGTGCCACGTGACCACGCCATGGGCGAATTCCGGTCCACGAGCATCGGGCCCACCGTAGCAGCCACCGCACCATCCACCTCTTCGGCCCGCGAAACCTGTCGTATGGTGCAGTTCAAATCCCGCGCGTAGCTGAAGTCTACCGGCGAAATGCTGGTGATCGGCTGCGGAGTAATCTCCTCCGGATCCACAACTACGCGCATTGCCAGCCGCATCAGGATCGCCAGTTTCGACCTCGCATCGAATCCGCCCACATCCTCTGTCGGGTCAGCTTCAGCATAGCCTCGCGTCTGGGCCTCGGCGAGCACTACGGCATAATCTGATCCCGCCTCCATCTTGCTGAGCATGAAGTTGCAGGTGCCATTCAGAATGCCTTGCATGCGTGTGATGTGATCGCCGGCAAGTCCTTGCTCCAACCCCGGAATCACCGGAATCCCGCCGGCAACCGCCGCTCCGTACTTCAGGTGGCCGCCCTTTTCCGCAGCGAGCCGCTCCAGTTCCACACCATGGAACGCGATCAATTTCTTGTTTGCCGTGACAACGCTCTTGCCTGCTTCAATGGCCCGCCGCGCCCAGGTGCCCGCAGGATCGAGTCCGCCCACAAGCTCGACAATCACATCCACATCCGAAGCAAGAACCTGCTCCCAGTTCTCGCTCCACACCACGCTCTGCGGAATCCAGTCAACCTTTTTCCGTACAACGTTGCGGTTATAGATGTGTGTGATACGCACGCCCTCGGGCTTCGATTCCAGCAGAATACGCGCCACCGAGCTGCCCACCGTTCCAAACCCAAACAGCGCAATGCGCAACGGCGGACGACCGTTCGACTCGGCAACAGAAAATGCCTTTTCCGAAACAGAGGTTTTCGCTTGTGACGGCATCAAATCCTTCAATCGGGATACGGAAATTCAGGATGAATCGATGATACCTGAACGAGACTTGAATTCCCGAATCGGGGAGATCACCAAAGTTCCTGTAACATGGTCCAAGGATGCGGCGCGCCCTTTCCATCCTGCTGATCCTGCTCTTCTCGGCAGGACCGCTCTCCTTCGCTCTCAACGCGAGCGAAGATGTTTCCCTACCCGCCTGCTGCCGCCGTCACGGTGCGCATCATTGCGCGATGGGATCGATGGAAGGCGCATCCGGCAATGCTGGTGACACCATCATCAAGACGCCATCGCATTGCCCGCAATTCCCCCAACGCGCCAATGCAAGAACATCAACATACGCCGCGCCTTCGCACTGCTCGTATTCTCACCGCGTCATCGCGTGTGAGACCGAGCGTTTTGCTCCTTCTGCAACCGGCCTGACCAGCATCCATCTCAGAACCCCCGTCCTCCGCGGCCCTCCCGCATCCCCTCTGGCATAGCTTTTCCCCCAATCGGCTTCCCCCGGAAACACGCGCGCACCTTGCCGCGCGCCGAGACCGCTTTTCACGTCGAGAGGTCATTGCCGCATGCGTTCTTCGCGTATCCTGCCCCTGTTCCTCATCGTTGCATCTTCCGTTCTCGCGCACGCCACCGTATTCGCCACCGTGCGCGGGATCGTTCACGACCCGCAGCATCGCCCTCTCAGCGGTGCGGCGGTTACTCTTCGGGCAGCCGACTCCGATTTCACCCTGCATGCCGTAACCAGTGCTGACGGCGCATTCGAAGTGCCTCGAACCCCCATCGGCGTTTACCACCTCACCATTTCAGATAGCGGCTTCGCTGATCTCGCGCAGACAGTGGTTGTCACCTCGGGCACCAATCCCGTGCTCCACTTCCTGCTGGACATCGGCGCTTCCACTCAGACCGTAGTGGTCCAAGGCCTGACAGACCCGGTGATCGCTACCGACACCGTGACTCCGACCACACTGGTCACTCGCAGCGATATTGATGAAACTCCCGGCGCCGGTTACACCCTTGGCATGCAGATGATCACGAATTATGTTCCCGGCTCCTACATGACCCATGACATGCTCCACATGCGTGGAGGTCACCAGACAAGCTGGCTCATCGACGGCGTGAACATACCGAACACAAAAATTGGCTCGAACGTCGGTCCATCGATCGACCCCAAGGATATCGACTCACTCGAAATCCAGCGCGGGAGCTATGCTGCCGACATGGGCGACCGCACGTACGGCGCTTTCAATCTCCTGCCCCGCAATGGATTCGAGCGAAACCGAGAGGCTGAACTGCTTATCTATGCGGGCAATCTCTATACCGGCAGTGCGCAGCTTTCCCTTGGCAATCACTCTGCCCGCACCGCCTGGTACACAAGCTTCATCGGTTCGCGGTCCAACTATGGGCTCGCTACACCGATCCCTGAGATCTTCCACGACGCAACCAACTCCGCCAGCGCCTTCGCTTCGTTGATCCGGAACCAGACTGCAAATGATCAGCTTCGCATCGACGGACAGTATCGCCACGACTTCTTTCAGGTTCCCTACGATCCCAGCCAGACTGACTACGAGTGCGCGTCCGACTACTACTGCTCGTGGGGCCTGCGCGACGGACAGACCGAAAACGACACCTTCGTCATCGCCAACTGGGTGCACACCTTTTCGTCGAGGGCACTCTTCTCCTTCGCGCCTTTCTATCATTTCAACCAGTCCAACTACGACTCGCCGTCCCCCGACTACCCGGTCGCCACAACTTGGCATCAAGGCTCAAACTACATCGGTGGACAGGCCGATGCGCACGACGAGATCGGCTGGAACAGTTTTTCGGGCGGAGCCTACACCTTCTACCAGGCTGAAAATGATCTGTTCGGCACGATCGTCAATGACGGGTCAGCTCCGTCCCAACCCAACACAAAATCCAAGGCGGGTGCGGCACTTTTCGAGTTCTACCTGGCAGACCACCTTCGCATTGGCCGCTACATCACCCTTCTGGGGGGCGAGCGATTCTCGATCTATCGCGCCGGGCTTAACGAGTCCGCAACCTATCCGCGCATCGGCGCCACCCTCGAGATTCCACGACTGCACTGGGTCCTCCGTGGATTCTATGGCCACTTCCTCCAACCCGCACCCGTCCAAACCGTCTCCAGTTCCGTCCTGAACTATGCCGCCGACCTGCCCGGCGGCGAGAACACCTTTACGCCACTGCCTTCCGAGCGTGACGAAGAGCATCAGTTTGGCGTCCAGATTCCCTGGCGAGGCTGGACCCTCGATGTCGACAACTTCAAAACCCGCGTCAACAATTTCCTCGACCACTCAAACCTGGGCGAATCGAACATGTACTTCCCGATCGCCATCGATGGCGCCCTCATCCGCGGCTGGGAAATGGCACTCCGTTCGCCGCAAATCGGCCGTTTCGGCTCGCTTCATCTCACCTACTCGAACCAGATCGCCGAGCAGCGCGGAGCTATCATTGGCGGTTTCACCTGCTCTTTGCCCGGAGATCCGGAATGCGATCCGCCGGACTTTTCCTACTCCCCCGTCGACCACGACCAGCGCAACACCCTTAACACCGGCTTTACCGCGAACCTTCCGAAAAGAACCTGGTTTTCCAGCAATGTCTACTACGGATCTGGTTTTGTAAACGGCCTCGAGGGAGCAAATGTCGGCCCCTACAACGGCCCATACCTGCCGGCACACACAACGTTTGACGCCTCGGTGGGCCACAACTTTGGCGAACGGCTATCTGCGACCTTCAATGCCGTCAATGTGACCAATCACCGCGTCTTGCTCGATAACTCCGTGACCATCGGCGGATTCCACTACAACGATCCGAGGACGATCTCGGCGCAACTCCGCTACCGCTTCCACTTCTGACGCGGAAGTCGTTTCCCCTTTCCCAGAACGTGTCATCCTGAGCGAACGGGGCCCCAAGCGCTTTCTTCAGCTTGGGGGTGGTGAGTCGAAGGATCTGCGGTTGTTTTTCCCTGACCACTCGCGACTACTCCGCTTCAGGAATAGCCAGCGCATGACAATGATCCGGATCGAGTATGTGCTTTCGAAACCAATCCGCGCTCGCCGTTGCGAAGTAGCCCTTCTCCGGCGCACCAGCACCAAGATCCTCTACTGCTCGCAAGAATGCCACGTGATGTGCTCGGCACACCCGCTGCATCTGAATCGCATAGTCGGAATGTGGATCCTGTACGGCCTCTGCTGCGTAAACAACGTAGGCGTCCATCTTCTCAGGAACGAGCAAAACAGCCGATGAAAAGTCGTAGGCGATTCTATCCCTGAGGGCGCTCAGCACCTTGAGATCGTCCAAGGATTCGGCATCGCAGAGAAGACCATCAAACTCCATCAAGACGCGCTGTTCCTCGTCTCCGGTTGGAATGAGATTCAACAGGTCTCCTGCAGCACGCGCGTCTCTCGGGGCCAATTCAAACTGCCGGACAGCATAAACAAGACGAACGGCATAGGTATTACCGGCCTCTTTGGGCTGCGCGTTCAACGCGGCAACTGAACGTGCCCTCGCCATCCCGGTGATTGCGCTTACTTCTCGACAATTCTTGGTTTGGGTACTCGCATAGCAGGTGAGGATCGCCGGCAGCAGAAGCGCGACGCAATGCCGACTCATTTGCGTCACTTACGCTTCCACCACAAACAGCCCCGGCATTACTTCGCCTGCTTTGCCCTCCACCACATTCGTGAAGGCATGCGCATTCAGCGGCGGTTCCGGTCCGATATACACCGTCCGCGCGCCGTTCTGTCGAGCCCAATGCACGAAGTTCGCCGCCGGATACACCGAGCCTGACGTGCCGACAACCACCATCAGCGTAGCTCGGTCAATCTCCCGCTGAATCCGGTCCATGTCCAGGGGTATCTCGCCGAAGAAGACGATGTGGGGACGCAGCCGCGCTCCACACGCGCACCGTCCCACCTCTTCGAGGCTCTTGTAAACCTTCTGATCTTCAATCGGAGGCTGGCCGCACTCGGCTTCGCAGCGGGACTTCGCCAGTTCCCCATGCATGTGCAGCAGGCGCTTCGATCCCGCGCGCTCGTGCAGATCATCCACATTTTGTGTACAGAGAAAGAACCGGTCGCCGAGTTTCGCTTCAAGGTCCGCCAGCACAACGTGCGCGGGATTCGGATTCGCCGTCGCTCCCTGCTCCCGCCGCTCGGAGTAAAACTTCCAGACCAATGCGGGGTTCATCTCCAGCGCATCGGGCGTGCAGACATCCTCCACGCGATGTCCCGCCCACAATCCATCCGAAGCGCGAAATGTAGGCAACCCGCTCTCCGCGCTGATCCCTGCCCCTGTCAACACAAACACCCGATCACTCGGCCCCACTGCAATTCTTTCCAACGAACGACTCCCCTGATCCCTGTTCTCTGCCTTCACGGTTCCAGCAGTATTTTGCCCGTCGTCTTCCGGCTCTCCATAGCGATCTGCGCCTGGCCAGCATCGGACAGAGCATACACATGCTCCATGCGCAGCTTCAACTCACCACTTGCAACCCATCCCAGCACCTCGCTTGCACGCCAATCCAGTTCCTGACGGGTCGCCACATAGTGCCACAGTGTGGGGCGGGTGATAAACAGTGATCCCTTGCTGCTCAACTGGATCAGATCAAACGGCGGCACCGGCCCGCTCGATCCGCCAAACAACGCCAGCAATCCACGCGGCCGCAGGCAATTCAGACTGCTTTCAAAGGTTGTCTTGCCCACAGAGTCATACACGACATCTACGCCCTTGCCGCCGGTCAGCCGCTTCACCTCGGCGAGGAAATCCTGTTCGGTGTACAGAATCACTTCCGCGGCACCCGCCTCGCGCGACAGCTCCGCCTTCTCCTTCGTCGACACCGTCGTAATCACGCGCGCGCCGATCTTCGCGGCAATCTGCGTCAGCAGCAGACCCACCCCGCCTGCTCCTGCATGAACCAGCGCCGTATCCCCTGCCTTCAGCGGATATGTGGACTTCGCCAGGTAGTGGGCCGTCATCCCCTGCAGCATCGCAGCCGCGGCCTGCTCCGGACTGAGCCCTGCCGGCACCTTCACCAGTTGCGACACCGGCACAAGCGCATATTCTGCGTAGCTGCCCAGCACGCCGACAGAAGCCACAAGCTCGCCGGGCTTGAATCCTGTTACGCCCGAGCCCAGTTCCTCAATCGTCCCCGCGGCCTCGCTGCCCGGAACCAGCGGCATCGTTGCCTTGTATGTGCCCTTGCGAAAATAAATCTCGATGAAGTTCACGCCGATTGCTTCAACACGAATCAGCACCTGCCCCGGCCCCGGCACAGGTATCGGCAACTCGGCAAGCTTGAGAACTTCAGGCCCGCCAGTGGTCTGAATCTGTATAGCGTTCATACATGCGAAAGCATGCACCCAGACACCGTGTCACTGCAAGCAAAGTATTTCGGCGTTCTCCACTCGCATTCGCGCACATCAAGTGCCGAAAGCCTCTTCCTGTTGTTTGTTACACCATGCTCCCTCGATGTTTGTTCCCTTTCGTTGCCTCAAGCAGAAACCCCGCCCGGATCTTCTCCGCGCGGGGTCTTCTTGCTTGTTACTCCCTATTCCCTGCTCTTCAGAACCTCGTATCGTTCCGGTCCGACAGAATGCTCGGCTCTTCCGGCGCCCGCAGCCGCACGATGCGATCAATCGCATATGGCGCACGATTCTGGCTTGTGTGGAAGTGCCTCACCTGCAGTTCACCGAGCAGTCCGATCGCCAGCAACTGGATACCGCCGAGAATCAGCACGCCGGCAATCACAAACAGAGGAGCATGCGCATCCATCACGTTCTGATGCGGATGCAGAATCTTCATTCCCAGCAGGGCCGCCGAAATGAAGCTGCCGGCCAGAATGCCCAATGCACCGAAGCTCCCGAAGAAGTGCAGCGGCCTGCTCATGTATTTCAGCAGGAACCGGATCGTCAGCAGATCGAAGAACACGCGGAACGTGCGCCCGATCCCGTAGTGGCTCTTGCCGCGCTCGCGGTGCACGTTCTTGATCGGAATCTCGCAGATCGACGCGCCGTACCAGCTTGCCAGCGCCGGGATAAACCGGTGCATCTCGCCGTACAGCGGAATGTTCTGGATCACCTCTTGCCGGTAAGCCTTGAATGTCGTGCCAAAGTCGTGAATATCCACGCCTGAGAGTTTCGCCATCAGCCAGTTTGCACAGCGTGAAGGAATGCGCCGCATTACGAAGTTGTCGATGCGCTCCTTGCGCCAGCCCGACACAACGTCATAACCCTCTTCCAGCTTTTCGAGAAAATTCGGAATCTCGTTCGGGTCGTGCTGCAGGTCTCCATCCATCGCCAGGATGAACTCGCCCGATGCATTATCGAATCCCGCCGCCAGCGCTGATGTCTGACCGAAGTTGCGGCGAAGCTTCACCACCAGCACGCGGCTATCCACCGCGGCAATCTCTTCCAGCAGCTTGTACGTCCGGTCGCTCGAGCCGTCGTCCACCAGCACCAGCTCAAAGCTGTCGCCCACCTGCTCCATCACCTGCTTCAGGCGCGCATAAAGGACAGTAACGTTGTCCTCTTCATTGTGAAAGGGAACGACAATCGAGTACTTCGGCATATCTATAGTATAGACGCGAGTAAATTACCAAAGGCGCAGATATTCGCCAAACACTCCCCCGCGCATCCAAACTCTAATTTCGTGGAGCTGCTAGAGGCCCAGCTCGTCCAGCATCGCCTGCATCTCGCTGAGAGCATGGCGGTTGCCGGTCCGCGCCGCGCACGCAATTCCCGCCTTAAGCTTCTCGATTGCTTCGGCGTTCCGCCCAACTTTGGCCAGCGTCTGCGCCGACATAAAGTAGGCCGCGACGTAGTCCGGATTCTGCTCCATCAATACATCGAACTCCTTCAGCGCCGCATCCACTTCGCCGCGATTCGCCAGTTCCATCGCGATTCCGTAGCGCGCAAAGGTGTTCTTCGGGTCCAGGGCGAGAATCTCTTTCAGTCCTGCAATCTTGTCCGTTGTACTCATATCTGGGAATCTCAACTCGAGGCGATTTGCGTAAAGGGCGTGGAATTGCCGAAACTGGAACTGGCGCTTCGGCGAACGTTCTTCAGTCTCCTTCATTGTAGCCGGAATTGAACTTCCCTCGAAGTCCTCGTATCAGAAAGTCTGGGCCCCCCGCGACAGCTTTTAGTCGCAGGGGTGGAAAGAAGATGGAGCCGATCAAAAATGAGTACGACCGAAGCGAACCCGCCTGTGCGTACCGTCGCCAGCACACAATCCGAGATGACCGAAGTCATTCTTCCGAATGACGCCAACACGCTCGGCAACCTGCTCGGCGGCCGCCTCATGCACTTCATCGACCTCACGGGCGCGATCGCTGCATATCGTCACTCGCGCACTCACGTCGTCACCGCAGCCATGGATCACATCGACTTCATCCAGCCCGTGCACGTCGGCGATCTGCTAATCCTCAAGTCGAGTGTCAACCGCGCTTTCAACACATCTCTTGAAGTGGGTGTTAAGGTTTGGGTTGAGGATCCCCAGACCGGCTCGCATCTTCATGTCGCCAGCGCCTATCTCATCTTCGTTGCCGTCGATGAGCACGGTCGCCGCCAAAAGGTTCCGGCTGTTCAGCCCGAATCTCCCGACGAAGTCCGCCGCTACAACGACGCGCTTCTGCGTCGCGAACATCGCGAATCGGAATCAGCACG
>Ga0335080_10006426_pt1 | contig 12147 bp, 15 predicted proteins | sample Lox_Sample_34_FD_206720 | JGI IMG/M metagenome (GOLD analysis project Ga0335080, IMG submission 206720) | Soil microbial communities from Loxahatchee National Wildlife Refuge, Florida, United States - Lox_Sample_3.4 | ecosystem: Environmental > Terrestrial > Soil > Wetlands | place: USA...
GCTGGAGTGCCCGCTCGATGACAGTGCCCAAGAGAGTGAAGCGGGGAAGCTGTTGGCCCAACGATTGGGGCCAACTTTGGCGCGGATTCGCCGATCACTGCGGCCCAAGAAGGCGGTCCTGTTCGACAAAAGGCTTGGTCCCTTGCTGGAGCGAATGTCTAGCGCGGAGTTAGGGTGCCCTGTGCTGTTGGATGCTGGCAAGCCGTTTGCTCTCGACGGATCGCGGAGTGACGACGGCTGGGTGCGTCTGTGCGCGGCGTTAAGCCGAACGATGCCTGCGGTGTGATCTGGCGCACTGCAGCCCTGTACCCCTTTGGGACAGGGTAGGGAACTACACTTCGGGCAGGTATCTTGTTGTTGTGCCTGTGCTAGAATCGCCGGTACGTAAGTCGAGGATCCGCAGGAGTTAGGCTGTGAAGAAGCAAGCAAAGTTTGGAATCGGCATCGGAATCATCGTGATTTCGCTGGGCTGCCTGGCTTGGCTCGGCTACGGCGAAAGCAAAACGTACTATCACACCATCGCGGAGTTGCAGACTTTACACGGCGGTGATCTGGCGCATCGGATTCGTGTCGGCGGCACGGTGGCGCCAGGCAGCATCCACAAGATGACCGGCCGCGTGGATTTTGTATTGGAAGGGGAAGGCAAGTCGCTCCCGGTCAGTTATATCGGTAGCGATCCTTTGCCGGACACGTTTGTAGACAAGGCGCAAGCGCTGGTGGAGGGCCGGCCGGCAGCAGATGGGCGTTTTGTTGCCGAACAGGTGCAGGCCAAATGCGCCTCGAAATATGAGGCAGCGCCGGGTGGCACAACGACCACGTCCGCAACGCCAACGCCAGCCAACAAGAACATGTAGCGAGCTCGGCTCAGGCCTGGGGAGGGGCCCAGTTCCTTGGATGTCTTTGGATCATTTGCTCTCTTACTTGCGTTTGTTTGCGGAATCTATGCCTTCTGCGGCGGCGTCGCCGCTATCCTGACGCGACATCCGCTGCTCATCAAGAGCGCGCGGCAGGCCGGGATCGCCACCTGCTGCCTGGTGTTCCTTGGCACGTTCAGCCTCGAATATCTGTTCTTTACCGATAATTTCTCCAACGCCTATGTGGCGTCGCACAGCAGTCGAGCGCTAGAGACGTTTTACAAAATCGGCGCGCTGTGGGCGGGGCAAGAAGGCTCGCTGCTCTTCTGGACGTTCCTGCTGTCTATTTATATTTTTTCCGTCCTCGTGGTCTATCGCAACAAAAATGGCGAGTTGATGCCTTATGTGGGCGTCATCCTCGCGGGTGTGCAGACTTTTTTCTTGATCCTGAACAACTTCATTGCCAGCCCCTTCAAGGCGCTCGGAACGGTTGGGGCGAGCGGCGCAATGCAGTTGGTCACGCGCAGTGATGGGAACGGCCTGACACCGCTGTTGCGCTATCCCGAGATGGTCATTCACCCGCCCAATCTCTATTCGGGCTACACGGGATTCACCATTCCGTTTGCCTTTGCGCTGGCGGCTTTGCTGGCCCACTATCCCGGCGAGAAGTGGATTCACTTGACGCGCAAGTGGACCATGATCGCGTGGTGCTTTCAGACGTTAGGCATTCTGTTGGGCGCGCATTGGGCCTATGCGGTGCTCGGCTGGGGCGGTTATTGGGGCTGGGACCCGGTGGAAAATGCGTCGCTGTTGCCCTGGCTGACGGGTACGGCGTTCCTGCATTCCGTGATGATGCAGGAAAAGCGCGGCATGATGAAGGTGTGGAACGTATGGCTCGTATTCGCCACCTTCATGCTGTGTATCCTGGGCACGTTTCTTACGCGTAGCGGGGTGGTCAGTTCGGTTCACGCCTTTGCGCAGTCGAATATCGGCCATTGGTTTGTCGGATTCCTGATCGTCATTGCGGTGGTCTGCGTGGCGGCCTACTGGATGAATCGCGACTATTTGCAAAGCGAGAACCAGTTGGATTCGATGGTCTCGCGAGAATCGAGCTTTCTTTTTAATAATTTGCTGTTTTTGGTGGCCTGCATCGCGGTGCTTTCCGGCACGCTTTTTCCCGTGTTGTCCGAGGCGGTTTCCGGCTCGAAAATCAGCGTGGGCGCGCCGTTTTTTAACAAAGTCATGATTCCCGTTGGTCTACTGGTGCTGTTTCTCACCGGTGTAGGACCGCTACTAGCTTGGCGAAAGACGTCGTCGGAAAGCCTAAAAAGAAACTTCGGCTGGCCGCTCATCGTCGGACTAGTTGGCGGAGCGATCATTTTTGCGTTCGGATTCCGCGACGTTTATTCGTTGATCTGTTTCACGCTGTGCATCTTCGTTGGCGCAACGGTCGTGATGGAGTTCTATCGTGGTGCGAGGGTGATCCGGAGCCGTTCTGGGGCTTCTTTTATCGCCTCGTCTCTGGAGTTGACGCTGCGCAACACCCGGCGGTATGGCGGCTACATCATCCATATGGGCATGGTGCTGATTTTCATTGGATTGGCGGGCGCAGCGTTCAACCAGAACGTTCAGAAGGAAATGGCACCGGGCCAAACGATGCAGATTGGCAAGTACACGCTGCTACTGCAGAACTTAGACTCCAAGCCGGAAGCGGACTACACGGGAAATCGCTTGATCGTCGAAGTGTTCGAGAACAACAAGCCGCTGATGATGCTGTACCCCGAGCGGCGCTTGTTCGAGGGCAACGGCGAAACGGGAACGATGGTGGCGATTTACTCGACGCTGCGCGAGGATTTGTATGTGGTGTACGCCGGACAGAGCCCGGGGACGAATCTTCCCGTGATTCACGCCTATCTGAATCCGCTGGTGAAGTGGATCTGGTTCGGAGGAGTGATTGTGGTCTTTGGAACGCTGGTAGCCTTGCTGCCGAATCGCCGCGAAGTGCTGGTGCTCTCGGGCGCAAAGCAGCCGGCGGCAGCACCCGCGCTGGCACCCGGTTTGGCTCACAGGGTTGCGTTGAAGGAAGGACATGATTAAGGCCAGGAGAATTCGGAAACCGCTGGCGTTGAGCGCAGGACTGTTGCTGTGCTTTGCGGCTGCGGCGCCGCTTTTGTCGGCAGCAGGCGATGCACAACGGCCCGAGATGCAGGACCACGCGCACCAGATCGGCGCGAAAGTACGCTGTATGTGTGGCGGATGCAACGATTCGGCGGCCGGGTGCTATCACATCGGGGGCGCGTTTTCCGGGCCATGTGACACCGCGAAAGCGGAATTGAGCAGCATCGACCAGCACATCGCCAAAGGTGACTCCGACGACCTGATCGTGCAATCGTTTGTGCAGGAGTTCGGGCCGGCCGTCCTAGTCGAGCCGCCGCACAGTGGTTTTGCGGGTCTGGCGTGGTGGGTTCCGGCGCTGGCGTTTGTGGCGGGATTGTCCATTGTGATCGCCGTGATTTCGCGCTGGCGCAAGCGCGTTCCGCAGCAGCCGGCTCTCGCCGCGGCAGGCGGGCCGCGCCGCATTCCGCATGACTTGCTGGAGCGCGCCCGGGCGCAGGCTGCTCGCGACACTGAGGATTGACTTTGACCCTTCCCGTATTTTTTGCTGCGTCAGCGATGACCACAGCGGATATTGCGGTGCTCGGCGCCTGCCTGGCACTGCTATTCGCTACGGGCATTTTTGTTTTTCTGATCCAGCCGGACGCTTCCGATCTGGCGCCGCATCGTTCCAAACTGGATCAATTGATGGAGCGGCGGGACACGCTCTACGACAACTTACGCGACTTGCGGTTTGAGTTTCGCTCCGGCAAGTACGCCGAGAACGACTACGAGGCGATGAAAACAACACTGGAAAACGAGACGGCGCTGGTGCTGGCAGAAATTGAGCAAGTGACTGAATCGCAGGTGCGGCGGCCAAGGGGCGCGAAGCAAACCGCGGCGCAGCGAGGTGCGCAGTGAAGCCGGCGCGGCGGTTCGCCTTAGCGACAGCGGCTTTGTTGTTGCTGGTCACTGCGGCGCACGGAGCCACGGTTCAGGGCACGGTGAAAAACGGCACGACCGGGCAACCGGCCGCGGGCGTCGAAGTGATTCTGATTCAATTGCAGGGCGGCATGACGCCCGTGCTCAACACCAAGAGCGATGCACAGGGGCGCTTTACGTTCGATCATCCGGCGATCGGGACGCAGCCGATGCTGGTGCGCGCGATATACAAGGGCGTGAACTTTCACCAGCCGTTGCCGCCGGGCCGGAGCGATCTGGAGGTCGAGGTCTTCGATCCATCGCATGATCCCAAGACGATTTCCGTAGACAGCCACTTCGTGATTTTCCAGCCACATGACGGGACACTGGTCGTTGGCGAAGAATATGCCCTCAAGAACAATTCGCAGCCGCCGCAGGCGTACTACAGCGAGAAGGGCAACTTTGATTTTGCGCTGCCGGAAGGCGCAACACTGAAGCAGGCAGCCGCGCAAGGACCATCGGGAATGCCAGTCGTGCAATCTCCCATCGACAAAGGCAAGAACAAGTACAGCGTGGCGTATGCGTTTCGGCCAGGCGACAACGGCGTGCGGTATTCCTATGAGTTGCCGTATAGCGGAGACGCGGCAACCGTGAAGCTCCCGACCGTTTATCCCGGCGCACGGCTAGTGGTGGTGGCGCCGCCGACGGTGAAAATCTCGGGCGACGGCTTCCAGTCCGGCGGGCAAGAGCAGGGAATGAATATTTACGACCACGGAACCGGCGCAGCAAATGCGCTGGTAACGGTAAATGTGTCCGGCACGGCGCCGGCAGCGAGCGAAGCGGCAGAGACACAGTCCGATCCCGCGGCACAAGGGCGGGATGCGCAGCAGGGAAGTAGCGCGTCTTCGGGTGTGTCGATTCAGGTTGCGCCGGGGCGTTTGGATGATTTGAAGCTGCCGATCATTCTGGTGCTGGTGGTGGGCTTTGCGGGGTTTGCCGTTTTGCTGGCGCGCAAGCCGGTAGTGGCCGTGGCGGGTGCTCCACCCACCGCAACTCCCGAGAGTGTGACTCCTGCCACAAGCTCCGCGAACATCCCGCCGGCGCAGCCTTCCGCTGCCTCGGCTCCGAATCTTGCCGCAGTGGACGCAGCTGTAGGCTCAAGCCTGGATGCACTGAAAGACACGCTGTTCCGCCTGGAACTACGGCGACAGGCCGGCACGATTTCGGAAGCAGATTACGCCACGGAACGCGCCCGCGCCGAGAAGGTGCTGCGGGATCTGGTTCGGGGTTGAGGGTTGGCGTCCGCGGCTGGCTTGCCTGCTGGTCTCCGTCTCGAAAATATCGAAAAACGTTATGGCGGACTTTACGCCCTGCGCAAAGTGTCGCTGATCATCGCGCCGGGCGAGTGCGTCGTGCTGGCGGGGCGCAACGGCTCCGGGAAAACGACGCTGCTGCGTGTTGCGGCGCGGCTGGTGCGGCCTTCGTCCGGGAAGCTGACGTTTTTTTCTTCGGCGCGAGATGAAGTGGCCACCGAAGTCCGCCCGGGCTTTGTGGCGCACACCATCATGGCGTACGACGAGCTCACCGCGGAGGAGAATCTGCGGCTGTTCGCGCAACTGCGTGGATTGAAAAATGCGGCGGCTCGTGTTGATGTGTTGTTGCAAGAAGTCGGCTTGGCGGAGCGGCGCAGTTCACTGGTGCGGACATTTTCGCGGGGCATGCGGCAGCGGGTGGCCATCGCCTGTGCGCTGCTGAACGAGCCGGGCGTGCTGCTATTGGATGAGCCGGCGACAGGCCTCGATCCGCATGGAATCGCGTGGCTGGTGGAGACGCTGCGGCAGTTGCGGGACGGCGGTTGCACGATTTTGATGAGCTTGCACGGCGAGTCGGAGATTTCCGGGCTGGGCACCCGCGCGATCCGGCTGGATGCCGGTTCGGTGATCGCGGACACCCGGACCGGCGCGACGTTTCGCACGATTCTGACATTTGCGGATGCCTGAATGAGCCTGTTGTCCAACACGTCGGCGCTGCTCGGCAAGGAAGTGCGGACGGAGTTTCGTTCGCGCGAATTGCTGATGACGACGGTGATTTTCATTCTCATCGTCATCGTGCTGTTCAGCTTTACGTTTGATCCTACTTCGGACGAATCGCGGCGTTTTGGTTCAGGCTTGCTGTGGCTCGCATTTTTGTTCGCGGCGTCGTTGATGCTGCAGCCGTGTTTTCTGCGGGAGCAGCATAACGATACGCTGAGCGCTTTGCGGCTTTCGGTGAGCGATCCGTTTGCTATTTTTCTGGCCAAGCTGATCGCCAACACACTGTTCTTACTGTTGACCGAACTACTGCTGCTGCCCATTTTTTCGACGATGTACAACGTGCCGGTCCTGCCGGTGCTGCACTGGCTGGTGCTGGTGTTTTTTCTCGGGAGCCTCGGCATCTGCGTGGTCGGCACGGCGCTGTCTGCAATTTCCGCGCAAGCGCGCATGCGCGAACTTTTGCTGCCGTTGTTGATGCTGCCGCTGCTGACGCCGATTCTGGTGGCGAGCACGGAAGTGACCAAGAGCCTGCTGGATCGGAATCCGTTTGTGCAATGGAAAGGCGTCGAAATCGTCGCGGTGTTCGACGTAGTTTTTTTGACGGCGCTGTGGCTTTTCGGAGAATATCTCCTGGAGGAGTGAGATTGGCATGGCGAAACGTGCGCTAGCGGCGGCCGCAGTGGTGGGGCTGATGATTGCGGCTGCGTATGCCGGGTTCTTCATCGCGCCGGAAGAAAAAAGTATGCACGTGCTACAACGCATTTTCTATTTTCATGCGGCGACGGCGTGGGCTGGTGAAATGGCGTTTGGCGTGTGTTTTTTCGCGAACCTGATGTACGTGTGGCGGAGAAAAGAGCAGTGGGACTGGCTGGGGGTTTCCGCTGCGGAAGTCGGGCTGGCGTTCATCACTGTGGTGCTGATTACCGGGCCGATCTGGGCCAAGCCGGCGTGGGGGATTTGGTGGACGTGGGACGCGCGGCTGACCTCGACGTTTGTGCTGTGGCTGCTCTACATTTCGTACCTGGTTTTGCGCACGATGATTGAAGAGCCCGACCGAAAGGCGCTGTTGAGCGCGCTGTTCGGGATTTTTGCGTTCATCGATGTGCCGATCGTGTTTGGAGCGATTCGCTGGTGGCGGACGCAGCATCCGAAACCGGTAGTCATGGGCGGGGCGGATTCGGGGCTCGAGCCGACGATGGCAAAGGTGTTTTTCTTCAGCGTGTTTGCGCTGCACGCGCTGATGGCTTTTCTCATTGCGGAGCGGTACCGGCTTGAACGAATGCGTTCGGAAGTTGAAGTGATACGCCGGGAGGCGGAGGCGGTATGAACAGTTTGCAGAGTGTGTTTGCGGCGTACGTGATCGGCTGGGGCGTGTTTTTTGTTTTCTATTTGACGATCGCCAAGCGCACATCCGACTTGCGACACGAGATCGAGCGTTTGAAGAATGCGGGGCCGCGAGGGAAATAGTTGGCGCGCAAGAAAAAAGTCGGCATTGTGTTGTTTCAATTGGGCGGGCCCGATTCGCTGGAAGCGGTCGAGCCGTTTCTGCTAAACCTGTTTCTCGATCCGGACATTATTCCGATGGGCCCGCTGGGATTTTTGCGGAAGCCGGTGGCGAAATGGATTTCGCGGAAGCGCTCGGTGCCAGTGCGCGGGCGTTACGCGGAGATCGGCGGGCGTTCGCCGATCGGGGCGCTGACCGAGCGGCAGCGCGTGGCGCTGATCGAGGCGCTGGCCGGCGAAATCGAGCCGGTCGCGGTGACCGCGATGCGTTACTGGCACCCGTTGACGGAAGAGGCGGTGGCGACGCTGCGTGGAGCCGGGAAGCTGGACGAGATTGTGTTGCTGCCGCTGTATCCGCATTTTTCGTATGCGACGACGCTGAGCAGTCTCAGGGAGTGGCGGCGCGTGTACGGCCCGCCGGAGAGTGGGCCGCCGCAGCGGACGGTGAGCCAGTTTTACGATCATCCGCTGTATATTCAGGCGCTGGTGCAGCGAATTGGTTCGGTGCTGCGGCAATTTGAGGATAGTTCGCGGATCCATTTAATTTTCAGCGCACATGGCTTGCCGATGAGTCTGGTGGAAAAGGGCGATCCATATCCGAACCAGATTGAAGCGACGGTGCGGGTCGTGTGCGAAAGCGGGAAAAGCGAATGTGCGAATTGGCCGCGCGAGCATTTGCTGTGCTATCAGAGCCGTGTGGGGCCAGCTAAATGGCTGCAGCCTCCGTTGACGGGCACGATCGAGCGGTTGGCGCATGAAGGCGTGAAGGAAATGCTGGTGGTGCCGATTTCGTTCGTGACCGAGCATATTGAAACGCTGCACGAAATTAATATTGAGGCGCGGGAAGAGGCGGAAAAGCTCGGAGTCAACGTGTTTCGGATGATGCCGGCGGTGGGCGATTCGCCGCTGTTCATTGGGTGCCTGAAAGACCTGGTGTTGCGCGCTGTGGGTTTGGTGGCGGATGCGAACGACCCAGCGCTGTCTTCGACGGCGTCGGATTGAGTTCGCGACAGCGTAGGCCTGATTTCTCTGCGAATGGGGTCACCCTGCGAGGCTTCGGCGCGAATCTAGATAAACTGCGGGAGCGGCCGGCAGAAGAGCGGGAACTCGGCCGGTGGGTTATAATCTCAACGCCAAAGTCACGATGAATTCCACGAGACCCACCTATCATCCCGTGATCTATAGGTTGGCCGTGTTCAGCACGATTTGGGCGTTTTTCTTGTTGATTAGCGGGGCGCTGGTAACGTCCAATGGCGCTTCGCTCGCGATCCTAGACTGGCCTACGTCGCATGGGGCTTGGATTCCGTCGCAGCTCTCGGGTGGCGATCTCTACCAGTATCCGCATCGCGTAATCGCGGCAGTTCTGGGGTTGTTGACGGTGTTGCTGGCGGCACTCTTATGGGCTAAGGAAGAGCGGAAGTGGGTGCGCTGGGTCGGGGTGCTAGCCCTAGGCTGCGTGGTGGCGCAAGCGATTTTGGGCGGAGAGGTGGTGCTGCAGTTTCTGCACTACTGGCTGCCGGTGTGGCACGCGATTTTCGCCCAGATCATGTTTGGCTCGATTCTGGCCGTTGCAGTGGTTACCAGCAGGTGGTGGGTTTCCGAACGTCCGCAATTAGGAGACAGCAGCTCACCTTCGATACACGCACTGGCATGGCTCAACGCTGTGGTGATTTTTGCGCAGAGTTTTCTAGGCGCGGGCTTTCGGCATAACGATCTACCGTTCTGGCCGCATACGGCGGGTGCGCTGGCGGTGCTGGCGACAGTGGTATGGACGGCGGTGGCGTTACGGAAGCGGTTTGCTGCTTCGCGGGAACTGACGAAGATGCGCATGTGGCTGCATTCTGTATTTGGAGTGCAGTTTTTGCTAGGCTTCGCCGCGTATTGGGCGCATATGAAGAATGCGGATACAATCCAGCCCATGCCGGCGACGTTGGCTCTGACCGTATCGCACGCGGTTCTGGGAGCGTTGCTGTTTGCGGTGGCGCTGGTGACGGTTTTGTTGACCTATCGCTTGGTGCCGCGGAGGAACGCAGTGGCAATTTCGTCGAATCAACGGGTGGCAGCGGAATGAGCACAGTACGCACAGTGGAGATGACGCTGGCAACGCGGGCCAACGCGTACGTGGCGCTGACCAAGCCGGACGTGTCTTTTCTCGTGTTGATGACCACCGCCGCCGGGTATTACATGGGCGCGCGCGGGCCCGTGAATTGGTTGCACCTCACGCAGACGGTGTTCGCGACACTGCTGATTGCGGCCGGGACCGCGAGCCTGAATCACTACGTGGAACGCGAATCCGATGGCTACATGCGGCGGACGGCATCGCGGCCGTTGCCGAGCGGCGTGCTGCAACCGCGGGAAGCGTTGTGGTTTGGAATCGGGTTGTGCGTTGCCGGAGCGCTGGCGTTGTACGTAGTTGGCGGCATACTGGCCGCAGCACTGGGCGTGATTACGTGCTTGAGTTATTTGCTGGCGTATACGCCGCTGAAAAAACGGACGGTGTGGGCGACGTTTGTGGGCGCGTTTCCCGGGGCGATACCGCCGATGATTGGGTGGGCGGCGGCGAGCGGTTCGCTGGAACAGGGAGCGTGGCTGCTTTTTGCGATTTTGTTTTTCTGGCAGTTTCCACACTTTCACGCGATCGCGTGGATGTACCGCGAAGATTATGCGCGCGCGGGCATTTTGATGTTGCCGGTGGTGGATCGTGAAGGGACGCGGACGTTTCGGCAGATCATTTTGTATGCGGTGGCGTTGGTTGGCGTGAGTCTGCTGCCGGCGGTGGTTGGGCTGGCGGGCGTCCGGTATTTCTTTGGTGCGCTGGTGGTGAGCACGGCGTTAGTGCAGGTTTGTTTGTGGGCGGCGCAACACAAAACGAATGTGCGGGCAAAGTGGTTGATGCATGCGACGGTGCTGCACATTCCGGTGCTGCTGGGATTGATGGTTTACGACAAGCTGCCGCGCTGAAGGTTGCGACGGAACTTCGCGGATCGGAATGTAGCAGCGTTTTGATCAAGCCCGGATCCTTCGCTACGCTTTCGATGACAAAGGGCAGCAGTTGGCGCGATCAGCTTCGAGTGCGGAAGTGATGTGGTCGGCTTACACTGCGGACACGATGCCTTCGTAGCTCAGGCCAGCGAATGGTGTGCCTACCACACGCCAGGAGAGGATTCGTTCCGTTTAGTTGAGAAGGGAAGTGATTCGTGTTTTCGCAGGCGGCGCTTAATGCGACGTTGAATGGGACCAGCGCGGTGTTGCTGGCGTGCGGGTACGTGGCGATCCGCAGCGGCAAGATCAAGGCGCATAAGGCGTTCATGATTGCAGCGTTTTCGGTGTCTTGCGCGTTTCTCGTGTCCTATCTGATTTATCACTATCGCGTCGGCCATGTGGCATTTCAGGGGCAAGGCTGGATTCGGCCGGTGTATTTTGCGCTCCTGATTTCGCACACGATTCTTGCAGCGGTGATTGTGCCGATGATTCTGGTGACGTTGCGGCGGGCGTGGCTGGAGCGCTTTGACCGGCACCGGATTATTGCGCGGTGGACGCTGCCGCTGTGGTTGTATGTGTCGGTCACAGGCGTGATCGTGTATATGCTGCTGTATCAGGTTTATGCACCGCAAGTGGCTATGAGAATGGTCAAGCCGCTTCCCTGAAAGATACGTCGGCGCGGAACCCAGCCCAGAAGGCTCGCGCCCTCTTTTCTGAATCGCGACCACCCCCTTCCCCCCGGTATTTTCCTAAATTTGTGAGCTCAAAGGACTTAGAGAGGGGGGTCTGCGAAGAATATCATTCTAAAGGCCTTACGACGGAAAGGGAGGGTCTGGCAGGAGTTCGCAGAGGGAGGAGGCTGCAGGGAAAGAACGGGTCGGCCTTCCAAGCTCAGGCCAAGAAAAACCCGCCACTACACTAGCTGCGGGAGGGCAGGTCGGTACGAGGAACCAGGGAGCCGGTTTGGGAGGAGCGGATGGCTTGGCGGGTGCCGGCTTTAGGGAAGACCACGTGCCAGAAGTCGTGTTTGGGGGTGGCGAAGCCGAGGCCGATGAAGCGGCGCTCATTTTTTTCGCGGATGGACGTAACAATGCAATCGACGGATTCCGAGGTCATTTCGTTGAAGAGTTTGACTTTTTGGCCGGGGAGCAGCGGCGCGTCCATGACGATCAGCGCGCCGTGGCCGCTGACAAATTGCGTGGAAGCCTTCAGGTCAATGGCTTCGCCTTCGGGCATTTGGCAGCGCACTTTGAGCGGAATCTGCAGCGTGATACGTACCGTGCGACGCCGTTCAGGATATCGGGTCCGATGCATGAATTCGCTGGGAAAGGGGACGAGGAGAGCTTGCCATGTTTTCTGAGGAAGAACAAGTAGCGTTGTGGAAAACAGAGGTAACGGAAGTAGAGGAGGTAAAGGAGAAAGATTAGAGCCTTGAGAGGCGATGGATCTGGTTGCGACGGACGGCCTTGCTGTCTGGAGGCGAAAAGCAGATCCCTCCGCCGTAGGCCGCGCAGGAGCACGACCTGCGGGTCGGGATGACAATTTTTGCAGGGCGATACCATGGGGGCTCGTGTCCCGCGCCCAGTGATCGTAGAGAGCCAATAAACCGAAGCTCAGGCACTCTTGAGCGCCACCAGCCTAGATGGCGTGAGAGCAGAAAAGCAGATCCCTCACCCCGCAAAAAGCGCGGGGATTCGGGATGACACTTTGGGAGTGGCGGACTAGCTGTCGGCGTGGAGGGCAGCGATGACGGCGTCGGT
>Ga0335080_10006428_pt1 | contig 12147 bp, 11 predicted proteins | sample Lox_Sample_34_FD_206720 | JGI IMG/M metagenome (GOLD analysis project Ga0335080, IMG submission 206720) | Soil microbial communities from Loxahatchee National Wildlife Refuge, Florida, United States - Lox_Sample_3.4 | ecosystem: Environmental > Terrestrial > Soil > Wetlands | place: USA...
AGGTCCGCTTCGTCGCGGTGAGGTACGCCACCGCCGAGCGCCGGACGCCGTCACCACGCTCGATCGCCTGCGCCAGGTGTGCGATGAACCGCTCCTGCTCGTCGGGATCGAGCGCTTCGGCGATCGTCTCGCCGACGGTGGGGGCCAGGGGATTCGGGCTCGAGCCGAGCAGCGCGTCGATCCCGACCGTCCGACTCAACGAGCCGGGATCGAGGTCGATGTGACATTCGAGATGGATCCGGTTGAAACCGGCCTCCTCCGCGAACCGGACCAGATCCCGATCGTCGAAGTCCATCATGCTCGCCGCGCCCGGGTGCTCGAGGCGACGGTAAGCCGCCTTCACTCGCTCGGCCAGCGGGAGCACCGCCGCGACGTCGAATCCCCAGAAGCGATCGGCCGGCTCGGGAGACGTCAGGCGGTTGATCGGCTCGAATACTGAGATCCGCCCGCCCGGGCGCAGGACGCGGTGCATGGCGGCCAGTGCGCGCGCCTTGTCGGTCACGTAGATGAGCACCGAACGGGACGTGACGACGTCGACTGTCCCGTGCCCGATGGATGCCAGGTCGGCGGCGTCAGTCCGTTCGAATCGCGCCCGGTCGAGCGCGCCGCGCCCACGCACCGTCTCCCGGACGTGGTCGAGGAGGGCGTCTGAAATGTCGGAGAAGATCACCGTTCCCGACGTCCCGACGCGGGCCAGCGCGGCGAGCCCGATCAACCCGTCGCCCGTGCCCACGTCGAGCACGGTGGCGCCTTCGAGCGGTTCGGCGCCGGCCAGTACGCGGTCTCGAATCTCCGCCAGGGCGTCGAGCGTCACCGTCCGCTGGCGCTCATCGCCGCCGTCACGCCGCTCGAGGAGCCAGCGTGACCAGTGATCGGACTCGGTCACCCGGGCGGGCTGAGCGAACCGCCCGGCTCCGCGGGCTCGACCCCGACCATCGAGTTGGGGCGCCGGTATTCCTCGGCGGTCAGCGGGCTGGAGAGCACGAAGTCCGCTGTGGCGCGATTGCACGCGGTGGGGACGTTGCAGACCACCGCGATTCGCAGCAGGGCCTTGACGTCGACGTCGTGCGGCTGGGGCTCGAGCGGGTCCCAGAAGAAGATCAGAAAGTCGATGCGACCCTCGGCGATGGCGGCGCCGACCTGCTGGTCGCCCCCCAGCGGCCCACTCAGGAACCGGTTGACCGTCAGGTCGAGCTCGCCGGCGATGAGCCCGCCGGTCGTACCGGTGGCGTACAGCTCGTGCCCGGCCAGAGTCCCGCGATTGAAGCGGGCCCATTCGAGCATCTCGCCCTTGCAGTTGTCGTGGGCGATCAGCGCGATTCGCTTGCGGCGGGGCATCAACGGTGGGACATCAACCATCGGTGGCACTCACGATACCCCCGCGCGAGGGGCGTCCGGTTACTGCGCCGGAAACTAAACCTTTGCGGGCGGCGGCCGATGCAGGCGTCCTAATGGTCAGACTCCACACGCCTGACCCGAGCGGGGGACCGACGCTCGACGTCTCGGTCCTGCGCACGGTCATCGCGATGCAGCACGAGCTTGCCGCGGTCGGACTCGATCTGAAGGCGGTCATGCAGCGCATCGCGGATCGCACGCGCGAGCTGACCGGCGGCACCGCGGCGGCGGTGCGGCTGCTCGACGGCGACGCGCTGGTGTGCGGGGCGACGAGCGGCGCACGCGAGATCGCCAAGCCACACCGTCTGCCGCTCGGGAACAACCTCTCCGGCCACGCCATGCGCAGCGGCCGCTCGCTGCTGTGTGTCGACGTCGAAGACGACGACCGGGTCGACGCGGCGCTCTCGCGGAGCCGCGGCGTGCGCTCGATCATCGCGGTGCCGCTGCTGCACGGCGGGCAGGCGGTCGGCGTGCTCCTGCTCTACGGCGAGGAGGCGGGCGCGTTCGGCGAGCGGGACGTGACGATGATGGAGCTTCTCTCCGTCGTGCTGTCCGGCGCGATGGCGCACGCGGCCGAGTTCGAGGCCAAGCGCGACCAGGTCCAGGCGCTGGCGCGATTCGAGGCGACCTTCGCCAACGCGCTGACCGGGATGGTGCTGCTCGACCTCGACGGCCGGATCCTCGACGCCAACCCGGCCATCCAGCGCCTGCTCACCTACACCCATGGCGAACTGGCCGGCAACCGGCTGTCTCAGTTCGTGTTCCCGGCCGATCGGCGTAAGACCCGGTCTGCCTACCTGCGGATGGTCAGCTCGGGCGGCACCTCGCTGCGCATGCACCATCGCTTCGTCGGCCGCGAGGAGGTCATCTGGGTCGACTCGTCGGCATCGCTCGTCCACGACTCCGAGGGCCGGCCGAGTTTCGCGATCGCGATGATCCAGGACATCACCCAGCACAAGGAGGCCGAGGCGGCGCTTCTCTCACAGGCGGCGCTCAACCAGCACCAGGCCTTGCACGACGCGCTGACCGGGCTGGCCAACCGGACGCTGTTCAACGACCGGATCGGCCACGCGGTCAACCCGCGGCGGCGGACGGACACCCGGTGCGCGATCGCGGTCGTCGACCTCGACGGCTTCAAGGAGATCAACGACTCCCTGGGTCACGCCGCGGGCGACGAGCTGCTCGTCGAGCTGAGCCGCCGCCTGGAATCCGCGCTGCGCACGTCGGATACGGTCGCGCGCCTGGGCGGCGACGAGTTCGGGATCCTGCTGCCGGAGATCCGAACTCGCGCGGACGTGCTTCACGCGGTGGACCGGATGAGGGCGGCGATCGAGGAGCCGGTCGCGCTCCAGGGGCTGTCGCTGTCGCTCGAGGCGTCGATCGGCATCGCCCTGTACCCCGACGACGGAGAGGACGTCGAGACCCTGCTGCGGTGCGCCGACGCCGCGATGTACCACGCTAAGGACGAGAAGTCGGGTTCGGCCTTCTACGACGCCAGCCAGATCCGGCACGGCACGCCGCGGGTCACGCTGATGGGCGAGCTGCGCCGGGCCCTGGACCGCCAGGAGCTGATCCTCTACTACCAGCCGAAGGCCGTGCTGCTCGATGGGGCGGTCCACGCCGTCGAGGCCTTGCTGCGCTGGCAGCATCCCAGCCGCGGCCTGGTCGGACCGGACGAGTTCATCCCGATGGCCCAGCAGACCGGCTTGATCAAGCCGCTCACGCTGTACGTGATCGACGCTGCTCTTCGGCAGTGCCAGGCCTGGCTGGCCGACGGCCTGCGGCTGGCCATCGCCGTCAACCTGTCCGCCCGCAACCTGGTGGACGGGGACTTCCCCGATCAGGTCGCGGGCCTGCTCGAGCGGTGGGAGATCGAACCGGATCTGCTCGAGTTCGAGATCACCGAATCGGCCATGCTCACCGATCCCGGCCGCACCCGGCTGATCCTCGAGCGGCTCTCGAGCATGGGCATCCGGCTCTCGATCGATGACTTCGGAACCGGCTACTCATCGCTCGCGTACCTGAAGCGCCTGCCGGTGAACGAGATCAAGGTCGACCGCTCCTTCGTGATGAACATGGACGAGGACGAGGACGACGCGACGATCGTGCGCTCGACCATCGACCTCGGGCGCAACCTCGGCCTCGACGTCGTCGCCGAGGGCGTCGAGAACGAGCAGGTGTGGGAGCGGCTGCGGAGCCTGGGCTGCACCGCCGCTCAGGGGTACTACCTGAGCCGCCCGGTCCCGGCGTCGGAGCTTCAGGCTTGGCTCGAGCAGCGTCGCGTCGCGGTCGCCCGTCGCGTCGCGGTCGCCCGCGCTACTCAGGGTCGCTCTTGATGTGGTCGACGAGCCTGGCCAGGTGGTCGATGAACCGGTCGGCCTCGTCGTCGTCGAGTTCGCCCAGGAACTTGAGCAGCGGCGCGGCATGGCGCCTTCGCATCTCGGCGACCGCGCTCCGGGCCGTGTCCGAGAGCGAGACGATGATCAGCCGGCGGTCGCGCTCGTCGTGATCGCGCTCGACAAGCCCGGCCCGCGCCAGTTCGCCGACCACCAGACTGGCATGCGCCGGCGTCATGTCCATTCTCCGAGCCAGCTCGGAGACGGTGCCGGGCCCTTCGATGGCGAGCGAGATCAGCGTGCCGACGTGACGTTCGCCGCGGCGGCCGGCCTCCCTGAGTCCCTCGGGGATCTCGCCCGTGCGGCGTCGCCATGCGAAGGCCAGCTGGGGCATCAGGGGAGCGAGGCGTGCGATCTGTCGGCGGCGACTTGCCACGGCCCATTGAATATCAAATCCACTTGGATACGTTAGTGGTATAGGGAAAGTCGGCGTTCGTGCCGATGTTCCCATTACGAAAGATTTCTTCGTCTGGTCTTCGATTACCCTCGGATCATTGAGCTTGCAATGTCTAGTGCCCTCGCGATCATCCTGAAGCCGCTCAACTGGGGATGGGCCGTGTGCCTCACCAACGGCCGCGAGCTGGCGCGCTTCTACGGTCCCGGCGCGCGCCGGCGTGCATTGCGCTACCTGCGCAACGAGCTCGGCCCGGGGGTGTCCGTCCCACAGTCCTGAGGTCCGGACGGTCAAACTTCGGCCAGCACCAATCGACCGAAGGAGGGCATCATGACGGCAACGTCTCCCGGCACCGCGGGGTACATGGCGGCCCCGAACCGGGTGATCAGCGCTGGGAACGGGGTCGACTACGCGTATCGCGACGTCGGCGAGGGCACGCCGCTGGTGCTGCTGCAGCATTTCCGTGGGAACCTGGACAACTGGGATCCGGCGCTGATCGACGCGCTGGCCCCGGGTCGGCGTGTGGTGACGTTCGACAACGCCGGAGTGGGCGGCTCGACCGGAACGACGCCGGGCACCATCAGGCAGATGGCGACCGACGCGATCGCGTTCCTCGACGCGATGGACCTGGCAGAAGTCGACGTGATCGGTTTCTCGATCGGGAGCTTCGTCGCCCAGGAGATCGCGCTGATCCGCCCGGCGGCCGTCCACCGCCTGGTCCTCGCGTCCTCGGCTCCCCAGGGCGCCTCCGGCATGCACGGCTGGGCGCCAGATGTGATCGTGGCCGTCGGCGGGCGGGTTCCGAACCCGGACGGCTACCTCGGCGTGTTCTTCACTCGCTCCGACGCGAGCCGCCAGGCCGGCACTGAGGTCTTGGGACGTCTTACCGCGCGGACCGAGGATCGGGACAAGCCGACGACCTGGCAAACCCGGCAGGCGCAATACGACGCCGTGTGCACGTGGGGCATTCCCGATCACGGTCTGCTGCAACGCATCACCGCGATCGACATGCCCGTGTTCGTCGCCAACGGCGACAGCGACCCGATGATTCTGCCGCACTACTCCTACCTGCTCGCCGACCTGCTGCCGCGGGCCGAGCTGAAGATCTACCCCGACTCCGCCCACGGATTCCTGTTCCAGCACCACGCCGCCTTCGCCCACGACGTCGACGCGTTCCTGCGCGGTTGAATTTGAACGCCGCGCGTGAGCGCGTGAGCGCGTGAGCGCGTGGGCGCGTGAGCGTCAGTCGTACGCGGACGCGAACAGGTAGGTGGTGGCGAGGGTGCGGTACGGCCGCCACGCCTCGGCGATGCCGAGCACCTCGTCCTGGCTCGGCAGGTGGTCGAGGCCGTAGGTCCGCTGGATGGCCTTGCGCAGCGCGAGGTCCCCGGGGAGCACGACGTCCTGCCGATCCAGCGCGATGATCAGGAAGCCGTGGACGGTCCACGACCCGACCCCCGAGATCGCCGTGAGCTGCGCCTCGATCTCGGCGTCCGACATGCCGCGCAGCGTCTCCTCGGTGATCCGGTGCTCGGCGAACTCGGTCGCGATCGCGTGGATGGTCTGGACCTTCCGGCGCGACAGCCCCGCGGTGTGGAGGATTTCCGGGTCAGCCGCAAGCACCTGTTGGGGGGTCGGGAGATGGCCGCCGAAGCGGTCTTGTATCCGCATGAGCAGCGTGCGCGTGGCCGCCACGGACAGCTGCTGGCCGACCACCTGGAAGATCAGCGCGCCGAACGCGTCCATCGTCGGTAACTGGGCGAGCCACTTCCGGGGGTCGAAATCCGGATGGGCGTCGATCAGCGCGCGTAAGACGGGGTCGGCGGCGCGCAGGTGGGCGCGCGCCTCGCGCAACGTGTCCGTCTCGGTCGCGACGTGGTCAGCCACCGCCCGCCACCCTACCCGGTGCGACCGAGCCCGGCTCGATCACGGACTTGCTCGATAGAGTCGCCGGCTTGCGCCTGCCGCGGCTGAGACCAGATCTCGCACCGCTGCGCAATAGCCGCGACTTCCGGCTCGTCCTGGCCGGGAGCTTCGTGTCGGGGTTGGGCGGGCAGGCGACGCTGGTCGCCCTGCCCTACCAGGTGTACATCCAGACGCGCTCGGCGGCGCTCGTCGGGCTCCTCGGCGCGGTCGAGCTTGCGCCGCTGATCGCCGCGGCACTGCTCGGTGGCGCGATCGCGGACCGGGTCGACCGGCGCAAGCTGCTGCTTCTCGACCAGGTCGGCCTGGTGCTGACCGCCGCCGGCCTGGCCGTCGCCGCCGCGGCCGGCCATCCGCCGATTGGGGTGCTGTACGGGCTGGCGGCGCTGCTGGCCGCGTTCGTCTCGCTCCAGAACGTGGTCGTCTCCGCGATCGTCCCGAACCTCGTGGATCGCGGTCAGCTCCGCGGGGCGCTGGCGCTCGAGTACGGGCTGACCACGCTGACGATGGTCGTCGGTCCCGCCCTGGGCGGACTCGTGATCAGCGGGCTCGGCTTGACGTGGGCCTACGCAATCGATGCGATCAGCTGCGCCGCGATGGTCATCGCCGTCCTCCCGGTTTCCGCGCAGCCTCCCCAGGAGGTGGCGCCACACGAGCGGCTGCGCGACTCGATCGGCGAGGGCCTGCGTTACGTCCGCGGCAACCAGGCGCTGCTCGGATCATTCGCGATCGATCTCGTGGCGATGACGTTTGGAATGCCGCGGGCGCTGTTCGCGGTCCTGTCGGTCGGCGTCTACCACGCCGGGGCGGCCGGCACGGGGGCGCTGTACTCGGCGACGGCGGCGGGCGCGACGCTCGCCGCGATGACGACCGGCTGGCTACCGCACGCACGCCGGCTCGGGCTCGTGGTGATCTGGGCCGTCGTCGTGTGGGGGACGACGATCGCGTTCGCGGGACTCGCCCGCAGCCTGTGGGTCGCCGCGGCCTTGTTTGCCCTGGCCGGGGCCGCCGATTCGGTCAGCGCCGTCTGTCGCACCACGATCAACCAGACGGTGACACCGGAGCGCATGCGCGGTCGCATGTCGTCGGTCTTCTCGCTCGTAGTCACCGGCGGCCCCCGGCTCGGGGACATCGAGTCCGGGGTCGTCGCCGGCGCCACCAGCCCACGCTTCTCGGTCGTCTCCGGTGGCGTGCTGTGCGTGATCGGCGTCGCCGTGATCGTCGTCGCGTTCCCGGCGCTCGCCCGCTACGACGCCGAGGACTGGATTACGGCCCCGGTGGTCGGCTCGACCTGATGCGGTGAGGCAACGCGTCAGTCGGTGACGGCGCCGCTTCGGTCTACATGCAGCGGGTTGGCCTCCAACAGCGTGTGGAGGCGATGCGCCTCCGGCAGCGTGGCGGCGAATCGCTCGATGCCGTGCTTGATGTCCTCGGTGGAGAGATCCGGCGACGGACTCAGATCGACGCCGATCACCTCGACGAAGTGCCATTCGTTGCCGTCGGTGACGATGCATTCCCAGAAGTGCCCGGCCTCGCTGTATCCGGAACGCGCGACCGCCGCGCCGATCCCGCTCGGGCTCTGTCGTGCCGCGAACGCCGCCTGCTCGCGGAGGTCCTCCTCGGACGGGCGGTCTGGGCTTCGGTCTTCCGACATCGCAGGAGAACCTACCAGCGGTACGATCGAGCCTGCGGCCATGGCATCCGAGCGAACGCTGCCGAGCGAGGAGAGCGCCGAGGCGTTCATCGCCCGGGTGCCGAGCGAGGCTCGCCGGCACGACGCGCAGAGGCTTTGTGCCTTGCTTGCAGAGTGGACGGGCGAGGCTCCCGTCATGTGGGGTACCAGCATCATCGGCTTTGGGCGCTACCGCTATCGCTACGACAGCGGACATGAAGGCACGGCGGCGCTGGTCGGGTTCTCACCGCGCAAGGCGAACCTGGTTCTGTACCTCGTTGGCGGCGTTGAGGACCGGTATCCAAAGCTGCTCCGGCAGCTTGGTCCCCACAAGGCCGGGAAGGGGTGTCTCTATCTCAGGCGTCTCGACGACGTGGATCATGACGTGCTGCGCGCGCTGGTCGAGCGCACCGCCCGAGTGCACCGCGGTGCGGACCGGCGGGCCGGCGCCTGCGCCTGACGTGGGACGGCCGAGCGTTCCGAGTAGGAGGACTGATGGCGAATCTCAGGCGTTTCGCGCGGGCGAAAAGGTCGCGCGGGGCGCCGACGACCGCAGGTCGATCGGCGCCCGGTCTCGACGACTCCCGCGCGCTCCTGGCGGAGATGACGCGATTCGTCGAGGTACACCGTGATCACGTGATGCTCGCGCGGAGGGGCGAGCATGTCGACTGCCCGGTACGGATGGCACTCGTAGACCGACAGGTTTGGGAAGTCCGCGCCGCGCGCGACCTTGGGCACGAGGTCGCTGCGAGCCCACTTACGGATTGAGTTGTCCTCTAGACGATCCAGCCTTCTGGTTATGAGGCCTTCGGCTCTCCGGCACCGGCGCGGTGAGGGCTACCGGTCCGGCGTCAGGTCATGCGCCGGTAGCGCCAGACCGACAGGGGGATGAACACGGCCAGCAGGCCGGCGATCCACGCGATTGCGCCGCCCAGGGAGGATGGTGTTCCCGGGACGAGGGCCAGGGAGCGCGCCGCGTTCGCCGTCAGGGTGACCGGGCTGACCTTCGCGAAGGCCTGCAACCAGCTCGGCATGCTCGAGACCGGCACGAACACCGAGCTCGCGAATACGAGTGGAAACAGGACCACGAAGCCGGCCGACTGGGCCGCCTCGGCGCTGCGCACGGTCAGGCCGAGGAACGCGAAGATCCAGCTCAGCGCGAGACCGAAGGCGCTGACCAGCGCGATGCAACCGAGCGCCTGGAGGACTCCGGCCTGGAAGCGGAAGCCGATGATGTAGCCGACGACGATCATCAGCACGATGATCAGAACGTTGCGGACGAGGTCCGCCGAGGTCCGGCCGATGAGCACGGCGGAACGTGCCATCGGCATCGAGCGGAAGCGGTCGATCACGCCGAGCTTCAGGTCGTCGGACAGGCCTATGGCAGTCATGCTGGCCCGGAACGTCACCGACTGAACGAGGATGCCGGGTAGCAGGTAGTCGATGTAACTCACGCCGGGGGGCAGTGAGTGACTGATCGCGCCACCGAACACATACGTGAACAGGAGCACGAACATGATCGGCTGGATCGTCGAGAAGATCAGCAGGTCCGGTTGGCGGACGAAGTGGCGTAGGTTGCGCACGCTGACGACCTGCGCGTCGGTGATGTCCGCACGGAGCTCGTGGGGCGACAGGCGCCGCCAGCGCGACGGCGGCCGCGCGTCGGGGCGCGCGATTGCCGGCGCCAGAGTGGTAGCGGCGGCCGAAACGCTCGCCGGCGCCGGCTTGCGCCGGCCGTCACGTTCGGCGCCGTCCACCCCCGCCCCGTTCTCACTTGGCGGAGCGCCCGTCAGCTGCAGAAACACGTCGTCGAGCGTCGGCCGGCGCAGTCCGAGATCGCTCACCGCGATTCCCGCCCTGCGCAGCGCCGACGCCGCATCCTCGATCATCTCCAGACCGTCCCGCGGCGCCGGAAGCGTCAGCTGCGCAAGCCGCTCGCCCGGCTCCGGCTCACCGCAACCTATTCCCGCCAGCGCGGCCCGCGCATGATCCCGCTCCGCCGCTCGCACCAGCTCGACCTCGAGGATCTGACCGCCGACGCGATCCTTGAGCTCGCTCCCGGTGCCCTGCGCGATCACGCGACCGTGGTCGATCACCGCGATCTGCTCCGCGAGCTGATCTGCCTCCTCGAGGTACTGGGTCGTCAGCAGAACCGTCGTCCCCTCGCGCACGAGCTCGCGCACAACCGACCAGATCTCATTGCGGCTGCGCGGATCCAGGCCGGTCGTGGGCTCATCCAGGAACAACACGCGCGGTCGGGTAAGCAGGCTCGACGCGAGATCGAGACGTCGCCGCATCCCTCCGGAGTAGGTGCGGGCCGGGCGGTCGGCGGCGTCGGCCAGGTCAAAGCGCTCGAGTAGCTCGTTCCCGCGCCGGCGAGCCTCCGCGGCCGAGAGGTCGAACAGGCGTCCGAACATCTCGAGGTTCTCCCGGCCGGTCAACATCTCGTCGACCGCCGCAAACTGGCCGGTCAGCCCCAGGAGCTCCCGTACGTCCGCCGCGTCGCGGACGACGTCTCGGCCAAAGATCTCGGCCCTGCCGGCGTCTGGAGCGAGCAGCGTGGCCAGCACCCGGACCAGGGTCGTCTTCCCCGCGCCGTTCGGGCCCAGCAGCCCGAACACCGTGGCCTCCTCGACGTCCAGGTCGACCCCGGCCAGCGCCGTGGTCGTCCGGAAGCGTTTGACCACACCCTCGACATGAACGGCGGAATCTGCCATCGGCAACGTTTCAAGAATGACACGCTCGATCGTGCACTCGGTGGCCTACACGGACCACAGGGCTTGGGTGGGGGAGAGGCGGGCGGCTCGTAGCGCGGGGATGAGCCCGGCGAGGCCGCCGATGATGAGAGACGCGGCGACACCGCCGGCCCAGGCCTCAGTGGGGATGACGGTGGCCCAGTGCTTGGTGTGGGCGTAGATCGCAGTGGCGGCGGCGCCGAGCGCGACGCCGACGACGCCGCCGAGAAGTCCGAGCAGGACGGCTTCGGAGAGGAACTGCGTGCGGATGTGTCCCCTGGTCGCGCCGAGGGCGCGGCGCAGTCCGATCTCGGAGCGGCGTTCGAGGACGGAGATGATCATGATGTTGGCGACCCCGACTGCGCCGACGAGCAGGGCGACGGCGCCGAGCCCTAGAAACAGGCCGTTGAGGGCACTTTTGGCGTCGGCCTGGGCAACGAGGGCGTCGGAGGGTTGGCTGACGTTGACCTCGTTCGGGCTCTCAGGGTTTGCGGTGGCGGCGAGGAGGTTGTCGACGGCGTTGACGTGGTCGGTTTGGGCGCGGAGATAGATCGCGGAGGGGTGGCCGTCGAAGCCCAGGTATTTCTCTGCCGCGGGGTAACCGACCAGAATGGAGGTGTCGATGGCAGAGGCGAGCAGGGCGGGTTTGAGGATGCCGGCGACGTAGAACCACTGTCCGCCGACCCAGATGCGCTCGCCGGGGTAGATGCGATCGATGCCGAGCAGCTGAGCGGTGGCGGCGCCCAGGACGACGACGGGTTCCTGGGCCGTGGCAGAGTTCAGGTAACGGCCTTGGGCGACGCTGGTGGCGAGGACGGGGAGGAGGCTGAGACTGGCGGCTTGGACGGTCAGGCCGTTGGTGTCGACCGAGGGGACGTACGGGTTGCGGTACGCATTGGCGCCGCCGACCGTCCCGGTGCTCTGGACTTGTTGGACGTCGGCGATCCGGCTGATCATCGCCGGCGCCGTGTTCGGCAGTTCCGCGGTGCCGCCGGTGAAGCTCTGCCCGTTGCTGACGGTGAGCAGGTTCGTGCCGAGCTGGTTGATTTCGTTGAGGAGGCCGGCCTGGGAGGAGGCGGACAGGCCGAGAACCGCGACGATTGCGGCGACGCCGATGGCGATGCCGAGAGCGGACAGCCCGGCCCGTAACTTCCGGGTGCGCAGTCCGACGGTGGAGAGCCGGGTCAGGTCGGAGAGCTGCAGGCGCCTGCGGCTCAGGGGGGCGGCGGAGGTCACGACGGGTACTCGGCGGGGCTGGTGTCGGACACGACGCGGCCGTCGAGGAACTCGACCGTGCGAGGCGTCCGCTCGGCGACAGCGTGGTCGTGGGTGATGACGACGATCGTCGAGCCCGCCTGGTGGAGCCGGTCGATCAGGTCCAGGATGGCGTGGCCGGTGGCCTGGTCGAGGTTCCCGGTCGGCTCGTCGGCGAGCACGATGGCGGGCTGGCCGACGAGGGCCCGGGCGATCGCGACGCGTTGGCGTTGCCCGCCCGAGAGCTGAGTGGGACGGGCATGGGGGCGCTCGGCCAGGCCGACCAGCTCGAGGGCATCGAGCGCCCGATCGCGCCGCTGCCTTACCGGGATGCCGGCGTAGAGGAGTCCGTCGGCCACGTTGTCCAGCACGGTGGAG
>Ga0335080_10006432_pt1 | contig 12144 bp, 11 predicted proteins | sample Lox_Sample_34_FD_206720 | JGI IMG/M metagenome (GOLD analysis project Ga0335080, IMG submission 206720) | Soil microbial communities from Loxahatchee National Wildlife Refuge, Florida, United States - Lox_Sample_3.4 | ecosystem: Environmental > Terrestrial > Soil > Wetlands | place: USA...
GGATTCCTCCGCGCCGCCCCAGACGGCGAAATTCTTCAGCGGCATCAACGTGAATCCACAAATGAGCATCACATCCAGCACGCTGCCGGATGGCACCGTGGGCGTTTCGTACAGTGCGACCCTGACGGCGACGGGTGGAACGGACATCTATACGTGGTCAATCAGTGCGGGCAGTCTGCCGGACGGAATTGTCCTCGATCCGAACACCGGAATTCTCTCCGGCACTCCCACCTCGGCCGGCCAATCCAGTTTCACGGTCGAAGCCGCCGACACGGCGAATCCGCCCCAGACGACGACGCTCCCGCTTTCCCTGAACGTTGCCGCCGACAGCTCCAACGACGGACTTTTGAGGGGGACGTACTCATTTCTCCTGCGAGGTTTCGATTCGAATGGCGCCGTTGCCGTCGCGGGCAGCATCGACGCCGATGGAGCGGGCAGAATTGCGGCTGGAGTCTTCGACGCGAATCGTTCCACCGGCTCCGAAGAAAATGTGCGAATCGAGTCTGGAAGTTTCGCGATTGGCTCCGATCACCGTGGCACGGTGACGATTCACTCCGCACGGGGCGACCAGACATTTCGCGTTGCCATGAACGCGGCGGGAACCCTGGCGCACTTCATCGTGTTGGACGCGGCAGATCCGGCCGCGGTGCGCGGGAACGGCGTCATGGAGCGGCGCGATCCCGCGACTCCTTCGTCGCTGGTCTGGGACGGTAGCTACGCATTTTCCTTTTCCGGAGCGACACCGTCCGGGCATCGGTCCGCAATGCTCGGAAGTTTTTCGGCGAAAGAAAGCGGCGCGATCCCCGAGGGCATTGCGGACGCGAATTCGGGAGGACTTGTCGTGCCGGCCGCCGTTATCGATGGCAGCTCAAGTTACGCTCCGGAGACCAACAGCCGTGGCAAGTTGCGATTGGTTGTCAGCGGGCTCGGCACCATCGAAGGCGCAATCTATTCCGTTTCCCAGGGGGAATCGTTCTTCGTCAGACTCGATGCGCCCGGTTCCGACGTGTTGTCCGGAGAGATTGAGAGGCAGGCAGGCGAGCCCGCCTCGGAGTCACCGTTTGCAGGCGCGAGCATCCTTCGCCTGCAAGGCGAATCGGACGCGGGCTCCAGCGTCGTAGCGATGGGCCGTGTCGTCAGCGACGGAGCTTCTACGCTGACGGGGACCTATGACAGCAACGACGGGGGGCGGGTCAATTCGATTCCGCTTGCCCATGGAAGTTATGAGATCACTTCCGCCATTCGCGGTCGCGGCACGATTGAGTTCGCCGGGAACGATCTTGTCTTCTATTCGGTGGACCCGTCGAAAGCTTTCGTGATGGACACGATGGGAAGGGGAGCGAGAACTGGGCAACTGGACAAGCAGTCGACGGAAGTGCCTGCGCTACGGTTTCCCGTAGGAACGTTCTCGGAAGGATCGGAGGGCAACACGGGCACTAGCGTCGAGCTGGAATCAGGTGTGTTGACAATCGAGTCGAGCGGCAGACTATCAGCCATCAAAGACGTGAGCCCTGCCGGCAACACTCCTTCGTCGGCGCGAACACTACGTGCCACTCTCTCCGCGCGGCAGGACGGGCGGATCACAGCGCCCAACGGCCTACTTCTCTACGTGATTTCACCTACGCGGTTTGTCGAAACGGAGATGAACGAAGGGCAAGCCAATCCCGAGATCGCAGCGGCCGACCAATAGAGCTGCCTTCCGAATTTCGGCCCTCACCAAGAACGCTGGACAGGGTCAGGCGCCGCCGATCTGATATCCGATACCGCGCACGGTGTGGATGAGCGGGCGGTCAAAACCCGAGTCCACTTTCTTTCGCAGGTAGTTGATGTAGACGTCCACGACATTCGTCATTGAGCCGGGACTGAGCTTCCACGCCTGCTCTACAATCGCCTTGCGAGGCACCGGCTGCAGCGCGTGCTGCATCAGGAAGTCCAGCAGGACGAACTCCTTGTGGGTCAGTTCAATCGTGTAGCCACCGCGACGCACAACGCGCTTGATACGGTCCAGCTCCAGATCTTCTACCTTAAGCACCAGCTTCGCCGGACCGTTCAGCCGCCTGAGAAGGGCCCGCAGGCGGGCCGACAGCTCCGCGGCGGAGAAGGGCTTCGTCATATAGTCGTCCGCGCCCGCTTCCAGGCACCGAATGCAGTCTTGCACGGCGACGCTTGAGCTCAAGACGAGAACAAGCACCCCGGGCCTCGCTGCCCGGATACGCGAGAGCGCTTCCATGCTGCCGTTGACCGGCGAGCCCACATCCAAGATGACCAAGTCGTAGGCGTCGGTCTCGATTTGATGTTGTGCTTCAGACGCGCTTGGAACGGTTACGACGTCGAAGCCTTCGCCCTGCAGATGACGAACGACAAACTCGGCCAGTATGGGATCGTCCTCGATTGCCAGTATGTGCACGGCTCTCCCCCAATCGTGAAGAAAATCTTAGAATCCGAAATCGAACCGCCCACAGCCCAAACCGCAGGCAACCTCGATCACGTTTCTCTCATGCTGTGGAAATCTCGCCGTCATTTCTTTCAAATCGCTTATGTCTCTAAGCACAATTTCGGAAATGCCATATACATTTGGGAAGTCGCTAAGAAAGCTCAGCCAGCGTGCGTGGATCGTGCTGCTCGGATAACGAAGCACGTGCCACCGAAAAACGAAGAAAAGGCGGCACAGGAACGGCTCTTCATTCTCGTCGGCAGGAAGCATCGTTTCTTAGATGTTTATTATCATTCTGCCGAGGTACAGAGTAAATTCGGCGCTATCCCTAGGGGAAAATCTGTAGGCAGCAAAACGACGGCGCGAGACTGCCCCCGCTCCACTCTTGCCCTCGCATCGCGACGCAATGCACGCGATGACGGCACGCGGAACATTAGAGCCTTTTATTCCGCGAAAAGTTAACTGGTTCGCAACACAGACACCAAGAGAGTGACTCAGCGGCCGCAATCTCAAACACCTCTTGTGATAAAGAGCTAACGCAGACGGTGAAGGCTGTCACTGTCGCTCTTGGGGGAATCCACTCATGTCAACTAGTGCGCTGCCCGTCACGAAATCCGAGAAGACGCGATTTCTCGTCGCAAGTCCGGACGCCGCGTTTCGCAGGTCGTTCACGCGCGATCTTGGAGATTCGAATGGCCGCGTCGAGGAAGTCTCTAGCGGAGCACACGCGCTTTCAAAGCTCGAATCGACTCCCTTTGATGTGCTTGTTCTCGACCGGCACCTGCCGGATTTGGATTCACAAGAGATTGCGGATCTGGCGCGGAGTCGGTTCGCGCCAATGGAAGTGCGCCTGGTCGATTCGCGCGTGGTTGCGCAAAGAAATGCGACCGAACCGGTGACGTCCGTCGTGCCGGCCGCGCCCATCCCGCCGCTGCCGGCGCGCCAGCAGTCCGCCCCGATCGATCCACAGGCGCTGCCCGGCATGGTCGGAACGTCTCGGGCGATGCAGCAGGTGTATCGCATGGCGCGTCTTGTGGCGCCGCGAGACACGACGGTGCTCATCACGGGAGAAACGGGAACCGGAAAGGAAGTGGTGGCGCGCGCGATTCATGAATTGAGCTCGCGATCGCAGAATCCGTTTGTCGTGGTGAACTGCGCCGCGATCCCCGAGTCTCTGCTCGAAGCCGAACTGTTCGGACACGCGCGGGGAGCTTTCACGGGAGCGGTGCAATCGCGAGCCGGGCGCATTCACATGGCGCACGGCGGCACGTTCTTCCTGGACGAAGTCGGCGACCTTCCGCTTGCCATGCAGGCGAAGCTGCTGCGTTTCTTGCAGGATGGGGAAGTGCAGAGGCTTGGCAGCTCGGAGGTGTTTCGGGTGGACGTGCGCGTCGTTTGCGCGACAAACGTCCGCTTGCTCGACTACGTCAAGCAAAAGTTGTTCCGCCAGGATTTGTACTACCGCATCGCCGTGTTTCCGATCGAGCTTCCGCCGCTGCGCGAACGCAAGGAAGATATGGGCCCGCTCGCCGAGCACTTTCTGAGCGAGCTGTGCCGGGCGGCAGCCATGCCGCCGAAGAGACTGTCCGCTTCGGCGCTCGCCGTGCTGCGACAGTTGCCATGGTCCGGAAATGTGCGCGAACTGCAGCACGCAGTCGAACGCGCATTCATTCTCGCGGGCGAAGAACCGCAGCTCCACGTGGAGCATTTCAGTCGCGCTGACGATCCGGCACACTTTAGAGAAATCTAAGTTATCGGCCTCCCTCTTGGCATCCGAGATGCAATGTACGCGCGAGGATGCCGAAATTGCCCAGAACCCGGCAAAATCGCCTCGCGGCAAGCCGACGCGAGGCGCGCGCCACCGACCGCTCCTCGCTCGCGCGCGCGTTCCGGACATTCACGCAAGCCGCCGGATCGCTCGAGAAGTCGTACGCGCAGCTTCAGGGTGAAGTCGCACGCCTGCGCGGCCAACTGGAATCCGCGAACGCCGAGCTGTCGCGCAGAGCGGAGGAGAACGTCCGCGTCCGCGCCTTCTTGACGCGCGTCCTCGAGAGTTTGCCGTGCGGCGTGGTCGTTACGGACATCTGTGGCCGTCCGCGCATGGTGAACCCCGAAGCGCGCCGGCTGCTTCAACTCCAAGCTGCGTGGACCCCGGGTGAAGACGCGGCGTGCCCGCCCGCGCTCGAGGCGCTCCTTGCAACTTCCGTTGCCATCGACTCTTCGTGCGAGCAGGAGTGGGTTTCTGGCCTTGGTGACAATTCAAGAACCCTCGGAGTCTCGCGCGCCGAGGCGGGGGAATCGTCTGGGGGAGTCGAGAGCATCTGGATCATTCGCGACGTCAGCGATCAGAAGAGGCTTGCCGCAGAACGCGAGGCTGCGCGTCGCGCGCACGCATTGGCGGAAATCGCCACCGTCCTCGCGCACGAAATCAGAAATCCGCTCGGCAGCATGGAATTGTTTGCCGGTTTGCTTGCCGATGCGACCGCTGCGATGCCGGAAACGCGCGAGTGGGTCATGCACATGCAAGCCGGCCTGCGGTTGCTATCAGCTACGGTCAACAATGTTCTGCAGTTTCACAGCGAGCCTTGCCGCGAGTTGGTTCTGACGAGTCTCGACCGCCTGCTCCGGGAAACGGCCGGTTTTCTCGGACCCCTGGCGAAGCAGCGCGGCCTGGGAATCGCGATCGACAACGCCGTCCAGGAGGCGTCGATCCTCGCAGACCCCCAGAGGATTCAGCAGGTGTTTTTCAATCTTGCTTTGAACGCGTTTTCGACGATGAACCAGGGCGGCACGCTGACGATTCGCGTTCGTCGGGCGATTGGTGCGCCGGAGATCATTCAAGTGGACTTCGAAGACCAGGGCCATGGTATCGACCCGGCCGTGATCGATCGGATCTTTGCACCCGGATTTACGACGAAGCCGGGAAGCCCGGGTCTCGGGCTATCGGTCTGCCACAAGGTGGTGGAGCAGCACGGCGGCAGCATTCGCGTGCAAAGCCAGCGAGACTGCGGGACGACATTTTCGATTTTCTTGCCGGTTGCGGAGGAACTGCATGAGTCACGTGCTTGTGGTCGATGACGAGGCCTCGATGTGCCGTGCCCTCGACGCGAACTTTCGGCGCCGTGGTTGGCAGGTGACGACCGCGTATGGCGTGGCGGACGCGTTGGCCAAGTTTCGCATGACGCCGAGCCGGCTCGTCGTCACGGACATGCGGATGAGCGATGGAGACGGCCTGGCAGTGCTGCAAGGCGTTCGCGAAGTGGCGCCTCAGACACCGGTGATCTTCCTTACGGCCTACGGAAGCGTTCCCGAAGCCGTGACCGCGATGCGCGAAGGCGCTTGCGACTATTTGATGAAGCCTGTTTCGTTCGAGCAGCTCGAAGAGACGGCGCAACGAATCCTGGGTGCGAGTTCCGGCGAGATTGATCCGAAAGAGCCGGAGTTTTTTGTCGGAGAGTCGGCCGGCTTCCGCGACCTGATCGCAAAGTCAAAGCACATCGCGCAGACCGACGCGGACATTCTGATCGAAGCTGAGAGTGGAACCGGCAAGGAACTGCTGGCTCGCTTCATCCATCGCTCAAGCCCGCGCGCACCGAAGCCTTTCGTGGCGGTGAACTGCTCCGCGTTTCCGGAGAACCTGCTTGAGAGCGAACTTTTCGGCCACGTGCGCGGCGCCTTCACAGGAGCGATGGCCGCCAAGCCGGGAAAATTCCAGGTGGCCAACGGCGGAACGCTGTTGCTCGATGAGATCGGCGAGATGCCATTGAGTCTCCAGCCAAAGCTGCTTCGCGTGCTGCAGGAGCGGGAAGTCGACCGGCTGGGCGACACGCATCCTGTGCCGATCGACGTCCGCGTGATTGCGACGACGAACCGCTCGCTCACGTCGCAGATTGAGGCGGGGCTATTCCGCGCCGATCTGTTCTATCGGCTCAACGTGATTCCACTTTCGATACCGCCGCTGCGCGATCGTCGCGAGGACATTCTCAGCCTGGCGGAACATTTCCTCCGGAAATTCGAGCCCTCTTCCCGGCGCGGGCAGTTCCGTATTTCGCCGGAGCTGGCGATCGCGCTGCGCGACCACGCCTGGCCTGGCAACGTCCGCGAGCTCGCAAATTTCATTCGCCGGGGCGTCGCGCTGGCGCACGGAAGCACTCTCGGCGCCGAGTCGTTTGGCTCCGTGGCACGGGCACAGATGCCCGCGGCCAACGACCGCCCGAAGGCGGGCATGACTCTGGAAGATATGGAACGACAGCTCTTGGAAGCGACGCTCGAAGCGACAAAAGGCAATCGCACGCGAACCGCCGAAATGATGGGCGTCAGCCTGCGGACAGTCCGCAACAAGATCCGCGAATACGGCCTCGCGCCGAAGGAGGCGCTGTGAACTGGCTCGATTCTCCGCAGAGCAATCTGCTGGGGCGCTATCTCGATCTCACCGCCATGCGACAGGCGCTGATCAGCAGCAACATCGCCAACGTCGATACGCCCGGCTACCGCACGCGCGACATCGACTTTCACGGCGAGCTGATGCGAGCACTCCAAGGCAACGGCGAAGAAACCACGGAGCCGGCAGTCCGCGAAGTGCCGGGCCTGATCGCGCGCCCGGACGGCAACAACGTGAGCATTGATCGCGAAAGTATGCTGCTGGCTGAAGTCCAACTGCAGTTCAGCGCCGCCGAGCAGCTTCTGAAATCGCAGTTCAAGGTTCTGAACATGGCAATCAACGAAGGGGGAAGCGGATCATGAATCTCTTCAAGGTGCTGGATATCAGCGGCTCTGCGCTTCTGGCGGAACGCCAGCGCGCGGAAGTCGTTTCAAGCAATCTGGCGAACGCGGAGAGCACGCACACTTCCGACGGCGGCCCATACAAGCGCATGCACGTCGTCTTCGGCGCGCACCCGATGCAAAACCACGGCTTTGCGCTCACGCTCGCCTCGTTCACGGATATGAACGCGGAGGGCGTGCGCGTCGACCGCGTCGTCCAGGACGGCGCACCTCCGATTCGCCGCTTCGAGCCGGGTCATCCCGACGCAGACGCGGATGGCTACGTGTCGTACCCGGCGATCAATCCTGTCGAGGAGCTGGTCAACCTGATGGGCGCGGCGCGCGCGTATCAGCTCAACGCGTCGGCCATTCAGAGCACGAAGAACATGATTCAGGCGTCGATCGACATCATTAAGGCGTAGGTCTGAGCCAGGAGAAGGCGCATGACGAATCCGATTCAAGGGCTGCCGCAGCCGCATGTGGACTATGGCACTTCGGTCGCCAGCGAACAGCAGGGCGGCTCCGAATTCCTCGATACGCTGCGCAACGCCGTGGGCCAGGTGAAGGACCTGCAGTCTCAGGCGGACACGCAGGTGGCTTCCCTGTTGAGCGGCGACGGCCAGGACGTGCATTCGGCAATGATTGCGGTCGAAAAGGCGAATCTGGCTTTCGAGCTGATGCTGCAGGTTCGCAACAAGATCGTTTCGGCGTATCAAGAAGTCTCGAAGATTCCGTTTTGATGCCGGCGATCGGGTCCGATTCGCAGATCGTAGTTCCCGACGCATCGAGTAACTCACGTATTGACGGACGGCAAAGTGGATAAGCTGCAAAAACAGATTGTCGCCTTCTTGCGCGGGTTGACGCCCACGCAGATCGGTCTTTTGATCGGCAGCGCCGCTCTTGTCGGCGTCACGATCTGGATCTTTGTCCGCTTGCTCGGCGGCGCCGATTACAAGCCGCTTTACACGGGCCTGGCGAACGGTGATGCACAGTCGCTGACGCAGGAGCTGGCGGCGCAGAACATCGACTTTCAGGTTTCCAGCGACGGCACCACCGTCCTCGTTCCCTCGGATCAAATCGATAAGGCGCGCCTGGAAGTGGCCTCGCGCGGACCGCTCAGCAGTGGCCGGATGGGTTTCGAGCTTTTCGACAAACCCAACTGGTCCGGCAGCGACTTCTCCGAAAAGGTGAACTATCAGCGGGCCCTCGAAACGGAACTCGAGCGCACGATTCAGACGATGAACGGAGTCGAGGCTGTGCGCGTTCACCTCGTGCTGCCCCACGAGTCGTTGTTCACAGAAAGGGAGCGCCCGGCGAAAGCGGCTGTCGTGTTGAAGCTCCGCGGCGTGCGGATGAGCGACCAAGTGGCACACTCGGTGGCAAATCTCGTGTCCAGCTCCTGGGACGATCTTTCGCCGCAGAACGTCACCGTGATCACGACGGATGGCCAGATGCCCGGACAGATGCATGGTGAATCCTCGGACGGCGTGGGCGGCATGGCTGACGTCGAAACAGCGATGGCGGAGCGCGTGGTGCAGGTTCTTACGCCGATCGTCGGCTCCGACCACGTTCGATCGAGCGTCACCATCGAGTACGATCCAACCTCCGGCGAAAGCACACAGGATCTCTATGATCCGACAGCGAGCGCGGTGCTCACCTCACAGACCTCGCAGGAAACGGCGGACGGGCTTGAGCCTTCCGGTATTCCCGGGACTGCGACCAACGCGCCCAATACTCCTCCTGCCGGTGCGGCCGCCAACCAGTCGAAGACAGATCAGGACGGCCAGGCGATTCGAACGGAGAGCAAGACTTTCGCCGTCAGCCACACCGTGCGCCACTTGATCGAACCAGCGGGCCGCATCAAGCGCGTTGCCGCCGCAGTCCTCGTGGATGACGTCGTCGAAGCCAAGACGGAGAACGGCAAGGCAACCGAGGCGCGCCGCAAGCGCACTCCCGACGAGATGAAACAGATCGAAGACCTTACCAAGGCCGCGATTGGATGGGATGGCACGCGCGGCGATCAAATCTCCGTGCAGAACGTTTCCTTCCGCAGCGCTGACGTCGACAAGCCGGAGCCGCCCTCGGTGCCGGAGCGCATCCGCGTCGTCGCCGAGCGTTGGACCGGACTGCTGCGCTACGTCGGCGTGTTCGGCCTATTCCTGTTGGTCTATTTCCTGATCCTCAATCCCGTGAAGAGCCGCGTCCTGACCGCTATCGAAGCGGCGGGCGCGCGAGCCGCGAATCCTCCCGCGCTGGGCACGGACGGGGCGCTCGCTTCACCTGAGCTTTACACTGGCGATCAGGCGACGCTCGGGGCCGGAGCGGCGGCTCAGCACCAGCTCCAGCAGGCGAACGTGCTGAAACAGCAAATCGTTGCGCGCGTGAAGAGCGATGCAGAAGGCGCGGCCAAGCCGGTTCAAGGCTGGCTGCGGACAGGAGCCTGATCGTGAGCCGCTCCGCACAACTTCCCGCGATGACGCCCGCCCGAAAAGCAGCCGTGCTGTTGGCGCTGCTCGGAGACGACGCGTCCACCGAGATTTGCAAGCACCTCGGCAAAGACGATCTGAAGTTGCTCGCGCAGGAGATTTCGGATCTCGACGAAATCACCGCCGAGATGGCCGCGCAAGTGTTGCAGGAGTATCAAGGACTCGCCGTTGCGCCCACTGCCGTGGCGCAGGCTGGCCCCGCTTTCGCGAAGAAACTCGTGGTCAAGACGCTTGGAGACGAGGGGTCTCGCCCTCTGGTTGAGAACGTAATTCGCGCCAAAGAGAAGGCCGCCCAGAATCTGGAAGCGCTGGAGAAGGCCGATCCCAAAGAGATCGCCAAGGTGCTGCAGGAGGAACATCCGCAGACAATCGCCCTGATTCTCGCTCACCTGAATACCAACTTGACCAAGGCTGTGCTGCTGCTCCTGCCGGATCAAACCCGCACCAACGCGATCAAGAGACTGGCGCAGATGCAGAACTTTTCGCCCGACATCGTGAACAAAGTGACCGCCCGTCTGCTCGGAAAACTGAAGCCGAAGAAGGAAGACGACCGCCGGGCGTACGGCGGCGTGCGCGCTGTCGCCGAGCTGCTAAATCGCATCGACGGCAACGTCGCAAAGAGCATTCTCGAAACGATCGAAAAAGAAAACGATGGCTTGGCTGTCTCCATCCGCGACCAAATGTTCACGTTCGAGGATTTCGCCGGCGTCCCGGACGTTGCGATGCGCGAGCTGCTCTCCCAGGTCGACAAGAAATCTCTCGCGATGGCTCTAAAGGGGGCGTCGGAGGGAGTGCAGAATCGCTTCTACAGCTCCATGTCTTCGCGCGCAGTCGAAATGTTGAAAGAAGACTCGGAGGCCCTTGGTCCCGCCCGCGCGAGCGACGTGAAGCAAGCGCAAGCCGAAATCATTCTCGTTGCGCGGAAGCTGGAAACGGAAGGGAAGATTACGCTCCGGGCCAGCGAAGAGGAAGGGGCATATGTCGGCTGAGATATCGAAGGGCAACGGTTCTCCAGCGCGCGCAGCTGAACCGTTTCTCTACGCCCCCGCAGTAGCGGCGAACGCGCAAGCGCGCGCGTCCAAGGTGCCTCCCGTGCCGCGCGAGGTCGTCCCGATCAGCGCTGATCGGCCCGGGGATACGCCGAGCGACCAGCGCGCGTACGAGAAAGGAATCGGCGAAGGCGAAGCCCGGGCGCGAGTCGCGTATGAGAAGACTCTCGCAGAGTTGCGCAGCCAGGTTTCCGAAGCGCTGCGTCAGTTCACGAAACAGCGCGAGATGTACTTCGAGCGCGTCGAATCGGACGTCGTCCAACTGGCTTTGTCCATCGCGCGCAAGATTCTGCACCGCGAGAGTCAAATCGATCCGCTCCTGCTGACGGGCGTGGTTCGCGTGGCGATGGAGGGCGTGAATCGTGATACGCAAGTCCGCCTTCGCGCCAATCCCGACGAAGTGCGCTTCTGGCGCGACTACTTCGCTCACACCGAAGGTATTCGGCCCACTCCGGAGCTCGTCGGCGATCCCTCTCTTTCCGTCGGCCATTGCGTTCTGGAGACCGATCTCGGCAGCACGCACATCAGTTTCGATACTCAACTGAAAGAGATCGAGCAGGGATTTCTCGACTTGCTCGGGCAGCGCCCAAGGGCGAGCGAATGACCTCGCACGTCCGCCCGCTTGGTCCCTTCTTCCGCCGCCTCGAAGAGTTCTCGACATTCCGATGGATGGGCCGCGTGACGAAAGTCGCCGACTATCTCGTCGAGTCCGAGGGACCGTTTTGCTCGGTGGGCGAGGGATGCGCCATTCTCACCTCGGACGGACGCACGCTCGCAGGCGAAATCGTCGGCTTCCGCGGCCGCGTGGTTTTGTCGATGCCACTCGAGCGCCCGATCGGAATTCGCTACGGCGACCGCATCGTCACGCGCGGCACGCAGCCGTCTCTGCGGGTCGGGCCGGGTCTTCTCGGCCGCGTCATCGATGGCACGGGCAAGCCCCTGGACTCGAAGGGTTCGTACACGGCCCGCGAGTATTGGACACTGCGAGGTGACACACCTCTCGCGCTGGATCGCGCGCTGATTCGAGATCCGCTCGGCTGTGGCATTCGAGCGATCGACGGCATGCTGACGTGCGGGCGCGGCCAGCGCATGGGCATCTTCGGCGGCAGCGGCGTCGGAAAAAGCACGCTCGTCGGAATGATGACGCGGGGCACATCCGCGGATCTGACGGTGCTGGCTCTGGTGGGTGAGCGAGGCCGCGAAGTACGCGAGTTCCTGGAGGAATCCATCGGCGAGGAGGGTCTGGGCAGATCGGTCGTCGTGACGTCCACTTCCGATCAGCCGCCGCTGATGCGAATTCGGGCAGCTCTCGCGGCCACGACTGTCGCCGAGTATTTCGCGGCTCAGGGGAAGCACGTCTTATTGGTCGTCGACTCGCTGACGCGGTTCGCGATGGCCCAGCGAGAAATCGGAT
>Ga0335080_10006435_pt1 | contig 12140 bp, 9 predicted proteins | sample Lox_Sample_34_FD_206720 | JGI IMG/M metagenome (GOLD analysis project Ga0335080, IMG submission 206720) | Soil microbial communities from Loxahatchee National Wildlife Refuge, Florida, United States - Lox_Sample_3.4 | ecosystem: Environmental > Terrestrial > Soil > Wetlands | place: USA: Florida...
CCGCGACCTGCTCGGGGGTGCCAACAACCTGAGTTACGAGCGGAGCCTCACCCAAAGTTCCAATTACCTCATCGTGATCCTTATGCCCGATCAGGATGAGGGAATATCCTTCCTTGGCGAACTTCACGGCCTCGACGTGGACCTTCGTGACCAGCGGGCAGGTCGCATCGATCACTCGCAGACCGCGCCGGGCGCTGTGCTCGCGTACATCGGGCGAGACGCCATGGGCACTGTAGATGATCCGTTCGCCGTTGGGCACCTCGTCTTCGCTATCGACGAAGATCGCGCCCTTCCCGCGCAGTTCTTCCACCACGAAGCTGTTGTGGACGATCTCCTTGCGCACATAAATCGGCGGCCCAAAAGCCTCAAGGGCAATCCGCACCACGTCGATGGCGCGCACCACTCCAGCGCAAAAACCGCGCGGCTTCAGCAGAAGCAAAGTCTTCTGGTCGCTGCTCGATAGAACTCCACCCACGATATTTATCCGTTCTTCGGACTCCCGGGCACTGGGCCTCGATATAGCTGGAATCCGACCTCTGTCAGTAGGATGCAAACCACCCACGAATGGACCCAAAACGTAGCTAAAGGGTACACGAACCCCATTGTGGCGATACTAATAAACTATAGAAAAGTGCCGTGATGGTCAACGTAAGCCACAGAAATTGCGAGGATTAGCAGCAAACGGCTGATTTCGGCAGCGAGTGGTGCGGTCTAGAACTCGCGCAGCGACACATAGTCCAGCGCTGCGATCCGCCGCTCTTCGAGCAGCTTGATGGTCCGGTCGCAGATTTCGTCCGGACTACCGTTTGCCTCAACTCGCGTCAGTAATCCGAGTTTTCCGTAAAACTCGATCAGCGGTGCCGTGCTCCGGTTGTAGGTTTCCAGGCGGACAGCGATCGCCTCTGGCTTGTCATCCTCCCGCTGGAGCAGCTTCCCACCGCACTTATCGCACACTCCGTCTACTATTGGGGGACGTTCCGTCACGTGATACACAGCCTTGCACTTCCCGCAGGTTCGGCGTCCGCCCAGCCGGGCCACGATCTCTTCAAACGGCAGTTCGTAGCTCACGACCGCGTCCAGGGCAATTCCTTCTTCGGACATCAGCTTCTGCAATGACTCGGCCTGAGCCAAGGTTCGCGGAAAGCCGTCCAGGATGAAACCGCCTGCACACTGCAGGCATTCCCGGCGTTCGCGGACGATGGACCACACTGTTTCATCCGGGACGAGCTGACCGCGCCGCATGTACCCAACTGCTTCGCGTATGGCCGGGCTCTGATCGCATTCCTTCTGTGCGCCGGCTGTCCGAAAAACGTCGCCGGTGGAAAGATGGCAGGCTCCGAGGTGCTGGTTGAGAAGCTCCGCCTGGGTGCCCTTGCCCACGCCCGGAGCGCCCAACAGGACGAGCTTCCAGGCAGATCGATTCACTTGGGGGACGGCCTTGCACGGCTCATTTGGGCCGTTGAGCCACAGACTACGCTCGGGTTTCTGGATACCAGCCATTGCCCGAATCTAGCCGTCGAAACTACCCCTTGCTGTGACAAGAATCACACGTAAGTGGGTATCAAAACACTAACTTCCCGCATGGCCCGGTCGTGCCCCCTCCTCCCCACGCTGTGCCATTGTCATTACTGCAGTAACGTAGCAATCTATGACCGTCGAACAGGCCCCAGGTCCAAGAAGACAATGTTCGAAACCACCCCCAGAACGATGATCGGCACGGCGCAGCGCAGGACCAGCGCCACCAACCAGCAGCCCCGCCGACTGCTGATGGCCCTTCTGATCCTTCTGGTCGCGCTGGTTGTCCTTCTGGTGAAAGATCGCCAGTTCTGGTTCGGTACCGAACAAGCAACGATCGAGTCCGACATGCCCGCCACGGCGGCCGCCGATCAGAGTTCGGCGACAACCGCCACCCGCAAAGCAGCGGTCACCCCACAGAAGAAGCAGGGGCATTCTCCGGTTTCAGCCTCAACCCAAACCGCGCCACAAAATGAAGGCGCTCCGGTCACCGTATCCCGAAGCGTGCTGCCTCCCCTTGATGTTGATGTGATCGCCGGCGACAAGCACCGCAGTGTGCACCCGTCGTCCAGCGCCACTCATGTTGAACTCGAGAAGGCAGCACCGACGACCAATGCTGCCGAGCGCGAGGCACTTCCCGCCGCACCGCAGCCGCAAGCTCAGGTCAGTGCCTCCTATCCAGTGCTGGCCCAGCACATGAACGTGCAGGGATCGGTGGTTCTGCAGGCTGTGATCAGCGCGGAAGGATTGGTTGAGAATCTACGAGTGCTGAGTGGCCCCGGGATCCTGACCGCCGCCGCCCAACAGGCAGTCCGCGAATGGCGATTCAAGCCGGTCGTGCAGAACGGTCACGCAGTAGAGACGCAGGCTCGCATCACGGTCAACTTCTCGATCAAGGTAGCCGACAACTCCGCCAGCACCACGTTGGCTGACAGCCGCGGCTCCGACCTTCTGATCATCAGCCGTTAGCCTTAATCATCTGCTCGGCATGCTTCCTCGAAGTCTCCGTCAGCTTTGCCCCGCTTAACATCCGCGCGACTTCGTCCGTACGGTCCTCGCCCTGAACTTCACGGATGCTGGTTTTGGTGCGCCCACCCGATTCCTTTTTCGCGATCACATAGTGTTGATCGGCAAAGGTCGCGATCTGCGGCAGGTGCGTCACGCATAAGACCTGATTCGAACGCGCCAGCGACTTGAGTTTCTTTCCAACCGCTTCGGCCGCGCGCCCACCGATCCCGGTATCGATTTCGTCAAAAACGAGAGTCTTCTGGGCCCCCCATTTTTCGCGGGGTTTCCGCGAAGACGTGTCCGCGCTGCCGCTGGCTTTGCGGGAAGCGGAGCCTTGCGACTCCACACTGGCCTTCAGCGCCAGCATGACTCGCGACAATTCTCCGCCCGAGGCGATGTGTTCGAGCTGGCGCATCGGTTCGCCCGGATTCGTCGAGATCATGTACACCACCTGATCGAATCCGTGGACTGTCCAGTCGCCCTCCCGCTCCGAACGAGTGACTTCAATACGGAAGGCCGACTTCATCGCGAGGTCGTTGATCTCTGCTTCGACAAGTTTCTCCAGTTTGCGGGCCGCCTCACTGCGCTTCTTCGATAATGCTAGCGCCGCACTCAAATATTGCTCAGCCGCCTTCGCCAGTTCGCCTCGCAACTGCTGTAGGATCTCATCTTTGTTTTCCACTTCCGATAGCTTCCGCGAAACGTCCGCGCCGAAGTGGATGACATCCTCGAGGCCCGGCCCATACTTGCGTTTCAGCCGGTCGAGAACGGCCAGACGGTCCTCAACCTCCGCCAGATGCTCCGGCGAAGCCTGAATCCCACCTGCATAGTCGCGTACGGTCGCGCCGACGTCCTCCACGCTGATTCGTGCCGAATCGAGAGCCGTCAAAGCTTCCTGAAATTTCGGCTCGTACCGCGCCAGATCCTCAACCTGCTTTTGCGCCGCCCGCAGTGACGATGCCGTCGAACTGTTCCCCTCGTAAAGCAGGTCGAACGCATTCATCGCCGCGTTGTAAATCTTCTCCGCGTTTGCAAGCACACGCTTTTCTGATTCCAGACGCTCGTCTTCCCCGCTCTGCAGACGGGCCTCTTCAATTTCCTTCTTCTGGAATGTCCACAGGTCGACGAGTCGCAGGCGGTCCTGCTCTCCGTGCTCCAGTTCGTCAATCCGGGTTCGAAGATCTTTCCATCCCGCGAAGCTTGCCTGAATTGCTTCCAACTGATTTCCGGCGAACGCATCGAGCAATTCCAACCGCGCCGCTCCGTCGAAGTTGAAGATGGATTCGTTCTGCGCATGAATGATTGCCAGGTGCGGCGCGAGTAACCGCAGTACGGCAACCGTGGCAGGCTGGTTGTTGACGAAGACTCTTCCCTTGCCTCCAAGCGCGATTTCGCGGCGCAGGATCAGCGATCCGTCGTCGGACTCATCCAGCCCGTTCGCTTCAAGAATCTTCGCCAGGGATTTCTCGTCACCCGCGGATTCGAAAACGGTCGCCACGACCGCCCGCTCGGCGCCCGACCGTACCACGTCGCTTGAAGCCTTCTCACCTAGCAATAACGCCAGCGCATCGATGAGAATCGACTTTCCTGCCCCCGTTTCGCCCGTCAGCAGGTTGAGGCCCGGACCAAACTCCACGACCAGATTGTCGACAACCGCGTAGTTTTCCAGCCGCAGTTCAATCAGCACAGGCAGTCCTGAAAAGCGAAATTTCAGCGCAGCATAGCACGAATTCCGGTGATCCTCCGTGACCTCTGTGGTGATGGCTTTTTGTCGCGCAAACGACGAGAGTAGTCTGCCCAACCCGGGTTCCATCCTTATGCACCAATTTTCAGCTCCATATCATCTAAAATTGTTCCCATATGGCTTTAGCCGGACAGACAGTCGTCGAAGACCCTCCACATTCCATCCCAGCGACGATGTTGGCCGCCGTGTATCGCGGCATCAATGACGTGCGTCTCGAAACCGTTCCAGTTCCAAAGATTGGCCCAGGGGAAATGCTGGTGCGCGTGCATTCCTGCGGCGTCTGCGGGACGGACCTCAAGAAGATTTCCACAGGCTCTCATTCCGCCCCTCGGATCTTTGGACACGAAACCTCAGGCGTGGTCGCAGCCGTCGGAGAAGGCGTCACCGAATACACCCCCGGCGACCGCGTCATGGTTTTCCACCACATCCCTTGCCGCGAGTGCTTTTACTGCCGACATAAGACATTCGCCCAGTGTACGACCTACAAGAAAGTCGGCTGTACCGCCGGATTTGAGGCGTCTGGCGGGGGATTTGCGGAGTATGTCCGCGTCATGGACTGGATCGTTCAGCACGGAACGGTGCGCATTCCCGACGGCGTTTCGTACGAGCAGGCATGCTTTGTCGAGCCAGTGAACACTTGTATGAAGGGGATTGAGGCCCTCAACCTGCAATCCGGAGAAAGCGTCCTTACAATCGGCCAAGGCCCGATCGGCATCATATTAAGCGTACTGGCCCGCCGGGACGGGGCCAGCTTAATTACTTCCGATTTGTACGCGGAGAGGCTTAAAATAGGATCAAATTTCGGACTCGACCAAACCATTGACGCTTCGCAGGCAAATGTAGTGGAGCGTGTCCGCGAAATGACGGAAGGGCGTGGTGCTGACGCAGTGATTTTGGCTGTCGGCGGTAATTCGCTCATTCGCACCGCGATGGATGCGGCCCGCCCTGGGGGGCGGATATTGTTGTTTGCGCAAACGCAGCACGGAGAGGCAATCATTGATCCTGCGGCCGTGTGTGTCGATGAGAAGACGCTGGTTGGCTCCTACAGCGCCTCAGTCGACCTGCAGGATGATTCTGTCCACTTTGTCATGAACCGGGGGATGGATCTGGAACGGCTGGTCAGCCACCGCTTTTCGCTCTCCGAGAGCCCTAAAGCCCTGGACCTTGCGGCCCATCCGCAACCGTCGTCCATGAAGATCATGATTCAGCCCGGGAGTAGCTGGGAAGGAAGCAAGCAGTGAACGGAAAAATGACCGCAGCCGTCTTGTACGGCAAAGAAGATCTGAAGATCGAGAAAGTCCCCATCCCACGCGTTAACGATGGCGAGGTTCTGGTCAAGGTTCAGGTCGCTTTGACCTGCGGTACCGATCTCAAGGTGTACCAGCGCGGATACCACGCGCGCATGATTGTCCCCCCTGCCCTCTTCGGGCATGAACTAGCCGGAGTCATCGAAGAAGTCGGAGCCGGCGTGAACGGCTTCAAGAAAGGCATGCGCGTCGTCGCCCTTAATTCCGCGCCGTGCCAGATGTGCTTCTACTGTTCGAAGCATCAGGAGAATCTTTGCGAAGACCTGCTCTTTAACAACGGCGCGTATGCGGAATACATCCGTGTTCCACGCCGCATTGTTGAAGCCAACATGCTGGTGATCCCGCCCAATGTATCGTTCGAAGATGCGGCGATGACCGAGCCGTTGGCGTGCGTTCTTCGCGGGCTTCATGAAACGGGAGTGGAAATCGGCGACACCGTCGCGATCCTTGGCGGAGGCCCGATTGGACTCATGTTCGTGCAGGTGGCCCGAGCCATCGGTTGCAACGTGATCTCCGTGGTCAAGCGCGATGGACAAGTTGAAGCTGCCAAGCAGATGGGTGCGCACGAGATCATTCAGACGACGAAATCGGCGGACGTGGTTGAAGCTGTACGGGCGCTGTCTCCGCAGAAGCGGGGTTGCGATGTTGTGATCGAAGCCGTGGGCAAGCCGGAAGCATGGGAATGGGCCGTGGACATGGTTCGCAAGGGCGGCACCGTGAACTTCTTCGGCGGTTGCGCCAGCGGAACCAAGGTGCAACTGGAAACCAATCGTCTGCACTACTCCGAAATCACCTTGAAAGCTACATTCCACCACACGCCGGAAACGGTTCGCCGGGCATTCGGGTTGATCGCTGCTAAAAAGATCCGTCCGACCGACTACATCACCGGTGAAGCGCCACTGTCGCGCCTGCAGCAGGTTCTGCGCCACATGCTCAACCGCGGGGGTGACATCAAGACCGCAATCATCCCTGGCCACTGAGGGACGTGGGCTCGTCCTTCAAACAATCGAATTGCAGATTGTTGATTGTTGATTGTCGATTGAAAAGCAGAACGTGTGTACCTATAGCTTTTTACTCAACGATCAAGAATTAACAATCAACAATTCTTAACCGTGACCCAGTTGGCAACCCAAAATCCGGCAGCCCTTGGATGGAGCCGTCTTCCGGCGAGCTATGCGATTCCGTCTTCTGCTCCAACTCTCGATGAAGCTCGCGCGTACTGCGCCCATCTGGCCCGCACTCACTACGAAAATTTCTCGGTAGCGACGTGGTTTCTTCCTGCGCGCCTACGGCAACACTTCTACAACGTTTATGCCTATTGCCGGATTTCCGACGATCTCGGCGATGAGGTCGGCGATACGACCGCCTCTCTCGAGCTTCTGGATCAGTGGCAGCGTGAGCTCGACGCCTGCTACGACGGCAATCCGAAGCACCCAGTTTTCGTGGCGCTGGCAGAGACGGTTCGCCAGTTCGAGATTCCGAAGCACGAGTTCTCCGACCTTCTGATCGCTTTTCGCCAGGACCAGACCGTCACCCGCTTCGAGGCCTTCAACGATGTTCTCGGATACTGCAAGTATTCGGCGAATCCCGTCGGACATCTCGTGCTCTACCTTTGCGGATACAAGGACGCTGAGCGTCAGCAACTATCTGACTACACCTGCACTGCATTGCAGCTTGCTAATTTCTGGCAGGATGTCAGCGTCGATTACGATAAGGGTCGCATCTACCTGCCGCTGGAGAGTCTCCGCCGTTTTGGAGTCACCGAAGACGATATCGCGAACAAGCGCAATTCGGCGGCTTTCTGCGAAATGTTGAAGTTCGAAGTCGAGCGCACCCGCGACTGGTTCCGGCAAGGTCTACCGCTCCTCGGCAAAGTGAATCACGAACTCGCGATTGATCTGGAACTTTTCACTCGCGGCGGCCAGGAGATTCTGCGCGCGATCGAAAAGCAAGGTTATGCCGTCCTCGGAAATCGCCCAGCCATCTCGAAGCCGCGCAAGCTCGCGCTTGTTGCCCGCGCTGCTTTTGGAAAGCTCACGGGAGGCCCCAGGTGAGTGTCGGTACACACCAGGCGCCGATCCCATGGACACCCGCTCCGCCGCAGTTGGTCATGGCGTATTCGGTGTGCAAAGGCATCACGCGGAGCGCCGCCAAGAATTTCTACTACGCATTTTTGGTCCTGCCTCGCCGAAAGCGTGAAGCGCTGTGCGCTGTGTATGCCTTCATGCGCCGCTGCGATGACATTACCGACGACCCGAACGTCAGTTTTGCCGAACGCCGCCAGCGGCTGGATACATGGCTGGATGCAATTCATCGGGCGCAGCAGGGCCAACCGACCGACGACGCGATCCTGCTTGCGCTGACCGACGCCCAGCGCCGCTTCATGATCCCCGCCGGGCTTCTCGACGAACTCGCCCATGGCACGGCGATGGATATCGAAGAATCCGAGGCCGCACAGCTCTCGAATACTCCCGGCTTGAACATCCAGTACCGGACTTTCGAGGATCTGCGCCTTTATTGCTACCGAGTCGCTTCGGTCGTCGGCCTGGTCTGCATTCACGTTTTCGGATACCGAGATCCCGCGGCAGAAGCGTTGGCAGAAAACTGCGGGCTCGCGTTTCAACTGACGAACATCATTCGCGATGTGAAAGAAGACGCATCATTCGGCCGGGTTTATTTCCCGGAGGAGGATCTGGCGAAATTTGGGCTGACCCCGCAGGATGTGTTGAGCGGCTCCGATCCAGTGCGACTGCGTCCCCTACTGGCTCTTGAGGCCGACCGCGCCCGGGAGAACTACGCTTCCGGCGATGAATTGATCAGTTACATTTCTGAAGACAGCCAACCTGCGCTGTGGGTGCTGGTAAACATCTACCGCAGCCTGCTCGAGAAAATCGCCGCCAAGCAGTACGACGTCTTCACCGCGAAGGTCAGTCTCAGCACTTGGGAAAAGCTCAAGATTCTAGGGAAAGGTTTTGTGAAGCGCCTGACCTGAGTCCATGGCTGGTGCCCCATTGTCTTCTGCGCTTTTCGCAAGAACTGGCCGCTTTTACACCTTAGATGACTCCCTCTTCAGCCCAACCTACAGTCGCCATCGCCGGAGGCGGCCTCGCCGGACTCGCCGCCGCTTGTGCGCTCTCTGACCTGGGTTTTCGCGTTACAGTCTTTGAGAAGCGCCCGTTTCTCGGAGGACGCGCTTCTTCTTACGAACATCCCGGCACCGGCGAAGTGGTCGACAATTGTCAGCATGTTCTCTTTCGCCTCTGCACGAACCTGATCGAGTTCTACGAGCGGATCGGAGTCGCAGATCAGATTCGCTGGTTCGATCAGATGAACTTCATCGAGCCCGGCGGCCGCATCTCCGTGATGAAAACTTCCAGCCTTCCTGCTCCGATGCACACGGCGCCATCATTCTGGAATTTTTCGTTTCTGAGCGCTGCTGACAAACTCTCAATTTCGCGCGCGCTGATTCCGATCACACTTACTGAACTACGCGACAACGGAAAATCTTTCCAACAGTGGCTCGACGAGCATCATCAGAGTCCGACCGCAGTTGCACGCTTTTGGCATCCGATCCTCATTAGCGCGTTGAGTGAAGAACTCAACCGCATCTCCATATCCGCTGCCGCCCAGGTTGTGCGGGAGTCGATGAAGTCGCCGGAGGCACGACAGATGGGCGTCCCCATGATCCCGCTCACCGAGCTCTACAACGCTGCTGGGGACTACATCCGTGCTCGCGGAGGTGTGCTCGATTTCCGCTGCCCCGTCGACTCATTTTCTGCGGACGCTTCACAAGTGCAAATTCGCGCACGTAACCGCTCGGACGACGCCAGCACAGAGAGCTTCGACTACTTGATTGCCGCACTCCCCTTCGATTCCCTTGATCGCATTCTGCCCGATACGCCCGAGAGCGCACCGATCCGCGAAGAAATCTCACACTTCGAAAACTCGCCTATCACCGGTATTCACCTCTGGTTCGATCGACAGATTTCCGATCTGGATCATGCTGTTCTGCTCGACCGCACCATTCAGTGGATGTTCCATAAGTCGCGGCTGCAACCGATGCGCACGCAAAACTCGCCTGTGCCTGTAGCGGCAACTGTGGGTGAGAATCGAGAATCGCTCGGATTGAATCAGTCTGGAGCGGCGCCGGGTGCGAACCATGCCAACTTCGGAAGTTACATCGAACTCGTTGTCAGCTCTTCCAAAACCCTGATCGACAAGTCGCGTGCCGATATCGTTGACCTCGCCCTCGCCGAAGTGAGAGAGTTCTTCCCTGCCGCGCGTGAAGCGAATCTTGTGAAATCGACCGTGATCAAGGAGGTCAATGCGACCTATTCGCCACGGCCGGGGATCGACGCGCATCGCCCTTCGCCGATCACCGCGTGGCCGCGTGTCTTTCTGGCTGGAGACTGGACTGCTACCGGATGGCCGGCCACGATGGAAGGCGCTGTCCGCAGCGGATACCTCGCCGCCGAAGCCATCACTGAGGCCGCAGGAATGAATAGCGTACAACTGATCTCGCCAGACCTCCCTTCGACAGGATTCATGCGCCTGTTCTCCTGATCGCGATTCCCACAGATTCCCTTCGTGGTACTTCGCGTCTATCGTGGTAATCGCCTTTTGCGGCCCACGTCCACAAGTAACTCAACTCCCTCCTCCAGCTGCCGATATCCCTGCCATGGACCGCCGTGAAGTCGAGCCGAGGACCGTGATGTGGGCCGTGGCGGAAATCTCCTGGCAGGATCCTGCCGGCAAACCCGTTCGCGAGCGTGCAACGCTAGAAGATACATCCCACTCGGGCGCATGTCTCCGTCTCAAGGCGCCGGTTCAGATCGGCTCGCGCGTACACATCAAGTGGCATCGCGAACAGTTCTCTGCCGTAGCCCGCAACTGTCGCCGTGACGGCCGCGATTTTCTTCTCGGTGTCCTGCGGGAACCGGCAAACACAAAGCCGCAGGCGGCGGCAAAGACGGTCGATCCGTCCCCAACGCCTGCTTTCACACGCGATCCCGAGTCCCAGCAAGAACGCACGCAAGCGATTCCCAGTGCGCAGCAGGCTCCAATGATCAATGCATCTGCTGCTGAAAGGAAACCCATGGAATCCAAAACGCTGTTTCCCAAACTCTGGCGTGGCACGCCAGCCAATGATGGGTCCGCAAAATCAAAACCTACGGAGGTAACTGTGAATAAGCCATCGCATGTTGCAGACGCCATCCCGGCATCCAAGACCGAATTGCTCTCTTATGACGACATCTACCGCGCTGCCGGAATTCTGAATCCGCCGTCCGGATATGGCATTCAGAAAGTGGTTGACATGCTCAACAGCGAACGCCTGCGCGATCTCTCCAAAGACATCAAACGCGTCTCGGTGCTCATGGCGCTGGATGCCGCGGCCACTCCCATCGATGATCTCTTGCAGGATGCGACGCGCCGTCAGCGCGCCCTCGATTCCTACGAGGCCGGACGCCGCCAGCAACTAGAGACGTTCGAATCCCGCAAAGCTGAGGAGAATGCCCAGATCGAGGCCGAGCTCGAGCGCATCCGCGCGCACTATGCGGAACGGATTCAGCGCAACCGCGAACAGGTTCAACAGGAAAAGGAAGCGCTGCGCAACTGGCAGATGGCCATGCAGCATGAAACCCAACGCATTCAGGAAGTCATGGAGTTGTGTAAGCCATCGGCTTCAGCGGCAGCGGCCGGTGCCGGGCAGGCGACGACCGCCGTCAAGACAACCACACCGTCGAACACTTAGGATTTTCTCGCGGACTTTAGTGGCCTTCGTGGCCTGGGCCCTTCACGCGCCGGCAAGCGACCAGCAACCGCGTCCAGGGTTGATCCTCGAGTTTGCTGATCTGCACTACGGGATGTCCATTGGTCGTATCGTGGATGAATTGCCCGTCTCCAATGTAATAGCCGGTGTGCGTGATGTCTTTCGCAGATGATCCGAAAAACAGAAGGTCTCCGGCCTGCAGATCCTTCCGGTCAACTACCGTTACGCCGCTCCATGCCGCCTGCTTGTCTGCATCGCGAGGCATGACCGTGCCGCGGGCCCGGATCAGCATCTGCGTAAACCCGGAGCAGTCGAAGCCGAAGCTTGAGGTTCCTCCCCACAAATAAGGAAAGCCCACAAAACGCTTAGCCAGTTCGATCGACTCGGGAATCGAGAGTGGCTTCTGATCTGACGCCACATCTCCGCTCTGAATCCACGCATTCGTACGGCCGGGCAATCGGACATGCATCCAGCCTTCGGGCACGGCCGCGTTGTTACCCGGACTCTTCGGATCGCTTTCTTCGGTCGCGACCTCCAGCCGCGTCTCAAATGGAACCGTAATCACTGGCTTATGCTTTGTGATGTCCGTCTCGCTGTAGATGTTCGCGAAGAGGCTAGCCACCTGCACCGTTGGCCCCGAGGTCCCGTATCCATTCCCACTTAAAACGATGCGGATGTGGCGGCTCGGAACCCATCCCTTGTAGCGATCTTCCGTCTGGATTCTCGACCATTCTCCTCGGGCCACCAGCAGAGTGACGTTGCTTCCGTAGATTGCCTGGGAAACCACGGCTGTCTT
>Ga0335080_10006436_pt1 | contig 12140 bp, 13 predicted proteins | sample Lox_Sample_34_FD_206720 | JGI IMG/M metagenome (GOLD analysis project Ga0335080, IMG submission 206720) | Soil microbial communities from Loxahatchee National Wildlife Refuge, Florida, United States - Lox_Sample_3.4 | ecosystem: Environmental > Terrestrial > Soil > Wetlands | place: USA...
CAGAATCTTAGGCGACGGGAGTATCGGCGCCTCGCCTTCCCCGTTAACGACTGCGAGCGCCACCACGCCGTTGCCGACGATCGGTAACGATTCAGTTTGTTCAGGCGGAGTAAAGGTTGGATCAACCAACAGGGCGGCATATTGTATTCCCAAGTGGACTGAGGCTTTCCACCGGCCGTCAGTCCCGATATTCGTAAACGGCTGACCTGATTGCCGGCACACGCCCCATCGTCCATCTGTCTTCGCGTATAACACGAGTCGCTGCCCGGCTTGAGCCCCTGTGGCCCGACCTTCGATGATGTCTGTCTTGTAGTCACGTTCGAATATGTCTGTCTTGTAGGGGCCCTCCAGATATGCGGCGGGGACCTTGCTGAACGCAACCGTTGGAGCTGAATTGTTTGGCGCAGATTGGCATGCGGTCAGCACAAAGTACACCAACAGCACTGACAATGTTGAGGTACATGCGACTATGTGCGGGCGCGACACCATCGATCTCCGTCACGATCCGAGGTAAGGCGGCCAGGGCCGCACCCACCATTGCCAGCCGGGCGCATAAATGACAACTTGCTGCTTTGGTCGAGCGGTTCTGACCCGTCCAGAAATCATGTCGACTTTTTCTCGTTCACCTTGCGCCGCCGGCGGAATATGGGTGAAGTCGATCGAAGGTGCGGAATTGGCTTTATGCGACTGGGCCAGAATCGGGTCGATTGCAGTTTGTTTCGACCCGTTCGCGCTTGCTGACGTCTAACCTTATTCCATGTGAGACTGCTTCTCCCCTCAAATCTCGGCGTCTTCCTGCGCGACTCCCCGAACGCTGGTTCCTTCCTGAGGGAGAGGCCGCGAGATACCCAACCTTCGCATCTTGGCAAGCAGCGTGGTTCGTTTCAGTCCCAGTTTCGCCGCCGCGCCGCGTGGTCCACCGACGAGCCAGTCGGCCTGCTCGAGGGTTTCCAAAATAAAAGCGCGATCCGCAGGTTCCAAGGCCATCGGTGAGTGGAAACTTCGGGTGCGATGCGGACTGGGGATCAGGAGCTCTGATCGCTTTTTTTGAAGTGGATTTGGGAGCACGCCGTCCCGTGAAAGGATCACCGCGCGTTCCACTAAGTTCTGCAACTCGCGAATGTTGCCAGGCCACGAATACCACTGAAAGGCAGCCATCGTTTCCGGATGAATGCTGTCGATTTGCTTCCCCATGCGGCGGCTAAACATCTTCACGAAATGCGTGACCAGAGCAGGAATGTCTTCCCGGCGCTCTCGGAGCGCGGGCAGCAAGATGGGGAAGACGTTCAGACGATAGTACAGGTCGCTGCGAAATTGCCCGCGAGCTACCATCGTGACGAGATTCCGATTGGTTGCAGCTACCAGCCGGACATCCACTTTGTGCGTGCGGCCGCTCCCTAAACGCTCGAATTCCTGCTCTTGCAAGACGCGCAGCAACTTCGGCTGCAGCGCCGAGGGGATGTCGCCTACTTCATCCAAGAACAGGGTGCCTTTGTCAGCCATTTCGAAGCGCCCGACTTTCTGCGCGATGGCTCCAGTGAAGGCGCCCTTTTCATGACCGAACAATTCGCTTTCCAGAAGATCCAGCGGAATGGCCGCGCAATTGAGTTTTATAAAAGCGCGCCCGCAACGCTGACTGGCGTTGTGAAGGGCATGTGCGATGAGCTCTTTTCCTGTACCGGTTTCCCCCTCGATGAGGACAGTCGAGTCGGTGGGGGCAACCTGCTCCACTTGTTCGAGAACAGATTCGAGGGCAGCGCTATTGCCGATGATCCGCTCGAACGCACGCTCGGCCTGATCCGGCCCAGGGTTCATGACTGTCCCCACAGAAACCTCTACACTGAAGGCGCCCCACGCGACTGCAAGAGCCGAGGTTGCTCACATATCAAGTGCAGTACGGACCCTTTTGAGCAACAAGTGATGATCGAACGGTTTTGCGAGGAACTCGACAGCACCCTCTCTCATCGCTCGAATTCTCATCCTGGCATCTCCATGTGCCGTGATGAAGATGATCGGAATATTGCATTCCTCTTCTTTCAACCTGGCCTGCAACTGCAGGCCCGACATCTTCGGCATACGGATATCAACAATTAGGCACGCCGCCCGAGTATGCAAGTCGGATTCGAGGAAGTCTTCCGCGGATCCAAAGCACCGCGCGGCCAGACCGGCCGCTTCCATCAGGTCGCGCAGCGAATCTTGCATGGCCTCGTCGTCATCAATGATCGCTATTAATTTTGACGTTCGGTCCACCGACATGTGGGCAGCTTAGCGGCATTGCTTCACTTGGAGCAATCAAACTTTAGGCTGACTGAACCAGACTTTAGTAGATTAGGTCCCTACTATCGATAGCCCGGCGAGGGGAAACCTCGATTCGCGCCCAGTCGGCTATGGGATGGACTTCAGCTTGTCCGCCATTCTGACGAGCTCAGGCAAGGATTGAGCCAGCATCTTTTTCATCACCTGGCTCCGATGCATTTTGACCGTGGCTTCACTGGCACCGAGTTCTGCCGCAATTTGCTTATTAAGCATCCCTGAAACGACCAGGTTCATCACCTCGCGCTCCCGGACGCTTAATGTGTTGTATCGCTGTCGCAGTTCAGCAGTGTCGCGCTGCTTTTCGCGGACGATGCGATCTCGAGTGAGCGATCGCTGCACCGCATCGAGCAGATCCTGATGCCTGAATGGTTTGGTGAGAAACTCAACCGCGCCGGACTTCATGGCCTTGACCGACATGGGAACGTCCGCATGGGCGGTGAGAAAGATGATCGGAATACTTACTTTCCCTCTTTTCAGTTCGAGCTGAAGGTCCAAGCCGCTAATGCCGGGGAGTCTCACATCAAGAATCAGGCAACTGGGAGCGTCACTGCGCGGACTTGACAGGAACTCCTGTGCACTTCCGAAAGACTTAGAATGCAAGCCGACAGAATCCAGCAACTCATGGAGAGACTCACGCACATCTCTATCATCATCGACAATGAATACGGTTGGCACATCCTGCGTGCTCATAACGACGCGCCCCACTCAAAAGGAAAGTCAACATCACAATTGTCGCGAGCTTCATTCCGGCGTCGCCGGTCAAGCGCCGGTTGAAAACGCCGGATAGATTGTATCGGATGATGCAATGCGCAAGCCGCGCGCCTCGGCGTTGGGGGAATACCTCGAGGATCGGTTGGCGCCCGCTGACGCTCACCAGATTTACATGCCTGCCTGGGTTGAGACATCTGTATCGAAGCAGACCGGAGAGCCCGAAAGTCAACGCGGGGGTATTTGCCGGTTCAGGGAAATCAGATTTCCCTGCCATCAGCTGCGGTGCCCCTGAACGTGTTGCTGCTTCCTTCTCGTGAAACCGACCCAAGGTGTCAGGTGTCATTTCATGACACGACTTATGACATGACACTTCTTCTTGCCTAACTCACGACGATCTGCGGCTTCAGGCCCTCGTATCTAGCAGGAGTTGCGCGTTGAAAGCGACCGTTCCATTTTGGCCCTCCTCGTGCAAACGCAATGTTTCGTGAGCGAGGGTGCAGAGTAGCTTTCGGCCACCGCGCACGTATCGGGACTGTCCATCGCGCGCTCATCGACGGCGCTCTTGGCTTTTCTTGCAGGGGCGATACTGGGCGGCCGGGTCACGGCTCAGGCGGGCGCCGATTCACAGGTTCGATTTGCGGCACAAGCGTTCCTCCTGGAGGTGGCTTTTCTGTTGGCTGCGTCGTTTTGCGGCATCGGATACCGAGCCGATCTGCTCGAACATTCTTTTCAACCGTTTGCTCTGATCGCCTTGACAGCACTCGCGATGGGCACACGGAATGCCGCTGTCCCGGAAGCTCGCAATTCCAGATCTGACGACCACGGTCCTGACACTAACGATCACGGGCATCGGCGCGGACTCTTCGCTCGCGAAGGGCAACAACCCGAGATTGGCGAGAAGGCTTGCGTCGGTCGCCGCAATGTTTTTGGGTGCGGCGTTGGGCGCAGTTGTCATCCATTATTCGATCTCAGCGGCCCTTTGGCTTGCGACCGCAATCTCCGCCGCGTGCAGTGTCGTGTTGTTTCGCTCCGGGCCAACGCCCCATAAGCGCTGACCACAAGACTCGACTCTGTGCGTTCATGCCGTGGGGCGCTTTCATGGCGGGCAGTTGTGGGCCAGTGCCAACGGTGGAGGGGCGCAAGCTTTCATTTCACCTTGCCGACCCAGACGACGGAGACATCCGAGAAGAGCCGGCCCTGTTCGTCCGCGCTCTGGGTTCGCTTTAGCTAATCAAGCATCGTACGATTGGGCAGTTGCGATAGCAGCCTTCGAATCAGAAACAAAACACTTGCGTTTTTTAAAGGTGAATTATTCCTCTCCGGACCGCGATCGTGACAGCTTGGGTGCGATCAATGGCGCCGAGCTTCTCCAGGATATGCTTCATATGTCCCTTCACGGTCTCTTCCGAAATGGAGAGACAATCGGCGATATCCCTGTTTCGATTTCCTGCCATGGCCAGCTTCAGCACTTCTTCTTCACGTTCGCTTAGGGAATCGTCGCCCAGGTGTTCAGCGATGCGTGCCGCCACCTCCGGCGGAACACTTTTTCCCCCCGCATGAACTTGGCGAATGGTCTTCGCCAGGTCATTCGGAAGCGTACTCTTGAGCATGTAAGAGCGCGCACCTGCCGCGAATGCCCGCCGGATTTCCATGTCGCCTTCGAAAGTAGTGAACACCACAATGCATGCTTTAGGAAATTCTTTCCGAATCGCAATCATGGCATCGATGCCGCTCATATCCGGAAGCCTGAGATCCATGAGGGTCACATCGGGCCTATGTTCGCGAAAACTCCGGATTGCCTCGTGCGCGCTGGAAGCATGCGCAACTACCTGCATGTCCGGCTTGGCATTGATGACGGTGGCAATCCCCTCGCGCATCAGAGGATGCTCGTCAACACTGAGAACACGTATTTGGTTTTTGATCACTGCCCCGTCCCTGTTTCATCACCAATCGGCGCTTCGCAACTTTCGCAAAGCAGCCAGATGACTGTTGCTCTAGCAACTGCATTTCCAATCGCAACGGAGGCGCTAACCATCGCAAATCATTGATTACGCTGGCAATCGCAATAGATTTGCTCTTCGCGCGCAGGAAATAGACGATGACCGCTTCAATTCCGTAACTGGCGGTGACACGTGACACCTTGACACTTGACACCGTTCAACGAGGACTGCGGCGTTTGATTCTGTTCGGCAGGATCCTGTCTTATCCATGTACACGCCAATACTCCCTTTTCGCTTTCGCAGCCCCGCGTTTGCGTGTACGGGGCCACCAGACCCTGGGTAGCTACCACTATTTGGGAATCTCCAAATTCGCCGACCGTGGTAGAAAAAAAACCTTCTATCTCGTGATGTTTCTTAAGTCCTGATTCCGCATAGTGACTCCATCGACACGCCAAGGGTCATCGAATGAATTCAAGTTCGAAAGATCAAACAGCAACCCGCGAAGCCTCTCGGCTGCCCAGGGCCGAGCAGCGGTTGAGGGAACTGGACATCAAGCTCCCGGCGCCGCCTGAGCCGTTCGTGACTTATGTGGAAGCGGTGCGGACGGGGAATCTGCTTTTTCTGAGCGGGACGCTTCCCACGGAGGGCCGCGGGGCGACATTCATTGGACACGTGGGAGCGGAGGTGGATGTGGAAACAGGGCGCAAGGCGGCTCATCTCGCGGCCCTCAATGCCCTCGCTATCGCGCGGCAGCATTTGGGATTGCTTGACAGAGGTAGGCGTAACCACCGTTCAACAACAACTGAAAACTCAGGGGGGGCTTAAAGCGAAGCGCGGTTTTGGCCGTGTCCTTAAAGAAGAGCGCTAGTCGTGGCGTAGCGCCGGTTAAGCACTGATTCGATTTTGCAGGATGAACGCTTATGAAACGGATCGCTTTCTTGCTGCTTGCAGTTGCAGCCGTGGCCGGCACTGTCGCCTTCACGGCTCCCGCGTCCGGGGACACCGATGAATCGGCCTCTCCGATCTACGGAGTCAAAATTCCGGCCGGATACCGCGACTGGAAATTGATTGCCGTGGACCAACTGCTGGTGCCGGGCAAGGCCGACCAGTTGCGCGCTCAATTCGGCAACGATATAGCGATCAAGGCGTATCGGGAGGGGACGATTCCGTTCCCGGACGGCGCAATCATTGCTGCGATTCATTGGACTCGTGTCCCGTCGGAGGACAACAACAAAGTCCTGGCCGGTCGATTCCCTGGCGCACAATCTTTCGTTGTCGGGTCCCCCGTGAATGTTCAGTTCATGGTCAAGGACTCAAAGAAGTACGCCGCGACGGGCGGCTGGGGGTTCGCCGACTTTAAGGACGGAAAGCCGGGGGACAAGGCGCTGCACGAGGCCTGCTTCCCCTGCCACATGCCTGCGAAAGATCGCGACTATGTCTTCACCCGTTACGCACCTTGATATCGAGAACCACAGCAGAAAGGAATGCGGCGATGGCACCCAAATCAGCCGCAGCGTCGGTCCTGTCACGCCGGACCCTGCTCCGCAACGGCGTGGCAATGGCAGCCCTTGCGGCATTTTCGCCCATCGCACAAACCAAAGAATCTACTCAAAAGGAGAACACCATGACACCAACCAGTGCTGACAAGAATGCAATTCGCACGTTTCCTCGTGTGAACATTTCGGAGGCGGAACTTACCGATTTGCGCCGCCGCGTCAACGCAACCAAGTGGCCGGAGCGGGAACTGGTCCCGGATGCAACGCAAGGCGTACAACTCGCGACGATTCAGGCCCTCGCGCGCTATTGGGGAACGGAGTACGACTGGCGCAAGGTGGAAGTAAGGCTGAACGCCCTACCGCAATTCATCACCGAGATCGACGGGCTGGACATTCATTTCATCCACGTTCGTTCGAAGCACGAAAATGCGTTGCCCCTCATTGTTACCCACGGGTGGCCCGGGTCGATCATCGAGCAGATGAAGATTATCGATCCGCTGACCAATCCCACAGCCCATGGCGGGAGCGCGGCGGATGCGTTCCATCTGGTGATTCCGTCGCTGCCAGGCTACGGTTTTTCGGGCAAGCCCACGGCGCCCGGGTGGAACCCGGTCAGCATCGCGAAGGCGTGGGCGACTCTCATGCAACGCCTCGGCTACACCAAGTACGTGGCGCAGGGTGGCGACTGGGGCAACGCCATTTCCGAGGTGATGGCCCTGCAACAGCCGCCGGGATTGCTCGGCATTCACACCAACATGGCCGCCACGGTTCCCCCCGATGTATCGAAGGCACTCGCGATGGGCGGCCCACCGCCAGCCGGCCTCTCGCCGGATGAGAAACACGCGTGGGATCAACTTGTTGACTTCTACAAGAACGGGGTCGGCTACGCCCTGGAGATGAGCAACCGCCCGCAGACGTTGTACGGGATCGCCGATTCTCCGGTCGGCCTTGCGGCGTGGATGATCGACCATGACATTCGCAGCTACCAGATGATCGCTCGCTCTTTCGACGGCAAGCCGGAAGGGCTGACGCCGGACGACGTCCTCGACAACGTCACGCTCTACTGGTTTACCAACACAGCGATCTCCTCAGCACGCCTCTACTGGGACACCGTGCATAATCTTCCGGCCGGCGGCTTCTTCGATGCGAGAGGCGTTAAGATCCCGGTCGCCGTGAGCGCTTTCGGCGAAGAGATCTATCAGGCGCCAAGGAGTTGGGCGGAGAAGGCGTATCCACAACTCATCCACTACAACAAGTTCGACAAAGGTGGACACTTCGCAGCGTGGGAGAAGCCACAAATCTTCACTGAAGAGATTCGCGCGAGCTTCAAGTCACTGCAGTCAGGCGTGGCGAAAGCGGCGGCATGATGGGACATTAGTGAGCTAGCTGACCATTTCGAAAACAGCAGGAAAGCTTCAGGTGAGGCATTCCTGCTGCAATTTTCATGCGGCATTTCACCAACCGGCGAAAGTTGATGGGAGGATTTATGGCGGCAAGAGAAGTAATCCCAATGAAAGCAGCAGCGTCAATGAAAGTGGCACAGATATCAAAACCACGCGGAGATTTCGAGATCGTGGAGCGTGCAATTCCTGAACCGGGCCCCGGCCATGTATTGATAAAGGTGCAGGCGTGCGGCGTCTGCCACAGCGACGTACTTACCAAGGAAGGCTTGTTGCCCGGGATTCAATATCCGCGTATTCCTGGACATGAAGTCGCCGGCGTAATCGACAAATTAGGCGCGGACGTTTCCGCGTGGAAGGTAGGGCAGCGTGTCGGGGTAGGCTGGCATGGTGGCCACGACGGCACTTGTCGCGAATGCCGGCGCGGAGATTTTCGCAATTGCCGGAATCAGAAAATTGCCGGCATCAGCTACGACGGCGGGTATCAGCAATACATGGTGGCGCCGGCTGTAGCACTGGCAGCGATCCCTGACAATCTGAGTGACGTTGACGCAGCGCCGCTACTTTGCGCGGGAGTTACCACCTTCGGCGCGATTCGGCACAGCGGAGCACTGCCCGGCGATCTGGTCGCGGTGGAGGGCATTGGCGGGCTGGGTCACTTGGGAATTCAATTCGCAAATAAATTTGGCTACAAGGTGGCGGCCATTGGGCGCGGTCCTGAAAATGCTGTGCTCGCTACCAAGCTTGGAGCAACTGTTTACATCGACAGCGTGGCGACGAACGCAGCAGAAGAGCTGCAAAAGTTAGGCGGAGCCCAGGTCATTGTGGCAACAGCCCCGAGTTCAAAAGCGATGTCGGAATTAATCAACGGCCTCGGTCCAAACGGCAAGCTCATGGTGATCGGTGCAGCGTTCGAACCGATCGAAGTCACTCCATCGCAGCTCATCTTTGGAAGCAAAACCATTCAAGGTTGGGCGGCAGAACCGCCCGCCGCTTCCGAAGACACTTTGAACTTCGCCGAACTAAAAGGGGTCCGCCCCATGATCGAAACTTATCCCTTCGAAAAAGCCGGCGAGGCTTATGACCGCATGATGAGCGGCAAGGCGCAGTTCCGTGTGGTTTTGACAATGTGAGATGCCGGCGATTCCGCGGAGGGACCGCGCGGCGGAAAAGCAGCACTGACGCGGCCTGCGGGCGGAAGGGTGATCCTTGATGGATATGCTCGAAGATATCAATTTTAGCCGCCGCCGTTTCCTGGGCAGTGCGGCTTTGACAATTGGAGCTGTTCGGTTCGGAATGACTGCCTCCGCAAAAGCGCTACCCGGTGAGTTGAGGTCTCTCGTTAAAGCGCCGACGTGGCTCAACTCGCAGCCACTGACTGCCGCTGAACTGGACGGAAAAGTCGTCCTGGTCGACTTCTGGACGTATTCCTGTATCAACTGGCGCCGCCAACTTCCTTACGTTCGAGCGTGGGCAGAAAAATACAAGGATCACGGATTGGTGGTGGTCGGCGTACACGCGCCCGAGTTTTCGTTTGAGAAGAACATTGACAACGTTCGCTGGGCCGCGAAGGACATGCGTGTCATCTATCCGATCGTGATGGATAACGAACACACGATATGGCAAGCGTTCAACAACGAATACTGGCCTGCGCTCTATTTCGTCGACGCGAAGGGGCGCATCCGGCATCAGGTTTTCGGTGAGGGCAAATATGAGCAGTCGGAACTAGTCATCCAACGACTGCTCACCGAAGCCGGCAATAGTGGCATTCCAGGCGGGCTGGTTTCGGTGGATGCTCGCGGCGCTGAAGCGGACGCCGATTGGGGCGAACTGGGATCCGGGGAGAATTATGTCGGCTATGGGCGCACCGAGAACTTTGCATCGCGTGGCGGCATAAAATCCGATAAGGCCCACGTTTATGAGGCGCCCGAACATCTCAGACTCAATGCCTGGGCGCTTTCGGGTGATTGGACGGTGGGTAGAGAAACTGCCGTGCTAAACCACCCCGATGGGCGCATCTTGTATCGCTTTCACGCCCGCGACCTGCATCTGGTAATGGGACCAGCAGCACCAAAGACTCCCGTGCGATTTCGGATCTTAATCGATGGACAGGCGCCCCAGGCCGCTCACGGCGTCGATGTAGACGACCAGGGCAGCGGCACAATTGCGGAAGCACGGATGTATCAGCTGGTCCGGCAACCGAGACCCATCGCCGATCGGCAATTTGAAATTCAGTTTCTCGACACAGGTGCGGAGGCCTTTTCGTTTACCTTTGGCTGATCCACCGGACCACATAGGCAAAACAACCAGGAGCATCGATCATGGACATGAAGCTGGAGGTTATCGTCATTCCGGTCTCGGATGTCGACCGCGCGAAGGAGTTCTACAAAAAGCTCGGATGGAGGCTGGACGTCACGCCGCCCTTTGTGGTCCAGTTCACGCCGCCGGGCTCGTGGTGCTCGGTGCAGTTCGGTAAAAACTTTACCTCCGCCGCGCCCGGTTCAGCCAAGGCTTACCTGATCGTTTCCGACGTCGTGGCCACGCGAAACCAACTTGTCGCCGCCGGGATCGAGGTAAGCGAGTTCGTCCATCTCGGCCCGAATGGCCTGGTCAGCGGTCTCGATCCCGAGCGCCGCAGCTATTACTCGCGCGCCTCGTTCAATGACCCTGACGGCAACGTCTGGCTGCTGCAGGAGATTACGACCCGGCTTCCCGGGCGCGTCGACCCTGGCCTTACCTCATACAGTTCCGCGAGCGACCTGGAGACCGGGTTGCGGCGCGCGGCGGCCGCTCACGGCGAGCACGAGAAGCGCATCGGCGCGGCCGACCCGAACTGGCCCGACTGGTACGCCAAATATATGGTGGCGGAGCAGTCCGGCGCAGAACTGCCGCAATAAACCCCAGGCCCGTAGGGACGTTGCTTGCAACGTCTCGGCGTACAGCGTTTCGAAGGCGCGGGAGCCGAGGCGCCGCCGGCGGAGACGTAGCAAGCTACGTCTCTACGGTACGGAAAAATGATTCGAGAGTACTGATCGGAGGAATCATGAGCACCGCAACCACCGCATCTCCCATGCAGCGTGAACCGGAACTCGTCGGGCAAACCGTCGTGGTGATTGGCGGTAGCGCCGGCATCGGTCTCGAAACTGCCCGGCGAGCACGCGTTGAGGGGGCCAAGGTGATCCTCACCGGCCGGAATCCCCAGCGCCTCCAGAGCGCTGCGAGCGAGCTCGAAGCGCTGAGCACCGCAGCCTTTGACGCGACGGATCCTGCTTCCCTTGAGAGGTTCTTCCGTGACCTGCCGGCCACGATCGACCACGTGATGGTGACGGCCGGCCAGCCGTACTACGGACGGCTCGTTGATATGGACTTCGCGCAGGTGCCCCGCGCTTTCGACGCGCACCTGGTAATGGCACTCCAGGTCGCCCGCAACGCCATCGGAAAGGTAAGACCGGGAGGCACGCTGCTCTTCATGGGCGGTACCGGCGGACGCCGTCCACACATCGGCCTCTCGATCACGGCGGCAGTCACCGCTGCGCTCCCCGCTCTCACTGCCAACCTGGCGCTCGAACTGGCGCCCATCCGAGTGAACCTTATCGCAGCCGGCTTTGTCGACACGCCGTTGTCGGCATCGCTGCTCGGCGATAAACTCGAAAACCGCCGCAATCAGCTTCGCGCCACGCTTCCTATCCGGCGCGTCGTCGGACCGGCCGACGTAGCCGCGCTCGCCGTACACATCATGATCAACACCGCCCTCACGGGCGCAACCTACGACATCGACGGCGGCCAGCAATTCGTCGCCGCCTAGTGAAAGGAGCACACATGTCCACAATCCATCTCCACCAGACGACCAGCTTGACGCCCGAGCAGTACATCGCCGGGCTCACCGACTTCGGACCGGGCCGCGCGAAGCTCTTTGGCAACAGCGCCGACGAGTACCTCAAGGTGCATAGCCGTGGCCCGTCGGAGGCCGACGTCACGGAAGGCTCGGGCGGCATTTGGGAGCGCCTGCACTACGACTGGTCGGATCCTAACCGCGTCGTGCTCACGACCACCGACTCCAACACCTGGGGAGGAGCGTCGGGTCACACCTACACCTTCACGCGGCAGCCCAACGGCACGACGGACATCGATGTGGTCGTGGTACGCGAGGGCAAGAACCTCAAGGGACGGCTGCTCGGCTTGGTCGTCGGGACCATCGGCCGGGGCGTTTTGGAAAAAGCCTTTAAAAACTCGGTCAAGGCCATCGAAGCCCGGAACGGTGCGGCGAGAAAGGAAGA
>Ga0335080_10006437_pt1 | contig 12140 bp, 13 predicted proteins | sample Lox_Sample_34_FD_206720 | JGI IMG/M metagenome (GOLD analysis project Ga0335080, IMG submission 206720) | Soil microbial communities from Loxahatchee National Wildlife Refuge, Florida, United States - Lox_Sample_3.4 | ecosystem: Environmental > Terrestrial > Soil > Wetlands | place: USA...
AGGATTCCCCAGGACGATGCACTGCGCCAACGCCTGCAGAAGCTGGCGGGCGACGTGGATCAGATGCGCAGCAAGATCGTCGCCACCAAGGAGGGGGGCATGATTACCGGCGAAGAACGCCTGCGCGAGTTCCTGGGCGGGCTTTACGGCGACGTCAATCAGTACGACGGCCGGCCGACGGATTCCCAGGTGGCGCGCGCCGATGCGCTGGCGCGGGAGCTCGACGACGTGATCCGCGAGTTTACCGGGCTGGCGGGAAGCGGATTGCCGGAAATCAATCAGCAACTGCAGAGCCGGAAACTCGACCCCGTGCATGCAATCTCGCAGGAAGACTGGCGCAAGGCGCAAGGCGACAGCGGACCTTCCGGCCGGCCCGGGGGCCGCGCCGCCATGCCGCACGTGGGCTTTTGAGCCGAGCCTGAGAAGGCAGGCTTGCCGGCGCCCGATGGGGCCTGAACCGGCGCTCAGCAGGAGGCGCCGTGTTTGGTTCGCAGACGTCTGCCCAGGGCGGCAATGCGGTCCATCATCTCGCGCCGGGCCGCTGCATAGGCAGGGGCGTCGTACTTCGAACGGCGCGCGCAATCGAGACAAACGGCCTCCGCGGCGACGAATTCCTGCGCCGCCTGAGCGACCTGGGAGGCGATGGCCTCCGGCACGTTGCACACTCCGTTGCCGTCGGCATGCAGCAGGTCGCCAGGCCGCACCACCAGCCCGCCGACCCGGACAGGCTCATGGAGAGAAGTGATGTGGCTGTCGGCGTGAGAGGAAACCACGCCGTCGGAAAAGGCCTGGAAACCGAGGCGCCGCACCTGTTCCAGGTCCCGGGCCGGCCCGTTGGTTATGATACCGACGGCTCCGAAGGACTGATAACTGGCGCACATCACTTCGCCGAACGTCGCGCCCACCGGTGGGTCATCCAGGTCTTCGAAAACCACGATCGCGGGTCCAGGCAACTCGGCGAAACGCGCGACCTGGTCGTCCAGGCCACTGTAAATGTCGCCGTCCGCGCGCGGGTAGGCGGTACGCATGGTCGCCGTCGAAGCGTAGCCAGCGATCGGGTCCATCTCCGGGAAACAGGCGCGGATGCGCTTGTCCATGAAACCCTCGCGGCGCGGACGGACTGCAAACAGCTCGATCACGTTGGAAATCGTCGGCGTGTCGTACCTGCGCAGCAGCAGCAGATCGGAATCGGAAACAGGCATCGTTGACTATTCTAAGCTTGCTACTCAGGGAAGGGCCGCCACTCACAGGGTACGCTCCCAGGGTGGAGATCCGGGCTTGCGGCGGCGCAGGCGAGAAACTAGTGGCCGCTTTCGCAGCCGCCAGTGCGCGATTCGGTCCCCGGGGAGACAGAGCAGACCGACGCAGGTCTGTCCTACAGCTCGATGCCCAGGTCTGACGTCACCCGCACCAGGGTGCGCACCAACCGGTCCACGTGCTGCTCAGTGTGCGCAGCGGTACAGGAAATCCGCAACAAGTTCTGTGCCGCCGCGGGACGCAGGACCGGGTTGATATAAATCCCGCCTTCCAACAGGGTCTTGCACAGCCGGCACAGATCCAGCTCCTCGCGCACCACCACCGGGACAATGGCTGTTTCGCCGGGGAGGACGGAGAATCCGTGGGAGCGCAGTTCGTCGCGCAGGAGTTGCGCCACGCGCAGCACGTGCCGCCGCCGCTCGGGTTCGTGACGCATGATGTCCAATGCCGCGCCAACCGCGGCGACAGATGCCGGGGGCAAACTTGCCGAAAACACAAACGGCCGGGCCGTGTGCTTCAGATAGTCCACCACCGCCCGTTCGGCGGCGATGAATCCGCCAACCGACGCCAGCGACTTGCTGAACGTGCCCATGACGATGTCGACGTCATCCAGGACCCCCAGGTGCTCGGCCGCCCCGGCGCCCGTTGGACCCAGCACGCCGATTCCGTGCGCTTCGTCGACGTACACCCGCGCCCCGTAGGGCTTTGCCAGGCGTGTGATGCCTCGCAGGTCGGCGATGTCGCCTTCCATGCTGAATACGCCTTCGGAGACGATGAAAATCTTTTCCTCGGGAGGGCAGTTTTCCAGGCAGCGTTCAAAGTGCTCCAGGTCGTTGTGGCGGAAGCGGACGGTCCTTGCCGGGGAGCGAAGGGCACCTTCTACCAGGCTGGCGTGCAGGTTATGGTCACAGACCATGACGTCGCCCTTTTCGGTCAGGGCGCTCAACGTGGCATAATTCGCCTGGAATCCCGTGCCGAAGATGATGGCCGCCTCTTTGCGTACAAATGACGCCAGCTCGGCTTCGAGCTTGACGTGCAGGTCCAGGGTTCCATTTAACAAGCGTGAACCGCTGCAGCCGCTGCCGTACTTCTTGACTGCCTGGACCGCGGCGTCTTTGACCTTGGGGTGTGTAATCAGGTCGAGATAGTCGTTCGACCCGAACATCAACACTTTCCGCTTGCCGATGCGGACCTCTCCAGGCCCGCATCCTTCGCGATCCCCAAAGACCTCGAAGTACATGTAGAGCCCAGCGGACTGGAGATCACCCGGACGAGTGAAGTTCCGGCATTTCTCGAAAATGTCGTTGGTTCCGCTGCCCCTTTTCTTGCCGGCGACGTCGCTAGTAGAAAGGCGCATCTGTCTCAATTCCATTCATAAATTCGGTACGTCTTATACCGTTTCGCCCCCATCATGGCCAGGGACCGATTCATGAGTACGTTGTCTTCCAGTATCCACGACATTTCGCAATCGCTGTACCCTAGCCTCCGCGCGTTGCGTGTCAGCGTTGCGTAAAAAGCCGCCGCCAGCCCCGAGGCGCGATATTCTTCCACCACGCCCAGCGCCAGCACCCGCACACTCTTGATCAAACGTTGATAATACAGTATTTTAACCAATCCCGTGGGGAATAACCTCCCCCCCGCCGGTTTCAACGCCTGGTTTACGTCCGGGAGAGCCAGGGCAAACCCGACCACCTGCGAGTTGACTTCGCCGATCAGAACCAGCTCAGGCTTCAGGATCTGCTTCATTTCCTTACCCATAGCGGCGAACTCGGCCTTCGACATAGGGACAAAGCCCCAATTCCGTTCCCAGGCCGAGTTGTAAACCTGCCATACCCGCTCCACGTCAGCGTTGAAATTCTTCAGGTCGATAGGCCGTACTATAACCCCGGATCCGGAGATCGCCTTATCCGCGACCCGCTCGCTCTTCTCTACGCCTACGCCCGCCACGCTGCTGCCGTAGGCATAAAGGTCCTTCGCTTTTTGCAGGCCGGCCGCGGACATCAGGTCCGGATAGTAGCGCGGATTGTAGGTCATCATCACCATCGGATCGGAATCGAAGCCGTCGACGAGCATGCCGCACTCGTAGTTGGTGGAGGGATTGACCGGGCCCCGCATCACCGTCGCCCCACGCTGCTTGAGCCACTGCCAGACCCGGTCGAGCAGCGCTTTGGCGACCGCCGGATCGTCCACCGACTCGTAGAAACCGAAAAAACCCACCTGCTCGTTATGAAAGCGATTGTGCGCTTTGTCCAGCACCGCTGCAATCCGGCCGACTACTTGTCCGTCGCGCCGGGCGAGAAAGAATTCCGCTTCCGCTTCGCCATAGAACGGATGTTTCTCGCGGTCCAGTAACTCCTTCACCGCGATGCGTAACGGGGGTACCCAGTGCGGATCGTTCCGGTAGAGCCGATACGGCAGCTCGATGAACTGCTTCAGGCCGGTCTTGCCTTCGGTTGCCGCAATCTCGATTCCTCCCAAACGCTCACGCCCTTTCCCGCAGACTGCGGTAGCAAAATGGTGAAGCTAAAATCAGGGTCACCGCCAGGGCCGCCCCTGCGAGCAGATCGACCGTATAGTGGTATCGAAGATAAACTGTAGCAAAAATGATCGACAGTGTGTAGCAGAAATAGGCCCAAAACAGCCGCTTTGATAGCAGGCGGCTTGACCAGCACGCCAGCACGGTGAGTTCCGTATGCCCGCTGGGGAAGCAGTCAAAGTGAGCCGATTCCAGCCGGTCCAACGTATGTTGCATGTTTTCAAACAGCCAGAGCCCAGTCAGTGGTGTGTTTTGAAGCGATTTCAACAGGAAGCGGGGCCCCCGCGCTGGGACCACCAGATATCCTACGTACGAAGCCAGGAATCCAAGGGCGATTAAGAACGCATAATACTGGAACTCGCCGTATTGTCCTTTACGCCATAGGAGGAATGCCACCAGCAGCACCGCCGGCACAAATAGCGTGTACACGAGTTGTAGATACTCGGTGAGTGCCGGGTTGTAAGCCCGCTGCAGCCAGATCGTCGGGTGAACGCCCCAGAGCCGGTGATCGATTCCGGCAAGCCATCGATCTGCGTCGCCGTGGCGGACCGCGGGGATCAACAACGCCATCTCCTTGTAGCATGCAGCCACGTATGGCAGGGGATACCAGCAGCGAAAATACCAGCTGGTCGGATTCGGGAGCTTGATCTCGATCAGCAGAAGGGCCACGGCGCCCAAGTGGGCAGCCGTCAGCGCCGGGGCGTCCGGGATCGCGCGCCACCATGCCGCCAGGATGGTAGTGGTAAAAACGAAGTAACTGAGTATGACTTTGTCGACCGCCCAGAACCGCCGGGCGGCACTGGAGGGCGTCAGTAGTTCAGCCATCCGGCCTCTTTGTACCACGCCAGGGTTTGGGAGAGCCCGCGCTCGAGGTCAGTCGGCGCCTCAAACCCGAGGTCGACGCGGGCTGGTTCCGAGTCGCAGACCCAGGCCGGGCAGAGACTTTCGGCGACCTTTTCGCTGGAGATGATGCTCGCCTTCCCGGAGATCCCGGCCCACGCGTCGGCGCAAGCTCCCACAGCTCGCGCCAATGCGCCCGGTATTCGCACCTCATGCATCTTAACCCCCATGATGTGCGCAGCGCACGTGGCCAACCCGCTCCAGGAAGCGGGCCGCTCGTGGGCTAGATAGTATGACCGCCCCGCGCCCGCCGGCGAGACCGCGAGGGCGGCCAACGCCGCGGCCAAATCGCCCACGTAGATGATGCTGAACCAACGCTCGGCGCCGCTCAGGGCCAGTGACCAACCGCTTGCGATCGGCTTCAAGACCTGGAAGACGTCCCGATCGTGCGGCCCGTAGACAACCGGTGGACGCACGATTAGCGCGTCGGGACGGCTCGCGCGCACCAGCGTCTCGGCCTCCAGCTTGCTCTTGCCGTAATGCGATACCGGGTGGGGTTCGGTCTTCTCATGGACCGGCTGAGTGCGGGCTTCCGCCGGCCCGATCGCTGCAAGCGAACTCACGTGAACCAGCCGCGCGCTGCTGCCTGCCATGCCGAGGAGGAGATTCGTCGTGGCGCGCACGTTGCCGTCGTAATACTGCTGGCGCGACACTGCCTTGGTGACCCCGGCCAGGTGAATCACGGAATCGACGCCTGCCAGTGCCTCGGGAATTCCCACGCCAGACTCGAGGTCGCCGGCGACCACTTCCGTAGCTCCCAAGGATGCGGTATCCATCGCCCTGGACGCCTTGGGCCTCACCAGGCAGCGGACCGGGGTGCCCGCCGCGCTCAACCGCTCCAGCACGTGGCGTCCGATGAAGCCGGTGCCGCCGGTGAGCAGGATCATCGGCTATTGTGGAGTACTGCGGAACGCAACATCGCCGAAGTAGCTCTCGGCCACCGTGCCGGTGTGTTGCGAATTGATCTGAATGCGCAGTCCGCGCACCCGCGGCGCAGTCCTGCCGTAGGCACGCGCGTAGTCCGCAGCCAGGTTACGGCTCTCGGAGACCCATTGGTTCGCCTGCCCCGGCCCGGACTCGCAGACTACGGCCACGATGCGCAGCAGGGGAATGGAACTGGCGCTTTCCATGACTCCTTTCGGTGCGTCCGAATCCCAGATGTAGGAGATCACGCGGCGGTCGTTGAATGCAACCAGCAACTGCGCCGCCTGGTCGTCCCGCGATGATTTGCGGAAATCTCCGCCGCCGGGAAGTTGCGCAACTTTCCAGCTCCAGGTCAGATACGGCATCTGCGCCGGATCCACATCCACCGCCTTTTCGAGCGAAAAGGACGCGCTGACGCTTTTGAGGTGGAGGCAGGGCGGGCCGGCTTCCTGGCAGGGCGAGACCGCCGGCTTGCCGTGGTTTACCTTGATTTCCCAGCCGGAAGGAGTGCGCCCTCCGTTCCATCCTGCCGTGTTCAATACCACAATCGCCATCGGCGCCGTTTGAGCCAGAAACGTGCAGGCAAGAATCGAGCTGAAGAGTTTCTTGGACAAATTACCTCACGCGGCTGCGACGGGCCAGTATTTTTCATTCTATCGTAGTAGCGTGTCTCCCGCCATCCGCGGCGATGCTACAGTGATGAGAACTGGAGGCTAATCGCGATGCTCCGACGTGATTTCTTGCGCGATGCGGCTGGTGTTGCCGCCGCTCCGGCGTTGTTGCGGGCTGCGCCCCCCTCGGCGACGGAACGCGTAGACCGGGCGTTGGCAGGCAAGGACCTGGATCGGCCCCCCTTCACGTTGTGGCATCATTTCGGGCTCAAGACGCCGGAAGAGCACGCCGTGCGCACGCTGCAGTTCCATCGCGATTACCGCACCGACATCGTCAAGGTGATGAGCGACTTTCCGTACCCGAAGCCGGCCGGAAAATGGTACGAACCCAAAGTGGAAGTCAACCCGTTCCCGCAGCAGATTCGCGCCCTGGAGCTGATTCGCGACGGCCTCGGCGGCTCCCACTACATGCTGGAGACCGTCTTTAATCCGTGGAAGGTTGCGCAGAACCTTTCTTCCAATCAGGAAGTGATGCGTTTGAAGGAGGAGAACCCGCAAGCGCTGCTCGACGCGCTGGAGGCAATCACGCAGTCGGAGATCAACCATGCGCGGCGCGCGCTGGCGATCCAGGGCGTGGCCGGCATTCTGTTCTCGGTCGCGAATGCCAACCACGGGGAGATGTCGCCGGCCGATTATGAAAAGTTCAGCCGGCCCTTCGATAAGCGCCTGATCGAGGCGATCAGCGCCAGCAGGCTCACATTCCTGCATCTGCATGTTCAGCCGGGTTACCTCGGGTTCTTTCGAGACTTCCAGGCCCCGGTCATCAATTACTCGCTGCACGTTTCGGGAATCCCCATTTCCGAGGTGCGGGCTCAGTTCCCGAGCCTGGCGATCGCGGGCGGTATCGACGAAGTCCACTATCGCAAACTCGGCACCGAGGAGATGCGGCGTCAGTGGCAGGCCGCCTCCGCGGCCGCAGGGAGCCAGTTCATCCTCACTCCGGGATGTTCCGTGCCGAACGACAGCACGGCGGTGGAACTGGCGCGGTTGCCGGACCTGCTGCACGCATGATCGCTGGCGCGCGGGGTCATTCCCGCGCAGCCATCGCCGTCACTGCAAGGGGTAGCCGCGGATCAGTTGCAGAGTCCGGTTCCACCGGGTCTTGGTGAAGAAATGGGTGACGAGGTCCGCGATGTGACCGGCTCCGATGTTGCCATTCATCAGGTCGGCGCTGGGCGCGTCGAACGACCAATAGATCAGCAGCGGAGTTCCTTCAATATTCTGCCGCGGCACAAACCCCCAATACCGGCTGTCCAGCGAATTGTCGCGGTTGTCACCCAGGGCGAAGATGGAACCTGGCGGCACCACCAGTTCCCCGTTGACCACGTGATCTGCGAGCATGGCGAGGGCAGGAGGCATCACGCCCTCTTCCGGCGGCGCTGCCGGAAAATTATCGCGGTACGGGTCCAGGTACTGGCTGATGTGCTGTACATACGGCTCGCTGACAGAGTGCCCGTTGAGGAACAATTGTTTGTTGACGAGGCGTAGGCGGTCGCCCGGGACCCCAATCGCCCGCTTCACCAGATCCTTGGTGAGGTCCACCGGGTCGCGCAGGACGATGATGTCGCCGCGGCGCACCTCACGGTAGGGCAGCAGGCGGCTGGAAATCGTGCCCGGCGGAGCGTAGATGAGTTTATCCACCAGGACGTGGTCGCCGGTCATCAGCGATGTCTCCATGGACCCACTGGGGATCACGAAGGCCTGCACCACGTTGGCGAACAGGAATAGTAATACGATTCCGTTGACGGCCCACTCCGCGGCAAAACCGCGGTGGATTCCCCCCGTCAGCGCGCGATACCGGCCCAGAATCGTGCGCGGCGGGCGGCTCGGCTGCGGCGTTGCCGCTTTTTGGATTTTCGGGCTTCTGTTCCCCATAGCTGTAATTCTATCGAAAAGGGGCTCGCCGCCTCCCGCGGAAACGGCTGAGGCCGCGCGCAAAACCAGGCGCAGCGATCGGACTCCAGCCGCGGAGGGAACCGGTGACCGGTGAGTGGAGATGCACGATATTCCAGGCTCGCCGGCTGGCGGCCGGGTTATTGCAGCGGATAGCCGTGAACCAGTTTTAGAGTCCGCTTCCAGCGGGTCTTGGTGAAGAAGTGGGTCACGATGTCCATGATGTGATCCACGCCGATGTTGCCGTTGGTCAGATCGGCGGTGGGCGCCTCGAAAGACCAGTAGATCACCAGCGGTGTGCCCTCGATATTCTGCCGCGGCACGAATCCCCAATACCGGCTGTCGAGCGAATCGTCGCGGTTGTCGCCCATGGCGAAAATGCAGCCGGGCGGCACCACCAGCTCGCCGTCCACCACGTTGTTGGTGAGCATGTCAATCGCCGGCTGCATCACGCCCATCTCGGGCGGCGCTGCCGGAAAGTTGTCGCGGTACTGGTTGATGTAGGGGAAGATATGCTGCACGTACGGCTCGTTGACCGCGTGCCCGTTGAGGATCAGTTGCTTGTTCACCAGGCGGATATGGTCGCCGGGGACGCCAATCGCCCGCTTCACGTAGTCTTCCTTGATGTCCATGGGGTAGCGGAAGACGATGATGTCGCCGCGGCGGACGTCGCGGTACGGGAGCAGACGGCTGGAGACTGAACCCGGCGGCGCGAAGGTCAGCTTATCCACCAGCACGTGGTCGCCGATGAGGAGAGATCCCTCCATCGAAGCGCTCGGGATCACAAACGCCTGCACCAGGCTGGTGGTGGCGAACAGCAGCAGAATGATGGTGACGGTCCACTCCGCGACGAAGCCCCGATGGACATCGCGCGTTATGGCGTGGTAGCGGTCCAAGATACCGAGCGGACGTCCGGGCGTGTCCGCCGCGGCCGACAGCTCGGCCTTCTCAGCCGTCTCAATCTTGGTTTTAGTCCCCACACTAGCCATTGTAGCGAATGCGCGACGCGGACCGCGCTGCTACAGGGTCTTAAGGTAGGCGATCAGGTCGGTCTTCTCGGCGTCGGTCAGCATGTCTTTGTAGCCAGGCATGCCACCCCCGCCTTCGTTGATGCGGGCAAGAACATTGGCCTCGGTAACCTTCTTGCCGTTCTTCAGCTTGTCCTTCTTGAACAGCCCTTTAAGCCCCGGCCCCATCTTGGCTTCGGTGCTGTCTGCGTTGTGGCACACGGAGCAATTGTCGAATACCGCTTTGCCCTTGGCCGCATCGCCGCTCGCCCCGACCAGGGCCCACGGCGCCGCTGCGACCACCAGGCACACAGTCATGATTCCGAGTGGTTTCATCCTCAACATTTTATCAGTTGCGCCGGCAACCGCAACGCGGCAGTACCCGGCGGCGGGTCTGTGCCGCGCTCGGGATCACGAGGGGAGAAGCTGGAGTTCGCCGAGGGCGTGGGGAGCGTCCGCTCGCAGCGGATCTGCAGGGATTGCTTTTGCGGACGGCAAGCCGGTACTTAGGCGAGGGCTTTCAGCGGGCGCGAGCCGTTGGCGATGCTCACTACGGGCCGGTCAAACACCGTCATGTCCTGGATCAGCCGGTCCAGATCGGCTCCGTCGTCAACCGTGATTTCATGCTCGATCCAGTCGGAGAGCGGAATGTTGCGAAAATACATGCGCTCCTGCAGCACCAGGCTCTTGCGGGTTTGGGTCAGCATGCGGTGCTCGCGGGTGTAATGCCGCTGTTCCACCTTCATCTCGCCAAGAAACGCATCCAGGGCCTCGCGGTGGGCGCGCTCCTGGGCGGCACGCATGGCGGTTTGCAGCTGGGCTTCCATGGCTTCCCGCTCCGCCAGAATGGCGCCTTTGTCTGCCGCGATGCGCTCGCGTTGTTCGGCCAGCTTGACCTCCATCCGCGACTGCATGACGAACCAAGAGAGTATGCCCGACGCCAGAGCCACAAAAGCGGGCAGTCCGATCCAGAGTGCTGCGTCCATAGGGTTAATGCTAACCGCCGTCCGCCGGGAATACTAGCTGCCGAAGGTAAATAGACGCGCGTAAACCTATGGGAATGGAGCACATGGCGCGCCCGGATGCCCTCGCGTCCGGCTCATCCCCGGTGGGTGGAAACAGGCGGCAATGGGGACGGCACCAGACTCAGCCCTGCGTGCCGTCGATTTTCTGTCCCGCCAGAGTAAACCGGATCTCGGCCAGGCGAAAGCGTGCCAACGGCTCGAAAACCGCCTTGAGCCGCTCGCGCAGTCCGGCCAGAAGGCCCAAGTATTTGCTGGCAAAGACCGCCCGGCCGAGCAGAAAATCGGCGCGAACCAGGGCCTCCGGCTGCCTCCCCCCGTGGTGGCGCACGCGGGCTTCGGAAACGAGCAGAATCTTCTTCCCGGCACGGAGGATCTGCGCTGCCAGATCGGCGTCTCCGCCGAACTGGCCGTAACGCTCATCGATCTGACGGATGGCCTTGATGAGAAACACCCGCACCATTAACGCCGCGCCGCGTGGATACTCCACGGCTATCGGCTGCGGCGCCGGTTCTGCCGCGCGCCACGCGCCATCGGGCGGCAGCGAGCCGAGCTGTGGCGCGGGACGCCCCGCGGCATCCACCAGCAACGGGCAGACCGCCGCCGCATCGGCGTGAGCATCCAGGGCGTCGGCGAGACGGGCCACCGTATCCGGCTCCACCTCGGTGTCTTCATGCAGAAAGAGGACGTATTCGGCGTCGGCGGCGCGCCAACCGAGGTTGAGCCCCTTGGTCAAACCGAAATTCTTGGGCAGGCGGATGAGCTGGATGTCCGGGAAATCTTCGGCAACCTGCACACTCGCGTCTTGCGAGCCATTTTCCACCACGATCAGCTGCACCCGGTCGCGGCTCTCGGAGCGCTCCAGCGATTCCAGGCATGTCCGCAGCCGATCGGCGCGGTTGTGCGAGACCACCACGACCGCGGCGCGCGGCGGCGGCTTCACTGCTTCGGGATTCCCTGTCGGCGTCAAGCCACTAGCATAACGCGCGGCGCCGGGTCGGTTCCGGCCGCGATCTGCTAACGTGAAGGAGTCATGTCAGCGGCGAGCATCCTGGCGGCTCTGGTGGATGGGGGCATCGTCCCGGTGGTACGAGCAGCCTCCGCGGAGGCGGCACTGCAGGCCGTGGAAGCCATCGCCGGCGGCGGCATAGCGGCGGCTGAAGTTACCATGACCGTTCCCGGCGCAGTCGGCCTGCTGGAGAAGCTGGCCAGTCGTTTCGGCGGCAAGCTGCTGCTCGGCGCAGGAACCGTGCTCGACCCGGAAACCGCGCGCGCCTGCCTCCTGGCGGGCGCGGAGTTCATTGTTTCGCCCAGCCTCAAACCCGCGACCGTCGAGATGGCCAAGCGCTACTCGAAACCGGTCTTTCCCGGCGCGCTGACTCCCACCGAAGTGCAGGCAGCTTGGGAGGTGGGCGCCGACGCAGTCAAGGTCTTTCCGTGCGGCAATGTGGGCGGCGCAAAGTACATCAAGGCGCTGAAAGGACCGTTCCCGCACATCGAAATGATCCCGACAGGCGGCGTCAACCTGGAGACGATTGGCGACTTCCTCAAGGCCGGCGCTTGCGCGGTCGGCGTGGGCGGTGAATTACTCGACGCCGCTCTGATCCGGCAGGGCCGTTTCGACGAAATCACCCAGCGCGCCCGCCAGTTCCGCGCCGCTGTGGCCCAGGCCCGCGCCGCAATGGCGGCCGCTCGCGCCTAGGGTTGGGCGCGGAGCGCTACGCGTACATCTGCGGGTACGCTTTCCGCATCTGCTCCGCCTGGCCGCGCGCCGATTCGATCTGGATCAGGGGGCCCTGGCCGATCCCGGGGCACCAGCGCGCGGTCTTGCGCCACTCCGCGCGGCTTTCGGTCAACTCCGGCCAGAACGGAAAGATGCGGCACTGTGTGGGTTTGACCGCGTGGATGGAGCAGCCGCCTTCGCGCAGAA
>Ga0335080_10006438_pt1 | contig 12139 bp, 10 predicted proteins | sample Lox_Sample_34_FD_206720 | JGI IMG/M metagenome (GOLD analysis project Ga0335080, IMG submission 206720) | Soil microbial communities from Loxahatchee National Wildlife Refuge, Florida, United States - Lox_Sample_3.4 | ecosystem: Environmental > Terrestrial > Soil > Wetlands | place: USA...
CGTTCATCGTCGCCTGCATCTTGCGCGACCGCGCGTCGCCGAGGATCGAGCGCGCGCCCAGCGCGCGCGGGCCGAACTCCATGCGGCCGGCGCAGTGGCCGACGACGTTCTCCTGCGCGATGAGGTCCGCGACCGCGTCGCACAGCGCGTCCTCGCTCTCGTAGTGGCGGTAGACCGCGCCCTTCGCGTCGAGGAACGCCTGGATGCGCGCGTTGGAGTACGCGGGGCCGAGCAGCGAGCCCTTCTGCAGATCGCGGCCGTTCGGCTCGCGCTTGTTCTCGAGCAGCTGGTGCCACACGAACAGCGCCGCGCCGAGCGCGCCGCCGGCGTCGCCCGCCGCGGGCTGGATCCACACCCGCTCGAACGGGCCCTCGCGCAGGATCTTGCCGTTGCCCACGCAGTTCAGCGCCACCCCGCCGGCCAGGCACAGGTTGTCCATGCCCGTGAGCTCGTGCGCGTAGCGCGCGATCTTGAGCATGATGTCTTCGGTGACCCGCTGGATCGACGCCGCGAGGTCCATCTCGCGCTGCGTGATCGGGCTCTCGGGCTTGCGCGGCGGGCCGCCGAACAGCCGGTCGAACTTCGCGGACGTCATGACGTCCTTGTGCGTGTACGCGAAGTACGACATGTCCATGCGGAACGAGCCGTCGGGCTTCACGTCGAGCAGCTTGTCGCGGATGAGATCCGCGTAGACGGGCTCGCCGTACGGCGCGAGCCCCATGAGCTTGTACTCGCCGCTGTTCACCTTGAAGCCGGTGAAGTAGGTGAACGCGGAGTAGAGCAGGCCGAGCGAGTGCGGGAAGCGCAGCTCCTTCAGCATCTGGATCTCGTTGCCGCGGCCGACCGCGATGGAGCCCGTGGCCCACTCGCCGACACCGTCCAGTGTCAGGATCGCGGCTTCGTCGAAGGGCGAGGGAAAGAACGCGCTCGCCGCGTGCGACTCGTGGTGCTCGAGGAACACGTAGCGGCCCTTGTACTGGCCCGAGAGACCCTCGTCGAGCTCGCGCGGCGTGTAGAGCTTCTGCTTGAGCCAGAGCGGCAGCCCCATGAGGAACAGCCGGAAGCCGGCGGGCGCATAGGCCACGTACGTCTCGATCAGCCGGTCGAACTTGAGCAGCGGCTTGTCGTAGAACGCGACCAGGTCGAGCTGGGCCGCCGTGATGCCGGCCTCGGCCAGGCAGTACTCGATCGCGAGCGCGGGGAAGCGATGGTCGTGCTTCTTCCGCGTGAAGCGCTCTTCCTGGGCGGCCGCGACGATCTCTCCGTCGCGCACCAGACACGCAGCGCTGTCGTGATAAAAGGCCGAGATCCCTAGGATATTCAACGTTCGGACTCTTCCTGTCGGCAGACGCCCGGCGCTGGGAAGTGGCCGGTTCGGCTCGGGGAGTGGCGTCAGTCTAACCCGCTCTCCGCCCCGCGCTGCCTCACAGAGACGCAACGGGTCCGGGAAGTATTGAAGTCGCCAGCGCGGGCGGGCATTCTGGCGCCGGCCGGGCTCGGCCGGGGGGACCAAGCGTGGGGTTCGCGCGCAACGGGTTCGTTCGCGGCAAGACGATCGGTTCGCTGGCAGCGCTCCTGTTGGCCCTGGGCGTCACCGGGGCGTGTAGCCACACGAGCGGCGACGCCGCGGCGCCGGCCGCGGAGGGCGCAGCCGAGGGCATGCCCGACGTGCCGATGCTGCCCATGGAGATCGTCACGGCGAACAGCCTGAACGTGCGCTCGCTGCCCAGCACGAAGGGCACCGTGCTCGGCACCCTGAAGAAGGGCCAGGAAGTGCGGGTGATGGAAACCAAGAACGGGTGGAAGCGCGTCCAATCGGACGGCACGGCACCCGAGGGCTGGGTGGCCGGCGAATTCCTGAAGGCCCACGAGGCGCCGAAGCAGTAGGAGCAAGATGGCAGCGCTGGAGCTGACGCAGCACACGTTCGAGAAGACGATCGACGACAACGCGATCGTGTTGATCGACTTCTGGGCACCGTGGTGCGGCCCGTGTCGCAACTTCGCGCCGGTCTTCGAGGCCGCCTCCGCGCGGCACCCGGACGCTCTGTTCGCGAAGGTCAACACCGATGTCGAGCAGAGCCTCGCGGCGATGTTCGAGATCCAGTCGATCCCGACCCTGGCCATCTTCCGCGAGCAGATCTGCGTGTTCGCGCAGCCGGGCGCGCTGCCGGCCGCGGCGCTCGAGGAGATCATCGGGCGCGTGAAGGCGCTCGACATGGACGAGGTGCGCCGGCGCATCGCCGAGCACGAGGGGCAGGCCGGGGAAGAGGACGCCTCGGGCGAGTAGGCCCGTGGACGTCGAGCGCCTGCTCGCCGACGAGGAGACCGTGGCCTTCGTGGTCGCGGCACCCGAGTCGGGGCTGCGGCTCGACCGCCTGCTGGCCGCGCGCCTGCCGTTCGCTTCGCGCACCCGCGTGGCGGGCTGGATCCGCGCGGGTCGCGCCCGCGTCGACGGGCTCGTGGTGGCGCGCGCGGCCGCGCAGGCGGTCCCGGGCCAGCGCGTCGAAGTCGATATCCAGAAGCGCCCGCGCGACGCGGCGGCGGAGATCGGCGACCTGCTGGCGCTGCCCGTGCTGGCGCGGGGCGACGGCTGGCTCGCGGTCGACAAGCCCGCCGGCGTGCCGTGCCATCCCGCGGGCAACGACGTGAAGCGCACCTTGCTCACGGCGCTGGCGCTCGGGCACGCGCGCGGCGCCGAGCCCGGCGGGCCGTGGCTGCCGCACCGCCTGGACCGCGAGACGTCGGGGCTCGTGCTGGTGGCGCTGCGGCGCGGCGTGCAGCGCGCGCTCGCGCGCGCCTTCGCGCGCCGCGAGGTGCGCCGGCTCTACCAGGCGCGCGTGCGCGGCGACGTCAGCCTACACTTCAGAGTGTCGGACGAGCTGGTGCTGCGCGGGCGCATCGCGCGCGTGGGCCACCGTCCGCCGCGCTTCGCGGTGGCACCCGAGGGCGTTGCCGCCGAGACGCGCGCACGGCTCGTGCGCGCGGGCGCCGAGGAGAGCGAGCTCGAGCTCGAGCCCGTCTCGGGCCGGCAGCACCAGCTGCGGGTGCACCTGGCGCACCTCGGTCATCCGATCGCCGGCGACCCGCTCTACGACCCGGCCGCGCGGCCCGGCGAGTCCATGGCGCTGCGCGCGCGGGCGCTCGTCCTGCCAGCGGGCGCCGTCGGGAACGCGGCGCCGCTTCAGCTCGACGCCGGCGGCTTCAAGTCGAGGCGGTAGCAGCGCACCCGCGCGCGCCGGTCGGGGTCGTAGCCGCGCCACTTCGCGGCGGGCACTTCGTCGGGCCGCGCGGCGCGAAAGCCGTGCAGCGCGAAGAAGCGGCCCACGCCGTCGCTGGTCGTGCACGCGAACACGTACGCGAGGTCGCGCTCGCGCGCGCGGGCGAGCGCGTACGCGACCAGGTGCCCGCCCACGCCCTCGCCGATGAACCGCGTCATGGTGTAGAGGGAGGCGATTTCGGCGCAGCTGCCGCTCTCGTCGACGAGCAAGGCGCCGATCCCCGCCAGGTGATAGTTCTCGACGAACGCGCCGAAGCCGCTGGCCAACACTGCATCGTGTTGCTCCTGCGTGCGCGGCGCGAGGTACCCCTCCGCGGTGCCGCGCGCGACGAGGTCGCTCGCGGCGTCGAAGTCGTCGAGGCCGAGCTTGCGTATCACCACGTAGCGCTGCTCGGTGAAGAGCGTGCCCGAGCCCGCGTACGAGAAGAGCTCGTCCGACAGGCCCTCGAGCGTGCACACGTTCACGGCGGGGACGCCCGCGACGAGCATCGCCTCGACCTCGCGCAAGAGCGCAGCACGGCGCTCGTTGCGCGGTGCGCCCGCGGCGAGCAGCTCGCGCAGCTCCTCCAGGTGCACGAACGAGACGCGCTCGCCGCTCGCGCGCACGATGCCGCCGTCGCGGTCGATCCAGACGAGCTTCGTGATGCCCAGCCGCACGATTGCCTCGCGGCACGCGGGCGCGAACGCGAGCGAGCCCGCCACCACGAGCCCGAGCTGGAACGACTCGCGCAGCTGCCGCCACACCGTGCCCTCGAGCCGCGGCGTCGCCATCGACAGCACGTGCCCGCCGACGAGCGGTTCGAGCGCCGCGCGCTCCGTCGAGAGCAGCACGACGTTCGTTTCGTTGCGCACCAGCTCGTCGATCACCGCCGCGAGCCGCGCCGGCTGGCGCAGCTCCGCCGCCGGCGCCGCGATGGCGACCGTCTTCCCGTGGAATTCCTCGAGATAGAATTCCTTCTCCGAGAACGGCTGCGGCGCGGGTAGTTGGGCGGGTTCGGTGGTCAGGCGGCTCTAGCCCAGGCTGTTTCCGACGATGGAGACGAAGCTCACGCAGCGGCCCGGGGCGCCGCCGAGGTTGTGCGTGAGCCCGAGCTTCGGGTTCTTGATCTGGCGCGGGCCCGCTTCGCCGCGGAGCTGGAGCCACATCTCGTACATCATGCGCAGGCCGGACGCGCCGATCGGGTGGCCGAACGATTTCAGCCCGCCGTCGGGGTTCACCGGCTGGGCGCCTTCGAGGTCGAAGCGGCCTTCCTGCTCGTCCTTCCAGGCCTGGCCGCGCGGCGAGAAGCCCATGTCTTCCATGAGCACGAGCTCGGTCGGCGTGAAGCAGTCGTGCACCTCGGCCATCGAGATCTGCTCGCGCGGGTTCGTGACGCCGGCCTGCTTGTACGCGTCGGTCGAGCTGGCGACGACTTCGGGGAACGTGGTGAAGTCGTAGTCCTGGCTGAAGTAGCCCTCGGCCGGGCCTGCGGCGAACGACAGCGCCTTCAGGTAGATCGGGTGGTCGGTGTACTTGTGCGCGTCCTCGGCCCTACACAGAATTGCGGCGGCCGAGCCGTCCGAGACGCCCGAACAATCGAAGATGCCCAGCATGCCCGCGACCGACGGCGACGCGCAGATCTTGTCCATGGGCACTTCCTTGCGGAACTGCGCCTTGGGGTTCTTCGCGCCGTTCTTGTGGTTCTTCCACGCGATGCGCGCGAGCACCTGCTTCAAGGTGGCCTCGTCCACGCCGTACTTCTTCGCATACGCGGGCGCGAGGAGCGAGAACGTCGCGGGCGCGGTCATCGACGAGTCCGTGCCGTCGGACGGCGGCCGCGAGCCCGTGAGGCCGGAGTAGCCCGAGTCCTTCAGCTTCTCGACGCCGATCGCCATCACGAGGTCGTACGCGCCGCTGGCCACGGCGTACGCCGCGTTGCGCATCGCCTCCGACCCCGTCGCGCACATGTTCTCGAGCCGCGTGACCGGCTTGTAGTCGAGCTTCAGCGCTTCGGACAGCATGAGGCCCGACACGCCGCTGCCCATGGTCCCGAGCCAGTACGCGTCGACCTGGTCGGGGTCGACCTTGGCCGACTTGTAGGCGTCGGTCGCGGCATCGACGAGCAAGTCGTCGGCGCCCTTGTCCCAATGCTCGCCGAACGGCGTGCATCCCATGCCGACGATCGCGACTCGGTCCTTGATGCCCTTGGAAGCCATGAAGTTCTCCCTGCGTCGAGTTCCGAAGAATCTAGCGCTTCGGGCGCGCCTTCCAGAAATAGTTGTGCACGCCCTGGCCCGTGTACAGACGGCGGAAGGTCATCTCGAGCTCGTTGCCGATCGCGACCTCCTTCGGGTCGACGTCGGTGAGCTCGCAGGACAGCCGGCCGCCGCCCGCATAGTCGACGATCGCGGCGACGACGGGCGGCTGCAGCGTGTAGGCCAGGTGGTCGAGCGTGTAGGTGGCGACCTTGCACGAGGTGTCGGCGAAGCGCTCCTCGCGCATCTGGTCGACGGCGCCGCACTTCACGCACACGCGCTGGGGCGGCAGATGTCCGGTCGAGCACTTCTCGCAGCGCGAGCCGACGAACCCATACTTCCAGTGGTCGGCGCGCTTCATCGGCGGCGCGGCCGGGCGCTCGGGCTCGGGCCGCCGCGGCGGCTCGAAGGGCAGGATGCCGCGCCATTTCAGGTACGTGTTGTACGCGAGGTCGTTGCGCTTCGAGCCGAGCCAGCGGTCGACCGCGTGTGCGGGCCGCTGCGAAGCGATGCGGTCGGTGACCTCGAGGACGACGGCGTCGCAGCCGTCGGCACAGCAGAGCACGAGGACCTTGTCGCCGGCGCTCGCGCGGTCGAGCGCGCGCGCCAGCAGGAGGCCCGCGTGCGCGGCGCCCGTGCGCCCGACGGCCGCGAGCAGCGGGTCGGCGAGCTGCTCGGGCTTCAGCCGCAGCGCCTCGGGCACGAGCGCCACCGCGCGCGCGTTCGTGCCGTCGAGCACGACGGTGCGCAGATCGGCCGGGCCGATCCCGGCGCTCTTCAGCGCGCGCGTGGCCGTGTCGACGGCGATCGGGCCGAGCGTCTCGGCGCCGAACCGCTCCTCCCACTGCTTCGCGAAGGGGTCGCTCGGCAGCCGCCACACGTCGAGGATCTCGGTCGTCGCGGACGCGCGGCCGACGAAGCGCGCGAGTGACTCCGCATCCGGGCCGGTCACGAAGGCGACCGCGCCGTCGCCGCCGCCCGACTCGCGCGCGCCGCCCGGCGCGCCGATCACCACGTCGGCGGCGACGACGAGCGCGCGCGCGCCACCGGCCGCGGCGTCCGCGCCCGCGAGCAGCGCGCCCAGACCCATCCGGGTGGAGCTGCCGAGCTCGAGCGCGCGCACGGTGCGCGGCAGGTCGAGCGCCGCGGCGATCGTCGCGGCGTTCAGCTTCTCGGCGTACGGCGGGCTGGTGGTGGCGAAGACGAGGGCGCCGAGCTCGCCGGCGCCGCGCACGGCGTCGCGCGCCGCCTCGACGGCCATCGACACCGAATCCTCGTCGTAGCTCGCGACGGCGCGTTCGCCTTTTCCGGCGCCCATCGCCGCGCGCTGCAGGCGGTTGTAGGGCAGATAGCTGCCGTAGCGAGTGATGCCGGCCACCGGAGTCCTCCTCGAGTTCGAACAGGATCTTACACAGGCCCGCGGAGGCGCGTGGGCAGGGTGCCCACGCGCCCGTCGGACACCGACCGGTCGGTTCGGTGTACGATTGCGTATCTGCGGCTGTGGCGTTCCGTCCCGTTCCCCTTCCGTCCCGTTTCGTCTGGAGACTCGAGTGTCGCCCCGAGCTCGGTGCTGGATTGCGCTGCTGATCTTCCTTTGCCTGGCAGGCGCGAGCTCGGCCGATCCGCCCGCCGGCTTCACGAAGCTCCCCATCGCGGGCCCGTGGACCCGGCCCGTCGGCATGACCTTCGACGCGAATGGGCGCATCTACGTGTGGGAGCGCCAGGGGAAGGTCTGGATCGTCGAGAACGGCGCCAAGCTGCCGACGCCGCTCGTCGACATCTCCGACGAGGTCGCGCACTTCGGCGACCACGGGCTGCTCGGCTTCGCGCTGCACCCCAACTTCCTCTCGAACGGCTGGATCTACCTGTTGTACGCGGTCGACCCGTACTACCTGCAGTACGCCGGCACCGCGGGCTACGACCCGAACCAGGACTTCTCGGACATGCCGACCGTCGGGCGCATCACGCGCTACACCGCGCGCTCGTCCGACGGCTTCCACAGCGTCGATCCGGCGTCGCGCCGCATCCTGCTCGGCGAAGCGCCGGGCACCGGCTGCCCCATCGTGTACGACTCGCACGGCGTCGGGTCACTCGTATTCGGCAGCGACGACTCACTGCTCGCGAGCTGCGGTGAGGGCGCGAGTTACGGCGGCCCCGACACCGGCGGCACGACCTATGGCTCGTATGTGCCACAGGCGCTCGCCGAGGGGATCATCCGCCCGCAGGAGGACGTCGGTGCGTTCCGCGCGCAGCTGGTGGACTCGCTCGGCGGGAAGATCCTGCGCATCGACCCGCAGACGGGCGACGGTCTGCCCAGCAATCCGTTCTGGGACCCGAACGCGCCGCGCGCCGCGCGCTCGCGCGTGTGGGCGCTGGGGCTGCGCAACCCGTTCCGGTTCACGGTGCGGCCCGGCACGGGCAGCCACGTGCAGGCCGACGGCCAGCCCGGCTCGCTCTACGTGGGCAACGTCGGCTGGAACACGTGGGAGGAGCTCGAGGTCATCCAGAGCGGCGGCTACAACGGCGGCTGGCCGCAGTTCGAGGGCGACGATCTGCAGCCGCTGTATTCGGCCTTCGCCGTGGCGAACCAGGACGCTCCCAATCCGCTCTACGGCACCCCGGGCTGCACGCAGCCCTACTTCCTGTTCAGCCAGCTCGTGCTCCAGGAGAGCCTCTCGGCGCCGAGCTGGCCGAACCCGTGCGACGCGACCCAGCAGGTGCCGGCGGCGATCCCACACTTCGTCGAGCACCGGCCGAGCCTCGCCTACGGTCGCAACGACGACGGCCCCTGGGTGACGCCGGGCTGGTCGGGCACGACGCCGATCTCCATCCCGGTCGGCACGCCGGGCTCGCCCGTCGCGGCGACGACCACCGTCGGCGGCGCGACCGTCACGGGTGGCGTCTGGTACACGGGCACCGACTTCCCGCCGCAGTACCAGAACACCTTCTTCCACTGCGACTTCAGCTTCACCACGATCACGAACATCGCCTACGACGCGAACGACAGCCCGACGCGAGTCACTCCGTTCGACGACGCGGCGGGTGGACTCACCCAGCTCGCGACGAACCCCGTGTCGGGCGGGCTGTACGGCGTCGACGACGTCGGCGAGGTCGTCTACCAGATCCGCTACACCGCGCCGCAGAACCTGCCGCCCGTCGCGAACGCCAGCGCGACGCCGCTGTTCGGCGATCGCCCGCTGTTCGTGGCCTTCTCGAGCGCGGGCTCGAGCGATCCGCAGGGCCAGGCGCTCACGTTCAGCTGGAACTTCGGCGACGGCACGCCGGTCCAGACCGCGCCGAACCCGACCCACAGGTTCTTCGGACCCGTCGGCGTGGCCGTCGGCTATACCGTGACGCTCACGGTCACCAACGCCGCGAACCTGTCGTCGACGGCGCAGGTGAGGGTGGCCGTCAACGACACGCCGCCCCAGGTCTCGATCACGAGCCCGCTCGCCCAGGGGCTCTACTCGATGCTGCAGACCACGGACGTGCCGCTCACCGCGGCGATTTCCGACGCGGAGCAGAGCGCGAGCCAGCTGCAGTGCGCGTGGGAGGTCGACCTGTACCACAACGGCCACCTCCAGCTAGGCGACGTCGATTCGAACTGCACGTCGAGCTTCGCGCTGACGCCCGTCGGCTGCGACGGCAACGACTACCGCTACCTCTTCACGCTCACCGTGACCGACGGCGTGGGGCTCTCGACCGCGAACCAGGTATCGCTCTACCCGGACTGCGGCGCCTATCTGCCGGCGATCTGCGGCAACTTGGACGCAGGGCCGAAGCTCACGCTCTCCGACGTCTTGCGCTTGCGCGGCGCGCTGGTGGACCCCGTGCTGAACGGGCTCACCCCGGGCGAGCTCTCGCGCTGCAGCGTCATCGGCGACACGGCGTGCGACATCGCCGATCTGACCGTGCTCCGCCGCTACCTGGCCGGCAAGGCGCCCGGGCCCATGCCCGTCTGTCCGGCCGCGCAGCCCTAGCCGCGCTCGACTGGCCCGGCGCCGCGCGCGGGTGCAGACTCCCGCCATGCGCTTGCGACAGATCGCCCTGGTGGCGAAGGACCTGCAGAAAGTCGTCGACGACCTGTGCGCCGTGCTCGGCCTCGAGGTGTGCTTCCACGACCCCGGCGTCGAAGAGTTCGGGCTCCACAACGCACTGATGCCGATCGGCACGAGCTTCCTCGAAGTCGTGTCGCCGCTGCGCGAGGGCACCACGGCGGGCCGGCTGCTCGAGCGGCGGCGCGGCGACGGCGGCTACATGGTGATCGTGCAGACCGACGACCTCGCCGCCGAGCGCAAGCGCGTCGAAGGCCTCGGCGTGCGCATCGTTTGGGAGGTCCAGCTGCCCGACGCCGCGACGATCCACCTGCATCCGCGCGACGTCGGCGCCGCGATCGTCTCGTTCGACCAGATGAAGCCGCCCGAGTCGTGGCGCTGGGCCGGGCCCGAGTGGCGCGAACACGTACACACGAGTGTGACGCGCCGGCTCGTCGGTGCGGAGCTGCAGAGCGCGGCGCCTGCGGAGCTCGCGGCGCGCTGGAGCAAGGTGTTCGCGCGGCCCGTGAAGAGCTGCCCGGACGGCAACCACGAGATCGCGCTCGACGTCGGCCGGCTCCGCTTCGTGCCCGACCGCGACGGCCGCGGCGAGGGCGTCTCGGGCATCGACGTCGAGGTCGCCGATCCGCTCGAGGTGCTGCACCGCGCGCGCACGCGTGGGGTCTCGGCGTCGGCGGAGAGCGTCGAGCTCGGCGGTGTGCGCGTGCGCCTCCTGCGCGCGCGCTAGGAGGCGGCGTGGACCTCGAAGAGGCGATGAGCACCTGCCGCGCCGTGCGGCGGCTGCGGCCCGACCCGATTCCCGACGAAGTGCTGAAGCGGCTGGTGCAAGCTGCGGCCTGGGCGCCGACCGGCGGCAACGTGCAGCCGTGGCGCGTGGTCCTCGTGCGCGACGCCGAAGTGAAGCGCGGGCTGGGCGAGCTCTACGCGAAGTCGTGGGCCGCGTACGCGGGGCAGGTGCGCAAGAACCTGGCGCCGCTGCCCGAGGCGCGCCGCGCACCGCACGAACGCACGCTCGCCGCCGGCGATTACCTGGCGGCGCACTTCGCCGAGACGCCGGTCGTCGCGGTCTTCTGCTTCGATCCGCAGCAGATGGCGATCACCGACGCGGGTCTCGACCGGCCCTCGGTCGTGGGCGGCGGCTCGGTGTACCCCGCGGTGCAGAACTTCCTGCTCGCCGCGCGCGCGGCCGGGCTCGGCTGCGTGCTCACCACACTTCTGTGTCAGCACGAAGCCCGGGTGAAGCAGCTGCTCGACGTCCCCGCCGGCTGGGGCACGGCCGCCGCGATTCCGCTGGGCTGGCCGCTGCGGAAGGGCCATGGGCCACTTTCGCGCCGCCCCAACGACAAGCTCGCCTTCGCGGACCGCTGGGGCGCCGCCTGGAGCTGATTTCTCCAGCCTTGTCGCAGGGTTGCAGCGGCGAGCTTCCAGTGCCGTACGCGCGCGCCGATCCGCATTGGTGACGAAAATCACAGCTCGCAGCGGGGCGGCAGGCGATATACCCCGCGCAATGGACGCAATCGAGGGGACGCGTTTGAGCCCGGACAAGATCCTGCTGGCGGTGGCCATCCTGCTCGGAATCCTGACCACGGCGCTCTCGCTCTAGTCCGACTCCCGCCCTAGGACCCTTCGGGCTCGTAGCCCAGATTCGGCGCCAGCCAGCGCTCGATCTCGGGGATCCCGACCCGCTTGCGCGCCGCGTAGTCGGCGACCTGGTCCCGGCCGATCTTCCCGACGCTGAAGTAGCGCGCGCGCGGGTGGGCGAAGTACAGCCCCGCCACGCTCGCGGGCGGCGTCATGGCGAAGCTCGACGTGAGGTCCATGCCGATGTCGCGTGCGCCGAGCAGGTCGAACAGGGTCGCCTTCTCGGTGTGGTCGGGGCAGGCGGGGTAGCCGAGCGCCGGCCGGATGCCGCGGTACTTCTCCGCGATCAGGTCCTCGAGCTCGAGCTCCTCGGCGCGGCCGTAGCCCCAATCCCGGCGCGCGCGCGCGTGCAGCCACTCGGCGAACGCCTCGGCGAGCCGGTCGGCGAGCGCCTTGGTCATGATCGCGTGGTAGTCGTCGAGCTCGGCCTCGAAGCGCCGCGCGATCGCATCGGCGCCGAGCCCGGCCGTGACTGCGAAGGCGCCGACGCTGTCGGCGACGCCGCTCGAGAGCGGCGCCACGAAGTCGGCGAGGCAGTAACACGGATCGGTGTCGGCGTTCGTGCGCTGCTGGCGCAGCATGGGGAAGCGCGCGAGCTCGCTCTTGCGCGAGGCGTCGCGCCAGAGCACCAGGTCGTCGCCGTCGGAGTTCGCCGGCCAGAAGCCGTAGACCCCGCGCGCCTGCAGCTCGCCGCCGTCGACCAGCTTGCGCAGGAGCGCGCGCCCGTGCTCGAACAGCTCGCGCGCCGCGGGGCCCTGTACGGGGTGGTCGAGCAGCGCCGGGAAGCGGCCCTTCAGCTCCCATGCGGTGAAGAAGAACGTCCAGTCGATCCACTCCTCGATCTCGCGCAGAGGCGCGGCGTCGAGCCTGCGCAGGCCGAAGGATTCGGGCACGGCGACGGTCTCCGGCCCGAACTCGACGCGCGCGCGCC
>Ga0335080_10006442_pt1 | contig 12136 bp, 17 predicted proteins | sample Lox_Sample_34_FD_206720 | JGI IMG/M metagenome (GOLD analysis project Ga0335080, IMG submission 206720) | Soil microbial communities from Loxahatchee National Wildlife Refuge, Florida, United States - Lox_Sample_3.4 | ecosystem: Environmental > Terrestrial > Soil > Wetlands | place: USA...
GGATTCCGGCGGCGGCTGGCCGGGCTGGATGCGGCGGTTCAGGCCTCGTCCGTCAGTACCAGCCGCTCGACCCGGGCCAGCCGCTCATCCACGCGGTCGAGGTCGTCGTGAAGCGCGCGGAGCTCCGTCATAACGGCCTGGAACGCTTCGTTGCCCTGCCCGGGGGGCGGCTGGCCCGGCGGCGGCAGCGGGTCGCGGACGAACGCGCCCTTGCCCTGGTGCGTGTGGACGAGCCCTTCGGTCTTCAGCTCGCGGATCGCGCTGCGGACCACGGTGATCGAGACGTCGTAGGTCTTCATCAGCGCCTCGTACGAGGGCAACTGGCTGCCGGGCGGGTAGTGGCCGCCGCGGATCGCCTCGCGGAGCTGCTCCGCCACCTGGACATAGGCAGGGCGCCCGGACCAGTCGGCCATCGCCTGCCCTCCCAGCCTGTCCCTGACCTGACTGTCTCCTAGTCCACCACAGCAGCAAGACCTGATACCGGTTGAGAGCAGGAAAGTACTGAGTACACTCTGAGGCAAAGTGTACTCAGAGGCATAGCTACTGGAGGTGATCTGGATGTGCCGCGAGAGCTCGGTAGGCCGCTGGCACCAGTGCCCAGGCTGTGGGCGTGAGCGCCGCGTCGCCCCCGGCCGCGCGGTGATGTGTGAGCACAACAGGTGGGATTCCGCCGGCTGGTCGATGGTTCCGTGCGAGGGCAGCGGCCTGTCGCCGCAGCGGTTCGGGCCCGCCGCCGGCACCCGGGCGCGGGCCCTCGTTGCGGCTGCGGCAAACGGGCAGGTCGCCTGATGCCGCCGCTCAGGGCCATGACGTCCGGCGCGCCGGTGGCCGCCGCACGAGATCACACCGCCGGGCACGGCGTCGGCTCACGGCTGCTGGCCAGCGTGCCCGGGGAGCGGGAGAGTGCGGCCCGCGAACTCCCCACCCCGGTAGACCAGCGGTTCGGGGGAGCGGGCGACATCAGGCTGGGCGACATCCGGCCGGGCGGCGGCAGGCCCGGCAGGGACCGGCCGGAGCGCTGGCTGACGGCGTCCATGCTGGCGCTGGCGGTGCTGGCGGCGGGGTCGGCGACGGTCAGCTACACGGCACAGTTCCGGATGGTCCTGGCCGCCAAAGGCTCGGTGCCCGCGGCCGCGCTGGAGGCGGCGATCCCGGACGTGGCCGCACTGATCTTCGCCACCCTGGGGATCGCGCTGGCGCTGCATGGTAAGCGGGCTATCCGGGCGCGGGTGCTGAACGTCGCCGCGGTGGCCACGTCAGTGGCGATGAACGCGCTCGCGGCGGCGCCGGGGTGGCGGGCCGCAGCGATCTGGATCATGCCGCCGGTCGCATACGCCCTCGGGTCCGACACCGCGATCGGAGTCGTCAGGGCCTGGACTATCGCCCGGCAGAAGGCGTTGCGCGTGGCGCTGGCCGACGACGAGGCCCCGCCACTCGCCATCCTCGGCGGGCTGCTGCTGTGGCTGCTGCGGTTGAGCATCGCCCCGTCATCCACGCTGGCCGGGTTCCGCGCCTGGGTCGTGCAGGAATGCCCGGTCGCTCCCGGCCGCCGCGCGCTACCTGCACCCAGCGAGATTCACCCGGTGACAGCGCCGCCGTCGGCGAAGGCGATCAACAGGTCTTCGCCGACGGCGATCACCAAGCCGTCGGCGGGTGAGCCGCGGCAGCCCGGCCCGGTGCGTGACGGCACGAAGACGGCCCGGTTCCTGGCCCTGGTCGCCGACAGGTACGGCCCGCTCAGCGCCTTTCCGCTGGCCGAGGTGTCGCGGGTGAGCAGCGAGCTGGCACCCGAAGTCGGCCTGAATCCCGGTGCCGCCCGGTCCGCGCTGCGCCGCCACATCTTGTCCCTGCAGGACGGGAGCCCTCAGTGACCCACTTCGTGGCGCTCTTTGCCCTGCTCATCATCGGCCTTCTCGGGCTGGCGGGACTGCGGTGGTGCTTCGGGCCGCATCCGCGGCAGCCGCAGTTCCGGGTCCGGTATATGCGGCTGCGGCTGCATCTGCGGCTGTACCCGGGCCGGGGTCATGCGAGCGTGTTCGAGTTGTGGCTGCGCTGGGGCCGGTTCGCCGCGTTCCGCCGCTCGGCCCGTATCCGCCCGTCGCTGTCGATGTGGCGGCGGATGACCTGCCCCCTGGAGTACTCGGTGCGGTTGGGGCGGGCCCAGTACCAGCACCGGCTGGCGGTACCGCTGGAAGAGCACCTGCTGATCATGGCGCCGCCGCGGACCTTCAAGACCGCGCTGCTCGCTTCGATCGTGCTGCACTTCCCCGGCCCGGTGATCTCCACCACGACCAAGCATGACGTGTTCCAGCTCACCTCCGGGATCCGCTCCCGGCTCGGCCCGGTGCAGGTGTTCAACCCCCAGTCCATCGGGGCAGTGCCATCGAGCTTCCGGTGGAACCCGGTCGCTGGCTGCGCCGACCCGGCCACGGCGATCCGCCGCGCGGACGGCTTCGCGCACGCGGTCAACATGGCCGGCGCCGAGGACGCGTCGTTCTGGACCGCGAAGGCGTCGGATTACCTGCGGTGCCTGTTCCACGCCGCCGCGCTCGCCGGCGGGGACATGCGGCTGGTCGCGCGGTGGGCGCTGGGCAACGCCGAGCCCGCCGAGAACATCCTCGGGCGGGCGGGTGCTGGGCAGTGGGCCGCCGAGCTGGCCGAGCTGCGGTCGGAGGCGCAGAAGACCGCAGCGACGATCAAGATGGTGCTGTCGCGGGCGCTGGGGTTCATGACCGACCCGGCCCTTGCCCGTTCCGTCCTCCCGGCCGGTGACGGCGGCGGTGTGGACATCGAGGCGTTCCTGGCCGAGTCGGGGACGTTGTACCTGATCGCCGAGTCCGAGCATGACGACAGCCCGGTGGCGCCGCTGTTCGCCGCGATGACCGGGGAGATCCACCACGTCGCCGCGCAGACCGGGCAGGCGATGGCTGGAGGGCGGCTGGACCCGCCGCTGCTGATGGCCCTGGACGAGATCGTCCAGACCTGCCCCGTCCCGCTGCCGACCTGGCTGGCCGACTCCGGCGGCAAGGGTATCCAGCTCATCCCCGTCGCCCACGGTGAGGCCCAGCTGCGGACCCGGTGGGGCAAGGACGGCGCCCAGGTCGTCCTCGACACCTGCGGGGTCAAGGTGTGGCTGCCCGGCATCACCGACACGGCCACCTTGCGGATGGCCAGTGAGCTGTGCGGGCAGGCGGCGTTCACCGAGCGGATCCGCTACCGCGGGGGCGGCCAAGACGGCGCCCGCCAGGTGTGGCACGACGTGATGACCCCGGACATGGTCCGCCAGCTCCCCAAACGGCATGCGCTGGTCATCCGGGGCAGCCACGCCCCGGTCATCGCCCGGCTGCACGCCGCCTGGAAAGACCCCGCCTACAAGGCCGCCCGCCGCGCCGGCGCCGCTGTCGCCCAGATCACCCCCGCTTCTGGCCCGGCCACCTGGCCCGCCCCCGCCGAACCCGCACCGCCCGCAAGCCCGGGCCCGCAGCGGTGGCTGCGCGCCGTCCCCGACCTGGACGCCGAAGCGGCGGACGAATCAGAACCCGGCAACCCGCCCGGGACGGAAGCCGCGGACCACCCCGGGGTGGAAGGCAATGACCCGCCCGAGGCGGAGGGCGGCGACCCTCCGGCCTACCCATGGAGCTGAGGAGCTGACCATGCCCGGCCAACCAGAAGGCCTCACCGCCGTCCTGCTCCAGCTCGCAGGCCTCACCGAAAAGCTCTCCGAACTCGACCAGCGCCAGGCCAGCGACACCCGCGACCTGAAAGAGCGCCTCGCCACCCTGTCCTCGCTGGCCAGCGACCTCAAGGACACCGCGGCTCGGCACGCCCAGGCGCTGGCAGCCCTGGATGGCCTGGACCGGCGGGTCGCCGGCCTGGCCGCCAGCACCACCAGCCATCCCGGTGCCGATGGCGACGGCGGCGATGATGGCGCCTACCAGCCGTCACCGGCGCCCAGGCTGTGGAAGCTGGACGGCCCGGCCCGCGAGCAGGCCATCGGCAGGCTGCGGGCGTGGGTGGAACAGATTTACCGGCCCGGCTACGGCCACCTGGCCGCCAGCCTGGGGGAGTGCTGGGAGCAGCACCCGCTGTGCCTGTACATCCTCGACTGGCTATCCGAACTGTGGTCGGTCCTCTACCTCGCCCCCGGCCGCACCGCGGCGATGCTGGCCGGGCAGGCCGAATGGCACACCCGGCTGCTGGCAGCGGCAGCTGACCAGCTCGCCCGCGAGACCCGCGGCTGTACCCACACCACCACCCACTACCGGGCCATGGGGGTGCGGCCGTGACCGCCCGGCCCACCCCCGAGCAGGCGCTGGCGTACGCGGCGCACGGCTGGCCGGTGTTCCCCTGCCAGCCCGGCAGCAAGCTGCCCGCCACCCGGCACGGCTTCCTGGACGCGACCACCGACCCCGACCAGATCACCTGGTGGTGGCGGCGCCACCCGGATGCGAACGCCGCCGTCGCCACCGGCCGCCCGGGCCCGGATGTGCTCGACGTCGACCAGCACGGCCGAAAGGGCAACGGGTTCGCCGCGTTCAACCACTTGAAACGCGCCGGTCTCCTCGACGGCGCCAGCGCGGTGGTCGCGACTCCCAGCGGCGGGCTGCACGCTTACTTCACCGGCAGCGACCAGCGCTGTGGCAAGCTGCCCCGTCACCACCTCGACTTCCGCGCCCAGGGCGGCTACGTCCTCGCCCCGCCGTCGCAGGTCGGCGGCAGGCCCTACCACGTCGTCAGCCACCGGGACGCCTGCGGCCAGCTGGACTGGCACAAGGCGGTCGGCCTGCTCGACCCCGAACGCCACCCCGCCCCCCGCCCAGCCACGGTGCCGCGCGGCGGCCTGAGCCACCTCGCCACCTGGGTCGAGCGGCAGCACAAAGGCAACCGCAACGACGGGCTGTTCTGGGCCGCCTGCCGCGCCGCGGAAGCCGGCGACGACACAGCCCTCGCCGAACTCGCCGCCGCAGCCCGTTCCACCGGGCTGCCTGAGCGGGAGATCACCGCGACGATCGCCTCGGCCCGCCGCACCGCCGAGCGTCCCATTGAGCATCAGGCCCGCCGGGAGGCCACGTCATGACCGGCCCCACCCGGCTGGCCACGAGCAGTGCGGCAGCCCGCACCGACGCCACCGGCACCATGTGGCGGCTGCGGTCCCTGCTCGCCATGGGCCACGACAGTGCCCGCATCGCCCGCGCCCTCGGTGCCCCCTCACACCTTGTGCAGCGGGTCGTCCGCGGCCAAGCCCGCACCGTCACCCACCAGTTCCACGCCAGGGTCTGCCAGCTGTGGGACGCCTGGTGGGACAAGACCCCGCCCCGGCACACACCAGCCCAGCGGCGCGCCGCGGCCGCCGCGCAGCGCCAGGCCGCCCGCCACGACTGGCCCGCCGCCGCGGGCCTGGACGAGGACCTGCTCGACGTGCCCGGCTACCGGCCGTGGTGCCGGTACCGGCCCGCCACCGGGACGGGTACCGCGCCGGACTTCCCGCCGGCGCGGGCCCGCCCACTCCAGACCAGGGAGATCGCATGAGCACCATCCGGATGACTCACCCCCTATCGGCGCCACCCGCAGGCCGCCCGCACCGCACCGGCTTTGTTCGCGCTGCGGTCCGCAAGCTCAGCGACCGGGTGCACGCCGCCACCGACGCCCGCGCCCAAGCCCTGGGCTGGGAGATCACCGAAACCCTCGGGCGGTTCGGCCTGACGGGTCGCAGCTACCACGACCCCCGTTTCGCCGCACGACCGCAGCACGACCCATGCCGCGCGAGCGGGGAGGGACGAGCGCAATGACTGACCGGCCTCCAGAACAACAGCCCGGCACCGGCCAGCCCGCTGCTGAGGATGTCGCTATGCGGGCCGAACTGCCCGCTGACCTGATCTCCGCGGGGCAGGCACGCTCCGCGATCCGCGGGGCGCTGACCGCGTGGGGCATGGACCGTCTCTCCGGCGACGCGGAGCTGCTGGCCTCCGAGCTGGTCGCCAACGCCGCCGAGCACGCCGACGGTCACTCGATCGGGCTGGCCATGCGCCGTCACACCGGACCCGGTGGGCGTCCCGGCATCACCTGCGAAGTCACCGACACCTCACCCGCCACCCCCCAGCGAGCAGAGCCCGGCCCGGACACCGAGCGCGGCCGGGGCCTGGCGATCGTCCACGCGCTGGCCAACTCCAGCGGCGTCCGCGCCACCCAGGGCGGCAAGACCAGCTGGTTCACCCTCGCCCTCACTGACCGCGCTCACCGCATCGCCCGGCAGATCGAGCACGACGAACCCGAAGCCGGCGGCTGAACCCATCCGTGAAGGAGCCCACACCGATGCCCCCACTCGACCCCGAATCGCTGCACAAGGCAGCCCAGGACATCGCCGCCGCCCGCGGCGAGGCCCGCCGGGCAGCCATCAGGCTCGCCCGCGACCGCGGCGCTGACCTCGTAAGCAGGCCAGCCTGGCCCGGGGCGCAAACGGACGTCCGGGACCTCCGGCCGCTCGATGGCGCACGATCCGCCCGAGACATTGAGCTCGGCGCCCGGCACGCCGCCCGCGGCTACATCCGCGATGCCCGTGAAGCCGGGCACAGCTGGCAGGAGATCGGCCAGGCCCTCGGCGTCACCTCCAACGCCGACGTCGGCCAGGCCGGGCTGACTGTCGCCGAGGCCGCCTACACCTACGCCGCCGGCCGCCCCGACACCGAGGCGCCCTGGCGGCCCAGATCCTTCACCTGGCGCTGCCGGTCCTGCGAACAGGCGATCAGCGACCGCGGCCTGATCGCTGGGCCAGCCGACAACGAACCCGGCCACACCGCCACCTGCCCGCGGCAGGCCGCCGCGATCGCCGACTGAGACTCCGGCTGGGAGGCCGAACCGTGACCGCCTTGGCCGCACAGCGCCGCCTGGCGCTCGCCGACGATGGCATCATCGACCCGATCGCGGTCGAGATCGCCGCCCGGGGGATGCGCCCGGTCGCGCTCACCCAGGCCGAGCGGCAGCTCGCCGCCGCCGCGATCCTGGCCCGAGGCGGCACGCCCTACCTCATCTCCAAGCGGCTGCACGTCAGCGGAACCACCGCGCCTCACCCTCGCCACCCGATGCCAGGGCACCGCGCCATGACCCGGCGCGCCACGGCAAGGGACAGCGCCGTAAGGCTCCCCGGGCAGTGGGCCGAGCGGGCGCTATGCGCCCAAGCCGACCCCGACACCTGGTACCCCGACACCCCCGCGCAGGCCGTGGCCGCCAAGCGGATCTGCGCCGCCTGCCCGGTACGGGCCGAGTGCCTGCAGCACGCGCTGTCCGGCGCCGACACCTGGCGCGGGATCACCACCGGCATCTGGGGCAGCACCACCCCCCGCGAACGCTCCCAGCTACGCCAGGCCCGGAAGGCGGCGGCATGACGAGTCCGCGCAGCACCAGGAGACGGCAGCGCGCGAGGGCCGCCCGGCAGGCCCTCCGCCTGGTTGAGACCGAGACGATCTCGCCCGCCTGGGACGATGCCGGCCCGGGCCAGCGCACCATGCAGGTCCGCCAGCGGCCACCCCGCACAAGTACGGCCAGGGCGGCGCTGCTGGCGGCCGGACTGCCACCGCCCATCGCCGCCACGCTCCGACGCCGGATCCACCTGCTCCCCGACCAGGAAGACCAGCCATGACCACCCCAAGAAACCCAGGCCGGATCAGCCGCAAGGAACGCGCCGCCCGCGCCGCCATCGGCATGCCCGCCGAGCACCCCGAACTCCTCACCCGCCGGCCCGGCCGCGGCGAGTGGCGGCAGCTCACCGCCTGGCTCGCCGAGATGTGGCCGAACGACGAGTACGCCGCCATCGTCGCCGAGGCGTGGCGGCAGGACCGGCCGCCCGGAACCCAGGGCTGAAGGTGAGCATTGTGGCGGCGGAACCCACGGGGTCAGGCGGCCGGAGCCAGGCCAAGGGACTCACGGGAACGCAGGCCGGGCACCTGGTGATGCACACCGCCGAGGAGGCCGCCAGACTCCTCAAAGTAAAGCGGAGCTGGCTGGAGCGCCAGGCTGCCGCCCGGAAGATCCCGTTCTCCATGCTCGGCGGTAGCTACCGCTTCAGCGACCGGCATCTGGCCGAGATCGTCCGCATGAACGAAGTGGCCCCGGTCCCACCAGCACAAGAGACTCCCCAGCTCGCCCGCACCCTCCGGAAGACACGAACCGACGGGGAGCCGTCGGCCACGGTCGCCCCGCTCCGGTCCCGACCCCGCAGCGGCCCACGACGCGCCTGACGAGGTCGCGCCAGCACTCGTTCAGCCCATCCACATCCATGGAGGTGATCGTGGCTTACGCCGAGAAACGCGGCAGCCTGTGGCGCTCCCGCTGGCGGGCACCTGATGGCACCCTCGAATCCAAGCCCGGGTTCACGACCCGCAAGGACGCCGAGAAGTATGGCCGCGATCAGGAAGCGGCCATCCGCGCCAACACCTATGTAGACCCGCGCGCCAGCCGGATCACGCTCACTGACTGGGTCAACAGCTGGTTCCCCGCCCTGGATCTGGAGCCAACCACGCTGGCCAACTACCGGTACCTGATCGAGGTACACATCCTGCCCGCCTTCGGCGACCGGCCGCTGGCATCCCTGACGGCGGAAGAGATCAGCACCTGGGAACGGGGAATCGCTGCGGGCGGCTACTCGCTACGGACCGCGCGCGACGCTAGGTCCGCGCTGGTCACCGTGCTTGGCGACGCCATACCGCAGCACCTGCATAGCAACCCGGCCCAGCGGAGGAGGGGCAAAGGCCGTAAAGGACGCCGCCGGATCGAGCTGCACGAGCGGGCCGAGAAGCCGTGGCCGACGCCGCTGCAGGCGCTGCTCGTCGCAGAACGCTGCGCCGCGCTATCTGGCTGCGACACCGACTTCGTCATGATCGTCACGATCGCCTACACCGGCATGCGGTGGAGCGAGGCGATCGGCCTGCGGCCCGCGTTCGTGCGCACGAACCAGCTTGGCATCGAGTTCAAGCTGTATGAGCAAAGCAGGTTCTACCTCGGCCGCCCAAAAGACGGCTCGATCCGGTCCGCCGACCTCCCGCCGTTCCTGGCCGAACTGCTCGCCGACCACATCGCCGCGCACGGGAACTGCACGTGCACCTGCGCCAACCCGGAGCCGCCATGGTGCCCGGGGGACCGGTACGTGTTTCTCGGCCCGGGCCGCGGCCACTTCCGCCGCTCGGGCTACGGCGAGCGATTCTTCCGGCCCGCCACCGACGGCTGGTACCCGGCCCGAGGCCAGCGGCCAGCTGCGCCGGTGCTGGCCGACGCCAGCTGCGCCTTCCCCGGCCGCCCCGTCCCACCCTGGCCGGCCGCGGTTCCCGGCGAGCCGTTCGCGGTGCCTTCCGGCCGGGGCATCACGCGACTCGCCAGCGATGCCACCACCGGACGGTGCTCGCATTGTGGCCGCGCCTTCCGGCGCCGTCTCAACGGCAACCTGATCGCACACGACACCGGCGGCCGCTCATGCCCGGGCGGCAGGCAGCCACCCGCCGCCGACGTCATGCTCGCGAGCTGGCTGCCGGTGCAGCCCGGCCTAACCCCCCACGGCCTGCGCCACGGCCACCACACCTGGATGGAAGAGGCAGGCATCTCCGACCTGCTGCGCTCCGAACGCATGGGGCACGAGGTACCCGGCATGCGCGGCGTCTACGGCCACGTCACCCCGGCCATGCGCGCGGCCCTTATCGCCATGCTGCAAGATCGCTGGGAGGCCTCATTCCGTGAACGGGCAGAGCTGTCGCCGCGGTCGATCGTGCCGGTGCTGGACGCGCTCCTGGCCGCCCAGCGGGAGCCGCCAAGCAAGATCGGCTCCCATTTCGCTCCCAAAATCGGACACCAGCGAGCCGCCCGGCTCGCGGAGAGGAAGAGAAGTGGTTGCTGACCTGGTAAATCGTGGGTCGGGGTGGCCGGATTTGAACCGGCGGCCTCTTCGTCCCGAACGAAGCGCGCTGCCAAGCTGCGCCACACCCCGGCTGACTGTCCGAGAAGTCTAGCTGATCCCGGCGACTAGCGTGAGCAGCGTTGCCTCTGGCCGGCAGCAGAACCGGACTGGCGCGCAGGGGGAGGTGCCGAGCCCGGCCGAGACGTGCAGCCAGGCCGGATTCGGGGCTGCCCCCGCCGCCGGGTAGCGGTGCAGCCCGCGAGCACGTCGGCGATCGATGCCGCAGTTGGTCACCAGCGTGCCGAACCAGGGAAGGCAGACCTGGCCGCCGTGCGTGTGACCAGCCAGCAGCAGGTCGAAGCCGTCAGCGACGAATCGGTCCAGGATCGCGGGCTCGGGCGAGTGCATCACCCCCAGCCGCAGGTCAGCCGACAGATCGACGGGCCCGGCGATCTGGTCGTACCGGTCGCGGTCGGCGTGCGAGTCGTGCACCCCGCCCACCTCGATATCGAGATCTCCGGCCTTGATCCGGCCGCGCCGGTTGTTGGCGTTCAGCCAGCCCGCGCTTTCCATGCCGTGGCCGAGTTCCGCCCACGGCAGGTCAGGATTAATGGGCCGGTGCTCATGCGCGCTGGTGCGCCACAGATAGCGCGCCGGGTTCCTCGGCTGCGGGGCGTACAGGTCGTTCGAGCCGTAGACGAAGACGCCGGGCCGGTCAAGCAGCGGACCGAGCGCGTCAAGCAGCGGCCGGACAGCTTGCGGATGGGCGATCGAGTCACCGGTGTTGACGACGACGTCCGGTTCGAGCGCGGCCAGCGACCGGATCCATGACAGCAGGCGATGCCGCCCCGGAGTCAGGTGCGCATCGGAGATATGCAGAACCCGCAGCGGCCGTGCTCCGGCGGCAAGTACCGGAACGTCGCAGCGGCGCAACGCGAACCAGTTGCGCTCGACGAGCGATGCATAGGCGGCGACGGCGGTTCCCGCTACGGCGGCGGTCCCGATGAGGGCTCGTGGTCGCATGCACACATGGTGCCATGCCGGCGCCGACGGGACAGTCCCGCATAGCCGGTCCGGCGGCACGCCGCGTCGGCTGTGTCCGCGCCGCCTGTGCCGCAGGGCAGGATGGCGTTATGCCCGAACTCAAGGACCGGCTCCGCAGCGACCTCACCGCGGCCATGAAGGCCCGCGACCATGTGCGCACCCGGACGCTGCGGATGGCTCTCGCCGCGATCACGAACGAGGAGGTGGCGGGTAAGTCCATCCGCGAGCTCGGCGACGAGGAGGTACTGAAGGTGCTGAGCAGGGAAGCCAGACGGCGGCGCGAAGCGGCCGGCGCGTTCGCCGATGCCGGGCGGCATGAGCAGGCCGCTGCCGAGCGCGCGGAGGATGCGGTGCTGACCGGGTACCTGCCGGCCCAGCTCAGCGACGCTGAGCTGGCGGCTGTGGTCGCGGCCGCGATCACTGAGACCTCAGCCTCGGGTAAGGGGGCAATGGGCCAGGTGATGAAGGCGGTGACGTCGCAGGCGGCTGGCCGGGCCGACGGCGGCCGGGTGGCCGCTGAGGTGCGCCGGCAACTGGCCGAATGACCACCGGCTGCCCGTCACTGGTCTCCTGGCCCGCCGCCGCCGTTACCGTTCCCGCCGCCGCCGCCGTTTCCGTTACCGTTCCCGCCGCCGCCGCCGTTCCCGCCGCCGCCGCCGCCGTTCCCGTTTCCGTTACCGTTCCCGCCGCCGCCGCCGTTCCCGCCGCCGTTGCCGTTCCCGTTCCCGCCGCCGCCGCCGTTCCCGTTCCCGCCGCCGTTGCCGTTCCCGTTCCCGCCGCCAGGGCGGGGGCCGGTGGTCGGGGCGGGGCGGGGCCCGCCGCGGCCGGGGTGCGGCGGTGCCGGCGGCTTTGGCGAATTTATCCCGGTGCCCTCGGCGAAGAACGGGCTGCCCGGAGGCACGCCGACGAAGGAGGCCGCCGGGCTGCCGAGATCGGCATGCCGGAACGTCATCTGCCAGGTTGCTCCTGGCGCATCATCACCGTACATCTGGCCTGGGCACGCCAGGTTTCCGGCCACCTCGCGGTAACAAGCGTTGCTGCCGATCATTGCCCCGCTGGTAGTGGGATAAAGCGGATTGAATACCGACACATAACCGGCCAGGCGCGGGGTGTAGCCCGCGAAGGCTGCGTAATAACCGCCATTGGCGGTACCCGTCTTGGCCGCAGCGGGCATCCCGATGCTGCGATTGTCGGCCGTTGCCCCGGAGGCGG
>Ga0335080_10006444_pt1 | contig 12135 bp, 6 predicted proteins | sample Lox_Sample_34_FD_206720 | JGI IMG/M metagenome (GOLD analysis project Ga0335080, IMG submission 206720) | Soil microbial communities from Loxahatchee National Wildlife Refuge, Florida, United States - Lox_Sample_3.4 | ecosystem: Environmental > Terrestrial > Soil > Wetlands | place: USA: Florida...
CGTTGGGCAGCGGTGACGGGTATGTCGCGCCTATCGACGTATCCATGATAACCGCGCCGGAATTCGTTGTGGCCCACTGCACGAACGCTCCGCCATTGCCGTCCGGGGCCAGGATACTTGGTGGCGTCAGTTGATCGAATAGCGGCAGGGGTAGAGAGATGGGCAACATTGTTCCCGTGGTGGTTCCGTTGGGCATAAGCTCCACGAGCCAAAATTGCGTAGTATTTGTCACGGTAACTAGCGTGGGGTCGCCTTCGACGCAGCCTAGTTCGCGGATATTTGTCGAAGCAGATACAAGGAAGAATGCGTTTCCCTGAGCGTCGACAACAGACGGTCCGATGTTGCCCGGAACTGCCCCTGCCGATACGCCGGAGACGACCGGTGAACCGGGATAGGGCCCAGTACAGGTTCCAGTTTCATTGCTGGAAAAGCTTATCGGAGGCGTGTACGCGGAAACAGCCTGGCCCGACTGCGGATTTATTTTGGCAAAGCTGCCGCTACTGTCGACGGAAAGCACGGACCCGTCTTGGCCAACGCTGGCCGTCCCGGAGGTTAGGTTGGCGTTCTGCCAAGCAACGGCACCGCTCTGGCCATCTAGATCCAGCATCCCTTGGCCTGTGACTATCAAAAGGCCACCGAGCGCATCTCCCATTGCGGGCGTAAACTGATTCACGTACGGGAATTGTGGATAGGGGAGAGAGCTCTGCCAGATTTGCTGACCGTCGCTCGTAAACCCTCGAACGAGCACGTTCAGGTTAATGTCCTGGTCGATTGTGAAGAGGGCTGGGCCGTTAGCGGTAGGCACCGCCTGGACGATTTGCAGGGCCGTGAAGCCCGGGACCTGAGGCGCGGACCAGACCATGGTGCCGACTGGGAGCGATGTGCCTCCGAGAATGTTCACCTGAACCTGTGCGGAAACACTGCCGATGGTCGCCGTAAGGGTAGCAGTTCCAGCCGCCACGCCGGTTAAGATTGGGGAGGTATCTGTGGAGATGGTGGCGATGTTGGTGTTGTCGACGTTCCATGTGGCGTCGGAGCGAGGCCGACCGAGTTGATCGACTGCAGTGAACTGCTGCGTTGCCCCGACCAGCACGTTGGCATTGGCAGGCGTAATCTGGAGGGATGTCGGGGCGGGCAAAGGCGCGGTTAGAGTGAGGTGCAAGAGAGAAGCACCCACGTTACCCGCGATGTCGGTCGCCTGAACCATCACTAGATTGACACCGGGATTCAACGAAATGTTGCAGGAAAAAGAGCCCCCAGTCACCGTTACGGAAGTACCATTGCAGGTGACAGAGGCCAGACCGGACAACGAATCCACAGCAGAGCCGGAAATCGTGACTGCCGGTGAAGCAAAGCCTGTTCCGTCCGCAGGCGAGGAGATCGTAATTGCCGGGGCCGTCTTATCGATGTTGAGCGTCGTGAAAACGCTTCCCGTGATTCCCGCCGAATCTGTGACGGTGCCACTGATCTGTTGATTCGCGCCCTCAGTCGTAATCACTTGTGGCATGGGGCAGCTCGAGTGAGAAAGCGGCGCTGCGCCCGCGGCGCAAGAGTAGCTAACAACAACATTCGCGTTATTCCATCCAGCGCCGTTTGGCGAAGGCGAAGCGGATGCGGTTATGGTGGGAGGAGTGCTCGCGGTGACAGTTAAGAGAGTTGAGCCGCTTATGGCGCCAACACTTGCAGAAACCGTGGTGCTGCCTACGGCTTGAGAAGTGGCCACGCCGGAGGCATTCACTGTGGCTACCTGCGTCGATGATGAACTCCAGGTTGCCGAGGAACTCAGGTTCTGCGTCTGGCCGTTCGAATATGTACCGATAGCAGTGAATTGTAGGGCTGCGCCAACGCCGGTCGACGGATTCGTCGGTGTGACGCTAATGGATTGGAGGACTGGCGGCGTTCCGCCTGAACCAGGAATGGGATCCCAAAATACGCCACTGATCACGGCGTTCGTGTTAGCTGTTTGAATCACGTTGATTTTCACGTGGCCGGAAAGATTCCAGACCAGGTAAACGCCATTGCTGAATGCCGAAATGTTTTGTGTGTTCAGGACTGCTTCGGTGGCCGCGTCGAGAACCTGTATGCTTTCGGCTCTTCCCGAGTCGTCCCAATCAATAGCGTACAAGGCAAATTGGTGGGAGTTGCCGTCCGTAAGGTTCACGTCGAAACTGAAGCTGGGGCTGTTGTACCAGGTCGCCGCGATTCTTCCTGCACCGCTGGCTGTTTGCAGAGCGCGCGGGTCGCTGGAATTGGCGGCCCACGTCCAGCTGGATTGGTTCTGAATCGCGAATGTTGCGTAGGAAGGAACGCTCTGCGCATCGCCCGCCAGGGAATATCCGTCGGCTCCGTAGACTCCTTGCCACGTCCCTTCGGTGCTCGCGTCGGTTTTGACGAAGTTGGCGGTGGAAGTGATGGTGCTGCTGCCGCCAAAGAAGACTCCGCTGATTACGGCGTTCGGCCCGGCAGTGCCAATGACATTGATTCGTACGTGCCCGGAAATGCTCCATACCAAATAAATGCCGGAGACGAAGCCGGACATATTCTCGGTGTCCAACACCGCTTCTGTACCGGCGTCCACAACCTGAATCGTTTCTGCTCTGCCAACGCTGTCCCAATCGACGGCATACAGCGCGACCTGGTGATGTTGTCCATCCGTGAGGTTCACATCGAAGGTGAAGGTTGGATTGTTGTACCACGTCGCCGCTATTCGCCCGACGCCGCTCCCGGTTTGCAGAGCACGAACGTCAGTGGCCTCGTCATCCCAAGTCCAAGCCGCCTGGTTCTGAATGGCGAACGCCGCGTAAGCGGGGAGGCTCTGCGAATCGTTGGCGACGGAATAGCCATCCGCTCCGTAGGCACCGTGCCAATTGCCTTGCGTAGTCGCGTCGGAAGTAACAAAGGTTGCAGACGAGGTTATCGTGGTGCTAGCGCCGAAGAATACGCCGCTGACCACGGCATTGGGACCCGCGGTCACGATTACGTTGATGGTGACGTGCCCAGAAAATTTCCAAACCAGATAGACGCCATTGGTGAACGCAGATATGCTGCGGGTATCCAACACCGCTTCTGTTGCCGCATCCAAGACCTGAATGCTTTCGGCTCGCCCGGGGTTATCCCAATCGATGGCGTAAAGCGCGAACTGGTGAGTATTCCCATCCGTGAAGTTCACGTCAAAACTGACGTTCGTGCTGTTGTACCAGGTGGCGGCGATGCGGCCAACGCCGCTTCCCGTTTGCAGTGCTCGCACATCTGTTGATTCCGAAGAATAGACCCATGTTGCCTCGTTCTGGGCGGCGAACGTTGCGTAAGACGGCACGCTCTGAGAATCACCGGCTACTGAGAAGCCGTCGGCACCATACATGCCATGCCAGTTGCCCTGCGTGGTGGTGTCGGAGCGCACGAAATTCGTGGAGGATGTGATGGTGCTGCTGCCGCCGAAGAACACGCCACTGACCACCGCATTCGGGCCACTTGTGCAGATCACATTGATCTTCACGTGGCCGGAGATGCTCCACACCAAATACATGCCGCTCGTGAATCCAGAAATGTTCTGCGTGTTCAGCACGGCTTCCGTAGCGGCGTCCAAGACTTGAATGGTTTCGGCCCTTCCAAGGCTGTCCCAATCGATCGCGTACAAAGCAAACTGGTGAGTATTCCCATCGGAGAAGTTCACATCGAAGCTGAAGCTCGGATCGTTGTACCAGGTCGCCGCTATTCGCCCGACTCCGCTTCCCGTTTGCAGTGCCCTTACATCGGTGGATTCCGAGGAGTACGTAAAGCCGGATTGGTTGTGAATCGCGAATGTCGCATAAGATGGAATGCTCTGCGAATCGTTGGCGACGGAATAGCCATCGGCTCCATACGTGCCATGCCAGTTCCCTTGCGTGTTGTTGTCGGAAGCAACGAAGCTGGCTGCCGATGTGATCGAGCTGCTTCCTCCAAAAAACGCTCCGCTCACGACCCCATTGGGGCCGCCCGTGCCGGTCACGCTTACGACGACCTGCCCGGAAATGCTCCAGACGAGATACACTCCGTTGCTAAACGCAGAAATGCTCCGGGTATCCAGAACTGCCTGGGTTGTTGCGTCCGAGACTTGAATGGTCTCGGCTCTGCCCAAGCCATCCCAATCGATGGCGTACAAAGCAAATTGGTGGGTATTCCCATCGTTGAAGTTCAGAGCAAAACTGAAGCTGGGACTGTTGTACCAGGTCGCCGCGATACGGCCTACGCCGCCGCCTGTTTGTAGCGCCCGGACATCGCATGATTCGGCGTCCCAGGTCCACTCGGCTTGGTTTTCCACCGCAAACGTAGCGTAGGAGGGAACGCTTTGCGTGTCGCCAGCGACGGAAAACCCATCAGCTCCATATGCTCCGTGCCAGTTCCCCTGCGTGGTCGTGTCCGAGCGGACGAAAGTCGCTGAATTCGTCTGCGCGTTGGCCTGGCCTACGATGAGCAACGACAAAACTGCTCCGAACACCAGAGTCAGGTAGCTAGGACGTGGTTTCATCGACTTGTCCTCCGACGTTCCGCAGTCTGGACCGAAGAACCTTTTTTCAGTTGCTTGGAGTCGGCGTCCTTTAGCCCATTTGCAGTTGTACGTAATCAGTCCGCTAGTCGACTGGGAGCATCACCTTTGGTGAAGAGGAGAAGCATCGAGACCGGGCCTTGATCGCCGAAAAATGCGGCAATTGTGGAGTCAATCATCCGTTAAGTCAAGGTCTGGGTGAGAGAAAGTGATTTATTACACCATCGGGCATAAACGCTGTGATTCATAAAGCCTTCCATCAGAGCAGCTTGTCCTGTGGAAATCTGGTGCGTCGCGCGGCATTGCAGATCGGGTTGGGTGAGTGCTTTGCTGTCGTGCACCATTGGAAGTGACCTGCCCCCAGGTCCCGCGACGGGATCGTACGACAGCTGACCTCGTGAAGGGCTCCTTGTTGTTGTACTCCTTCCGCCAAGCTTCAATCTTCCGGCGCGCGGCTACAGATTCCGGAACCAGCTCGCGTTCAGCATTCGTCCCGCTGAGCTGCTCTCGCCGAATAACAACCAAAGCCATGCAAAGCTAGCGCAAACCCTGCAAAACGATGCAGAACCAGAGAAATTCCTTACGAAATCTTTTGTGTTTCTTCGATTCTGAAGCAACTTTTTTGCGCGAGACTGCGTTTAAGTAAGAACGGGTGTCTCCTCATCACCCGCGGGAAAAATCCCAAAGCCGCAACACAGACGAGTTGCCGCTCTTCCGATTCTGGAGGTTGCTGGTCATGTCGCGTCCCTACGACCTTTCTGATTTCTCTGGATTGCTTGAAAAGTATGCCGATTACCGCCCTCTGGGACGCAGTCGCTGGAGCACCGGGCATGATCGAAATCATGAGCGCCCACACCGCGAAGGTGTCATCCAAGAACGCCTCGCAAATCGCTATCGAAACATCTATTCAGACCACACGCGAAATTATGCCCTCCGCGAGTCTGAAATTTTCACGCTCAAAGAGCTTGGCAAATTCCGCGTCATTTCCCTCGAAGATTTGAGCCGCTTTGGCTATGACGAAAATCGTTCGCGTTTGGAGCAGGACCTCCAGCACCTGAAAAATCAAGGACTCGTTTCAGACCGACAAATCGAGACGCCGGAGAACCCCAATTCCCGCGTGCTCAGCTTGACCAAGGAAGGTAAGCGGTTTCTGAGGCACCAGAATCTCATGCCAAGAGAGCAGGCCCTTTACGACGGATTCCGCAAACCCAAAGAACTGGCCCACGACGCGGGGCTCTATCGGCTGTATCAACGCATCGCAACGGAAATCGAGATGAATGGTGGCTCCGTCCGCCGCGTTATTTTGGATTACGAATTAAAGGAGCAACTCTACCGCGATCTGAACAAGGCCTCGCCGAAAGACCCGGAACAGCATCAGTCCCAAGTCGCTGCGAAGCACGGCTTAAAAGTCGTGGACGGCAGCATCCCCATTCCCGATCTCCGAATCGAGTATGAAAACGATGCCCACGAAGTCGAGCGCATTGACCTCGAACTGGCTACGCGTGAATACCGCTCGCAGGGGCTAGCCGCAAAAGCCCGCGCCGGTTTCCATCTTTACGCGAGACACCAGGATGTCGATCGCTTGCGGCGTGTCATGGACCAGCAGGAGATCACCGCAAGGATTTTCGCGCTATGAGCTTCGCTCGCATGTACACCATTGCGCTCCAAGCGTTCGGCTACACGGAGGCCGAAGCCAATTTCCTCTATTTGGTTGCTACCCATTCCGGCTACTTCACCTGCCAGCAGTTCGTCCGCTTCATCGGCGGTAAGCCCGGAAAACGCACTCTTTCCTTCGTTCGCAAGGTGCTCGAAAAAGGTCACGCCACGGCACGCCCGTGTCTCAGAAACGGCAAGCTCTACCACTTGTTCGCCCGGAATCTTTACGAGGCCATTGGCAAAGACAACGTCCGCTTCCGCCGCAAACACTCCCCCGAATATATCCGCACACGTCTCGCCGCCTTCGATTTCATTCTGGGCAGATTGAACTTCCATTTCCTCGAAACGGAAGACGAAAAGGTTCGCCTCTTCACCGAGCAACTAGGTATCGACAAGAACTGTCTGCCGGCGAAACGCTACCTGGGAGCGATCCGCGAAGGCTTCACGGACCGCTATTTCGTGGACAAGTTCCCGATGTACGTGCGCTTGACTTCCTCTTTCCCGCCTGTGGTCTCCTTCTCTTTCGTCGACGCAGGCCTCGAAAGCATCGATAGTTTCAAGACGCATCTCGATGCCTATACGCCGCTCTTCCTCCAGCTTTGTGAACTGAATCTTCACTACATCGCAACCCACGAAACGCACCAGAGCCGTGCGAAGCGGCTCTTTATGGACTTGTTTGAGCGTCACTGGAACCCGGACAGTCCGGGAGGCATTGTCGATTATTTTTGCCTGCGCAAACAGGCAGAAAGTACCGAACATCACAAGCTATCGTCCGCCGATCTTGCGGCGTTGAGCTCCGCCAAAGCCAGATTCAACCAGCCGGATATCTCGGCGCTCTATCAAAAGTGGCGCTCCGGCGAGCGGCACTTCCAGCAGGTCCGCGACGAGTACTTTCGGCTGCGCAGGCCGCAAAGCGTCTCGTTCACGTTCAGTCCGGTGAACGGTCAGATCGCTCTGTTTGAGCGCCATCCCAACTCTTTGGTGAAAACTCCCTGGAAAAGTGCCCGCAAAGCGGATTTCCCAGGAGATTTCACCCACGCAGTCACCCAGGCGGAAACGTAAGCGGCAGAGAAGAAAAGCAATTGCAACAGCGGAGGCAGGGTGAAAGGAACACGGCCAAAACACGAGCAGAGGCGGGAGCGACCCCACCGCGCCGCAAACTCGCGGCCCGGTCCCTGCGGGCTTCGGGGATCGCTCCCGCCTCTTGCTGCTGGGAACCGCAGCTCGTGTTTTGGCCGCGTGAAGAGGTTCTGCATACAGAGTTGCATGCGGCGCCGCATACAGCTTTGTCGGCAAGACTGCATAGCAAAAGGAGGACACAGTTGTCGCTCGTTAAACCACTACCCACGAAAGCAAAGACTGCAACCTTACAGGTGCGGATTGATGAAGAAGTTCGGCACAAGCTCACCTTGTACGCCAAGTTCATCCAATCCACACCGTCCTACGTCGTGGCCGAAGCGCTCAAGCTACTCTTCAAACGCGATGAAGAGTTCAAGCGCTGGGCCGGCCAACACACTAATTCCAACCAAAATTCCGAACTACAAGGAGAAGAGTCCCTGGTCGACACTTTCAGACTTGCATGAACCCTCGCGAACTCCAATTCGATCTGCGCAAGAACCCAGACTCGTCACGAGTGCATGGCTTGCGCACTGCGGTTGCAGTGCCGTCGAATGTAGAGCAAAACGAGTTTCAGAGCGCAGATGAAACGCCGCCAGGCATCGCAGCTCGAAGGTCCAAGACATTCGAGCTAGCACTCGGCCATGCCCCTAGCGGGGCCACAGGGGGAAGAGAACAACTCTTAAGCCGGCTGCTAACCGTCGAGGAAGTGGCTGACTTGCTGAATGTGCCGGTCTCTTGGGTCTACGGCCGCATGCGTAAAAGATCGCTCGATCGTTTACCCGCATACCGCCTCGGCAAATACTGGCGCTTCCGCGAAAACGAAATCCACGCCTGGATTGCTCTCCAAAGAACAAACAGCGAGAGCGCTTTGCCATGCTCGCTGAAATAATCAGGAACGCTGCGCCACATTTCGATACACTTGCAGCCAGCGCAAGGAAATGCGGACGAGCCAACGGAAAGGAAGTCATGGCACGGCCGCGTTACCAAGATGGCAGTCTATTTGTCAGAGGCAAGCGCAGTAAGGTCTGGGTTGCACGCTGGAGGGAAGACGTGATTCTGGACAACGGAACACTAGTGCGCACGCAGCGTTCCGTCGTACTCGGATTAGTCGCCGAACTCTCGCGACGTGAAGCCCGCTCGCTCCTTCAAAAGCGAGTTTCCGAAATCAACCAGGGGCGGCATCGCGTTCGGCCCGTCACCACCCTTGACCGGTTTGCAAGGGAACAGTGGCAAGCCGGCGCTCTGCTTGCTCTCAAGGCAAGCAGCGCCCGCTATTATCAATTCCAGCTTGAGAGACACGTGCTTCCGAGCTTGGGCGGCTATCGCTTATGCGATATCAGCCGCTCCGCAGTTCAGCAATTCCTGCTGGACCGGAAGCGTAAAGGGTATTCAGGTTCCAGTGTCCACGGCATTCGTACCACGCTCGCGAAGGTGTTACAAGCCGCAGTGGAACATGGCTATCTCGAAACGAATCCCGCAAGGGCCATTCAGATTGGCGGCAGAGATTGCAAGCGTGAACGAACGCTCTTATCCTTGCCGCAGATGCGACTGCTCGTTGCCAACCTGACGGAACCCTGCCGAACCGTGGTACTCGTTGCCGTGCTGACGGGCATGCGCATTGGAGAGATTCTGGCGCTTCGGTGGAAGCGGCTCGATTTTGAGAGGGGCACCATCGAAGTTGCGGAGACATGTTCTGATGGGAAGTTTGGCACACCCAAGACACGCAGCAGTCATCGGGTCATTCCAATGAGCGTTGTGTTGAGGGACGTACTTGAATCGCACAAACAGCATTGCATTCGGACGGAGTCGGACGACCTCGCTTTTTGCACGTTCAAAGGCACGCCACTCAGTCCGAAGAATCTGTACAACCGCGAACTTGCCCCAGCCTGTGACCGGCTGGAACTGTCGAGAGTGTCTTGGCATTCCTTCCGGCACACAAACGCAACGCTGCTCGGAGAAGTGGGCGAGTCTATGAAAACGGCGCAAGCTATCCTCGGCCACTCCGATCTCCAAACAACGCTTAACACCTACATGCACGTGGTCCCGGATTCGCAACGGCGTGCGGTCGAGCGAGTCGCGGAGGTTTTGTTCCCAGATGTTCCCAAAATCGGCCCCGATCCGAACGCATCCGCTCGGGTCAACTAATTGCATTGACTGAAGTTACGGAAATTCATTGGTGCGCCGCGTAGGAATCGAACCTACAACCTATGGATTAAGAGTCCATTGCTCTGCCAATTGAGCTAGCGGCGCACTGCAGCTTTAAAATTTTACACAGGGCCGAAGAATTTGTCGAACGAGTCGCGAACGCTTAGCGGAACTAACGGGCGCGCAGTTCCGCGGCCAAGTCCCGCGCTACCTGCCGCGCTCGGGCCAGATCGTGCGGATCAAACGAGATCGCGGAAACTCGCGGATGTCCACCACCGCCGAAGCGTTCGGCCATGGAGGCAAGGTTTTTGTCTGCCGTAGCCTGATTCCAGGGGTTCGTGCCCAATGACACTTTGGCGCGGACTGGCGAAGCGCTTACACTGACCGAATAGATGCATTCCGGATGCAACAAGTAGGGGATAAACTTGTTGTAGCCCTCGAGATCCAAATCGCTTACGTCGAAGAAAATAACGCCGTCTTTGGCTTCGGAACGCTGGCGAAGAATTTCGATGGATTTGCGATGCCGGTCCAAAAGTGGTTCGAGATGTTTGGCCACCAGGGGAAGCTTTACGGCTTCTGACAAGGGAATATAGGCGAGTTCGGGAATGATCCTGGCCGGCAGGCCTTCCTCCGGCGCCGCTTCGATCACCAGAGCTAATTGCGGTGCGGGTTCGACCAGCTCGACGGCCGACTGCGGCGTCGGATATTGCGCCCCATCAATAATATCTCCCCAACGAATCAGCTCTTCGAGCGGGTTGGTGTCGAAACCAAATTTTTCCCGTGCGATCGTGGCAATCAGCAGGGTGCAGGACTTGTAGGCGGGATCGTAAAACATATGTTGGCCGGGGCGCGCGCGGAATTGTTCGGCGTCCTCGGGCGTAAGAAAAGCGCTCTGGTGATGGTCGAACCACCAGGTCACTTTGGGGGAGTTCGAGTACTTGAAGTCGACGATGACGTTTTCGTCGCCATCGAACAGATCTGGCGTCCAGGGCTGCTGGGCGCGGTGAGTCATCCCGGTGAAGCAAAAATCCGCGGACGAATTGAATTTTTCACGGTAAAAGCGGTAGAAAAGCGCAGCGGAAGCAGTGCCGTCAAAGCAGCGGTCGTGAAAGCACAGCCGGACGCGGGTCATGGGGAGACGAGGGTGCCTTTCCTTGATCGAGCCCCGGATGAACAGGGGGATAAAGCTTCTTAGGGTGGGGTGAGAAGAAAAAGAAGTCAAGCGCGAATCGTTGCGGTTATGATGACGGCCATGCAGAAGCCCTGTCGTCCGGCACAGCTGGCAACCAGCAGCCTCCGTCCGCCGCTTGGTCTGATCCGCCGTCTTGCCATGCTGATATTGGCCTTCGGGGCGAGTCTTTTGCCTGCCCAGGAACCGGCCCCGTCTCGATCCATCAAAGTGGCCACGCGCTTGGTCCAGCTTAGCGTCGCCGTGCATGACAAAAACGGGCCCATAGCCGATTTGACCAAGGACGATTTCGTCCTGCTGGATCGTGGCAAGCCTCGCGAACTCGCGCTCTTTTCGGTCGAGACTGGGCAGCCCAACGATGGACCGGCAACGCCCCTGCCGCGCAATACCTTTTCCGACCTTCCCCGTTATGAGACGAACGCACCACGCAGCGTCACCGTCGTGTTGCTGGATAACCTGAACACGCTTTACGGTTCAGCGGCGGCTCCGTATGAAAGTACGCCGACCTGGCTCGAGGACCTCGCTCTGGCTAACGCCAAAGCACATCTGGTTGAATTCATTAAGGAACTGGACCCGCGCGACCGTGTGGCCATCTACGGGCTAAGCCACTCGCTGCACATACTGTGCGACTTTACGAGCGATCGCGAGCAAATTCTGGCCGTTTTGAAGAAATACGAAACCCATTCGGTAAGCAATCGCGAAGTCGTCGAACCGGGCGCGACCCACACGCCTGTGCCAGGCGATTTCAACGCGATCGTCGACGCTACCAGACTACCCTTGGCGGGTATGGCCAACCAGATGCGCGCGGCAGAAACCACGGATGCATTGCGAGCCATCGCTGGACACGTAGCGAATATCCCTGGGAGGAAAAATCTGGTTTGGCTCACCGCGAATTTGCCTTTTTCCGGGACGGCGGTCGCCAGCATCTTGAGCCCCGCAGGCATTGCAGCTTACCCCGTAGATGGTCGCGGGTTACTCACGGCAACACCGCCGGGAGGAGTAGAAGGCGTCATGGACGAGGATGCAGCCGCGCTCGGCCATTACATGCCGGCGCAGTCTCCGCAGCCGATTGGCCTCGGCGCCATGTTGGAAATGGCCGAAGAAACGGGCGGACAGGCGTTCATCAACACCAACGATTTGACGGGAGCCATCCGCACCGCCCTTGCCGGATCGAACGTCCTTTACACGCTGGGTTTTTATCTCGACGCGGACTCCCTGGATGGAAAATTTCATCACGTGCGAGTGCAAGTCCGGCGCAGCGGAAGCCGGGTGCAAAGTCCTAGCGGATACTTTGCCTATCGCGAGCGCGATGCGGAACAGCAGCAGAAACAACGCGCCTTGCGCGCAATCACCAGCCCGCTGCAATCCTCGGCTATTCCGGTGCAGGTGCGCATCCAGCGCGTCGACGTGCCATTGCCCCAATCGTTGAGTCTGTTTGGCTCGATTGACCTGCACCACGTGACCTTGGCGGAGAGCGGTAAATTGCACACGGGAGCCGTCG
>Ga0335080_10006445_pt1 | contig 12134 bp, 10 predicted proteins | sample Lox_Sample_34_FD_206720 | JGI IMG/M metagenome (GOLD analysis project Ga0335080, IMG submission 206720) | Soil microbial communities from Loxahatchee National Wildlife Refuge, Florida, United States - Lox_Sample_3.4 | ecosystem: Environmental > Terrestrial > Soil > Wetlands | place: USA...
CTGGATGTGCTCCGAACTCTGTGGTCCCACAAGCTACGCGCCTTCCTGACGATGTTCGGCATAGCCTGGGGAATCGTGTCGATTGTGCTGATGGTAGCGGCGGGCGAAGGTTTGCGTAAGGGACAAGCGGAGCAGGCAAGAAATCTAGGCAAAGACATCATGATCGTGTTCCACGGGCGCACCAGTTTGCAGGCGGGCGGTTCGCATGCCGGGCGCGTGGTGCACTGGGAAGATCCCGATGTAGCGGTGGTGCAGGCCGAGTCGCCCGACTGTGAGTACGCCATCCCGGAATTGGAACAGGATACGGTCCGGACTCATTCCAATTACAACAATGCGGCATTCACGGTAACTGGGTCGTATCCGCCGTTCGGCTACATCCGGACGCTCGAAGTCGGCGCGGGACGTTTCTATGACTGGGATGATATGCGCGAAGCGCGGCGCGTTGCGTTCCTCGGTTCGGATGCTGCCAAGCAATTGTTTCCCGGACGAAGTCCTGTGGGCGAGACCATCTACCTGAACGACTTTCCCTACAGCGTGATCGGCGTGATGGCAAAGAAGAAGCAGGATTCGAGCTACGACGGATGGGATGTCAACAAAGTCTTCCTTCCGTTCACGGCAATGCGGCGCGACTTTCCCGACAAGCCTCCGGGAACGCCGACTACGTTTGATCAGCTTCTGGTAACTCCGAAATCAGTCGCGCAACACGAGTCTTGCAAACACGAAGTGCGGGTCGCGTTGGCCCGCATGCATCGTTACGACCCAAGCGACAAAGAAGCTTGTCCGATCTGGGACACCGTGAAAGAAGCGCAGGCGTTCAAGACGATGACCGACGGGATGAAGTTCTTCCTGGGAGCGGTCGGCATTGTGACCCTGCTTCTTGGCGGCATCGGTGTCATGAATGTGATGCTGGTTGCCGTGCGCGAACGGACGCGCGAAATCGGGGTGCGGAAAGCGATCGGCGCTCCGGCGGGGACCATTTTGCGGCAGTTCTTTATCGAGGCTCTAATCATCGCATTACTGAGTGGCGGGATTGGTTTGGGCATCGCTTTCGGATTTTGTGCATTGGTCAACATGCTACCGATGCCGGATTTCTTTGCCGGGCTGATCCCGAGTTGGATCTCGGGTTTAACAGCTGCCGGATTATTGGGGGCGATTGCCGTCGGGGCGGCGCTCTATCCAGCGCGACGAGCCGCGTCTGTGGATCCGATTGAGGCGCTGCGCTACGAGGCTGGGGGATGAAGAGCAATGACCAGGGTTTTCAATGCTGATTGAGATCATTGTCGAGGCCTGGATTGCGCTGAAGCGCAATGTCACGCGCAGCTTCCTCACGATGCTGGGCATTGTGTGGGGGATTGCGACGGTTACGCTGCTGATCGCTTACGGGAGCAGTTTCCGCAGCATCCTGGTACATGGTTTTGACGCGTTTGGCAGGAGCGTAGTGATCTGCTGGCCGCAGCAGACTAGCGAGCAGCCCGGCGGCCAACGCGCCGGGAAGAAAGTCGTGCTCGAGCAGGCAGATTTGGAGATGGTGAAGGCAACGGCTCCGCTGGTGAAGCATGTTTGCCTCGAAACGGTACGGCGTCCCGGGATTGCCTACGGCGACCGCATGGTAGGGACCGCGCCAGTGCGCGGCGTCTGTCCCGAGTATGGCGAGATGCGGAACGAGGTTCCTTCCGAAGGGCGGTGGATCAACGCTGAGGACGAACTGGAGCGACGGCGCGTCATCTTTCTGGGCGGGCGCCTGAAGGAGCAGCTTTTCAGCGGGCGCCCTGCGGTGGGAGAGACCGTGATGGTTTCGGGCGTGCGCTTCACCGTGATTGGCGTGATGGCCCGGAAGATTCAGTTGAGCAACTACTTTTCGAGCGATGACGATTCGTCGTGGATTCCGTATTCGGCGGCTGGAGACTTGTGGAACACGCGCTATGCGGCCGTCATGGTGTTCGAGCCAATTGCGCCGCAGTTCGAGAAAAAAGCAATGGCGCAAGTGCTGGCGGCGGTAGCGACACGGCAGAACTTTTCACCGACCGATCCCAAGGCTTTCCAGATGTTTGGGCGCGATGAGTTCCGGCCCGTCATCGATGCACTAACGATTGGGTTGCAGGTGCTGCTCACTTTCATCGGGACGCTGACGCTTGGGATTGGCGGCGTCGGCGTGATGAATATCATGCTGGTCTCGGTCGATGAGCGCATCCGCGAGATCGGACTACGACGGGCATTGGGCGCCCGTAAGCGACACATTAAGCTGCAGTTCCTGGCTGAGACCCTGCTGATCATGCTGCTGGGGGGAACCATCGGCGTACTGCTTTCGTATCTGATAGCGTGGGCAGTGGGAACGCTGCCCATGATGGGTCCGCTCTTTGAGGATGACTCCGGTCAGGGTGATATCCATCTGCAGATATCTGTCATGACAGTTTTGCTGTCGACAGCAGCGCTGCTTTTCGTGGGCGTGATCAGCGGGCTGGTGCCAGCGGTGAGGGCTTCAAAGCTCGATCCGGTGGAAGCCCTCCGATACGAATAGTCCTCCCCCAGCGATCGACGTCACTGATCTTTCCACGAGAATAGATTTGCTCAGCGCTTGCGGTTCGCAGTAACGTTCTGCTGACGAACTGCGCGGAGGTGCACGGTGCCGATCTCTGCTACGGATTGCATTACGCTTGCCTTTGAGCATACGAAGCGCCAACTGTTCAGACCCTTCCGCTTCGGTCAGTGGGCGCGCCTCGCAATTGTCGGCCTTCTAGCCGGGGAACTGGGCTCCGGCGGAAACCTGAACCTGCATACACCCCCTTCCCAGCAACCGCGGCCGCAGATTCCGGCAATTGGCGATATCTTCCACAAAATTGATCCCGCCATTCTCGCGAGCGTGATTACTGTGCTTGTGATCACGGGTCTGGTTCTGTTCATCCTGATGGCCTTTGTCAGCAGTGTGATGCGATTTGTCCTGTTTGACAGCGTGCTGACGCGCGAATGCCATATACGAACCGGCTGGGGCCGCCGGCAGGACAACGGTTGGAAGTACTTTCTGTGGCAGATGGGATTGATTCTGGCGACCTTCGCCGCGGCGGTGATACTGATCGGTGGTCCGGCAGCCTTTGCCTTTGGCATGGGATGGTTTCATCCGTGGCGGGCACATCTCGTGGAGTTGGTGCTCACAGGCCTTGTTGTCATGGTGCTGTTCGTTGCGTTCATGATTGCGTTGGCGCTGGTTCACGTTTTGACCAAAGACTTCGTCGTGCCGCAAATGGCGTTCGAAGGAATCGGTGCGCTGGAAGCATGGCGGCGGTTGTGGCCGATGATCGAGACCGACATCAGAGGGTATGCGCTCTATATTGGCATGAAGATCATTCTGACGATTGTTGCAGGGATCGCAATCGGGATTGTGGGGGTGATCCTTGGATTGATCCTTGCCGTTCCGGTGGTGGCAGTCGTCGTGGCCGCCGTGATCGCAGGTAAGAACGCGGGCTTGACCTTGAATGTTTTGACGATCACTATCGCTGCTCTCGCAGGTTGTGTTGTATTGCTGATCTTCTTCTTCCTGATCTCGATGATTTCGGTCCCAGCGATCGTGTTCTTCCCGGCGTACTCCATATACTTCTTTGCCGGGCGCTATCGGCCTCTCTATGCAGCGCTGTACGCACCGGCCTCGGCGCCGGCGGTTCCGCAGGGAGCCTCGCCCCCGTTCACGCCACCTTCATTGCCAGCCACGTAGAAGCAGGCGGAGATCACGGCACCTGCGACTTCAGCTTGGCGCCTTGCCGGTGTGGCCAGGAGAAACGGCGCCCGACGATGCACTTGATGATCAAATGATCGGTGGAGCGTGTAGCTCCGATTCCGACTCCGAAGTTGAATTCCCATTGCGAGGCGAAGTTGATGTCGATGGTGGGGAAGAACTGGTGCTCCTGATCTTGTAACGGATCAAATCCATTCAAAGAGCCCAAAGCCCCGTAATACTCCAGTCCTCCAGCGATCTTCTTCGTGAAGTCATAACTGATCTTCACGTTCGGAGAGAATTCCACTCCTTTGTTCACGCCGGGCCCGTGAAACGAGCGATCCAATGTGGGATTAAAGCTCAGATACCAGGGCCCGAGTTTCTTGTCGATGATCGGACGAATCTCCCACGTCCACGTATCAGCCGAGAACGCCGCGCGCTGGTATCCGATCTCCTGCGACAGGCTCACACCTACCGGCCAGTGCCAGGCTTCCGGGATACGAACGCGGGGGCGGATATGATCGCCCACCCACTGCCACCCACCGTCAGGCTGGATGCTGGAAAAAACGTAAAAGCCTACTTCGGACCAGTCAGTGATTCCTTGCGTGATTTCGAGCGTCTCGTGCATGGCATGATTGGTCGGGAGTACGCCATCCTGCACGGTTTTGCTGCCGTCGACCGTGAAGTTGGAATGGATCTCGACCATGGTGGAACGCGGAGCAACCGTCTCGTAGCCGTAGACCTGAATCTCGTAGTTGTCTTGCGCGCGTAGGCAGGGCGCAAGAGTGGCGAGCGCGACAATCACCAAAAGACACCGGCGCGGGGAACGGATCATGAGTGTGGCGCGGCCGGTGGTTTTGGACGTCCGCACAATCATGATGCATGTTTCCTGTCGTAACTCGCAACCGGATTCCTCTGTTGGACTGCGTAAGGTGATAGCGCATAGGAACCTTCGTGATGCAACGGGTGTCTGATCTTTCAGACACGCGTGCCCGAGAGGAGCAATTCCCGATGGCTTTCTCAATGGCAGGCGGAGGTCCGTCTGGACCACAGATCAATGTGACGCCGCTGATCGATGTGCTGCTCACGCTGATCATCATGTTCATGCTGGTGGTATCGATGGATCCGGAGTATGGAGAGAAGGCGCAGATTCCGCAACCGAATCCTGATCAGATCACGAATGTCTCGCAGCCGCGCACGATCGTGGTGGAAGTAGTGTGGACGGCAAAGGACCAGCCGCCGCTGGTGAAAATCAATAAGGAAGAGGTGCCGTGGACGGATCTGGAATCGCGTTTGGCGCGGATTTATCTGACACGGGTCGAAAAGGTAGCCTTCGTGCGGGGCGATGGGGATGTGGATTTTCAATATGTGGCGGACGTGATTGATCTCGCGCATCATGCGGGCGTGCAGCGCGTGGGATTGATGACGCAGGATCGGATGATTGCGGGAGAGTGACAGCCTAACATTTACAGTTGGGCATTGGCGCCGCGGAGCTTCGCTCTCCCGGACAGCCGAGCGCGGCTGTCCCCACATGGATTGGAAGACGGCAACTCTATTTGTGCTCCTACTCCCGTGCCCGATTCTTGATCCAGATCGGTGTGCCCATGAATCCGAAGGCGTGGCGGATCTGATTCTCCAGGAATCGCTGATACGCGAAGTGCAGCTTCACGCCTCGGTTGGTGAAGAGCACAAACGTTGGAGGCGCAACTGAGGCTTGAGTCATGTACAGGATCTTCACGCGCTGGCGCATCGGCACGGACGCACGATCGAAATCGACCTGTTCAATGAAGCGGTTCATCTCTGACGTCGAGATGCGCTTGCGGCGTTCGGCTGCGACTTCCTCGAGCAGCGGGAAGATCTGTTCCGTACCTTTTCCGGTTTGCGCAGAGATGAAGACCACCGGCGCGTAGCTCAGGAATTTCAGGTCGTAGCGCAGACGCTGCTCGAAGGCATCGCGATCGCCCGGCCGTCTGGTCTCGCGCATGCGCTCCGACTTTGTGGGTCTTCCTTTCTTCTGGTGGCCAGCGATCATCAGGTCCCATTTGTTTACTACGATAATTACGGACCGTCCGCTTTCGTGGGCATAGCCGGCAATTGCAGCATCGAGTTGGCTAACACCCTCGGTCGCGTCGATCACGAGCAGAGCAACGTCTGCCGCTTCCAGATGCTTGCGTGCCATCACCACCGAAAGTTTCTCCGCCATTAGATGTGTCTTGCCTTTACGGCGCATGCCCGCCGTATCGATGAAGCGAAACTTTTGGCCGTCACGCTCGACCACTTCGTCGATGGCATCGCGAGTAGTTCCCGGGATGGGAGATACGATGGCACGATCTGATTCAGCCAGGCGATTCAGTAGAGTCGACTTGCCGACGTTGGGGTGGCCGATGATGGCGACCTTCACTTCGGTCGCTAGTCGTTCGTCGTTGGTCGTTAGCTGCTCCTCTGTGGCCTCTGTGTCCCCTGCGGTGAGGCTTTTGGGGAGAGTTGCTACAACCGCATCCAGCAAGTCGTCCACGCCGCGTCCGTGCTCGGCAGAGATAGGGAACATCTGCTGGACACCGAGTCGGTGGAAGTCATTCATGAGAGCTGACTGTTTCTCACTATCGACTTTGTTCACAGCGAGAAAAAGTGATCGGTTGGCTTTCCGCAGCAGTCGTACGAGCTCGAGATCCGGTCCGGCCAGCTCTGAGCGTCCATCGACCACCATGATGATGGCTGCGGCCTCCTCCAATGCAACGCGGGCCTGGCGGAAGATTTCCGCCGGGATGAGGTCTTTCTCTTCGGGCAAGATGCCACCCGTGTCGACCACACGGAACTGGCGGCCGTTCCATGCGGCTTCTCCGTAGAGGCGGTCGCGCGTGATGCCCGGTTCGTCGCCCACGATCGCGCGGCGCGAACCAACGATGCGATTGAAGAGGGTCGACTTTCCGACATTGGGGCGACCAACGATGGTAACGACCGGAGAAGCGGAATTCGGATGTTGGTTTGGCTTGCTCATGTGGGGACAGCCGCCGCGGCTGGTCCGCCGGGCGACGCCCGGACTGAGCCCCATGCGGGAGGTCCGAAATGGTTATTATAGAGTCTTCGGTGGCTGCTCCCTCCCATCCCGCCTCGACTTCTTCCAACCGCCCTTCGCCAAGCGGCAAAGAAGCCTCGCTGCACCAATTCTTTGCGCCGGGTGGAATTCTGTCGAAGACGCATCCGGCGTACGAATTTCGCCGCGGGCAGCTGCAAATGGCGCAGGCAGTGGAGCAGGCGGTTTCAGAGAAGCGACACCTCATCGTCGAGGCGGGGACCGGAACTGGGAAGACGCTGGCCTATCTCGTGCCGGTGATCCGGTCCGGCAAGCGCGTGATCATCTCGACCGGAACCAAGAATCTTCAAGAGCAGCTTTTCCACAAAGACGTTCCTTTTCTGGAGCAGGCCCTCGTCTCAGGGCCCTCGGATTCCGGCGCCCGGCTTTCCGTTTGTTACATGAAGGGGCGCAACAACTATCTTTGCCGCAAGAAACTCTACGACCTTACCGACCAGCCGGTGTTGAGCGGACTCGAGGAGATCGAGCAATACCGCGCGATTGCAGCCTGGGAGAAGAATACGGCAACTGGAGATCGGGCTGAGCTGGCGGAGTTGCCGGAAGCGAGTGCTCTCTGGCACAAGCTCGACGCGCGCGCGGACACCTGCACCGGCCAGAAATGCAGCCAATGGGAGCGATGTTTCATTACCGAGATGCGGCGGCGTGCGATGGAGAGCGACATCATCATCGTCAACCACCATCTGTTCTTTGCCGATCTCGCAATCAAAATGCAGGCGGAAGAGGCGCAAGACGCGGGAATTCTCCCGGATGCTGCCGCCGTGATCTTCGATGAGGCGCATGAATTGGAAGATGTGGCGGGAAGCTATTTCGGAATTTCCGTGAGCAATCTGCGGGTGGAAGAGCTGGCGCGCGACGTGGAGCATTCGATGCAAAACAACCGGATGCTCTCGGCATCGCTGTCGGGGGCGCTCGGGAATTTGCGGGACCGCTCACAGCTTTTCTTCTCGCTGCTGCCCTCTGGAGACGGACGCTTTGCGTTCGATGCGCGCCCCGAGTTTCTCGAGGAGAATGGCGACGAATTCGTCGCGCTAGACCAGGCGTTCACTCGTCTGGAGGGAGAACTCGAATCCCTGGCGCAAAAGCCGGAAGAGGTCTTCAATTTTGTGCGGCGTGCCCAGGAGATTCAGGTGCAACTCCGGTTTGTGCTCGAGTCGGGAGACCGCAACACGGTCTTCTGGATCGAGCGCCGGGGAAGATCCCTTTCACCGCGGAGACAGGCTTCGACTTCGCTCAGGACAGGCTCCGAGACTGACAAAAAAGAATGGGGTCAAGGACGTCAGCATGTCTTTCTACAGGCTACGCCGATCGATGTGGGCCCGATTCTGCGCGAATGCCTGTGGTCGAAACTGGAGAGTGCGGTACTGACCTCAGCAACGCTCGCGGTGGGCGGCGGATTCGAATACATCCGAAAGAGGCTGGGTTTCGAAAATGCGCGTGAGTTAATTCTGCAATCGCATTTCGATTACGGCAACCAGGCGATTCTGTATGTTCCGCCTGACCTGCCCGATCCACGGACTCCGCAATTCACGACCAAGGCCGCGGAGCGCATCCGAAAGCTCCTGGAAATCACGCGCGGGCGTGCCTTTGTGCTGTTTACCAGCTATGCGCAGATGAATGACATCTACGAGCGGCTCTTGGGCGAGGTCGAATTTCCGATGCTGCGGCAGGGAGATGCTCCGAAAAGCGCGCTGCTCGAGGAATTTCGCCTGACCCCCAATTCAGTCCTGTTTGCGACCGCTTCCTTCTGGCAGGGCGTGGATGTGCAGGGCGAGCAGCTGAGCTGCGTGATTATCGATCGCCTGCCCTTTGCCGTGCCGAGCGATCCGGTCGTCTCCGCCCGGGTGAAAGCCATTGATGCCGATGGCGGGAATGCGTTTTTCCAGTTCCAAGTACCCAGCGCAGTCATCACCCTGAAACAGGGATTCGGGAGGCTGATTCGTTCCCTGCATGACCGGGGGCTGCTGGTACTGCTCGACAACCGCATTTTGAAGAAGCAATACGGCAGGGTATTCGTGGATAGCCTGCCAAATTACAGGAGGACGACGGATCTTCGTGTGGTGGAGGTTTTTTTTGGGCTTGGAGCCTGACTGGACTGTCGCCCAAGGCGCTAAAATAGAGCCTTGCAGAGAAGTCAGGCTGGATGCTGCCTCGGCCCAGCACGTTGGGGGATCATGTTCGAAGTTACTGTCGAAGATTCATTTGCCGCAGGTCATTACCTGCGGAATTACAAGGGCAAGTGCGAGAATCCGCACGGGCATAACTACAAGATTCGTGTCACTTTGGCCGGCGCGGAATTAGACAAGGCCGGCCTCTTGCTTGATTTCAAGGACTTGCGCGAGGTCATGAGGCATGTGATCGAACGGCTCGATCATCAGATGATCAATGACATCGAGCCATTTACGGTCATTAACCCTTCGGCCGAGAATCTGGCGAAATACTTCTACGATGAGTCGAACCGCCGTTTGCAGTCCGTGACCAAGGGCCGGGTTCGGGTGAAGGACGTAACCGTTTTCGAGACGGATACGACCACGGCGAAGTACTCAGAATAGTTTGTGCGGGTCGCGGGCGCGAGCGAGACGCGCCACGAGAGCCGCGCGGGCAGCGCCGCTACGATGCAAATCACGGAAATCTACAAATCGTTGCAGGGCGAGTCGACGTATGCAGGGTTGCCGTGCGTATTTGTACGACTGACGGGATGCAACCTGCGCTGCAGCTGGTGCGACAGCGAATACACGTTCTATGGAGGTCGTAAGCTTTCTCCCGAGGAAGTCCTGGAAGAGGTATTGCGGCTCAGCCCTGGCGGCGGCCTCGTCGAGATTACCGGCGGTGAGCCCATGCTGCAGGAACGGGAACTCATTCCGTTGATGCAATGGCTGATCGAGCACGGCTACACCGTCCTGCTGGAGACTAGTGGGGAGCGGCCTCTGGAGCGGGTTCCAGCGGCTGTCGTGAAAATCGTGGATGTGAAATGCCCGGACTCCGGGGAAGGCGATACGTTCCGTCTGGAGAACCTCGAGACTCTCACGCCGCTGGACGAAATCAAGTTCGTGCTTAGCAGCGGCGCCGATTACGAATTTGCGCGGGATTTCGTGCTGCGACACAAGCTCGCCGCGAAAGTAAATGCTGTCTTGTTTTCCCCCGCTTTCCGAAAAGAGGCCAGCGGCGCCCGCAACAGTTCGCACTGCCTGCTCGATCCACAAGAGCTTGCTGAGTGGATGATTGCCGACAATGTCCCCGCCAGACTCAGTCTGCAACTGCATAAGTTCATATGGGATCCGGCAGTGAAGGGAGTCTGAGGCCAGTTGCCCGGTTCCTCAAAAACCCGAGCGGTGGTACTTCTCAGCGGAGGCATGGACTCCTGCGTGTGTGCTGCCCTGGCGACCCGTGATTACGATGCCGCCGCTCTGCACGTCAGCTACGGGCAACGCACCGAAGAGCGCGAACGCCAGTCTTTTCTCGCGATCAGCCAGCGTCTGAAAATTCATGACCGCCTCATGATTCGAAACGAGGCACTGCGATTGATCGGAGGATCAGCACTCACCGACGAAGCGATTGAAGTTCCGGATGGGGAGGTGATGGGCAGAGATATCCCGGTAACATACGTGCCTTTCCGCAATGCGCACTTTCTCGCGGCGGCTATCAGTTGGGCGGAAGTGCTTGGCGCTACGAAAGTCTACATCGGCGCAGTGGAACCTGATAGTTCGGGGTATCCTGACTGCCGCCCCGCGTATTACAAGGCCTTCAACGAGGTGGTAAAAGCTGGCACAAAGGAAGGCAGGATCGAAATCGTTACTCCTTTGATTGCAATGCGCAAAGCCGAGATTGTGCGCCTCGGCCTTGAATTGGGTGCGCCCTTCGATTTAACTTGGTCGTGTTACAGTCGCGCGGATCAGGCTTGCGGAGTATGCGATAGCTGTGTGCTGCGCCTGCGCGCGTTCCAGGCCACGGGAGTCCAGGATCCGATTCCCTACTTGGCCCGATAGATTTTTGTTGCCGGGAGGCAATATGAAAAAGCATTTAGCAATTCTCTTAACCACTTTATTGGCCGCGGCCCTGTGTGCCCCGGTTGCTTTCGCGCAAGCTTCGGGAACCGTAAAGGGCACTTGCAGGGATGCGCAAGGCAATCCGGTCGTTGATGCGATCGTGGTTTGGATGAACCAGGACAATGGCCAGAAGTACACCCTTAAGACAAACAAGAAGGGCGAGTATTTCTCTCTAGGGCTCTCGCCGGGCAAGTATGTCGTGACACTCTACAAAAATGCCGATGACATGAAGGCGAACAAGCCGATCGACTTCGTCAAGGGCTTCCCGGTTCAGCTGGACGAAAACGTCTTGGACTTCGATCAGAAGAAGCAACAGGAGGCGGCGGCCAAGGGTGAGGGTCTGACGGAGGCGCAGCAGAAGGAAAGACAGGAGCAACTCGCCAAGCAACAGAAGGAAGTCACGACCGTCAAGACGCTGCAAGGCAAGCTCGATGCCGCAAACCAGGCAATTGCCGCGAAGGACTACGATACCGCCATCGCCGCGCTCACAGAGGCCAATCAGGTGGATGCTACGCGGGATGTTCTTTGGTATCGGCTCGGTGATGCATACCGCATGTCTGCAGCCCAGCAGGCTGATAAGGCCGAGAAGATAAAGCGCTACGAGTCGGCTGTGGACGCCTATAACAAAGCGATTCAGCTGAAACAAGACAATTTGCAGAACGGGAAAGAAAAAGACGCGGCCAAGGCGAACCAACAACTGGCCGGGTTTTACATCAATTTGGCCGACGCCTATGCCAAGTCGGGAAAGATCGACGACGCAGTAAAGAGCTACGATGCCGCGGCCAAGGCCGATCCGACGCAGGCCGGTGCAGCTTATTTCAATATCGGGGCTGTCTACACGAACGCGGGCCGCGTTGATGACGCCAATGCCGCCTTCGACAGGTGCATTGCCGCCGATCCTACCCGCGCTGAGGCGTACTACCAGAAGGGTGTAAATCTGCTGGGCAAGGCGACTCTGCAGGGGGATAAGACAATCGCTCCCCCGGGTACGGCGGAGGCGCTTCAGAAGTACCTGGAGATGGCTCCGAATGGTCCAAACGCCCAGAGCGCGAAAGATCTGCTGGCGAGCATCGGGACCAGCGTGGAAACCAGCTACGGCAAGAAGAAAACGTCCAAGAAGTAGTTTCGTAGCAACAGCTTAGAAGGCGAACCCGGGGCGGCGCTGAGCCGTCCCTTTCGTTTGTGTGCCGAGCATGTTCGACAGCTTGGAGGTGCAAGTCCTCTTCACAACGTGATGGACGTGAAGTGATAGCGAAGCGCAAAGGTGAAATCACACTCGTCGCGAGGCGAG
>Ga0335080_10006448_pt1 | contig 12129 bp, 9 predicted proteins | sample Lox_Sample_34_FD_206720 | JGI IMG/M metagenome (GOLD analysis project Ga0335080, IMG submission 206720) | Soil microbial communities from Loxahatchee National Wildlife Refuge, Florida, United States - Lox_Sample_3.4 | ecosystem: Environmental > Terrestrial > Soil > Wetlands | place: USA: Florida...
GCGCGCCTGGGCGGGGCTGACCAGCGCCCTGTACCGGGATACCTATGCCGGGCCGCGCGCGAATTACATGTTCAAGAGCATTTCCGCGGCTGCCGAGATCCTCAACCGCGCGCACCTCATCCACGACCGGCCGAGCTTCGAGATCGACTCCGTCGAGATCGCGGGCAAAACCGTGCCGGTGACCGAGGAGAAGACGCTTGAGACTCCCTTCGCCACGCTCCTGCGCTTCAAGAAGGAAGGCAGCCAGGAGCAGCCGCGCGTGCTGATCGTTGCGCCGATGGCCGGGCACTTCCCCACCCTGCTGCGGCACACGGCCAAGACGATGCTGCCGGAGCATGATGTCTATATCACCGACTGGAAGAGCGCGCGCGACGTGCCGCTCGCGGAAGGCCGGTTCGGAGTCGACGAATATATCGAACACACGATCAGGTTCTTCGAGAAGCTCGGGCCCGGCGCCCATGTTGTCGCCGTGTGTCAGCCTTGCGCCGCACTGCTCGCGACCGTCGCCGTGATGGCGCAGGCCAACCATCCCTGCCAGCCGCGATCCATGACGCTGATGGCGGGGCCGATCGACACGCGGGTCAATCCGACGGCCGTCAACGAACTTGCGACGGGCCATCCCATCGCCTGGTTCGAGCAGAACCTGATCACGACGGTCCCGCGCCGCTACCCCGGCGCCCATCGCCGCGTCTATCCCGGCTTCCTCCAGCTTTCGGCGTTCATGTCGATGAACCTGCCGCGCCATGTCCGTGCTCACCTCGACCTCTTTGAGCACATCCGCAAGGGCGAGGACGACAAAGCAGAAGCGAACAAAAAGTTCTACGACGAGTATTTCTCGGTGTCCGATCTCCCGGCCGAGTTCTATATCGAGACCGTCCGGAAGGTGTTCCAGGAGTTTCACCTGCCGCGCGGCGCGTTCGAATATCGCGGCGCGCGCGTCGAGCCGGCCGCCATCCGCAAGACCGCGCTGCTGACCGTCGAGGGCGAGCGCGACGACATCTGCTCCGTCGGCCAGACCGTGGCCGCGCATGACCTCTGCACGTCGATCAAGCCGTTCCGCAAGAAGCACTATGTGCAACCGGGGGTGGGCCACTATGGCGTGTTCTCCGGCACGCGCTGGCAGACGCAGATCTATCCGATCGTGCGCAATGTGATCCTCGCCAATAGCTAGCCTCGCCGCGGGGCGTTCACGAAATTATTTTCTTCGGCCGGCATACCTCAACTTCTAACCTTCCCCGTTCTTTGCCACACTCCACCGATCGCTTCGCGCCGGGGACACGTGTGAAGCGCGGAACATGAGCGCCTGGGGGGGCAAAATGTCGAAGTTTTCATCACGCCTGTTCGCGTGCCTGATAGTCACCGGTCTTGCAGGCTGCGCGACGGTGCCGGAAATCCCCTTCGACCACGCGTCCAACCCCAACATCAAGACGATCGGCTTGCTGGAGCCCTCGATGTCTCCCACGGGCGTGGTCTGGCTGGCGAGCGACATCGGCCAGTCGATGGGACTGATCGGGGCCCTCGTCGATGCCGGCATGCAGGCCAATCGCGACTCGAAATTCGAGAGTCTGCTCGCGGCCCAAGGCGTCAAGCCGCAAGACGTATTCGTTCAGGACGTGCACGCCGCGCTCGCCGCGCACGGCTATACCGTCACCGACATCCACGAGCCGCGCCCCTCGTCCGATCTTCTCAAGACCTACCCGAAGGGCGGCGACGGAACGGACGCCTATCTCGACATCGTCGTCTACAACTACGGCTACGTAGCCTCCGGGATCGGGGACTCGACGCCCTATCGGCCGTTCTTCGCCGCGCGTTGCCGGCTGGTGCGCGCCAGCGACGGCGCCGTGCTGATGCAAGACGCCGTCGTCTACAATCCCGTCGGGCCCGCTTCCAAAGTCGTCACGATCTCGCCCGACCCCGCATACCAGTTCACGGACTTCGATGCGCTGATGGCCGATCCGCCGGCGACCGTGAAAGGCTTGAATGCTGCGTTCGCCGCGAGCGCGAATGCCGTCGGAACGCTGGTCCAGTGAAATGAGACGGATCGTTCAGGGTTCGATACTGATTGCCGCGTTGTCGCTCGCGGGTTGCGCCACGCCGCCGCCCGATCTACCGCCGCTGCTCAGCATCAGTGAAAACAATTGCGATTCCGTGCCGGACTTGGCGGGCGCCATCCCCACGGTGGCCACTGTCGAAGGCGACGACGTGAAACCCGCCGGAGTGACTCTCGACATAGGCTCGCACTGCCTCAATAACAAAGACGGCAAGGCTCTGTACGCCGTCTTCGCGCTGCCTGACGGCGGCCCCTATACCGTCAGCCTCGGCAGCGTTCCGGTCGGACGCGCTATTTTTGCGCCGAGGGCGAGTATTCTCGATGCGCAGGGCACGCCCGTGCGCGACTTGCCGGTCACCGGCTTCATGTTCCGCGGTGACGCCTTCACGACGCTCTACCGCAGCCATCCGGGCGAAAGATACCTTCTCGTCACTTCCGACCCGGCCACCGTGGGCAAATCGTTGCAGCAACTGCACGAGACCGTTCAGCATACATACATATCGACCGGCACCGCCATCGTGGTCATCAACACCGGCTCAGACGTCGCCAGCGACACAACCTGGGCGCACAACGGCCATATCTACGTCACCGTCGTGAGCGACAAGCCGCCGAAGAAATAACTCAACCGGTGGCGGCCGCGCGCTGCGCCAGCAGTTCCTCATGGCGCGCGCAAATCTTCGGCCAAAGCGTCTCCACTTCAGGAACGTCGAGAGCGAACTCGTCGCGCAGCGTGCGCACGAGCTGGCCGGCGTCGGCCAGCGTCGCGTCTTCGGCAGCGCCTGGCCGGACCTTCCGCAAAACCCGTCCGCGCAGGATAGCCACGCCATACGGCTTGTGGCGTTGCACGACCAGGTTTTGCACGAAGGGAGACTTCGGCGACGTCTGGAGCATCGCGCACTTCTGCGCCAACAGATCTTCGTCCGCGCGTCCGAGCTTGAAGTCGAAGTTCGGCGCACTCCCGAGCGGATGGGTGTTGAGACGCCACCAGTCCTGGTCGATGCGCTCGATCGCGAACTCAAAGCCGTTCGAGCGCATCGGACCGGGCACGACTTGGATCGGGTCGAGCGGTCCGTCGCCGAAGCCGACGTCGGCAAGATAAGTGCCCTCGTCGAGCACCACCTGCAGCACGAGATGGTTGCCGTTCGAGGTTTCGCCCTTGAGCGAGCGAACCACCGCGCCGGTCGCGCGTGTGACGTCGAAGCCGAGTTCGCCGAGCGCCCAGCCGAACACGCCGTTCATCTCGTAGCACCAGCCGCCGCGCCTGCGATTGACGATCTTGTCGTAGGCGCGGGCGGGATCGGTCGTCACATTGCGCCCGAGCTGGACGTCGATGTCCTCGTACGAGATCGCGGCGAGGTGGGCGTGGTGAAGAACCCGTAGACCTTCGAGGGTTGGTTGCGGGCGGGTTTTCAGGCCGATCCGGCGCAGATAATCGACGATGTCCATTCAGCCAATTTAGGGGCCAAGCCTGCCTTTCCGCTATGCGCGACGTGCTTAACCGCCATTAACCGTCCAGAAGGCCGAATCGATTTATTTTCAACTTCAGTACAGTTCACTCTTGCATAGTGTGAACTTCATGCTAGATATGAGTTCGTAATAGCTTGGGAGGCGGAGAAAGGCGCGTCGTGACCGAGGAATCCCCGTTTACGCGCAAATTCCGTAAAGAACTCATGGCCGGGCTTTCATCGCTCGTCCTGCTGGCCGTGCTCGCGCGTGCCGGGCGGGAAATGTACGGATACGAAATCGCCAAGGCGGTTAAGGCCGAGGGCGAAGGCGGACTGATCTTCAAACAGGGCGCGATCTACCCCGTGCTGCGGTCGCTCAACGCGACTGGTCTGCTCAGCAGCCGCGTGGAGGCTTCCGCTTTCGGACCGCCGCGCCGCTACTACGACATCACCGACGACGGACGCAAAGCGCTCGCCGAATGGCAGTACGCCTGGCGGGACATGCGCGAATTCGTCGACGACGCCTTGAAGGCGGGAACAGTTCCTCCAGGAGCGATGCCTGATGGCCATGCCGGCTCGCCCGCCTGAAACCGTCGCCGCCTACCTGGCGGAGCTTCGCCAGGCGCTGAAAGGCGCTCCGGCCGGCTTGATCAGCGACGCCCTCGCCGATTGCGAGGACCACCTGAACAACGAGATCGCGCAGAATCCCGAACGGAAGGAAAGCGAGATTCTCGCCTCGGTCGTCGAAACCTACGGCACGCCCGAGGAAATCGCAGAGGAGTACCGCGACATGGAAACAACGATCTCGACGCCATTTCCCAAGAGCGAGACGCCAGACGAGCGGCGCTTCGGGTTCTTCAACGTCGTCTCCGATCCGCGCACTTATGGCGCCCTGCTGTACATGCTCCTGTCGCTGGCGACCGGCATCTTCTACTTCACATGGGCCGTCACGGGACTTTCGCTCACGGTCGGCCTTGCCGTCCTCATCATCGGCGTTCCGTTCGCTCTCCTGTTCATCGCGTCGGTGCGGGTGCTGAGCTATGTCGAGGGGCGCATCGTCGAGGCGCTGCTGGGCGTGCGCATGCCGCGGCGACCGCCGTCCGAGCCCGCGAGGGACGGACTGCTCAACAAGATCAAGGACGCGTTCACCGACGTCCGCACCTGGTCTTCGCTTTGCTACATGCTTCTGATGCTGCCGCTGGGTGTGACCTATTTCGTCATCGCCGTCGCCGGACTCGGGATCTCGCTCGGAAGCGTCGGCGGTTCGATCTACAGCCTCATCACCGGCGAGTCGCACATCCAGATCGACGACGCGCCCTATGTCGAGCACATGCTGCACACGGCGCCGGGGCTCATCGTGTTCGCCATACTTGGCACGCTGCTGTTCTTCGTCGTGCTGCACGTCGCCCGACTCATCGGCTGGGTACACGGCAAGATCGCCGAAGGCCTGCTCGTCAGGCTCTGACGTCTCGTCCGTATGCGTCGAATGGCCCGCAAACAAGGCGTTTGCGGGCCCGGTTTTTTCCAGCAAAACCGCGGATAATCGTGGCCGCACAAGGCCTTGTTAACACCCCCGTAAGGGTTGACGCTCATATTCACCATAGGGCTATATGCACCCGCACGCCGGCAGGTACCGGGGGCATAACACTGGGCTGGGGTCGAAGCGCCACGCGCGCATCGACACTGAAAGACAGGAGCCGACGTGGATCGTCGAACGCTATCGGCGCAACTGACAACGCTGGTCTCCAACGTCCGCGCACCGGTAACGGCCGCGCTGGCGACGACCGATGGCCGTTGGGCCGTGCTTTCGACTTCGATCACGGCGTTGGTCGCCGGCGCCGTATCCTGGCTCGCGGTCGGCGCCTTGCCGCCGATTCATTCCGCCGCGCAGGAAGCCAATACGGCATACGTGCCCTACACGCTCTTCACGCAGCTCGTGCACGCGGGCAGCAAGCTCGCGAACGGCACGCTCTTTTCCGACCCGACGCGCCAGCAATATCAGCCGCCCGCCGGCCTCGACGATGCGCTCGCGGCGGAGGATGCGACGGACGACGGCAACTCGACGCCGGGAATCGAAACGCGGACGCTGACGCTTGAATCCGGCGATACCCTTGCCGGCACTCTCGAAGAAGCGGGCGTACCCAACGCGGACGCGGTCGCGGCGGTCGCCGCCCTTGCCAAGGTTTTCGATCTGCGCGCCGCCAGGGCGGGACAGACGTTCCAGCTCACGTTCCAGCTTCCCCCGGAAGACATTCCGCTGCCGCCCGACACCACGCCCGGCGTCATCAACATTCCCCTGCCCGATCAGGACGACGCCGATCCGAACGGCGTCGTGACGCCAGCCGCGCCGACGCCCGTGGGCCGGCTGCTGGCGATCGCTTTCTCGCCGTCGGTCGAACACAATATCACGATCGCGCGCGCCGCCGACGGCAGCTTCAACGCCAATGACGTCGTCAAGCAGCTCGTCCAGCATCACCACCGCGCCGGCGCCACTATCGACTCTTCGCTGTATCTCGCAGCGACGCAGGCGGGCATCCCGACCGACGTCGTCGTCGAGATGATCCACATGTTCTCCTACAAGGTGGACTTCCAGCGCGACCTGCGCCCCGGCGACAGGTTCGAGGTCTATTACGATTACTACTACACGCCCGAGGGGCAGCCGGCGAAGCAGGGCAACATTTCCTACGCCATGATGCACACGGGCGGAAAGGACATCGTCCTTTACCGCTTCCAGCCGGATCCGAACCAGCCTGCCGATTACTTCGACAAGAACGGCGAAAATCTCAAGGGCATGCTGATGAAGACGCCGGTCGACGGCGCGCGGATTTCGTCGGGCTTCGGCATGCGGTTCCATCCCGTGCTCGGCTATACCCGCATGCATAAGGGTATCGATTTCGCCGTGCCGGTCGGCACGCCGGTGATGGCCGCGGGCACCGGAACGGTCAAGCTCGCCGGTCATCTGGGTGGATACGGCAACTACCTGCGCATCGACATGGGCAACGGATACGGCACGGCTTATGGCCACCTGTCGCGCTTCGCGCCCGGCATTCACGTGGGCAGTCGCGTACGTCAGGGTCAGATCGTCGCCTATAGCGGCAACACGGGCCTGTCGACCGGCCCGCACCTGCACTACGAAATCCTGGTCAACGGCGAACAGGTGAACCCGCTGACCGTCAAGGTGGCCCAGGGCCGAAAGCTCGAAGGCAAGGAACGCACGGCGTTCCTGGAAACGCGCCTGCGCACCGATGCCCTGCTCGCGTCCGCGCCTCTCGAAGCGCGCGTCGCGGACATCGCCACCGAGTTGCGCCAGGCCAAAGCGCGCTAGCGACCGGCGCCGACCGATGCCCGCTCCGATCGATCCGATGGCCTCGGGCGACGTCGTCATCGGACCGGACTATGAGGTCGCGACGGAGTGCGCCTTTCTCCCCGGCGTCCCGACTGGCCGCATCCGCGCTTTCACGATGGACTCGCGTGACAGCCGGATCTATCCGGGCATCCAGCGCGTCGAGAACGAGATCACGCGCCGGCGCGATCCGTACGGCAACCGAATTGCAGCCTCCGAAGCCGAACAATCGGTCCCGGCGCCCTATGCGCGCACCGTCTGGACCTATGTGCCGAGCCAATATGTCAGCGGAACGGACGCGCCCTTTATCGTGATCCAGGACGGCTACGGCTATCTCAGCCGCGTGCCGCGCGTGCTCGACAATCTGATCGCGCAGCGCCGCATACCGGCGTTGATCGCGATCTTCGTGGACTCGGGCGGCGGTGACGCGCAGGGAAGCCAGCGCGGTCTCGAATACGACACCTTGTCCGGTCTCTACAGCGATTTCATCGAGAGCGAAGTCCTGCCGCGCGTGAAGAAGGAATGCGGCGTAGGTTTAACCGCCGATCCGGAAGGGCGCGCCACGATGGGTGCGAGTTCCGGCGCCGCCGCGGCCTTCACCATGGCCTGGTTCCACCCGGAGCGCTATCGCCGCGTGCTCTCCTATTCGGGCACTTATGTGAACCAGCAATCGCCGCCGAACGCGCAGACGCCGCGCGGTGCGTGGGAATATCACGACCATCTCATCGGCGCGGCGGAGCGGAAGCCGCTGCACATCTGGCTCGAAGTGGGGGAAAAAGACCTCCATCACGACGATCCTGAAGAGAGCTGGCACAACTGGCCGCTGGCCAACAAGCGCATGGCTGCGATCCTGAACGCCAAGGGCTATCGCTACCGCTTCACGCTCTCGCTGGGCGCGCGGCACGTCGATCCGCGCGTCGCCGCGCAGACGCTGCCCGGCGCGCTCGAATGGCTATGGCAAGGCTACCGCGCCGGCTAGATCGCAACAGTCCAGGCTACGGACGATCCCGGCGGGGCGGTCAGTGGACCGCACGGCTGGCTTGCGGCGAATGCTCGACATCGAGATCGTCATCGTCGGCCGAAGCGAACTCGTTGCCGTTGATCGTCAAGCCGTTCTTGCCGGCGCTCACCTTCACCTTCGAGCCGTCCAGGACCTTGCCTTCCAGCAGGAGCTGGGCGAGCGGATCCTGAAGACGGCGCTGGATCACGCGCTTCAGCGGGCGCGCGCCATAGACCGGATCGTAACCGGCATCCGCCAGCCACGCGCGCGCCTTGGCGTCGAGCGCGATCTCGATTTTGCGGTCGGCAACCAGCTTTTCCAGCCGTCCGATCTGGATGTCGACGATCTTGTCCATGTTCTCGCGCGTCAGGCGGTGGAACAGGATGATCTCGTCCAGGCGGTTGAGGAACTCCGGCCGGAAGTGCGCGCGCACGGCCTGCATGACCGCGGCTCGCGCCTCGCGCGTGTCCTGGCCGGTCGACAGCAGCTCGGTGCCGAGATTGGACGTCAGGATGATGACCGTGTTCTTGAAGTCCACGGTGCGGCCCTGCCCGTCCGTCAGACGTCCGTCGTCCAGCACCTGCAGCAGGACGTTGAACACGTCGCTGTGGGCTTTTTCGACTTCATCGAAAAGGATGACCTGATAGGGACGGCGCCGCACGGCCTCGGTGAGCACGCCGCCTTCCTCATAGCCGACATAACCCGGCGGTGCGCCGATGAGGCGGGCGACGGAATGCTTTTCCATGAACTCGCTCATGTCGATGCGCACCATCGCGGTGTCGTCGTCGAACAGATAGGCGGCGAGCGCTTTGGTGAGCTCGGTCTTGCCGACGCCTGTCGGGCCGAGGAAGAGGAACGAGCCGATGGGCCGGTTCGGATCCTGCAGGCCGGCGCGCGCGCGGCGAACGGCGTTCGAGATCGCCCGGACCGCCTCGTGCTGGCCGACGACGCGTTGCTCGAGCTGAGACTCCATCTTGAGCAGCTTCTCGCGCTCGCCTTCAAGCATCTTGTCGACCGGAATGCCGGTCCAGCGCGAAACGACTTGCGCGATGTGCTCGGGCGTCACGGCCTCGTTGACGAGCGCGGACTTTTCCTTGTCCTCGATCGCCTTCAGCTTGCGCTCCAGGTCCGGGATCACGCCGTAGGTCAGTTCGCCGGCCCTGGCGAAATCGCCCTTGCGCTGGGCCACGTCGGCGTCCATGCGCGCCTTGTCCAGCTTTTCCTTCAGGCCCTGTACGTCCTGGACGGATTTCTTCTCTTCCTGCCACCTGGCGGTGAGCACGCCGGCTTTGTCTTCCAGTTCCGCGAGATCGTGTTCGAGCGTCACCAGCCGATCGCGCGAAGCCTTGTCCGTTTCCTTCTTGAGGGCGGCCAGCTCGATCTTGAGCTGGATAATCCGGCGATCGAGTTCGTCCAGCTCTTCCGGCTTGGAATCGACCTGCATGCGCAGGCGCGACGCCGCCTCGTCCATCAGGTCGATCGCCTTGTCGGGCAGGAACCGGTCGGTGATGTAGCGGTTCGAGAGTTGCGCCGCTGCGACGATGGCGGAGTCCGTGATGCGAACGCCGTGGTGGACTTCGTACTTTTCCTTCAGGCCGCGCAGGATCGAGATCGTGTCCTCGACCGTCGGCTCGCTGACGAAAACGGGTTGGAACCGGCGGGCCAGCGCGGCGTCCTTTTCCACGTGCTTGCGGTATTCGTCGAGCGTGGTGGCGCCGACGCAGTGCAGTTCGCCGCGTGCCAGCGCGGGCTTGAGAAGATTCGACGCGTCCATCGCCCCGTCCGCCTTGCCGGCGCCGACGAGCGTGTGCATTTCGTCGATGAAGAGGATGATGTTGCCCTCTGCCGACGTCACTTCGTTCAACACGGACTTGAGGCGTTCTTCGAACTCGCCGCGAAATTTCGCGCCGGCGATGAGCGAGCCCATGTCGAGAGCCATCAGCTTCTTGTTGCGGAGCGATTCCGGAACGTCGCCGTTGACGATGCGCAGCGCCAGGCCTTCCGCGATGGCGGTCTTTCCGACGCCGGGTTCGCCGATGAGAACCGGATTGTTCTTGGTGCGCCGCGCGAGGACCTGGATGGTGCGGCGAATTTCTTCGTCGCGTCCGATCACCGGATCGAGCTTGCCGCTGCGTGCGAGTTCCGTGAGGTCGCGCGCGTACTTCTTCAGCGCGTCGTACTGATTCTCCGCGGTCGCGCTGTCGGCGGTCCGTCCCTTGCGCAGGTCGGAGATCGCCTTGTTGAGATTTTGCGCGGTGACGCCGGCATCCTTGAGGATTCGCGCGCTTTCGGTGCCGCCGGCCATGGTAAGCGCCAGCAGCAGATATTCGGCCGTGACGAATGAATCGCCGGCCTTTTTCGCGATCTGCTCGGCATTGTCGAAGAGACGCGCCGCGTCCGGCGACAGGTAAACCTGGCCCGAACCGGATCCTTCGACGCGCGGCAGCTTGGCGAGTGCGCGCTCGACCCCATCCCGCACCTGTTCCGGTTTTCCGCCGGCGGCTGCGATGAGACGTGCGGCAAGGCCCTCTTCATCGTCGATGAGAACCTTCAGCAGATGCTCGGGCGTGAATTGCTGGTGGTTTGAACGAAGCGCCAGGCCCTGCGCAGACTGCATGAAGCCGCGCGAACGCTCCGTGAATTTCTCCGGATCCATTTTTGCCTCTCAAGCCCTTGCCTTGAGCGCTGCAACGGCCGCCCGGACAAGTCTTATTGATCTAGAATAAGGCCCCTGATGGGCGCCTTTCCATCAGGGTATCTGGGTCTAAAGTCCTTGATTTCAAGGGGGTGCGGCAGCGGTTTTTGGCTCTGCGGCTGGAATTTCCCGCAAGTGCAGCAGGGGCGAGGCAAAGGCCGTCAGCGGCGTTGCGATCAGGCCGGCAACCGCGACATACAGCGCTGCACGCGGGCCGAACACGCTTCCCGCCGTTCCGCCGATCAAAGCGCCGACGACCGCGCTAGTCCCGGCTCCCACCGAGAGCACGGCGGCGGTTCTGCCGAGCCGGTCCCGGGGGATGATGCTCTGGCGGAGGCTAGCGGCAGGAATCATTGCGGCGACCGCCATGGAATCTCCGACCAGCTGGGCGGTCATGAGCGAGGCGATCTTCAGCGCCAGCGGTCCGCTGGCGAGCGGCACGAAGACCGAAGACAACGCCGACACCAGAAAACCGAAGACGATGGTCCGGCCGAGCCCGAACGTGCGCACGAGCGGCGCGGAGAGGGCCGTTCCCAGCAAGGAGCCGATGCCGCCGACCGCGACGGTCACCCCCATCAGACTAGGCGACAAGCCGAGCGTCCTGATCGCGAAAATAACGTAGAGCGCGCTGAACGTGCCGCCGAACAGGGGCGACAAAAACGACATGATCATCAACGGGCGCAGCACAGGCTCGTGCGCCATCGTCTCGTAGCCGAGCCGCAGGTCACCGAGCAGCGTCGACCGGCGATCGGCCGCGGTGGCCGGGTGTTCCTCCGCCGCGATGGACGTGAGGAAGAGCGCCGACACGAGATATGTCGCCGCGTTGACCGCGATTGCGAACGGCGCGGTCAGCGTTTGAACCAGAATGCCCGCGAGAGCCGGGCCGCCCACTTCCGCCAACGAGTCGGTCGCGGCCAGCTTGGCGTTTCCCTCGACAAGGTCATTCCGGCCGATCAGATGCGGCAGATAGGCATGATCGGCGATGTCGAACAGCACGCTGGTGCCGCCGATGAGCGCTCCAACGGCGTAGAGCTGCTCCATGGTGAGCCAGTGCAGCCACGCCGCCGCGGGAACGGTGATCAGCGCGACGGCGCGCGCGAGATCGGCGCCGATCATGATCGCGCGCTTTCGGGCCCGGTCGACGTAGCCGCCGGAGAAGAAACCGACGAGGACGCTCGGCCCCATCACGAGCGCGGCCAGAATGCCGAGCTGGTAGGGTCGCGCATCGATCGTCAAGACCGACGCGAGCGCCAATCCCTCGCGCGTGATGCGAGCGCCGAACGATGAAACTGTTTGGGCGGCCCAAAGCCGCATGAAGCCGGCGTGCTTCCAGAGCAGGCCGGACGGAAGTGAAATCCGCACAAAATCCTCCGCGTAAAATGCAAATCGCCGCAAGCGCCGCTCGTGTCGAGCGGAGCTCCGTTCCTGGCCGTCAACCGTGCAACGGAGACGGAAGAACTTAAGAGGTAGCGAGAGCCTTCATGGCGCTGCCTTTTCTGCCGGCGGCGCCAGCATGGAGGTATGGGGCGAAAAAGTTATTTCGGTTCGCGCCGAAACGCAAACGCGCGCGGCGGCGGGAGCCGTCGCCGGCAGGCG
>Ga0335080_10006449_pt1 | contig 12129 bp, 10 predicted proteins | sample Lox_Sample_34_FD_206720 | JGI IMG/M metagenome (GOLD analysis project Ga0335080, IMG submission 206720) | Soil microbial communities from Loxahatchee National Wildlife Refuge, Florida, United States - Lox_Sample_3.4 | ecosystem: Environmental > Terrestrial > Soil > Wetlands | place: USA...
ATGAAGAGCACTGGAAACGCCGGCCTGCTCGGGGAGATCCATTTGAAGGATTGCCTCAGCTACGTGCTTAGCTTGCCGATTCATTGCCTGGCGCTCGGTTGCACTACCATCGGCCAGATCGAGGACGACGTCCGGATCGCGCAGCAGTTCAAACCCTTATCGCAGGAACAGATGGCGAAACTCCGCGAAGATGCGAAAAGCTCGGCGGGTCCGCGGCTCGAGAACTGGAAGCGCGACGTCAACCAGCGGGCCGCCGCGCCGCGCTACTCGGATGGCGCACACGCTTAGCCAGCGGGGACTGGCTCCACTGTCCCTAATCTCAACAGCCGCGCCTGACCGTACTGCCCGTCGTGGACAGTGGTGCCTGTTCCCCTCCTCGGAAAAAGGAAACTGAAGACGCGTGAATCATGATGTCTTAAACCAACCTCCGCCGCTCGTCGATTACAACCTGTTTTCGACCGACCGCGCGCTGCGCGAAGGTGTGGCGCGTGAAGGCGCAGGCTGGGCATCCGCCGAACTGGAAGCGTTCGGCCGCCAGGCCGGAACCGCCGAGGCCATCGAGTGGGGATTGCTCGCTAACGAGTATCCGCCCGTACTGCGTACCCACGACCGCTACGGCAACCGGCGCGACGAGGTCGAGTTCCACCCGGCATGGCATAACGTGATGCGCCTGGCCGTCGAGCGCGGCATCCACAACCTTCCCTGGGCGTGTCCGCGTCCTGGCGCGCACGTCGCACGCGCGGCGCTGGCGATGCTGGCATCACAAAACGAAGCGGGACACGTTTGCCCGATATCCATGACCTATGCGTCGGTGCCTGTTTTGCGCCACGAACCTGCACTTGCGGCGGAGTGGGAGCCGCGGATTCATTCGACGCGCTACGATCCATCGTTCCGCCCGGCGCCCGGGAAAGCCGGTGTGCTCGTCGGCATGGCAATGACCGAAAAGCAGGGCGGCTCGGACGTGCGCGCCAACACCACTCGAGCCGAGCGCACCGGGGATGGCGAATACCGTCTCACCGGGCACAAGTGGTTCTGCTCGGCCCCCATGTGCGATGCCTTCCTGGTGCTGGCCCAGGCGCCCGGTGGGCTCTCGTGCTTCTTTCTGCCGCGCTGGACACCTGACGGCCGGCGCAACGCGTTTCACTTGCAGCGGCTGAAACCGAAGCTGGGGAATCGATCCAATGCTTCGAGCGAAGTCGAGTTCGATGGTGCAAGGGCCCGCCTGATCGGTGAGGAAGGCCGCGGTGTCGCGACGATCCTCGAGATGGTCCATCACACGCGCCTCGATTGCGTGATCGGCTCCGCATCCCTGATGCGGCGCGCGCTGGTGGAAGCGCTGCACCATGCTCGATACCGCCAAGCGTTCGGACGCGCGCTCATCGATCAGCCGCTGATGCGCAACGTGCTGGCTGATCTGGTGCTCGAGTCCGAGGCAGCCACCGTGTTGATGATGCGGCTGGCTCGCGCCTTCGATGAGGGCGACCGCGCGTTTGCCCGACTGGCTGTCGCCGCGGGCAAATACTGGGTGACGAAACGCGCGGCTCCGCACGTCGCCGAGGCGCTCGAATGCCTGGGCGGCAACGGGTTCATCGAGGAGTCCATGATGCCCCGCCTCTATCGCGAGGCGCCGCTCAACTCCATCTGGGAGGGCTCCGGCAACGTGGTTGCTCTCGACGTGCTTCGCGCCATTGCGAAGGAGCCGGAAGCGCTCGAGCGCGTGATTGCTGAGACTCGCCTGGCCGGCGATCCAAGAGTCGAAAAATTCGCTGCCGGGATTCGGGCGGATGCCGCAGAGCGCGATGCGCGCCGATTAGCGGAGCGCATGGCGCTGGCTTTGCAGGCCTCGCTACTCGTCCGCCTCAGTCCGCCTGCTATAGCCGATGCGTTCTGCGCATCGCGGCTCGAAGGGAATTGCGGGCACGCGTTCGGCACGCTTCCGCCCGGCGTGGATTTCGACGCCATCCTTCAGGCGGCCTGGTCATCGGCCTAACGCCGCGGACTCTCTTGAGAATAGCTGTGAACGAATGATTCGCCGAACCCTCACGGAGCGAAACGCGACCGCGTCGGGGACTGGCTCCACCGTCCCTAATCGAGCTGCCCACAAGCTACCCGCCGCCTCGTCGTGGACGATGGTGCCTCTCTTGAAAATAGCTGTAACTGCCCGATTCGCAAAGCCCGTACGTCGCGAAGCCGGGACTGGCTTCTGCGTCCCCGACGCATCGAACCCCAACCTTGCCGACCCGCCCTCCGTGGACGCAGTTGCCTGTCCCGGCTTCGCCCCTTGCAGAATATTCCTAGCTCGTGCCTTCGCCCAATTTTCATGCTCGCGGGTATCGCCTTGGGCGATATGCCAGTCAACTGTCTCCTCTACCCCGGCCCCCGAATGATTACGATATGACCTATGGACCCAAAAGGCCACGCCGCAATCGTCACCGGAGGAGCCTCCGGATTAGGTGCAGCCACGGCGCGCATGCTCGCCGCGGCCGGCGCACAAGTCGCCGTCTTCGACCTGAATGAGGCGGAGGGCGCGGCAGTCGCGTCGGAAATCGGCGGCTTCTTCGTCCCTTGCAATGTCGCGGACGCAGAGAGCGCCGAGCGCGCGGTCGAAACCGCCAAAGCCGCTCAGGGTCCGGCACGCATCCTCGTCACTTGCGCCGGCATCGCTCCGGCGGGCAAGATCGTCGGCAAGAACGGCCCCATGGCGCTCGAGACATTCCGGCGCGTCGTTGACGTGAACCTGATTGGCTGCCTCAATGCCATGCGCCTTGTCGCCGGAAATCTCGAAAAGCTGCCCGCGCTGAACGAAAACGAGCGCGGCGTTATTGTGATGACGGCTTCGATCGCGGCCTTTGACGGGCAAATCGGCCAGGCGGCTTATGCGGCTTCCAAGGCAGGAGTCGTCGGCCTCACCTTGCCGGCCGCACGGGAGTTTGCATCATTCGGAATTCGTGTGTGTACCATCGCGCCGGGAATCTTCGCCACCCCGCTGATGGCCGGCATGCCGCAAGCGCTTCAGGAGAGCCTCGGCGCATCCGTGCCGTTCCCATCACGGTTCGGGCGTCCGGAGGAGTTCGCCAAACTGGTCTTGCATGTCATTGATAACACGATGCTCAACGGGGAAGTCATCCGGCTCGACGGTGCGCTGCGGATGCCGCCGAAATGAACGCCACTTAAAATGGAAGCCGGCAGGCCGCGAATCAAAATTGGCTTTGTTTTGCAAATTTCGAAAGTGAGGAAACCCCAGTGCGACGTCGAGACTTTCTGGCCATTGGAGCCGGGTTCATGGCCGTGCGGACCGCGAGAGCAGCCCAGGCGCATATCGAAGTCTTTGCGGATGAACCCATCGCCACCATCTCACCGGATCTCCACGGCCACTTCACGGAGCACATCGGCGGAGTGGTGTATGACGGCATCTGGGTCGGCGAAAATTCTAAAATCCCCAACATGCTCGGCATCCGCACATCGCTGGTGGAAGCCTTGCGCGCCCTCAAGCCGCCCGTGGTGCGCTGGCCCGGCGGTTGTTTCGCCGACAGCTACAACTGGCGCGACGGCGTCGGCCCCCGCGCCCAACGGCCACGACGCGCCAATTTCTGGATCAATGACCCGTTCATGGTCAAAGCGCCCGACGGACCGCAAAAATACGAGCCGAACTGGTTCGGCACAAGCGAATTCGCCCGCTTCTGCCGTCTGGTCGGCGCACAGCCTTACCTCGCCGCTAACCTGCGCAGCCTGCCGCCCAAAGATTTCTACGAATGGATCGATTACTGCAACTCGCCGGCCGGCCTGACTTCGCTGGCGGATCTGCGCGCGACCCAGGGCGATCGAGATCCCTTCGGCGTTCGATTTTGGGGCGTCGGCAATGAAAGCTGGGGCTGCGGCGGTGATTTCGCTCCCGATGAATACGCCGTCGAGTTCCGCCGCTACACCGCCTGGCTGCCGCAGTTCGGCGTGGATCTCGCGCTGATCGCCTCCGGGCCCGACGGCGGCGACATCGATTGGACGCGCCGCTTCTTAGACAAGCTCACCGAAAAAGGCAAGCACATGCTGCGCAAAGTGTACGGTCTTGCGCTGCATTATTACTGCGGGACGTCGGGCAAGGGACAAGCGGTCGATTTCACCATCGACGATTGGTACAGCCTGCTCGCCAAGGCCACGCGCATGGAGTCCCTGATCACGGAGCACTGGGCGGCCATGGGCGAAACTGACGCCCAGCATCAAGTCAAGCTCGTGGTGGATGAATGGGGCGCCTGGCACAACCGCGGCACGGAAGTGCATCCGGCTTATCTGTTCGGGCAGATGCCGACCATGCGCGACGCGCTGATCTCCGGCCTGACCCTTGACACCTTTCACCGCCATGCCGACAAGGTCGCAATGGCCAACGTGGCGCAGCTCATCAACAATCTGCATTGCCTGTTTCTGGCTCGCGAAGATCAATTCGTCGTGACGCCGAATTACCACGTCTTTCGCATGTACGCGGATCACCGCGGCGCCAAGGCCGTGCGCGCTTTGTTTGCCGCGCCTGCGCATTCGGCGCGGGATGACGGGCGCGAGTGGAGCGTCGCAGGGCTGGCGGGCTCGGCGTCGATCCAGGGCAAGACGCTCGTGTTGACGGCCGTGAACACGGATGCAAGCCAGCCGCTTGAAACCGAGATTGTTCTGCGAGGCGCCACGGCAAAGGCTGCCAGGCTCAGTGTGCTGGCGCATCCCGATATCCACGCGCACAACACCTTCTCCAATCCCGGCGCGGTTCAGGTGCGCGAAGAGACCATCGAGGCGCGAGGCTCCGCCTTCACGCATCGCTTTCCGCCCGCGTCGGTCACCAAGCTAGTGCTCGAACTCGGCTCCTAGCGATATAATCCGCGCGGGAGCCACTTCCGAATGCCACGCAGCATTTTCCGAGATGCGGCAATTGCCGCCGCCTTCATCGTTCCTCTTTGTGCTCAGGACATTGCCACCGTCCGCGTGGACGCGACGGCGGGCCACGAGATCAATTCCTTCGACCCCGACAGCGCACTGGGAAGCTCGATCGACGTGCTGTCTCGCACCGGGATCGACAAGGTCTACACACCGCACATCGTGCAGGAATCGCTTTCGGCAGGCTGGGGGCCGATCACGTATCGAAACAACACCGAGCTTCGCATGGCGGCCTGGCACTGGACCGAGAACGGAACCTGGAGCGATGCAGCACACAAGAGCGGGTACTTCACCGGCAACACGGAACTCAAGGAGCCGCTTCGCTACATCCTGGCCTACGCGCTGCCGCACCGCGGCTTCTCCACCAGCGGCGACCGCCCTGCGCAGGGACCTAACCTGATTTATTGGAAAAGCAATCCCTACCTCACCAGTAAATTCACGGGCGAGAGCGGCTCGCTGCACCCGCAATGGGTTGTGGTGGATCTGCGCGCCGAGAAGCCGCTCAACGCCGTCCGCATCGCCTGGGCCAGCCCTTACGCTACAACCTATCGAGTGGAGTATTGGGTGGGCAAAGACGCGCTCGATTTCGACGGCGGCCCACAGGGCGAGTGGAAGACTTTTCCCTCGGGCTCGATGAGAAACGCCAAAGGCGGCACGGTAACGCTCAAGCTCGGCGGAGCGCCAGTCTCCACCCGGTTTCTGCGCGTCCTCATGATGGAATCATCGAACACCTGCGACGTGCACGGCTCAGACGACGTGCGCAATTGCGTCGGATACGCCATCGAGGAAATCCATGCCGGCAGCATCGATGCAAGCGGGAACTTCGCGGAAGTTTCCGCCGGCCCACGCGCGCCCGAGTATTGTTCCTCCTCGATTGATCCCTGGCACTCCGCGGCGGATGTCAACGCGACGGGCGGTTATCAGCACAGCGGGTTCGACGTTTTCTTCACCAGCGGGTTGACCAACAACCTGCCCGCGATGATTCCGGTCACCATGCTTTACGGCACGCCGGACGATGCCGCGGCGCAGATTGCGTACATCGAGAAGCGCGGCTACCCGATTGCCTACATCGAAATGGGCGAGGAGCCCGACGGCAAGCACGCCATGCCGGAGGATTACGGCGCGCTGTATCTCCAGTGGGCCACGGCCATCCACAAAGTCGATCCCAAGCTGAAACTGGGTGGCCCGGTCTTCGAAGGCGTCAACGAGGACATCCGCGTATGGCCCGATGCCCAGGGCCGCACGTCCTGGATGGGGCGCTTCGTCGACTACCTGAAGTCGCACGGCCGCCTCTCAGATCTCGCGTTTGTGTCTTTTGAGCACTATCCCTTCGAACGCTGCGACATCAAGTGGAAAACGCTGTACCAGGAACCGAAATTGATGAAGCAGATTCTGCGCGTGTGGCGTGAGGACGGCGTGCCGAAAGACGTGCCGCTCATGGTGACCGAGAGCAGTGTAGCCGCCGGTCTCACTGGTCCCATGAGCACCATCTGGGGCGGGCTCTGGCTCGCCGATAGCATCGGCGCGTTCTTCGAAGGCGGTGGCGCAGCGTACTACCATTCGCCCATTCAGCCTCAGGATGTGCAGAACACCTGCCTGGGCTACGCCTCCTGGTCGAATTTCGTTTCCGACCGCGACTACAACATCAAGGGCTACATGTCCTTTTACTGGGCTGCCCACATGATCAACCTGGAATGGACCGCGCACCGTTCCGGCGTCCATCACATGTATCCGTCATCGACCGGGATTCAGGACAGCGAGGGCAACGTGCTCGTCACCTCTTATGCTGTGCATCGCCCCGACGGAAACTGGTCGTTGATGCTGGTCAATCGCGACGAAGCCAACGCGCATCCGGTGCGCGTCGCCTTTGAGAACGCCGGGGACCGCGCGTTCTTCTCCGGACCTGTCACCGTGGTCACGTTCGGCAGCGAGCAGTACATATGGAAAAATGACGGGCCGAACAGCCACCCCGACCCCGACGGGCCACCGGTCGCCCGCGTCGTAACGGGAGGCCCGGACGCTACCTTCACTCTGCCCAAAGCTTCGATCACCGTTCTGCGCGGCCGGGTGGGGAACATCCGGTGACACGTCTCCTGCGAACCTGGTGCACCGTGCTCGCGCTCGCGGTGCTCGCCGCCGCTCAGGAACGCCGCGTCGCCATCACCCTCGACGATGGCCCCGTGGTCAACGAACTCAAGGACCCTGCAAATTTCCAGCGCATCTCGGCCGCGCTCATCAACTCGCTCGTATCGGAAAAAGTCCCGGCAACCATCTTCATCAACGAACGCCAGCTCAACGTCGAAGGCCAGCGCGACGGCCGCGCTGCGGTGCTCGCTCAGTGGCTGGATGCGGGCTATGATCTCGGCAATCATACCTACTCGCACCCGAGCGTGAACAAGATTCCACTGTGGGAGTTCGAAGACGACATCATCAAGGGCGAAGTCATCATGCGTCCGCTGATTGAGCAGCATGACCGCAAGCTGGTTTGGTTTCGTTTTCCGTTCCTCGATTCCGGAGCCACCGCTGAGGTTCACCAGAAGATCCTCAATTTTCTCGCCGAACATCACTATCGCGTCGCGCCGGTGACGGTCGATTACAAGGACTACATCTTCGCGGACGCGTATGCCCGCAAGCTGCGCGCCGGCGAAGCGGAGACCGCGGAGAAGATCAAGCAGGCGTATCTCGAATACGTGGACAAGGGTTTCGAATCCGCGGAGAGAATCTCACGCGAGTTGCTAGGCTACGAATTGCCGCAGATCTTACTGATTCATTGCAACGAGCTGAATTCCGTCGCGCTACGCGACTCGATTGCGCGCATACGGAAGCGCGGTTACAGCTTCGTGACATTGGAAGACGCCATGAAGGACCCCGCGTACCAGCGCCCCGACGACTTCACTGGACCCGGCGGTTCCTGGCTGGAGCACCTGGGAGAAGCAATGGGCAAGCCGGTGAAAGAGGACCTGGAATCTGGAATTCCGCCATGGATCAGACAACGACCGCGCCAGCAATGATCCGCGATTACAGTCTGCTGCTGCGCGCTCTTTCCGTCGCGCTCGGCGTCGCCTATCTGCTAGCGCTGCCTGCTTCGCCGTATGCGGCGAGCCCGGCCATCAAGGGCCTTTCCATCGCGCTGCTCGCTGCGCTGCCCTGGGTGTCGAGACCAATAGCCGGCCGCGGCCCGTTATCGGCCGCGCTGGCTGTCTCCTCCGTTGGCGATGTGCTGCTGGATGTCGATCCCGAACGCCTCTTCGTAGCAGGACTTTGTGCGTTCCTCACGGCGCACATTGTCTACACGGTTCTCTTTGCACGCTGCGCGAGCACGCCGCGCCGCCTGCTGCTGGCTGCCGTCTTGATTTACGCCGTTGCGGTGTCGCTCTGGATTGTTCCCAGCACCGGAACGCTGAAGATTCCGGTCGCCATCTACATTTGCGCTATCGTCGCGATGACCGTTTCGGCGCTGCGGTCTCGATTCGGCTGGCGAGTCGCCGCGGGCGCGCTCCTGTTTCTGGCGTCAGATTCGCTGCTCGCCATCGCCAAATTCAAGACGCAATTCCTCGCGCGAGATTACCTGGTGTGGGCAACCTACTACGCAGCTCAGTACCTGATCGCGACAGGCGTCCTCGATTAGGCTCGCCCGGTGATACATTACGAGCTTGCATGCCCGCTAAGATCCTGGCCATCGCCGCGCACCCGGGCGACGCTCTCTTCACCATGGGCGCAACCGTCGCGCAACACATCCACAACGGCGGCAGCGGAGCATTTCTGAGCCTGTCACTTGGTGAAAGAGGCCATCGCACGATCGCGCCCAAAGAGTACGGCGAGATGCAGCGCACGGCCGCGGAAAAGGCCGCCAAACACCTCGGCGCGGAGGCCCTCTTCCTGACGTATCCGGATGGCGAGATTCCCGCCAATGACGAAGCCAACTTCGCGGTCTGCGATATCATCCGCCGCGAGAAGCCCGGCATCATTGTCACCCACTGGTCGGGGAGCTGGCACAAGGACCACCAGAACACTTTCCTGATTGTGCGCGACGCGATTTTCTACGCCGGCCTCGCCGCCATGCCGCGCCAGCTTCCGGCGCACGATGTCCGCAAGCTGTTCTTCGCCGACAACTGGGAAGACGCGACCAACTACCAGCCCGATACGTTCCTCGACATCACTCCGGTTTACGACAAATGGGCGGAAGCGTGCGCCATGTTTCCCATGTGGAGAGGAGAAACCGGACTCATCCGCTACAACGACTACTACCAGAGCCTGGCCGTGATGCGCGGCGCTCTGGCAGGGTTCCGGTACTCGGTCGCGCTGATGTCCGACCCCAATCAGCGCACCACGCGAGTGAAATCGCTCGAATAAGCCGGGCTATTCGGCCAGAGTGGCCTCAATCCGCCGCGGGTCGATCCGCCAGAGCTTCTGCCCTTTGAGGTTGGTCAGCCAGACCGAGCCTAAGCCTACGCGCACCGCATCGCCGCCCTCGCCGACGAACTGCTGAACCACCTTGTTGGACGCCGGATCGATGCGCGAGAGCGGGAAGTCGAAGGAGGTGACCCACACCGAGCCTTCACCCACCGCGATGTCGCCGCCTTCGCCTACCAGTTGAGCAACGATTATTCGCAGGCGAATTTCGAGAAGGATTCGGGCAACCGCTTCTACTGGCGTGCCAACCGGCGCCGCATGGATGCCGAGCAGGTCCGCGATTCTCTGCTGTTCGTTTCCGGAGCCCTCGACCCGAAAATGTACGGCCCGTCATCGCCGCTGACTCCGGCCTACAATCGCCGGACGGTCTATGGCAAAGTCAGCCGGTACCGGCTGGACGAGTATTTGCAGTTATTCGATTTTCCGCCGCCGAACATTTCAGCCGAAAAGCGTTTCACTACGAATGTGCCTTTGCAGCGGCTCTTCTTTATGAATAGCGACTTCGCCGGGCAACAGGCCGAACTTGTAGCGAAGCGCGTAGCATCGGAGCCTGACAGCGCCGCGCGCATTCGCAAAGCGTATAGCATCGTGCTGGGGCGCGCGCCCAGCGACGACGAGCTGAAAGCGGGTCTCGAATATCTGAAGCGCGAGCCCATGCAGGAGTACGAAGAACGCAAGCAAGCCGAGTCGAAGAAAGAAGCGGAGAAGAAGACAGCCAAAGACGCCAAGCCCAAAGCGGAGGCTATGCGTCCCGGCGGCGGGCAAACGCCGAAGTCGGACGTCATGGCGGACGGTATGATGGGCGGCGTCACCCCGGGCGCCTCGAAGCCGGAGGACCAGGCCAAGCTGTTGCCGCCCACCGCCTGGGGCCGCTATGCGAAGATTCTGCTGAGTTCGGGGGAGTTCTTGTATGTCAATTGAGCGAAGGGAAATCGTGTTCCCACATAAAGCGCCGACGCCCGTCACGCGCCGCGACGCTCTCTGCCGCATCGGCAACGGCTTCGGCATGCTCGCATTCGCCGGCCTGGTGGGCGAATCGCTGGCCAAGGCCGGCGCCGTCGAAGGCAAGGACGGCTCGATCGAAGTTCGCAAGCTCGATCATCCCGCTAAGGCTAAGCGCGTCATCTTCCTGTTCATGAATGGCGGCCTCTCCCAGGTTGACAGCTTCGATCCCAAGCCGATGCTCGACAAGTATCATGGCAAGCCGCTACCCGGCGGGTCGATCGCCACCGAACGTAAGACCGGCGCGCTGATGCGATCGCCGTTCAAGTTCAAGAAGTATGGACAAGCCGGCATGGATGTCAGCGAGCTGTTCCCATACGTGGGCGAGTGCGCCGACGACATCTGCTTCATCCGCTCCATCTATACCGACATCCCGAATCATGAGCCTTCCATGTTGATGATGAACACCGGGCACAGCCAGGTGGGAAGGCCGTCGCTCGGATCGTGGCTGACGTACGGTTTGGGAACCGAGAACAAAAGCCTGCCGGGCTTCGTGGTGCTTTGTCCCGACGTGCCCACCACCGTCGGGCCGCCGCTGTGGAACAACGCGTTTCTGCCCGCAGTGCACCAGGGCACGTACATTGCGGATAAAGTCGAAAAGCAAACGGACGGCAGGCTCGTGGGAAAGGAGTTCGACCCACAGAAGCTGATTTCGTTCATCCACAACGAGAAGTTCACCCTTCCCGAGCAGCGCCGCGAGCTGGATCTGCTCGAGAAGCTGGACCGGATGCAGATGGCACAGGAGAAAGCGAAAGATCCGCAACTCGAAGCCGCTATCCAATCCATGGAAATCGCCTACCGGATGCAGACCGAGGCGCCAGATGTGTTCGACATTCGCAAAGAGAGCGAAGCCACGCTCAAGCTTTACGGCCCGGGCAGCACGGCGCGCGGATGCTTGATGGCGGTGCGCCTGGTAGAAAGAGGCGTCCGCATGGTGCAGGTCTATTACGGCAAAGGCGATCCCTGGGACGCGCATGTCGACATTCAAATGCACCGCAAGAATGCCAAGGATTCCGATCAGCCCTTCGCCGCCGTGATCAAGGACCTGAAATCCCGCGGCCTGTTCAAAGACACGCTGGTGGTTTGCGGATCGGAGTTCGGGCGGACGCCGGTGCAGGAAATCGGGGCCGGCGCCGGCGGCAGCCAGACCGGACGCGACCACAATCCGTTCGGTTTCACGATGTGGCTGGCGGGCGGCGGTATCAAAGGCGGAACGATTTACGGCGCCACCGACGATTTCGGTTTTAAGGTCGCCGACAAGCCGGTCCACGTCCACGACCTGCACGCCACCATTCTGCATCTGATGGGCATCGATCATACCAAACTGACGTATCGCTACAGCGGCCGCGACTTCCGGCTGACCGACGTCTCGGGGACGGTCATCCAGGATATTCTGGCCTGAGGCTATCGTTCGGCATAACGAGGCACAAGCCGAAACCTTTCCAGCTTGGCCGCGAGGCATTGTCCCAGGAAAACGCCCTTCCATTAAGTCCGCTTCATCCGGCTGAACCTCACCGGGCCCACCACCCGGCTGAACGATACAAGGAACGAAACCCGGCCCGTTTGCGTACGTCGAAGCTCAGGAGGGGTGAATGCCGCAGAACGACACCAAGCCTGCGGAGGCGAAACTCAGCGGCCAGGCCTTCATCGACGAGCTGATCCGGAACATGGAGGTCGGCCAGTTCGAGATGGGCTACAGCGTTCTGCTTCCGTGCGTTTTCAGCCTGTATCTTCACCCGGAGGACTACGCCAGGCTGGAAGGTGTGTTCGACCTGATCGTCGAAGACGCGAAGCGGGCTC
>Ga0335080_10006451_pt1 | contig 12126 bp, 9 predicted proteins | sample Lox_Sample_34_FD_206720 | JGI IMG/M metagenome (GOLD analysis project Ga0335080, IMG submission 206720) | Soil microbial communities from Loxahatchee National Wildlife Refuge, Florida, United States - Lox_Sample_3.4 | ecosystem: Environmental > Terrestrial > Soil > Wetlands | place: USA: Florida...
TGCCGAAATTGATCAGCTTGGTGGGATCGTACTGTCCGGTCGGCGGGACCAATCTGAAGCTGAGACCGACCAGGATCTTCTGCTTCCATTTCCGGAACTCTTCCAGGTTCATCGCCGGGCCGCCGATGAGGTTAACAGAAAACCGAAAACCGACGGGAAAGAGGCCGGAACGGTAGGCGTGCGTTTCCGCGCCAACCACAGTTCCATTGAAGTTTCCTACCCCGTAAGGCAGATACGCTGCGAAGTTTGCGGAGCGGCCGAAACAATTGAAGGAATAGTAGTAAGTGATGATTGCAAGGTTCACCGTAGCCGTCGAGCCGGTGATCGGTACGTTTCCTGGAAAATCAAGGTTTCCGTCGAAGAACGAATAGGACAGCGTGATTGCATTCGAATGATTGGGAGTGATGAGGTAAGCCCGGGGAGCGAGATCCTGGGCCTGGCAATTTCCGGCAATAAAGCATCCACAGAGAAAAAGAATAAGCCGCCGCGAAAGTTCGGCCAAAGACTTCACCTCCAATAGACTAGGACGAGTCCTCGCCGGCAGCACCTGTAACTACTGACAGTTCCCTTCTTCACGGCCGGGCGGCAAAATCCGATCCGTACCAGAAGCCAAGTGGACTCCCTCACGTGACGCCGCTTCCGGAGAACCGGCCGCCAGCAAACACCAGGCGGAAGGCGCTCGATGCCAGGGTTTCGATTCGCATTCACCGTGCCGGTCCAGCAAGGAGAGACCGAGGTTGGATGATCCATTGTCGCTTCTTGGTGTTCCCATCCTTAGTCCTGGTGATCCCTGCGACAAGCCAGCGTGACGGCTATCACCGAATCAGGAACTTTCGCGCACGATATTGTGGTATCGAAAGACATCCTATGGTCGTTGAGCCTCATCGACACCCCCGAAAAATGCGCCACGGGCTAGACCGCGGCACGGAGGAGAACAATGCTTACTGCGGAACAACAACGGCTCAATCAGGCTCGAGAGGAGCAGTTCCCGTGGAAGAAATGGGGACCCTACCTCAGTGAACGGCAGTGGGGCACGGTCCGCGAAGACTACAGCGAGGGTGGCGACGCTTGGAATTACTTCACACACGATCAGGCCCGCTCACGGGCCTACCGCTGGGGCGAAGACGGCATCGCCGGGATTTCCGATGAAGAACAGCGCTTGTGCTTCGCGCTGGCCCTGTGGAACGGCAAGGACCCCATCCTCAAGGAGCGCCTTTTCGGGTTGACCAACAGCGAGGGCAACCACGGCGAGGATGTGAAGGAGTACTACTTCTACCTGGACAGCACACCCACGCACTCCTACATGAAGTATCTCTACAAGTACCCGCACGCGGCGTTTCCCTATGCCGACTTGGTGGAAACAAACCGCCGCCGATCGAAAGACGAAATGGAATATGAACTGTTAGACACCGGCATCTTCAATGACAACCGGTATTTCGACGTGTTTGTAGAATATGCCAAAGACGGACCGGAAGATATTTTGGTGCGGATCACAGCGGCGAACCGGGGGCCGGACGCTGCCGAACTGCATCTCTTGCCGACGCTGTGGTTTCGCAACGATTGGTCAGCATGGATTGCCGCTTCCAACCGCGCTGCCGAGAAACCAATCCTCAAGCAGGTCCAGGCCGCTGCGGGCACAAGCGCGGCCGAGGCAGCGCATCGGCTGCTGGGCAGTTACATTCTTTCCTGCGAAGGCGATGTACCGCTGCTCTTCACCGAGAACGAAACAAACCACGAACTGCTTTTCCCCGGGCAAAAGAACGAGAGCCCGCACGTCAAGGACGGAATCAACGACTGCGTTGTGCAAGGGAAGCAGGGCGCTGTGAACCCTGAAAAGCAGGGCACCAAGGTCGCGGCCCATTACACGATCAACGTAGGCGCCGGTCAGAGCAAAGTGATTCGGCTGCGCCTCTCGAAAACTTTACCCGAAAATCAGGGTAAGGCGTTCGGACAGCAATTCGATGAAGTCTTCGCTGCCCGGCTTCGGGAAGCCGATGAATTCTACAAGTCGGTCACCCCGCCTTCCGTGAGTGAAGACGAAGCCAAAGTCATGCGCCAGGCACTGGCCAGCATGCTCTGGAGCAAGCAGTTCTTCTTCTTTGACGGCGACAACTGGCTGGACGAGCACAGTTCCAACCCACTCCATACCGGTTACAAAAATGCCCGGAACTCCGAGTGGTTCCACATGCTGAACCGGGACATCATCTCCATGCCCGACAAGTGGGAGTATCCCTGGTACGCGGCCTGGGATCTGGCGTTCCACACGCTTCCACTCTCCATCGTGGACCCCGACTTTGCCAAGCAGCAGATGGAACTGATGCTCCGCACCCGCTATCTGCACCCCAACGGCCAGATGCCTGCCTACGAGTGGAACTTCAGCGACGTGAACCCCCCGGTCCACGCCTTTGCCAGTCTCTTTCTGCACCGCACCGAGCAGGCCCTGAGCGGCGAGACGGACCTGGATTTCCTCAAGGCGATCTTCAACAAGCTGTTGCTGAATTTCACCTGGTGGCTGAATCGCAAGGACCGCTTCGGCAAGAACGTATTTGAAGGAGGCTTCCTCGGTCTGGACAACATCGGTGTCTTCGACCGCAGCGCGCCGCTGCCCACCGGCGGCTATCTGGAGCAGGCGGACGGCACGGCCTGGATGGCCCTGTTCAGCCAGAACATGCTGGAACTCGCCTTCGAGATCACCACACACGACCCCAGCTACGAACACATGATCCTGAAGTTCATCGAGCACTTCTTCTACATCGCCAGGGGCATGAACCGCTCCGGTCAGGAAGGCATGTGGGACGAAGAGGACGGCTTCTACTACGACCTGCTACGGCTCCCCGATGGCAGCTCGCAAAGGCTGAAGGTGCGCTCCATGGTGGGACTCTTGCCCCTGTGCGCCACAACAGTGATCGAGAAGTGGATGCGGGAGCGCATTCCACAGACGGTGGCCGCGATGCAGGAACGCTTTCGCCGGATCCCCGAACTGACGGAGACCATCCACCCCACCGGCCCGGGACACTTTGGCGTATCTGACCGCGGGATTTTGGCTCTGCTTAACCCGGAACGGCTGCGCCGGGTCCTCACAAAAATGCTCGATGAGAATGAGTTCCTGAGCCCTTACGGCATCCGCTCGCTCTCCAAGTTCCACGAGCAGCACCCGTTCATCTTCAATTTCGGCGGACAGGAGTACCGCGTGGACTACCTGCCGGCCGAATCCAACACCGGCATGTTCGGCGGCAATTCCAACTGGCGCGGACCCATCTGGATGCCGGTGAATGTGCTCATTCTCCGGTCGCTGATGAACTTTTACTTGTATTACGGGGATAACTTCAAGATCGAATGCCCCACGGGTTCAGGGAAGATGATGAACCTGTTCGAGGTGAGCAAAGAGATCTCGGACCGGCTCACCCGCATCTTCACCCGCGACGAGCGTGGCCGGCGGCCTGTCTATGGCGGCACGGCGAAATTCCAGAGCGATCCCCAGTGGCGCGATTACATCCTGTTCTACGAATACTTTCATGGCGACAACGGCGCGGGACTGGGCGCCAGCCATCAGACCGGCTGGACCGGGCTGGTGGCCAAGCTCATCCAGCTTTTCGGCGTTCTGGATGCCAAGCGGGCCTTGCAAGGTGGCAAGCGGGTCGCATTCGCTGAGACCTCTGGGGGAGAACGCCAAAGAGCCGAGGAGGTTGCCGCCAAACGGTTGGCAGAGCAGCACGCGACCGTAGGTCACTAACTTGAAGCTTCGACAGGAAAGGATCGTGATGGTGGTGGCGCTAATAGTCATCGCCATCTCAGTGCCCTATGCGATCCTGGACACCATCCAAACGGGTCGCATACACCTTTTCTCGAGGCAATTCTTCGAAGAATTACCGCAGCGGTTCACGGGCCCGGGACGCTTGCGCTTCATCATCCAGCCTCTGGTTGCCATGCTCCTGGGGATTCGCGGAGGACTTGCCGATGCGCGTGCGGGTCATCAGCCCTACCTGTTCGCGCTGATTTTCGGCACGGAACAGCGAAAAGAACTGCTGCGGAGTGGAGCGGCAGCCATAGCGACCCTGGTTGCCATGGGGATCATCCTGGACATGGTGTTCCAACTGATTCTCTATCACTCCGTGCACCCTGGCGCAGCCCTGGTAATCGGGCCGATCCTCATTGGTGTCCCTTACGCAGTCTCCAGAGCACTGACCACACGTTTGGCGCGGGTCATCGGAGTGAAAACAGACATCCCGCGTTCCTTGAAGCCGGGCACGGCGCCGGCGGGAGGAAATCATGAAAAAGTGGCCTAAGCACCCGGTCATTTACGAGATTAACGCATGGGTGTGGCTAGCGGAGTTGAACCACAGGTATCACAGGCCGGTGAGTTTCGCCACAGTTCCGGACGAGGAGTGGGATGCTCTAGCCTCCCATGGCTTCGATGCAGTGTGGTTCATGGGGGTATGGGAACGGAGCCCAGCCGGCATTGCCATCTCCATGCGCAACCCGGGGCTCCTTGAGGATTTTCGGCGAGCCCTGCCCGATTTTTCACCTGAGGATAATGTTGGCTCTCCCTACTGTGTGCGCCGCTATGTGGTGGACACACAGCTCGGTGGTCGCGAGGGCCTGGCCGCAGCCCGGAAAGCCCTTGCCAAGCGCGACATCCGTCTGATTCTCGACTTTGTCCCCAACCATGTTGCTCCGGACCACCCTTGGGTCCTCGAGCATCCTGAATACTTCATTCGGGGAGATGAGAAAGACTTGGAAAGGGAGCCAGCATCCTTCCTCGTGGCCGCCGGAAGCGTCTTCGCCTGCGGACGTGATCCCAACTTCCCGGCATGGCCGGATGTGCTCCAACTCAACGCTTTCCACCCCGGGCTGCGGGAAGCAGTGATCCGGACGATCTGGGAAATCGCCCAACAGTGTGATGGCATCCGGTGCGACATGGCCATGCTCCTGCTGAACAAGATCTTCGGGCGTACCTGGGGCTCCCGCGCCGGCGAGAAACCGCTCAACGACTATTGGACGACGGTCATACCTGCAATCAAGACAGAGCATAGGGACTTTAAGTTCATCGCCGAAGCCTACTGGGACCTGGAGTGGGAATTGCAGCAACAAGGGTTTGACTACTGCTACGACAAGAAGCTCTACGACCGTTTGGAGCACGCGGACCCCGAGAACGTGTGCCAGCACCTCCTGGCGGATCTTCCCTACCAACAGAAGATGGTCCGTTTTATCGAGAACCACGACGAGCCCCGGGCCGCAGCCACATTCTCGCCTCCCAAAGCGCGGGCAGCAGCAGTGGCAATCCTCACACTCATGGGAGCAAAGCTGCTGCACGAAGGGCAATTTGAGGGTAGGAAGGTTCGATTGCCCGTATTTCTTGGCCGCCGCCCAACTGAGCCGGTTGACCACGACCTCGCGACATTCTACGAACATCTGCTTCAGGTAAGCAATTGCGACGTCTTTCGAAACGGGACATGGCGTCTCTGCGAACGGAGCGGCTGGCCCGGCAACCAGAACTGCCAGAATCTGCTCGCCTGGTGCTGGGAGCAGGGCGATGAGCGCTACCTGATCGTCATCAACTTCCGCCAAGAATCTGCTCAAGCGCGGATTCATGTGCCATGGGACGATCTAAGAGGAAAGGAATGGCGCCTCAACGATGTTCTGTCCGGTAGAAGCTATGACCGAGCCGGAAGCGATATGCGGGATGCCGGCCTGTATGTGGAGATGGGACCCTGGGAATACAATCTCTTCCAGGTGTGTGCATCGAGAGCGGTTCCATGTGCAACGTCCGAAAAGAACAGTACCCAACTGTTATTCGCGAGATGATCCGGCATGAAATCGACGTCACACATCACCGTAGTATGTGGTTGCTAGTCGGGCAAGGGTTCATCGCGAATGCTTACTGTTCTGCAAACGGCGAGGGTTTGCTTACGCATTTCATGCTCAGCCTGGTAGGGCTGCTGGTCTCGCTGTCGGCATTGGTGATGCTCTACCAAAGCTACCGGGCTCGAGGATATCTTCGATTCCTGGGGCAGCAAGCCAAGCAGGGCACTTTGCATTAGGAAGATCTGCCACTGATGCAGCGGCGAGTTGACCGATCGGCCCACGGGGTCAAGATCCAGAGAGTATTATTGGAACTTTCGAAAACCCGATTGGTTTTCACTCGAGATGTGGTGTTGGGAAACGCGCAAGGGCTGGCCCACGGAGCAGCGGTGAAACCGACGGAGCCCTTTCTTGTGCCATATTGCCCCGGCAATTGCCGTGGGAGCAGAATGCAAGGGCGATGAGCGTGGTAAACGCAGATCCGAAACGGCCCAACTGGATGAGATCCGGTCTCTTTACACGATCCGGCGGCAGAAGGATGGCTAACTGGCACATCCCAAGCTCGTATGCCCTGGCGGCCATCGTGGTGGGAATGATTCTGCCCCGACTGGAGAGCCACTGGCGGATAGGGCCAGAGTCCACCATGAGCCCCGCGGCTGCGCTGACTCTCTTCAGCGCGGTGGGATCGGGGATGATCGCGTTGACGGGCGTGGTCTTCGCTCTGGCCTTTGTGATGGTGCAGTTCAGCGCCATGGCCTACTCTCCCCGCCTGTCTCTGTGGATTGCCCGCGACCGCGTGATGTGGCACTCCCTGGGAGCCTTCACCGCGACCTTTCTATACTCTCTTGCCGGAATCGCATGGGTGGATCGATATCAATCCGGAAGGGTGCCTGCGTTAACCGTTGCGCTGGTATTCGTGCTGCTCACGTACAGCGTGGGAATGTTTATCGCCCTGGTGGAGAGAATATCACTGCTCCAAATCCATCGCATGCTGGCGTTCACCGGGACACAAGGAAGGAACGTAGTCGAACAATTGTATCCGCCGCTGGAGGCACCGGCTGCCTTGGCTCAGCCGGAGGAATACCGGGACCTCCCTGTAAACCAAACCCTGCTCCACATCGGAAGGCCCCTGGCCATTCAGTCGATTAACGAATCAGAGTTGGAGGCACTGGCGTCCTCTGTGGATGGAGTCATCGAGGTCGCCTCCGCCGTGGGAGACACTGTGGTCGTGGGATCGGTGCTGCTGTACGTCCATGGCGCAAAGGAAAACATCGATGAGCAGGTGCTGCGGGCGGCGTTCCTGATGGGAGAGCAGAGGACATTTGACCAGGATCCGAAGTACGCCATCCGCCTGCTGGTGGATATCGCCATTCGGGCGCTATCGCCGGCCATCAACGACCCCACCACGGCGGTGCAGGCCCTGGACCAGATTGAAGACCTGCTTCGCCGCATTGGGCGCAGGCGGCTGGAAATCGGCGCAATTTACGATCGTCAAGGCAAACTGCGGCTGTTTACTCCGCATCCTACCTGGGAAGACTTCACCGCCCTGGCCTTCGACGAAATCCGCGTCTACGGTTCACAAAGCGTGCAGGTGATGCGCCGTATGAAGGCGCTGGCCGGTGACCTGATCGGCTTCCTGCCGCAAGAACGGCACAAGGCCCTGCTGCGACAACAGAAGCGGCTGAACTCGACCATCGCACGATCCTTCGAGACTGCCGAAGACAAGCGGGAGGCGTCCGTGGAGGACCGCCAGGGGCTGGGAGTGACTCGGCAGGATTAGCGGCCAGCCGGGCGTTCGCCGATTCCATCCAATGGAAATCAATGGCGGGCCCGCCCGCCTCAGTATTTTTCGGGAATGAAGTGCCGCCCCTTTATGCTCGCCTGATCGTCGTACCGGTCCTTGGTCTTGCGCTTGGGCAACTTCACTTTTTCCCTTGGGACCTTGCCGTAAGGAATCTTGCTCAACAGATGAGAAATGCAATTGAGTCGGGCGCGCTTCTTGTCGTCGGAGGGGACGATATGCCAAGGCGCGTACCGCGTGTCCGTGGCCTTGAGCATTTTGTCCCGCGCCTCAGAATAGTCGTACCAGCGGCGAAAGGATTCCAGGTCCATAGGACTGAGCTTCCACTGCCGGAGTGGATCCTTAATACGCGCCTCGAACCGCCGCTCCTGCTCTTCCTGGCCCACCTCCATCCAATACTTGATCAGGATGATGCCACCATCCACGATATACTTCTCAACTACTGGACAGAGCTGGAGAAATCTGCGGTACTGCTCCTTGCTGCAGAAGCCCATTACATGCTCCACCCCGGCGCGGTTGTACCAGCTCCGGTCAAATATCACGATTTCACCCGCAGCGGGGAAATGTGCCATGTACCGCTGAATGTACATCTGGGACTTTTCGCGGTCAGAAGGCGCAGGCAGGGCCACCAGGCGGAAGACGCGGGGACTCACTCGTTCGGTAATGGCGCGAATGGTGCCGCCTTTGCCCGCCGCGTCCCGGCCTTCAAAAACCACGATGACGCGCAGCCCCTTATACTTTACCCAGTCCTGGAGCTTGCATAGCTCCGCCTGGAGCCGGCGGAGTTCTTTCTCATATTTCTTGCGCCTAAACTTCCCGTTGCCCTTGTGGTCGTCATCCTTGGCCATGGTGAACCCTTCCCGCGCAGCTCTGTCTGCTGTTTCCCTTGCTGGCGACAGTAGTGCGGTCACATGCAGTGTGCGAGCGGACACGCGCGATCCTTCGCGGCTGGCTCGCTCATCCCATCATGTGTGGTTACGGAATTCCAGCAACTGTTAGAACTGACAGTCTGGGCAGCGCCCGCCGATCCGCAAGCTCGTTTGGAACTGATGACAGCAAAAAGACATAGGAGGCATGCTGCCGGTCATTCGGAAACCCCTGCCTTCCCGTCCTCGTCGGCCATTTTGTCGCCGCGCTGGAACGTACGGATCGCATCCTTGATGGTGGCGTAGATGGGAATCCTGCTGTCCCGATAATCGCGCTTCCGCGCCTGCATCCAATTGTGCCATTCGGTCTGTCTTCCCGCTCCCGCCAGGACGACACCCCGCTCTCGAAGCGTATCGGCCAACTCCTCCGCCGTATAGAGCCCTGTCGCATCCACCATGGTGATCGGGATCATATCCAGCACCACCCACCTCAAAGAAGGCCCGGCGGCATCCACCGCGGCCATCAGTTCGCGCTTGAAGTACGGGGCGTTGAAGAAAACTACGGGCGCATTGAAGCGAAAAAGCATGCAGCCGGGTGCGGTGACCGCGTCCGGGTGACGCTCAAGGGAATGAAAGCCCGGCATGCCTTTTACCCTTCCCAGGATTTCGATCATCGGGCGGCAGACCAGGCCCACAAAGCGCAGGATGGCCAGCACAACGGCAAACAGGATGGCGTGGATGGCGCCGACGACCACCACTCCGAGCGTGGCCAGAATCGACAGGGCAAACTCGCGCCGGTCGATGTGGTAGATTTTTTTCAATGCCGGGAGATCTACCAGGGAAAAGGCCGCCTTGATCAGAATGGCGCCGAGCGCGGCGATGGGAACGAAGCTAAGCGGGCCGGTAAAAAAGACCAGGACGAGCGCAATGGACGCGGCCGCCACCAGCCCCGTAACCTGCGTCCGTCCCCCGGCCGCATCGCTCATGGCCGTGCGGGAATCTGCGCCGCTGACGGCAAAGCCCTGCGAAAATGCGGAGGCGATATTGGCTGCTCCCAAGGCTGCAAACTCCTGGTCCACGTCAATCTCGTACCGGTTCTTGGAGGCAAAGCTCCGGGAGGTGAGCATCATGCTGGAAAAAGTGACCAAAGCCAGCCCCGCGGCATCGTCGAAGAGACTGGGGAGCAGCGCCAAAGGCAGCCGGGGCAGGCGCAGGGCGGGCAAACCGCCGGGAACAGCGCCCACCGTGCTTACCCCGGAATCTCCCAGGTGGAAAACCCAAACGGCCGCTGCCGCAAGGATCACGGCCACCAGAGCCGCGGGCACGGCCCGCAAGAGCCGAGGCGTGATGAACAACACCAGGAAGGTGCCCGCGCCCAGAGCCAGTGTCGGCCAGTGCGTCTGCGGCAATTTCCCAGCAAATTCAATCAGCCGGGGAATGATGCCCCCCGCGACGATCGGGAAGCCAAAAATCTTGCCGATCTGGCCCAGCAAAATGCTCAGCGCAATCCCATTGAGAAAACCAACCAGGATCGGCTTGGAAAGAAAATCGGCGAGTGCCCCCAATCGCAAGAAGCTGGCCCCGACACACAGGATGCCGGCCAAAAGCGCCAACATCACGGAAAGCGAGACGTACAGATCAGGATTTCCAGCGGCCAGGGGAGTGACCGCCGCGCTCACCAGCGCGCAGGTGGCGGCATCGGGGCCGATGATGAGTTGTCGCGAGGTTCCGAAAATTGCGTACGCCACCAGGGGCAAAATGCTCGAATACAACCCCACGGCGGGATTGAAGCCAGCGAGTTGCGCGTAGGCCACGCTGACGGGCAAGGCCACCGCGGCGACGGAGAGTCCGGCGAACAAATCCTGACGAAAGTCGCCCCGGCGATAATCCAGCAGCTTGAGCAAGCCCGGGGCGGCACGCTTCAGGATTTTTGCGTGACCCCGGCCCAACCAGCTCGATTTCTTGGCCATCTGCCTTCCGTCCGGGAGCGGCCCGTTCCAAGCTCGCGGGAATCTGAGACGTTACTCTATCCCCCTTCCCCAGGGACCACGCCTGTCACTTGTAACAGTTCCTTACGAATTCTCCAGGCCCTAATCTGCTGTAGAATCCAGCGGGCCGGTGCCAAAGGCCCGCTCGAAGCCCGCCCTTCAACGGGGTTCTTTCGCCTGAGGGAAGGACTGGCCGGCTTCGTGCAGTCCGATGGGCGGGACTCGACCTTGCACCGCATGCGGCTCCGGAAAGAGGAGCGCGCAGACACTTCGGCATCAGAGGCGAACACCAAAATGGCAACCATAGCTGCAAGGCTGGTGAAGGTGATTGAGTCAAACGCAGACAAACTTTCCCGGGAATTGGTGGAGAGCGTGCTGGGCTCCGATCGCACCAGCGGAATGCGCCGCAGGGATCCCGCCGAGCTGCTGCAACGAGCAAAAGAAATCTTCGGGGACTTAGGCAACTGGCTACTGAACAAGACTGAGGCGGAGATCGAGCAGCGCTACCGGCAGATCGGCGAGCAACTGGCGGCCCAGGGAATCCCCCTGAGCCACTGGACGTGGTCGCTGGCCATGGGCCGGCAGCAGATCTGGCGGCTCCTGCAGACCGAGGCTTTTCCGGAGGGAGCGTTCGAGGTGTTTGGCCAGCTCGAACTGGTGCAAACCCTGGACCAATTCTTCGATCGCGCGGTGTATCACGCCGTCGTGGCTTACGAAGCCGCGGGACGCAAGACTTAGCCTCGGCCTCTGCGGGCGGACAGCCATGGAGCAATCCTATGGGAGATAGACGCTTGGTTCGCTGGCTGCTCGCCGTGCTCTGGCTGGCCCTGATTGGCTGGAGCGCCTTGCAGGCAGCCCAGCAACAAAGATCCCTCACGGTGATTGGCTATCCCGGAGAAATCGGAGTGGTGGAAATGTCCGGCCGCTCCTACGTGGAGATTGAGGCCCTGGCACGGCTCACCAGCGCCTCACTCAGTTTTGCTGGAAACCAGGTGGTGTTGTCCCTGGCGGGGGTCACCGGGCCGCCCCAGGTGTCCAAACAGGCCAGCGCGTCGGAATTCTCCAAGGAGTTCATCCGGGCTGGGATCGAAGAGATGTCCGTGATCCGGGAATGGAGGAGATCGCTGCGCGAAGCGGTGAAACAGGGCTTCCCGGTAACCGAAGACTGGATGGCCCGGTTTCGCGACCAGGCTCGGCAAAGCCTGCGGCTAGCGGGCCTGGCCGCGTCCACCGATTCAGACCGCAATGCTTCGCAACTCCTGACCTACGAATTCAACAACATGGAAAAGTTGAGCAACCGGTTTGTGGAAGCGAACAAATCCAGGACCTATATGCCGCCGGACTCCTTGGATAACGATGCGCTCGATCAGAAAATCCTGGCCTGTGCCCATTCGCTTGCAGCCATGGCTGCAAGCGGCCAATTTGTGGATGACGGGACCTGCCAATAGGCTGCTCCTCGCCGGCGTGCGGAGCCAATCATGCCCTTAAATCCCTTCGCCGGGCTACCGCCGCGACATACCAGCCGGTGACCTTTTTCGCCACGGAGAGAGGGCCTGGCCAGATCCGGGCCGGTGAGTCCGTTGCCATGGATGGCCGACTGCGGAATCGTTCTGTAAGCCCGTGTTCGGCTGCGTGAATGTTAGCTCGCCGCCTGGGCCGATTTTGCAAC
>Ga0335080_10006452_pt1 | contig 12125 bp, 8 predicted proteins | sample Lox_Sample_34_FD_206720 | JGI IMG/M metagenome (GOLD analysis project Ga0335080, IMG submission 206720) | Soil microbial communities from Loxahatchee National Wildlife Refuge, Florida, United States - Lox_Sample_3.4 | ecosystem: Environmental > Terrestrial > Soil > Wetlands | place: USA: Florida...
CCGCGCCCACACTTGCTGGATCACCGCGTACAGAAATGCGGTCGACAATCCGAACAAAATCCAGCCATTCAGCGCCTCCAGCGACCCCATGAGATGCCACTGGCCGGCCAGCACAAACCCGGAGTGTCCGAACGTCGTCATCGCGTTCAGGGAATACAGCACCGCTTCCTTCTGGGTGGGAATGGCATTAAGCAGGCGGAAGGCAATTGCCCAGATCGTGCCTTCTATCCCGTGCAACATCGTCACGCATACCGTCGCTCCGGCGATCAGCGACAGCACTATGAAGGTGAAAGACCGTCGCGATGCCTCAATCAAATAGCGATCGAATTGCCTCTTGATCGCGAACAATCCAAGCACGTGAATCACCACGGTCACCACGCTGATGGGCAAGCCCCACAGCCAATCCGACGTCCACGGCGCGAGTGTGTCGATGTCGAGATACATTAGGCCTCCCGCGCTCGGATCACGACATTACAGCCTCGGCGAGCGATGCTGCAGCTTACCACCGCAAACGACCCAGCATGCAGCGCACTTGCAAGCAATTTTTCAGGGAGTCAGTAAATGATCGGAAGTTTGGAGAAATCTGCTTCGGTGTCTTCAGTGACTCGCAGAATCATCAACGTGCGGTCGTCGTGTGGCGCCCGTCCCGGGCCGGTATGATCGTCTGTGGCTCTCACGATGCGTTGTGCCACCGTGTAACCCGGATCGCTCGCCGCCACCGTAGCCAGCACTGCCTTCAGGCGTTCCACTCCGAACTCTTCCTGATCCTTGTTCATCGCCTCGTGGATTCCGTCAGAGGCGAACACCAAAATGTCCCCAGGCTTCAGTGACAATCGCACCTCGTCAAATTCCACGTCGGCAATTAGCCCCAAAGGCATCCCCGTGATCTTGATCTCTTCGACGATTCCGTCACGAATCAGTATTGGAAGTGTACCCCCGGCGTTGGCAACATTCAGCTCCCGCAGCGCGGCGTCATAAATCGCAAATTGCATAGCGATGAATCGTGCATCCAGTCGCGCGGCCAGCAAACGCTGATTTAGCAGTTGCAGCATTTCCGCGGCAGCCGCTTCCCGGTCGTGCACCAGCTCGCGCAAAATGCCAATGGCCAGTGAACCATAAAGCGCGGCCGCGGTGCCTTTGCCGGACACGTCGCCAATCGCGATCGCCAACCTTCCGATGCCATAAGGCAAAAGATCGTAAAAATCGCCTCCCAATTCGCGCGCGGGAACGTACGCCGTCGCCAGATCCAGTCCCGGCACCTCTCGCGCTCCGGACGGCAAAAGTTGCCGCTGAATCTCCCGGGCCGTCTCCAAGTCGTCCTGCAGACGCGTCTGGTTGAGCCTGGCGTCTTCGAACAGCCGGGCGTTCTCGAGCGCCACGGCGATGTAGGATCCCAGAATATTCAGCAGACGCTCGTGCTCCTCAGTGAACGCATGTGGCTCGGTGCTCTCCATATCCAATACGCCGACGAGGCGTTCTTGCCGCAGCAGCGGCACTACCAGCTCCGAGCGTACCTCGACGTCGCTGTCGCACTTCAGATAACGAGGGTCGAGCCTCACGTCGACGACGCGAATCGTCCGCTTCTCGGCGGCAGCGATTCCTGTAATCCCCTGATTTAAAGGCATCTGCAGCCGCGACGGCAGCGCATCCTCAAATCGCAATGAGAACACACTCTCCAGCACCCGTTCGTTCTCGTTCCACAGCATCACTGTGAACACCTGGTAGTTCACCAGCGTTTTCACCCGCTCTGCGATGCGTCGAAGCAACTCCTCCCGATCCAAAATCGACGTCAACTCGTGGCTCATCTCATACAGCAGGCTGAGCGTCCGGGCTTGCTCCGGCTGCGCCACAAAGAACGTCGGTGGAACAGGATCGGCGTCGCCAAGCAACGAAAACGGAACCATTTGGGTCTTCGGATCCATAGGCGAAGATTGTAACTGCTTTGTTGGATGATAGGCAGGAAAGATGGTTTCACTTACACAGAAGATTTACGGAGCAGCTGTAGGAGAGGCGGAATTTAGATGAAGCGTGCGCGTTGCCCTACCTGTTCCGCAACTTCGCGATTGCCAGCACGCCCGCCAATCCCACCACCAGCATCGCCCATACGCCCGGCTCCGGCGCGGGCACCGCGGGTGGTGGTGGACCCGGAGGCTGTGATGGTTCGACTGGTGGCTGGTCGGGCGGACCAGGCGGCAAAATGGGTGGAGCGGGTGGCGGCGCCGGCGTGTGTGCGCTAACTCCCCCTCCGCAGCACGGAACGAACGGGAGTGGCGCAACAAACGGAGCGCTCCCTGTCGCGGGTGACGCTGTGATAGGAGGCGCCATGGCCAGGAAGAACGGCGTGGGGTTCTCCGTCCAGATCGGCGGAGGTGCAGGCAAATCTTCTGTGTCCAGGGGATCGCGCCGTATGATCGGTGCATTCATTACCGGCTCCGTTGGCTCGGCAGGAGCCGTAGGTCCGAGTGGTGTTTCAGAAATGCGGTTTCCACATCGGCCTCGCACGAAATTCGAGCCGTCGGTAAGTACCGTTTCTCCCGCGTGAAGCGTAACTTTCTTGGTGGTCCAGTAAATCCGGTTGCCGAGCCGGTACGACACATAAACTTGACGCACGCCTTCGAGCCGAATCGGACGCGCTGCTTCAGCATGGAATCCCGAATAGTGTGCTGCCGCGACAGCGTCGTGGGCCAATGCCTGCTTCAACTCCTCGCGGGTCGAAACTCCACCAGGAATCACCGAGTAGGCGTATACCGGCCGGTCGGATGTTCGAATTTGCGTGCGATTGGCCTGCTCCGCTTCGAGCCACGACCAATAAGGAGGCAGATCCTCCGTGGCCGCCGGAACTGCGGAACTCGTGAGGCCGCGCTTCGGTGGGAGACAGAGACCGCACGCGAGTACGAACACCGTAACTAGTAGTGCCAATACTCGACTGCCGACTTGTCCTGGATCCCTGGAGTTTTTATTTCTTTGAAAAGAGCCCTGTATCGCCAACTTCATGTAAGCAACGGGCGATCCCCCGACCGCCCGAGTAGTTCCTCCGGGTTACTCATAGCAAACCAGTTGCCAGTTGTAAAACATGCAAAAAGCCAAGAGAAACCGCTCTTTTTGACCGCCGATTTCAGATTGAAACGCCCTCAACCGCCTCTTCCTGAGGAAATCCTTTTGCACTAAATGGGAATCGAAAGGCACTCCCACAGTTCGCGCGAAGTTTGACCACGGGCAAACTTCCGCCGCGCCACTTCCAAAGTGGGATTCAAACATTTTCAATTGCAGGAACTCGAGTCTACTTCACTTCCCAGGTATCGCCGGCTTTCAGCAGCTTTGTGAGATTGCCGGGCCCCTTCTTGGCGATGACTTCCTTCACCTGTTCATTCATCACATCTTCGTACCGCGGCAGATCATCCCATGCGCGCAAAACTCCGATGGGAGTCGGGAATCCGGGCCGGTGTTCCATATGCGACAGCAGGAACGCATACGAAGGACGCGGGTGGTGTGCGTCATGCACTACCAGGTCGGACTCGCTGATGCCGTTGCCCAGTTGCACGACCTCGATGTCACCGTCGGTTTTGCGGCGTATGCCCTTGTCGCGGTTCTTGCCGAACACCAGCGGCTTGCCATGCTCGAGTTGCATGACGTGTTCGCTGCGCGCATCCTTCTCCGTCAACCCCGTCCATGCACCGTCGTTGAAAATATTGCAATTCTGCAGAATCTCCACGAAAGATGCCCCGCGGTGAGCGGCGGCCGCCTTCAATGTGTCCTTGAGATGAGCCTGGAAAATATCCACGGAGCGGGCCACGAACGTCGCTTCCGCACCAATCGCCAACGAAATGGGATTGAATGGCCGGTCCGGCGAGCCGAACGGCGTCGACTTGGTCATCTTGTTAAATTCCGACGTAGGCGAGTACTGTCCCTTGGTCAAACCATAAATCCGGTTATTGAAGAGCAGAACCTTCACACCCACATTGCGGCGAAGCATGTGAATGGTGTGATTGCCGCCAATCGCCAGCGCATCGCCGTCGCCCGTCGCGATCCATACCTCCAATTCCGGATGCGCGATCTTAATTCCGCTCGCTACCGCCGGTGCGCGGCCATGGATCGAGTGGAAGCCAAACGTATTCATGTAATACGGGAACCGGCTGGAACAACCGATCCCCGAAACCACCACGAAATTCTCGCGGCGGATGCCGAGCTCCGGGAACACCGCTTGCACCGCGGCCAGAATCGCGTAATCGCCGCAGCCCGGGCACCAGCGCACTTCCTGGTCGGTCTGAAAATCCTTCTTCGTCAGTGGCGGGAGGGCAGTAGTCGTCATGGCTTTCTCCTAATTCTCCAGCATCTCGTCGATCTTCTGGTCGAGTTCGTTTTGCTTGAACGGACGGCCCTGAATCTTGTTGAGGCCGACCGCGTTGACGAGATACTTTGCGCGGAGAACCCACAAAAGTTGGCCCATGTTGAGTTCGGGAACCAGCACTTTCTTGTAGCGCTTCAGAATTTCACCGACATTGCCCGGCAACGGGTTGAGATACCGCAAGTGTAAATGACCGATCTTCCGGCCGCGCGCTCTTTGGGCTTTCACGGATTGCGTGATCGAGCCGGAAGTTGAGCCCCACGATACGATCAGTAGATCGCCTTCGGGATCACCGGCAGGCAGCACGTTCGGTACGTCCTGCGCGATGGCCTCCACTTTGGCTGCGCGGATCCGCACCATTTTTTCGTGGTTCAGCGGTTCGTAGTTCACGTTTCCAGTCACATCCTGCTTTTCCAGGCCGCCGATGCGGTGCTCGAGTCCCGGCGTGCCTGGAATTGCCCAGGGCCTCGCCAGCGTATCGGGATTCCGCTTATACGGTTGGAAGTCATTTGGATCGGAAGCAAAGTGCACGGGAATCCCAGGGATCTCGTCGACGCTCGGGATACGCCAAGGCTCGGCGCCGTTGGCCAGATAGCCGTCGGACAAGATGATCACCGGCACCATGTATTTCAGCGCAATCCGGCTTGCTTCCACCGCGACCCAGAAGCAATCCGCCGGAGTCGCCGCGGCAAGCACCGGGATCGGCGCTTCGGAATTCCGCCCGAACAACGCTTGTAGCAAGTCCGCCTGTTCGGTTTTCGTCGGTAAGCCTGTCGATGGTCCCCCGCGCTGTACGTCCACAATCACGAGCGGCAACTCTGTCATGATTGCCAGACCCATCGCCTCGGTCTTTAACGCCATGCCGGGCCCCGAAGTTGTGGTGATCGAAAGCGCACCGGCGTAAGACGCGCCGATTGCTGACGTAATCGCCGCGATTTCATCCTCCGCCTGAAACGTCAGTACGCCAAAGTCTTTGTACGACGAAAGCTCATGTAGAATGTCGGACGCCGGCGTGATCGGGTAGCTGCCCAGAAAGAGCTTCAGTCCCGCCTTCTGCGCCGCGGTCACGAATCCAAGCGCTAACGCCTGATTGCCGCTTAAGCTGCGATAAATCCCCGGGCTCAACTGCGCCGGTGGAATTTCGTAGCTGATCTGAAACGCTTCCGTCGCTTCGCAGTAGGAATACCCGGCCTTCAGTGCCAACTTGTTCGCTTCTACCAACAGAGGCTTCTTCTTGAATTTGTCATCGATCCAGCGAAACGTGGGATCCGTCGACCGGTTATAAAGCCAGTAGCACATGCCCAGTGCAAAAAAGTTTTTGCAGCGGTCCATGGCCTTCGCATCCAGCCCGAGATGCTGCAAAGCCGCGCGCGTCAGCCTCTGCAGTTCCACCGGAAACACGCGGAACTTGTCCAGCGAGTGATCCTCGAGCGGGTTCGTCGTCAGATGCGCTTTCCGCAGATCACCTTCTTTGAAGGCGTCGGAATTGACAATGAGAATCCCGTTGGCTTTTAAGTCGCCAACATTCACCTTCAGCGCTGCCGGATTCATCGCGATCAGCACGTCGATTGAATCACCGGGGGTGTGCACTTCATCGGAAGAGAAGTTCAGTTGGAAGCCGCTGACGCCCGGCACCGTTCCGGCAGGGGCACGAATTTCAGCCGGATAATCGGGAAACGTGGCAATGTCATTTCCGTAGAGCGCAACGGTGTTGGTGAATTGACTGCCCGTAACTTGCATGCCGTCGCCGGAATCACCGGCGAAACGGATCACAGCTTGGTCAATCACTTCCCGTTTGTTTTTTGCTGATGGTACTTCGGCGAGCGTGGACATCTCTGACGTGACCCCCGTCGTGCAGCAACTCCTCAACGGTGAGTGGAGGAGCATGGCTCCTAGGAATGTGGGCGGAACGGACTACTGCAATCGGGAGCGCGAGCCGGCCCGCCAAGGAGCCAATGCATTGAGAATAACACAGTAAGAAAGGAGAAAAGGAGTGACGCGTGCACGTTCGCGCACGTCACTATATCGCGTGACTCAGCTCACAGCGTTATGTACAGGAAACCGTCCCTTCCTGGCACTCCGCCCCGCCCCTCGCTCCGCCTGCCTCTTCCTCCGGCGCAAACTGCGCGCGCACGCTCTTCAGCCGAAACAAAAACAACCACCACACGCTCACGGGAAGAAGCATGAACACAAACGCGATTGAAAAAAGCTGCTGAATTGACTCCATCGGGCCAACGAAGTGCTCAGGAATGACGAAAGTCTCGAACGGCCGGAACGCAATTAGCCACAAGGACCCGATCAGCGCGAAACCCGACCACACCATTGCGCCGACTCTGGCCCAGGGCTTAAGTTGAAACAGTCCAACTGCAGTTCGAATCAGGGAACCAATAAGCACGGGCGGAACTAAAGCGATCAGCAAAAACGCCACTGTGTGGATTTCATATAAGCGGTGACCCTGTTCATCGGCTCGAATGTTGATCACATTCAGCAGCAGGTATCCCCAAATTAGCAAGGCGGTAACGCTTCCGAGGATGGCAAACGTAGCGGCCGCCGTGACGCCAGCGGAGCGGTGCCGATGGGTGTCCATACAGAGAAGATGACAGATGTGGGGCTACAAACGAAATAGTACGGGGTGCATAGAACCCGGAGCCTTGCGCCCGAAAACTTCTCTTGACGTTCGCTTTCTTTTCGCCTATGATTGCTTTCGTCCGGATACGCCCGCACTCAGGTGCACGCACGTTCTCTACTCGCGCTCTTTCGAGGGCGCCAGTCTACCGCGGAGGCTCTCATGGCCCTGACCAAACGACAGAAGGAAGTCCTGGATTATCTCGTGGCATTCGAGACTCGCCACGGCTACGCGCCGAGTTTCGAGGAAATCGGGAAAGGGCTGAAGCTGACTTCCCTGGCCACCGTTCACAAACACATCAGCACGCTGGAGAAAAAAGGTTTCATCCGCCGCGGCTACAATCAGAGCCGTTCCATCGAAATCGTCCAGTTGCCTAAGACACCGAAGGAACAGGTCATCGAACGCCGCGTGCAAGAGTTGCCTCTCGTGGGTCGCATCGCGGCGGGGCGCCCGCTGGAAGCCGTCGAAGAACGCGAAACTCTCTCGCTTGGCGATTTTGCTCGCGGTGGAAACTCTTTCGTATTGCAAGTGAAGGGCACCTCCATGATTGAAGACCACATCATGGACGGCGATTACGTGGTTTGCGAGCAGACGCAAGTCGCTAACGCAGGCGATATAGTGGTTGCCCTTGTTGGCGGCGAAGAAGCTACCTTGAAACGCTTCTACCGCGAGGGCTCCGGCAAAATCCGCCTGCAACCCGCGAACTCCGAAATGGCCCCGATCATGGTTCCGGCCAGCGACGTGAAAATTCAGGGTCGTGTGATCGGCGTTCTGCGCAAGTACTAAGGTCTGCCTACCAGAAACCGTCTACAGCGATAATTTGAGTAAGCGGTAAAATGACCATGTGAGACTTGGGCATCGGCCGCACTCGTTCGCAGCAATCCTTTCGCGCGTTGTTTGCGTTCTTCTTGCCGCTTTATTGGCCCTTCTCGCTCCTGAAAACGCCTCTGCGTATGCCGTTCTTGCTCACCAGGCGCTGATCGACGTAGTTTGGGAGCCACAACTCAAGCCACTTCTCCATCATCGTTTTCCGACGGCGACCAACGCAGAGTTGGACGCTGCCGAGGCCTACGCCTATGGCGGATCGATCATTCAGGACGCCGGCTACTACCCCTACGGCAACCAGTTTTTCAGCGATTTGACCCACTATGTTCGAAGCGGCGACTTCGTTCTCGCACTGATCAAAGATGCGCAAGACGTCGACGCATACGCGTTCGCGCTCGGCGCCCTTGCTCACTATGTTTCCGACAACGACGGCCACCCCATCGCCACCAATCGTGCCGTGCCCATGCTCTACCCGGACCTCCGCAAGAAATATGGCGACACGATTACCTACGAAGACGATCGCCTCGCCCATGTGAAAACGGAGTTCGGCTTTGACGTCCTGCAAGTCGCCCAGCACCGCTACCCGCCCGAAGAGTTCCGCGACTTCATTGGTTTCGAAGTCTCTCCCGATCTCCTCGAACGTTCGTTCCAAGAAGTTTACGGTCTTCCTCTAAAGTCACTGATGCCGAACGAGGAACACGCTCTGAATTCTTACCGCCACGCGGTCAGTAAGACCATTCCGCATGCAACGCGAATTGCCTGGAGTCTCAAAAAGAAGGAAATCATGGCCGCCGAGCCGAGCTTGACCCACAAGAAATTCGTCTACCATCTGTCTCGGGCACAGTATGAAAAAGAGTGGGGCAAGGACTACGGCAAACCTACCGTCGGCGATGAATTCCTGGCCTTCCTTTACCGGCTGCTGCCTAAATTCGGCCCTCTGCGCGTACTCCAGTTCAAAACACCCACGCCGGAGGCGGAAAAGCTCTTCGAAGCTGGTTTTAACGCCTCGGTTGCCAAGTACGAGGAATTGCTTCGCCAGGAACGAGGAGGCCACCTTGCTCTCCCCAACACCAATTTAGATGTCGGCGACGAGTCCTTCCCGGGCAAATACCGCTTGAACGACGAAGCCCATGCCAAGCTCCTGCACAAACTCGCCGAAAACAAGTTCGGCAACATCACTCCCGAGTTGCGCGCCGAACTTCTCAACTTCTACAGCCACCCCGATGCGCCCTACTACACGAAGAAAGACCCGCAGGCATGGTTGAAACTGCAGGCAGAAGTTGAACTCCTGAAGGAATCCGCCGCAACCGCCGCGAATTCCCCGTCCAACGCGCGTACCCCTTCTCAATGAATTTCGCGTCCCTCTGTTAGACTTGTGCATCTAATTCGGGTTCGGCCCGCGGGAGAAAACCGTTCTGTGAGCAACGGCGAAACTATTCTGATTATCGAAGCCGAAGAGGCTCGCCGCAGCTTCCTGCAAAAGCTTCTCCAGGATGCGGGCCTTAGCTCGCGCGTTCTCGATTCGACAGGCCCAGCCGCACAACTAATCGCCGATGCTGATCCCGACGTTGTAATTCTCTCCGCCAATTCCACGCAAAACGGTTCAGCCGAATCGATCTATGAGATCAAGGAAAAACAGGCGGCCAAAGTTCCGCGTCTCATTGTCTTGACCGAAGGCGGTGCGGAACAACGTGTGCGCGCCCTGCAACTGGGTGCCGACGACGTCCTCGGCGCTCCGTGGGAGTCCGAAGAACTGATCGCACGCGTCCGCGCGCAATTGCGTCAGCAGCGTGCCCTCGGCGAACTAAGCCGCAAAGTTCGCAATGCGGAAGAGAGTTATCAGGTGGCGCAAACGGCTTTCCAGGCGCTCGCCGTAACCGAGAAGATGACCCGCGATGCGTTCTCTCTCGAACGCATTCTGAAAATCGGTGTCAGCGCTTTGCTCGCCCTCTCCCTCGTTATCGCTGGAATTTTCTTCCTCTTTTCCCGCAAGGCTGACAAGGAAACCCGCCGCGCTTATATGGTGATTTCCCAGCTCGAGCGAAGTGTCCAAACCCAGGAACAACTTTTGGCCTCCGCCCGCAAGCTGCGCGAAGATCCAAACAATGCCGACGTGCTGCAACAAAAAGAACAGCTCCAGCAGCAAACCGAAACTTTAAGACAGAAAATCGCTGCTCCCGGCGGCGGCGATGTTAACGAATTGCGTCACCAACTCGAGGAGGCCACTGGCCGCCTGACGAAGCTCGAAGGAAATGCCCAGTCCGCCGAAGCCGTGATTCATGACTATGCTCCCAGTGTTTGCCTTCTCCATGTTGCCGTCGCATTCAACGAGAAGTCTTCAGGCCGGCGCCTTCGCTATGGCGGTATTAATCCGGACGGCGAGCCGCTGAAGGACAGCGATGGTAAAACTGTTTACACAACAGAAGGAAAGGCTCCGGAAGTTCGCGCCGATTTCTTTGGCACAGGTTTCATTGCCGGCGAAGGCAAAATAATCACCAATCATCATGTGGTCCAGCCTTGGTGGCAGAACGACGAACTCAAGGGCATCCTCGAGCAGGGCCTGGATCCGGTCATCGCGGAGATGACTGCCTATTTCCCGAACGAGAAAAATGGAATTCCCGTCGGTATTTCGCAAATCTCCGAAGAAGCTGATCTTGCTGTGATTCATGCCGACTTGTCCGTTCTGAAGCGCCCGATTCTGAAACTCGATGCCCGCAAAGAAGCAGCGGTTAGTGGCGAAGCGATGATCAGCCTCGGCTATGCTACCGGCCTTGATGCGATCCTTGCGCGCGCTGGCGACGAAACGGTCCGGCAAATCGTCAGCACCACCGGCGGCGACCCGAAACTCGTCCTGACTGAGCTTGCCACCCGGCACTTGATCCGGCCTCTGGTCACCCAGGGCCACGTCGGCGATGTTCTGCCCGACAAAATCGTCTACGACGCTCAGACCACCTCCGGCGGTTCCGGCGGGCCCATCATGAATCGCCAGGGCGGCGTGATTGGCGTGACGTTTGCCGTGGTGCGTGGCTTCGGTGGCTCCAACTTCGGCGTCCCCATCCGCTTCGCTAACCCGCTCCTGAAGCATTGAAGCGAGCGCGTAGCGCAAGCCTGTAGCGGCGTTATGCCGCCGTTGTAGTGGCGGGTCTTTAGACCCGTGTTTTCCGTTGCACCTTGCCGCTCACTGCTTCATTCGTTTTTCCTCTAGCTCCCATCATCATTCCCGCTGCCAAACTACATTTCAGCTTCGCACCAGATTCCATGTAGAATTTTGGTTTGTCTTGACGGGGTCGACCAGCACCTACGCATGAAGAAACCGCGCACTTTCCGCAAGCTGCTTGCCGCAAATCGCAGCGAAATTGCTATCCGCATTTTCCGTGCGGCCAACGAACTCGGCCTGCGTACCGTTGCCATTTATTCTCAGGAAGATCGCCTCGCGCTGCACCGCTTCAAAGCCGACGAGGCCTATCAAGTTGGTATCGGCAAGGGCCCTGTCGAGGCTTATCTCGACATCGCGGGCATCATCGCAGTTGCGAAAGCACACGACGTCGATGCCATTCACCCCGGTTATGGCTTCCTTTCTGAAAATCCTGCCCTCGCCCGGGCCTGCGCAAAGGCGGGTATTGCCTTCGTCGGACCCACGCCGGAATTGCTCGAATTGCTGGGCGACAAAACGGCCGCACGCCGCTTAGCTGCCTCTGCTGGGGTTCCCACTCTGCCCGGCACGGAGAATCCAGTGGCGTCCGCAGGAGACGCGCAGAAAATTGCCGCCCAGATCGGCTTTCCCGTTATTGTGAAGGCGGCGATGGGCGGCGGTGGCCGCGGCATGCGCGTTGTCCATGATCCCGAGCAGCTTGCCGCGCGCCTCGAGGAAGCGCAGGGCGAAGCCAAATCCGCTTTCGGCGATGCTTCCGTCTTTCTGGAGAAATATCTTCCCCGCGCGAAACACATCGAAGTGCAGATTCTTGCCGACGAACACGGCAACCTCTTGCACCTTTACGAGCGCGACTGTTCCGTTCAGCGCCGCCACCAAAAAGTAGTCGAGGTCGCTCCCGCCGCCAATCTTCCCGATCGCGTCCGCCAAGAAATCTGCGATGCCGCCGTTTCTCTCACTCGTCAAGCTGACTATCGCAATGCCGGTACGGTCGAATTCCTCTACGACGTCGATTCCCAGAAGTGGTACTTCATCGAGGTCAACCCGCGCATTCAGGTCGAGCACACGGTCACCGAGATGGTCACCGGCATCGACATCGCCCGGGCGCAAATCCTGATCGCACAAGGCCACAAACTCCACGAAGAACCGATGTCCCTTCCCCAGCAAGAAAAGGTTCC
>Ga0335080_10006453_pt1 | contig 12125 bp, 13 predicted proteins | sample Lox_Sample_34_FD_206720 | JGI IMG/M metagenome (GOLD analysis project Ga0335080, IMG submission 206720) | Soil microbial communities from Loxahatchee National Wildlife Refuge, Florida, United States - Lox_Sample_3.4 | ecosystem: Environmental > Terrestrial > Soil > Wetlands | place: USA...
CGGTACAGCGTGTCGCGCTGCACCGGGGTCTTGCCGAGCGCCTTGATCAGGTGCACGAGCTCCTCGGTCGAGGTGCGATGGGTCGTGCCCGCCGCCGAGACGACGTTCTCCTCGATCATCACCGAGCCCATGTCGTCGGCGCCGAAGCCGAGCGCGACCTGGCCGATCTTGAGGCCCTGCGTCACCCACGAGCTCTGGATGTGGTCGACGTTGTCGAGGTAGATCCGCGACACCGCCTGCGTGAGCAGGTAGTCGAACGAGGTCGGCATCTGCTCGTCGCGCACCACCGTGTCCATCCGGTTGCCGTCGCGCTGGAACGTCCACGAGATGAACGCGCGGAAGCCCCGCGTCTCGTCCTGCAGCTCGCGGATCCGGCGCATGTGCTCGACCCGCTCGGCGACCGTCTCGACGTGGCCGTACATCATCGTCGCGGTGGTCGACATCCCGAGCCGGTGGGCGTGGCGCATCACGTCGAGCCATTCGTCCGACTTCGTCTTCTTCGGCGCGATGATGTGGCGTACGCGGTCGACGAGGATCTCGCCGCCGCCGCCCGGCACCGAGTCGAGCCCCGCGTCGCGCAGGCGCGAAAGCGTCTCCCAGACGGTCAGCTTCGAGCGGCGCGAGATGTGCTGGATCTCGGGCGGCGAGAGCGCGTGCAGGTGGATGGCATAGCGCGCCTTGATCGACGAGAAGAGATCCTCGTAGTAGTCGATCCCGAGGTCGGGATGGTGGCCGCCCTGCATCAGGACTCCGGTGCCGCCGATCGCGAGCGTCTCCTCGATCTTCTTGAAGATCACCGCCTTCGGCAGCAGGTACCCCTCGCTCGTGTCGCCGGGCCGCCGGTAGAAGGCGCAGAAGTCGCAGTCGGTGACGCAGATGTTCGTGTAGTTGAGGTTGCGGTCGACGATGAACGTGACCCGCTCCGGGTCGGTGCGGCGGGCGCGCAGCTCGTCCGCGGCACGGCCGACCGAGACGAGGTCGCGCGACTCGAGCAACTCGAGCGCCTCCGCGTCGCCGATCCGCTCGCCGTCGAGCGCCTTCTCGAGGATCCGGCCCGTCCCGAGCTCGGCCACGCTCACAGCGTCACCGCCGGGGAGCGCGCGAAGCGCAGCTCCGGGACGTGGTCGAGCTCGCCGACGTCGCGCGCCAGCTCGAGGAACGTGTAGAACCCCGCCCGCTCGCGGGGCCCGAAGGAGTAGCGGAGCTTCTCGAAGTAGCGGGCCAGGAAGCCGGGCGGGTAGCCGTAGCGCTCGCTCGACTCGAAGGCGAGCTTCTCCGGCTCGAGCCGGGCGCGCTTGACCGACTCGACGAGCGCCTCCTCCAGCTCGCCGATCCCCGGCGGCGGCGGCTCGTTGACCGCCCAGACCGCGAACACCATCGGCAGCCCGGTCTGCTCGAGCCACAGACGCCCGAGGTCGTAGTGCGGGGTCGGGTCCTCGAACGCGCTCTTCAGCGCCGCGTCGCCGATCAGGAGCGTCGCGTCGGCCTCCTCGCCGAGCGGGACGTGGTCGGCGTGCGGCAGCAGCACCTTCGTCAGCACCACCGAGGTCGCGCTCTCCGGGGTGATCGCGACCGTGCGCACGCGGGCGAGCGGGATCCGCGAGACGAGCTGGATCGAGTCGACCGCGCCCTCCGACGAGACGCAGAGCCGCGGCAGCAGCTTCAGCCGGTCGGCGTTCCGTGCGTACTCGATCGAGGAGATCGGCGCCACGTCGACCTCGCCCGCGAGCAGGCGGGCGTTCAGCTCGGTCGGGACGCCGGTGATCTCCTCGACGTCGGCGTCGAGCCGGTAGAAGACCGGCGCCATGTTCGCGTAGGAGATCCGGCCGAGCCTGATCAGTTCTCCCACCGCCTCAGCTCGTTGTAGTAGGTGTCGCGCTGCACGGGGATCCGCCCGGCCTCGCGCACGACGCGCACAAGCTCGTCGATCTTCCGCTCGGTCCCGGTCACCGCGCCTGCCGAGTGGAAGATCGTCTCGCGCACGACGGTGCCCTGGATATCGTTCGCGCCGAAGTGCAGAGCGACCTGGGCGAGCGGGAGGCCCATCATGATCCAGTACGCCTTGATGTGGGCGATGTTGTCGAGCATCAGCCGCGAGACGGCCTGCATCTTCAGGTCGTCGGCGCCGGTCGTGTGCCGGAAGCCGCGCCGCTCGAAGACGGTGTGCTCGGGATGGAAGGCGAGCGGGATGAAGGCCATGAAGCCGCCCGTCTCGTCCTGGAGGTCGCGCAGCCGCAGCATGTGGTCGATCCGCTCCTCGTAGGTCTCGACGTGACCGTAGAGAAGGGTGCACTGCGTGGGGATCCCGAGCCCGTGCGCAATGCGGTGCGTCTCGAGCCAGATCTCGGCCGGCTCCTTGCCCGGGGCCACCAGGCTGCGCACGCGCGGGGCGAAGATCTCGGCGCCGCCGCCGGGCAGCGAGCCGAGCCCCACGGCCTTGAGCTCGAGCAGCACCTGCTCGTGCGTGAGACCGGAGAGCGTCGTCATGTGGTGGATCTCGCTCGCCGTGTAGAGCTTCAGGGACACGTCCGGCATCGCCTCGTGGAGCGCGCGCACCGTGTCCACGTAGAAGTCGAAGCCGACGTGCGGGTTCTCCCCGTTCACCATGTGGATCTCGGTGAACGGGGTGAGCTCGCGCTGGCGCAGCGCGTCCTCGACGAGCTCCGCGGGCGTGACCGTGTAGGCGTTCTCCTGCTTCTGCGTCGCCGCGAAGGCGCAGAACTTGCACTTCACGCGGCAGACGTTCGTCTGGTTCAGGTAGAGGTTCTGGACGAAGTAGACCTCGTCGCCGCCGCCGCGCTTGCGGCGCGCGAGGTCCGCGAGCTCGCCCAGGCCGAGCAGGTCGTCGGTCTCGAGCAGCGTGAGCCCGTCCTCGAAGTCGAGCCGCTCGCCGGCCTCCACCTTCTCGCGGATCGGCTCGAGCGTGTCGATGCGGTGGAGGACTGCCACTAGCGCTCCCGGTTGACGACTGCGTGGGTGAGGGTCTCGAGCTCGTCCCGGTGCGGCTCGCCGTTCAGGTGCGCCCGGGCCTCCCTAGCGTAGTCGAGCGCGACCTCGCGCGACCGCTCGAGCGCCCCGCTCGCGGCCACGCGCACGAGCGCCCCGTCGAGCGGCCCGCCGGCGAGCGCGCGGCGGACGACCTCGTCGTCCTGCGCCGCGAGCAGGAGCGGCAGCGTCGGCGTCCCCTCGCGGAGGTCCGTGCCGGCGACCTTTCCGGTCTCGATCGTCAGGCCCGAGCAGTCGAGGATGTCGTCCGTGATCTGGAAGGCGATGCCGAGCGCGAGGCCGAACGCGCCCGAGCCGCCGCCGAGCCGGCAGGCGACCTCGAACAGCGCGCCGGTCTTCAATGCGCAGCGCTCGAGGTAGGCGTCGACGGAGGTCGCCGGATCGTTCACCTGGCTGCGCTGCAGCGCCTCGCCGCGGGCCAGGCGCAGGGTCGCGTCGGCGAGCGTGGAGACGGCCGTCGCGTTCCCGGTGGCCGTCAGCTCCGCGAAGGCGCGGGCGAAGAGATAGTCCCCGGCGGCCTTGGCTCCGGCGGGGCCGAACTCCTGCCAGGCGGCGGTGCGGCCGCGCCGGAACTCGGCGCCGTCGATCAGGTCGTCGTGGAGCAGCGTCGCCATGTGCACGAGCTCGACGGCGACGCCGGCCGAGACGTCCGGTTCCCGCCCGGCCGGGGTCGAGAGGAAGACGAGCAGCGGCCGCAGGCGCTTGCCGCCTGCCGCGAGCGCTCCCACACCCGCCGCGGAGACGACTCCGGGGTAGGCGCCGACCGCCTCGCGGAGCCGGGTCTCGAGCTGTTCGAGGTACGGATCGAGGCCGGGCGCCCGCCGGATCGTCGCGAGCGCGTTCACGCGGCCGCCCCCGTGTGGAGCGCGACGATCGAGCCGGCGAGCAGCCGGTAGCGCACGGCGCCGAAGCCCGCGTCCGTCATCAGCGCGCCCAGCTCGTCCGGCCCCGGGAAGCGGCGCACGCTCGCGGGCAGATAGGTGTACGCGGCGCCCCCGGGGAGCAGGCGGCCGAGGGCGGGGACCACCACGTCGAACCAGAGCTCGAAGAACGGGCGGAGCGCTCCCCGCGGCCGGGTGATCTCGAGCACCGCGACGCGGCCCCCGGGCACGAGCACGCGGCGCAGCTCGCGCAGCGCGAGCGGCAGGTCGGCGACGTTGCGCACCCCGAAGCCGACGGTCGCGGCCTCGAACGAGCCGTCCGCGAACGGGAGCGCCAGGAGGTCTCCCTGCACCCACTGCAGCTCGGGCCCCTTGCGGCGCGCCCGCTCGAGCATCGAGGGCGAGAAGTCGAGCCCGGTCACGACGCCGCCGCGCCGGCGCGCGGAGAGCGCGAGATCGCCGGTGCCGCAGCACGCGTCCAGGACGCGGTCGCCCGGGAGCACGACCTCGGCCGCGAGCTCGCGCCAGCGCCGGTCGAGCCCGGCCGTCATCACCCGGTTCATCGCGTCGTACACCGGTGCGATCCGGTCGAACATCACCCGCACGCCGTCCGGCGGCAACGTCCCCGTCTCCACCACGACCTACTCCTGTCCCCACCGCTTCACGAGCGCGTTCGCGAGGCCGAGCTGGTCGAGGCAGCGGCCGACGACGAAGTCGACGAGGTCGTCGACGGTCTCGGCGCCGTGGTAGAAGCCCGGCGCCGCGAAGAGCACCGTCGCGCCGGCCTGGCGCACGGCGAGCATGTTCTGGAGGTGGATCGTCGAGAGCGGGGTCTCGCGCGGGACGAGCACGAGCTTCCTGCCCTCCTTGAGCGCGACCGAGGCGGCCCGCTGGATCAGGTTCGTCATCGTCCCGCCCGCGATCGCGCCGAGCGTCCCCATCGAGCACGGACAGATCACGTAGGCGTCGACCCGCGCGGAGCCGCTCGCGTAGGGCGCGTGCCAGTCGCTCTGGTCGTAGACCGTCGCCGCGCCGTGCGCGTGCTCGAGGAAGCGCTGCAGCGTCTCGTCGGGCGAGAGGCGAGCGTCGCCGTAGAGCTCCGTGGCGAGCACCTCGATCCCCGCGCGCGAGGCGGAGACGCCGATCTCGCACCCGGCGCCGACGAGCGATTCGAGGAGCCGCGCCGCGTACGGAGCCCCGGACGCTCCGGTTATCCCGAGGAAGACGTGCACGTCGGCCTCATTGTGGCCCCTTGGAGGCCTCGAGGAAGATCGCGAGCTGCTTCAGCGCCGCGTCGCCGAGCGACGCGAACGACGGCATCGGCGAGCCGGGGTTCACGCACGACGGGCACTTGAGGTGGGCGATCTGGAAGTCGACGCCGAGGTTCTTGCTCCCGATCGCGCTCAGGTCGGGCGCGCCGAGGTTCGAGGAGCCGACCCCGAGGTACGTGTGGCAGCTCGTGCAGCCGGACTCTGCGAACAGCTTCGCGCCCGGAACCGCCTCCGGCGGCAGGTCGTTCTTCTGGATCCAGCCGGGAACCGCGCCGGCGACCTCGCTCGCGAGCGCCTCCTTCGCGGCCGCGCCCTTGTAGGTCAGGACGCCCATCGAGACCGCGACCAGGATCAGGGCGACCATCGCGACCGGGCGGCGCAGCGGCTTCCGCTCGAGACGCGTGTCGTAGAACGGGAGGCAGATCAGCAGGATCAGGCAGAGCGTCGGGATCCCGACCGTGCCGAGGATCACCGACTCGGGCCACTTGAAGATCCGCAGCAGGTAGAACAGGAAATAGAAGTACCAGTCGGGGCGCGGCACGAAGCTGACGGTGCCGGGGTCGGCCGGCGAGCTGTAGAGCGGGCCGAGCCAGCCGGGGGCCGTGCTCGTGTGATTCCCGGGGACGGTGAACTTCCAGATCACCGCGAGCAGGATGATCACGAGGACGACGACGAAGCTCATCAGCGTGTCGTGGAACATCGCGTAGGGGTAGAACGGCTTCCCCTTCTCCTTGACGTCGCGCTTGTAGCGCCCGAACAACGCGCGCCGCTCGTCGAGCTGGCTCACTGCGCCTCGCCTCCGCGCGGCACCGGCTGCGTGAGACCGCTGCGGCCGGCCGGCTCCTCGGGCTCCATCGTCCCGGCCGCGTCCTTCGACCAGGGCGGTGAGGTGACGCCGAGGCGGATCACGAGGTACAGGTGCAGCGTGATCAGGCCGATGATCGCGCCCGGCACGACGAGCATGTGCAGCGAGTAGAAGCGGCTCAGCGTGTCGGGCCCGATGAAGTTGCCGCCCTGCAGGAACTGCGCGATGTACGGGCCGAGGAACGGCGCGGTGCCGTTGATGTTGATCCCGACGGTGGTGGCCCAGTAGGCGGTGTTGTCCCACGGGAGGAGGTAGCCGGTGAAGCCCTCCGCGAGCCCGAGCGTGAGCAGCAGCACGCCGATCACCCAGTTCAGCTCGCGCGGGTACTTGTAGGCGCCGAAGAGGAACACGCGCGCCATGTGGAGGAACATCAGGATGATGAAGACGCTCGCGCCCCAGCGGTGCATCCCGCGCACGAGCCAGCCGAGCGTGACGTCGTTCGTGATGTTCTGGATCGACGCGTAGGCGTTCTGCGGGTCGGGCTTGTAGTACATCGCGAGGATCACGCCGGTGACGGCCTGGACGATGAACGCGGTCAGCGTCGCCGAGCCGAGCGTCTGCATCCAGTTCGTGTCGTGCGGGACGTTCCGGAAGAGGAAGTACCTGACCCCGCCGACGAGCCCCGAGCGCTCCTCGAGCCAGTCGAGCGTGTAGTGGACGGGAGCGGCGGCCTGCTGCGCCTTGGTGGGCTTGCGCTCGACCATCAGTACCTCGGCGGCTGCAGCGGGTACAGCCATCCCTCGGGCGCGTCGACGTGCTGGCCGGGATAGTGCTGGGTGTACTTCTGGATCATGGCGTCGGCTCCGGTGCCGGTCACGGTCGAGACGCTGAAGATGCGGCCCAGCCAGAGGTTCCCGTGGACGATCGAGAACTCATAGCGGTCGAGCGCGCGGACGGGCGGGCCCGCGGTGCGGTTGCCCTCCGTGTCGTACTGGCCGCCGTGGCACGGGCAGCCGAAGCCGGCGGGCGAGGTCGGGATCAGCGTCACCTCGAGCCCGCTCGCCTGGATCGTCTTCTTCTGGTTGTCGAAGACCGGCCCGTTCGCCTGGACGGGGCAGCCGAGGTGGGCGCAGGTGTTGGAGATGACGGTGAAGCTCGGCTGGTCGCCCTTGAAGCCGTTGTTGCGGACGAAGGCCGTGCGGCGGCTGACCTCGCCCTGCTCGGGATAGAGGAGGAAGGTCGAGATCACGTACTTGCCCTCGGGGAAGTTGTCGAGCGGGCCGAGGTCGACGTGGTAGGGCTTCACGTCGGTGAAGGCGGGCAGGATCATGAAGCCGAGCGCCGGCAGGGCCACCATCCCGCCGATCACCGCGCCGACGCCGAGCGTGGCGCCTTCGAGGAACTTGTTGCGCGGGTAGCGCTCCGGCTCCGGCTCGACAGGGACGTGCGCGGGCCGCGCGGGCTCCTCCTCGACCTCGGGCGCCGGCGCCGGCGCGCGCACCTCGCGTGTCGCCTCGCGGGCCCAGAGCGCGCCGAACACGATCGCGATCAGGAGCCCGATCCCGCCGAGGAACCACGGGCTGACGATCAGGCCGACCAGCAGCACGACCACGCCGACCGCGAATCCGAGCGGCCAGATGGTCGGAGAGGGCTGGTTCCTGTCGGCCCCGTCGTCGGGTTGCACGCCTGATCGATCCCTTCGCTCTACGGAGCCGGATTCAACCTTCCACCGGTCCAGCCTGTCAACGACGTAACACTTGACGCAACGCCGGGACTATGACGCATCGCGCGGCCGTCCGCTGGCGATTCCGTATTCGGCCCAGCGGCCGTCGACCAGAGCCCGCACCTCGTCGCTCATCCGGATCTCCTCGGGCCACGGCCGGGCGCCCTCCGCAGGCCCCTTGTGCGTCGCGTCGAGCCCGAGCTTGCCGCCGTAGGCCTCGAGCGTCGGCGCGTGGTCGAGCTGGTCGAGCGGGCCCTCGGTGAGGACGACGTCCCGCTTCGGGTCGACGTTCGCGCAGACGCGGAAGAACACGTCGGCGTAGTCGTGGGGATCGACGTGCTCGTCGACGACGACGACCGACTTCGAGAGCGACAGCATCCCGAGCCCCCAGATCGCGTGCATCACCTTCTGCGCATGGCCCGGGTACGCCTTGCGGATCGAGACGATCACGCAGCCGTGGAACGCGCCCGCGACCGGGAGGTCGTAGTCGACGATCTCCGGCACGGTCATCCTGAGGGCGGGGAGGAAGATGCGCTCGGTCGCCTTGCCGAGCCACGCGTCCTCGGCGGGGGGCTTGCCGACCACGATCGACGGGTAGATCGCGTCGCGGCGCATCGTCATCGCCGTGAGGTGGAAGACCGGGAAGGGCTCGGCGGGCGAGTAGTACCCGGTGTGGTCGCCGAACGGCCCCTCGACCGCGAGCTCGCCCTTCTCGATGTAGCCCTCGAGCACGATCTCGGCGTTCGCCGGCACCTCCAGCTCGATCGTGTTGCACCGCACGAGCTCGACCGGCTCCCCGCGCAGGAACCCGGCCAGCATCAGCTCGTCGATGTGCTTCGGCAGGGGCGCCGACGCGGAGTACGCCGTCACCGGGTCGAGCCCGAGCGCGACCGCGACCTCGAGCCGGTCGCCCATCCCGCGCCAGTCGGCGGCGCCGTCCTTGTGGATCTGCCAGTGCATGAACGTGGTGCGCCGGTCGATCTTCTGCATCCGATACATGCCGACGTTGCGCGTGCCCGTCCGCGGGTCGATCGTGATCACCGCGGGCAGCGTGATGAACGGCGCCGGGTCGCCGGGCCAGCAGCGCTGGATCGGCAGCAGGTCGAGGTCGATCTCCTCGCCCGTGAGCACGACCTCCTGGCAGGCGCCGCGCGAGACGCTCTTCGGCATAGAGTCGGCGATCGACTTCAGCTTCCGGAGGCCGCGCACCTTCTCGACGAGCCCTTGAGGCGGCTGCAGCTCGAGCACGTCCTCGAGCCGCCCGGCGACGTCGTCGAGCCGCTCGACGCCGAAGGCGAGGCACATGCGCCGCTCGGTGCCGAACTGGTTCACGAGCAGCGGGTGGGCGGATCCCTTCGGCCGCTCGAACAGGAGCGCGGGGCCGCCCGCCTTCACGGTGCGGTCGACGATCTCGGTCGCCTCGAGGTCCGGGTCGACCTCGGCGGCGACGCGGACGAGCTCGCCCTCGCGCTCGAGCAGGGCGATCCAGTCGCGCAGGTCCGCCGGCGGGGCCATCGCGATCAGTCTATTGAGACAATCCGGCCGTGCGCGTCTACGTCACCGGCGGCGGCCGCGGCTTCATCGGCGGCCACGTCGTCCGCGCGCTGCGGGCGCGCGGATACGAGGTTCGCGACACGTGGGTCGACCTGCGCGACCCCGACGGGCTGCGGCGGGAGATCTCGGGGTGCGAGGCCGTCTTCCACGTCGCCGCGCTCTACAGCTTCGACGCGCCCGAGGCCGAGCTCGAGGCGGTCAACGTCGGCGGAACGCGGAACGTGCTGGACGCGTGCCTCGCGGCAGGCGTGCGCCGCCTCGTCCACACCTCGAGCTGCACGACGTGCGGGCCCGTGCCCGGGCGCGTGGCCACCGAGGAGGACGAGCCGCCCGAATGGGAGCTCGTGGTGCCGTACAAGCGGACGAAGCTCGACTCGGAGCGGCTCGTGCTCGAGTCCGGGCTCGACGCGGTGGTGGTCAACCCGACGGCACCGGTCGGCGAGGGCGACACCACGCCGACGCCGACGGGGCGGATGGTGCAGGGGGTCGCGAGCGGCCGCTACCGCGCGTACGTCGGCACCGCAGGCGTGAACCTCGTGGACGTCCGCGACGTGGCGCGAGGCCACCTGCTCGCGCTCGATCGCGGGCGCTGCGGGGAGCGGTACCTGCTCGGCGGCGAGAACATGCCTCTGAAAGAGGCGTTCGCCCGCATCGCGAGAGCGGCCGGCCGCCGGCCGCCGCGGATCCGGGTCCCGTACGCCGCGGTCCGCGCGGGCGCGGGGCTCGGGCTGGTGAACCGCCACGAGGCGCTCCTCGCGGGGCTGCCCGAGTACTTCTCCTCCGCCAAGGCGCACGGCGAGCTGGGCTACCAGCCCTCGCCGATCGACGACGCCCTGCGGAGGGCGGTCGTCTAGTGGGAGTCGCGGCGGGCGCTCGCCCACCAGTGGGCGAGCTCGCCGAGCACGATCACGCCGACGAACACGAGCCCCACGATCAGCATCGCGCGGATCACGTCGATGCCCTCTTTCGCCGCGTCGGCCAGGATCGCCATCGGCGCAGACTCTAACGCAGGCGCAGGCGGTGCGCAGCGAGCGAGCGCTCGACGGCCTCGACGCCCGCGGCGGCCCTCGCGAGCGCCGCGAGCGGGGCGGGATCGCCGCCGAGCCGGAGCGCGGCGCGGGCGTCGTCGAGCTCGCCCTCGCCGAGCAGCGCGGCCGTCGCGGCCCAGGCCTCGCCGTCGCCGTCGCGCTCGTCGGCCGCGACCTGCGAGCAGAGCGAGATCAGGTCGGCGAGGTCGGCCACGGCCGCCACCTCCTCGAAGGCTGCCACGCGGACGAGCCCGTGCGCATAGAGGTAGTCGCCGAGCAGGATCGCGGTGTCCGCATCGGGAGGGGCGAAGAGCCGCGGCCTGCCGAAGTGGAGCAGGTAGCCCTCGTAGATCGTCTCGAGGCCGAGCGCGAAGCGGGGCTCGGCGAGCGGGGAGAACACGGGCTCGAGCTCCCGCTCGTCGTCAGGGCGCAGGGCCGCGGCCCAGAGCGGGCTCTCCCGCCGGGCCTCCGCGGCGATCGTCGCCCAGGGCTCAGCGACCAAAGAACTCGGCAACGGCCTCGACGGTCCGGTCGATCTCGGCCTCGCCGTGGGCGAGCGAGAGGAACATGGCCTCGAACTGGGAGGGCGCCACGTAGATCCCCCGCTGGAGCAGGTGGCGGAACAGTGCGGCGTAGCGCTCGGTGTCGCACGCGGATGCGTCCTCGAAGTCCCTGACCCCGCGCTCGGTCATGAACAGGGTCGCCATCGCGCCCACCCGGCGCACGCGCGCGTTGCCGGCCGCCGCCTCGGCGAGCCCGGCCTCGAGCCGGGCGCCGCGGCGCTCGAGCTCGGCGTACACCTCCGGGTCGCGCAGCCGGCGGAGCACCGAGAGCCCGGCGGCGGTCGCGAGCGGGTTGCCCGAGAGCGTCCCTGCCTGGTAGACCGCCCCCGCCGGAGCGAGCTGCCTCATGAGCTCGGCGCGGCCGCCGAACGCCGCGAGCGGGAGCCCGCCGCCGACGATCTTCCCGAGCACGGTGAGATCGGGCACGACCCCGTAGCGCTCCTGGGCGCCGCCGCGCGCGACGCGGAAGCCGGTGATCACCTCGTCGAAGACGAGCAGCGCGCCCGAGGCGTCGCACAGCATCCGCAGCGTCTCGAGGTAGCCCTCGACCGGCGGCACGACGCCCATGTTGCCGGCGACCGGCTCGACGAGCACCGCCGCGAGCCCCTCGCCGTAGCGGGCCACCGCGGCGGCGGCAGCGTCGATGTCGTTGTACGGCACCACGATCGTGTCGGCGGCGACGGCCGACGGGACTCCCGGCGAGGACGGGATCCCGAGCGTCGCGAGCCCGGAGCCTGCGGACGCGAGCAGCGCGTCCGCGTGGCCGTGGTAGCAGCCCGCGAACTTGACGATCCGGTCGCGGCGGGTGGCGGCGCGGGCGAGGCGGATCGCGCTCATCGCGGCCTCGGTGCCCGACGAGACGAGGCGCACCTGCTCGACCGACGGCACCGCGTCCACGATCTCCTCGGCGAGCTCGACCTCGCGCTCGGTGGGCGCGCCGAAGCTCGTCCCCTCGGCCGCGGCGGCCTGCACCGCCTCGACCGTCTCCGGATCGGCATGGCCGAAGAGGAGCGGTCCCCACGAGAGCACCCAGTCGAGGTAGCGGGCGCCGTCCTCGGTCTCGAGGTAGGCGCCCTCGCCGCGCCGGACGAAGAACGGCTCGTCGAGGCCGACCGCCCGCATCGCACGCACCGGCGAGTTGACCCCACCCGGGATCACCGCCTCCGCGCGACGGAACAACGAGGTCCTCACAGCCACCGGGCGAGCTCCTTCGTCCAGTACGAGATCACGAGGTCGGCGCCGGCGCGCTTGATCGCGGTCAGCGACTCGAGGGCGGCCGGCTGCTCCTCGAGCA
>Ga0335080_10006454_pt1 | contig 12124 bp, 6 predicted proteins | sample Lox_Sample_34_FD_206720 | JGI IMG/M metagenome (GOLD analysis project Ga0335080, IMG submission 206720) | Soil microbial communities from Loxahatchee National Wildlife Refuge, Florida, United States - Lox_Sample_3.4 | ecosystem: Environmental > Terrestrial > Soil > Wetlands | place: USA: Florida...
TGAACGCGATCTCACCAGGAGTGAATTCGAAAAAGTCTTCTCCTCAGTTAACCCTAATGCTGGCTTTGCTGGCCTCGTGGTTCTGCACCTCGGTTTGCGCGCAGCCCGCCCTCACCAATTTCGCCCTAATCAGCTCCCCGGTCGCCGCGGGGGCCTTGGTCTGGGGCGACGCCGATCGCGATGACGACCTCGACCTGTGGATTACCGGCAGTCGTTATGAAACTTCCACTTATCGCAGCACTGTGCTGCGCAATGACCGTAACGGTGTCCTCAGCGCAACCCTGGCCGAGCTGACTCAGCTCAACCGGGGCGACGCGGCTTGGACCGACTTCGACCGGGACGGCGATCTCGATGCGGTAATGACCGGCTACAACTCGTCGTCCAACCCCTCGACCGCGGTTTACCGCAACGACTTGCCCACGGCCTTCAACAGTGTGGTGGTGGTCAATCGGCTGCCCAGCCTCGGCGACAGCGCGCTGGCCTGCGCCGACGCCGACGGAGACGGCGACCAGGACGTTCTGATCTGTGGCACCGGCAGCTCTTCGCGTGTGGCCGCACTTTATCTCAACATCGGCTCCGGTTCCTACAGCAACAGCCTGGTGGTCCTGCCGCCGGTTTCCCAAGGGGCGGTCGCCTGGGCGGATTTTGACGGAGACGGCGACCAGGATTTTATCCTGACCGGCTCGACCAACGGAACCGCCGCCGGAGCGGTCACGTTGCTTTATCGAAATGACGGGAGTGCGGGCTTCGTACAAGTGCCAACCTCGTTACCGGGCGTTTACCGCAGCTCCGTGGCTTGGGCCGATTACGATTGCGACGGCGACCCGGACTTGCTGATTGCCGGCGCCTCGGCCAGCGGCCCGGTCACGATCCTGGCTCGCAACGACAATGGCACTCTCACACCCGGCATCACATTCCCCGGCCTGGCGGACGGCGCCCTGGCCTGGGGAGACGCGGACCAGGACGGCTACCCCGACCTTGCCATGAGCGGCCGTCTATCGAATGGCGCTGGAGCGCTTTTCGCGGGCTTTTATTGGAACCGCGCGGGTGTCTTCACCAACAGCATGGTGGAGCTGCCGGCCATGCATTTCAGCTCCATGGCCTGGGGCGATCTCGATTACGACGGGCAACTGGACCTTGCGATTTCGGGTGCGACCAATGGGAGTTTGTCCTGGGGCGGCAGCGCGTTTTCGGCGGTTTATCGAAATACTATCGTGGCCACCGGCTCGATGCCGCCAGTACCGCTCAATTTGGCCGCCAATGTGCAAGGAAGCGACGTGCTGCTCAGTTGGGCGCTGCCGGACGGCGCTCCGGGCGGGCTGAGCTATGACGTCCGCGTCGGCACCACTCCCGGCGGAAGCCAGGTCATGAGCCCGGCTGCCAACACGGCCAACGGGGTTCGGCAGCTCGCGCAACCGGGCCAGGCCGGCTGGTCGAAGAAGCTGCAACTGCGCAACCTGCCCGCTGGCACGTATTATTGGAGCGCTCAGAGCGTCAACGCCGCCTATAAAGGTTCGGCGTTCGCGGCTGAGGCCCAATTCACCGTCCTCAATACTCAACCCACGATCACCTCCATCGCCGCCCAGACCATGGCCATGAATGCCACGCGCGGGCCGCTGGCATTTACCGTGGGCGACGCGGAGACAGATCCCGCCGCGCTCACGGTCTCGGCCGTTTCCAGCAACCCAAACCTGTTCCCTGCGGGGTCCATTGTGCTGGGCGGCAGTGGTGCCAGCCGTCAGGCCACGTTTTCCCCTGCTACCAACCAAAGCGGCTCCGCCACCATCGTCTTCGTCGTGCGCGACCCCAACGGCGGCTCCACCATTGCCAGCACCCGCATCACTGTCAGTTCCCTCGTGGACTCCGGAGCCAGCTTCACGGAGGGCCAGTTTTCCATCCTTGAACCCGGAGACGTGGACGGCGACGGCGACCTCGATTTGCTGATCGCCGGCACCAAATTCATCAGCGCGGGCTCCGGCCAGGCCTCCGTGCAGCTTTTTCTCAACAATGGCAACGCCACCTTCACTGCCACCACTCCGAACCTGCCGGCCGTTTTCGACGGTGCTTTCGCCGCCTGGGGCGACTACGACAACGACGGCGACCTAGACCTCTTCTACAACGGCTCGATTTATCGACAGGATTCCGGGTCTTTCACCCTGGTCGCCACTCTCATTTCCGGGATTGCGAACGGCCAAGCCGCCTGGGGTGATTACGATGGGGACGGCGACCTCGATCTGGTAATAACCGGCAGCCCGAACTCCACTCAGTTTTTCACCCGCATCTATCGCAACGATGGCAACGACGTTTTCACGCCGATCAGCGCGCCGCTGCTGGGGCTCTGGTACAGCTCAGTCGCCTGGGCCGACGTGGATGGCGACGGTGACCTGGACCTTGCCATTGCCGGTGCCGCCGCGCAGAACACCTCCATCTCAGCCAACTTCCGTCTGTACCGAAACGACGGGAACGACCAGTTTGTGGAAATCAGCGGTTTCGAAGGCGCATCCAGCGCAAAGCTCGCCTGGGGAGATGTGAATGGCGACGGTCTGCCGGACCTGGCCGTAACCGGGACCGACGGCTCCTCGGCTGTGAATAACCTGCTCTTGAATCTCGGCAATTGGCAGTTCACGCAAATGGCTTTGCATCCTGGCGGGTTGTCGTACGTCGATACCAAGCTCCTGGACTGGGACATGGACGGCGACCTCGATCTGCTGGGTGGCGTCAACAGCATTGTTGGGGTGTACCCAAATCCAGGCACTGGCGAGTTTTCCACGAGTTCCATGGCGACGGCCAGCTTGCGCTGCACCGCTTTACGTTGGGGTGACTTCGACAATGATTCAGATTTCGATGTACTAGTCCATAACCGGGGCACCGTTTCTCTCAGCGGCACCAATATACTGTTCCTCAACCCTATCGTGAACGCCCAGCCCGCTCCGCCGGCAGCCTTGACTTCAATCGTGACCGACAACTCAGTGGTGCTGAGTTGGCCCGCGTTGCCTGCCATCAACGGCGCGCCGGTAACTTACAACCTGCGCGTAGGAACCGCGCCCGGCCTCGGCAACGTCCTGGTTCCCAACTCGCGCAGTGACGGACGGCGTCTAGTGCCGGCCCCCGGCAACGCTGGCTACGCTAATATCCGCACTGTCCGACAATTGCCAGCCGGCACTTACTGGTGGACTGTCCAGGCCGTGGATAATCGCTGGCACGGCCAGCCCTGGCTGGTGGAGCACAGCTTCACCATCACTTCTCCACTCGCTGCACACATCGATTCCCTCGAGCTGTTGAGTGCCGTGCAGGCCAGGCTTACATTCGATGCTCCGGCCGGACGCACGTTGTCCGTCCAGACCTCCACCAACCTGACCGCGTGGACCGATAAGACCAGTGTTCCAGTCGGGCTGTCCGGTACCGCTGAGGCAACGGTGTCCACGACCGGCGACAAGACGTTTTTCCGGCTGGTCCAAATCAACTGAGCTCATCCTCGCGTTCCCAATATCGCCGGCTGTCGCTGCACCGTAACCGGGCGCGGGTCAATCCCTGGAACCGACATGTTAAAAAACCTGATTGAAGTCGGGCGGACTTTTGACCATAACTTGTGCATGTTGGCCAAGGTCTGTTCTGCCGCGCTCAACGGCATTGAGGCTTATCCGGTCGAAGTGGAAGTCAACGCCGGCTGGGGCGACACGGTGATTGTCATCGTTGGCCTGCCGGACGCCGCAGTGAAGGAATCGCGCGACCGCGTGATGACCGCGCTCACCAATTCCGGCTACAAATTCCCGATGGGCCGCACCACCATCAATCTCGCGCCCGCCGACGTTAAAAAGGAAGGGCCGACTTTCGATCTCCCGATCGCGCTGGGCATGTTGGCCGCCAGCGAACAGCTCGAAACCGACCAACTCGATAATTTCGTCATCGTCGGTGAACTCGCGTTGACCGGCGCGGTGCGCCCCTCCAGAGGCGTGTTGCCGGTCGCTATTCGCGCGCGAGCGGATGGCAAAGTCGGCGTGCTCGTCCCGGCTGAAAATGCGGCCGAGGCCGCGGTCGTTTCCGGTTTGCAGGTTGTCCCGGTGCAAAATCTCCGCGAGGCGGCGAGCTTCCTCGAAGGCGAAATCAAAATCGCGCCGACGAAGGTGGATCTGGCCAAAATTTTCAATCAGGCGAACGATGACGACCTGGATTTCGCCGAAGTCAAAGGACAGGAAAACGTGAAGCGCGCGTTGGAAATCGCCGCAGCGGGCGGCCACAATGCATTGCTCATTGGCCCGCCCGGCACGGGCAAATCCATGCTCGCCAAGCGGCTGCCGACCATTCTGCCACCGCTGACCCTGGACGAAGCGCTTGAAACCACGAAGATTCACAGCATCGTCGGTTTGTTATCGCCGGGCCAGGCGCTGGTGACGCAGCGTCCTTTCCGTTCGCCGCATCACACGGCGAGCGACGCCGGCTTGCTGGGTGGCAACATCAACCCGACGCCCGGCGAAATTTCACTGGCGCACAACGGCGTTTTGTTCCTCGACGAATTGCCGGAGTTCAAGCGCAGCGTGTTGGAGACCATGCGCCAGCCGCTGGAGGAAGGCCGCGTGACCATCTCGCGCGCCGCGGGCACGATGACGTTCCCGTCGCAATTCATGCTGGTGGCGGCAATGAACCCGACACCGGACGGCAAAATGCCGCATGAATCGAGAAGCTCACCGCGCGAAATTCAGAATTATCTGGGCCGGATTTCCGGGCCGTTGCTTGACCGCATTGATTTGCACGTGGAAGTGCCGCCGGTGAAATTTCGCGAAATTGCCGGCGATCGCACTGGCGAGACGTCGGAGCAAATCCGTGACCGGGTCGTAGCCGCGCGCCGGCGGCAGCACGAGCGGTTCAAACACAAGCCCAAAATCACCTGCAACGCGCGGATGGGCACCCGTGAATTGAAACAGTTCTGCGAACTGGATGAGCCAACGAAGGAACTGTTGAAAAACGCGATGGCGGATTTAAATCTTAGTGCCCGCGCCTACGACCGGATTTTGAAAGTGGCGCGGACGATCGCCGACCTGGCTGGCTCGGAGAAAATTCTCAGCGACCACATTTCCGAGGCGATTCAATACCGCTCACTGGACCGGCAGATTTGGACGTGAGCGAGACTCAAAGTGCTGCGAGGTGGGGAGGTGAAGTTTTGGCGCTTGGCGTGATATCGGCACAACCTTAAATTCACTGGATATTTATGATTAAAACCGGACTGCTGAATCCCCAAATTCTTTCACTGCTCGCCCGCGTGCGCCACACCAACGCGCTGGTCATTGCCGACCGCGGCTTTCCGTTCTGGCTGCAAATCGAGACGTTGGACATCTCGCTGGTGGACGACGTGCCGACGGTGTTGCAGGTGCTCGCCGCGGTCCGCGCCAACTGCAATTTCACGCAAGCCTACATGGCGCGCGAGTTTCAGAAGAACAATTCCGCCAAGACCCGCGCCGCATTCGGGAAAGGGCTGTCAGGGATTCCGCTGAAATTCGAGCCGCACATCCAGTTCAAGAAGCGCGTCCCAAGGGCGATCGGATTGATCCGCACCGGCGACACGATTCAATACGCGAACCTGATTTTGATTTCCGGATAGACCGGGAGCACCGGCATCTTGCCGGCGCTCTCGATTTGGCGCGAGGATTGGCGTCATTTGGCTGCGTCCAGTGCTTCCAGCCTTTTCCAGCTTGCGCCGTAGTAGGCAATGAAGGCGAAGCACACCAACGGCATGAGGAAGCCGATGCGCATGCCCCAATTGTCCGCCAACCAACCCATCCACAGCGGCATGATGGCACCACCGACGATGGATTGGACGATGAATGACGAAGCAATTTTGGTCTGTTCGCCCAGACCGTGGATGCCCAGCGAGAAAATGGTCGGATAGGTGATGGACATGAAGAAAAAGCTCAGGAACAGTCCGGCGACTGAAAGCCAGCCCCAGTTATTCATCACGAGAATCATCATGAGCACATTCGCGGCAGAATAGAGCGCCAGCATTGATTGCGGCTTGAAGACGCGCAAGGCGAAGCTGCCGGTGATGCGGCCCAGCAGAAAGAGCGCGAAGCCGCCAAATGACAGCAGCACCGACGCGCCGCGGTCGGTGATGTGATATTGCGCGCTGTTCAAATAAGGGCTGCGGGCGATCAGGCTGGCAGAATAGGTGTTTTCCAGAAAGGCGCGGTTGGCCCGGACCAACGGTTCGCCGGTGGCGTTAGACTCGATCAGTTTGCGCTGCGCATCTGGAAGCACTAATCCGCCGGATCGCACGGCGGCAAAGAGCAGGTTGGTCTGAAGGATTTGGTTCAGGCCCTTGATGAAAATGGCTTTCTTCTCCAAGGCAACCTGCTTGTCGAGGTCGGCGGCGGAATCCTTGATGTTATCCGGCGCGTTGATTTGCCGGGCGCTCGCAGCAAAATTTCGGGCAGCGAGGAAATCGCGGTTGGTGCTGAATTGGCTCCAGATGAATTGCGAAACGGGTTGGGTTTTCGCGTCGGCGTCGTTCTGCAATTTGTTCACAAAGGCGGAAAGATTGGTGACGTCGTTGGCAGTAAATAGCGCAGCGGGATAATTCATTTGCGCCGGCGGCAGGCGGAAGAGGTTATGCAGGCCATTGGCAAAGCTTTGCAGGCCGTTCGCTCCGCGCGGGCCCATCGCCGGCGTTTCGGCGGCCATGTAATTGATGAAGAAGCTGAAGATTCCCGTCTGGGCCGCGACGTAGAAAAATTGGGCTGCAACCGCCAGAACGAAATGCCAGCGTTTCCAAAGCGGCTTGGGCACGGTTTTGCCCCCTACCGTTACCATTTTGGATTCTTCGACGTTATGCAAATCCGGCACCTTGCTGACGACGAAAATGAACGCAATGACGGCCACTACGACCGCTACAATCAGGTACGGCTTGTAGAGGTCCGCGTTGCTGGTGATCGGTTCGCCTGTCGCCGACAACACGAAGAAACCGCCGAGTACCGGTCCGATCATCCAGCCGACACCATTGCCGCTTTGGGCCAGATTGATGCGAGCGGCGCCGGATTCCGGCGGGCCGAGTACGGTGGCATAGGGATTGGCAACGGTCTCCAAGCACGTCAGCCCGGCCGCCAGAATGAACAGGCCCAGCAGAAACGCCCAGTAAGTTCCGATATGGGTTGCCGGAATGAACCAGCAGGCGCCCGCCGCCACGAATGCCAGCCCGATGATGATGGCGCCTTTGTAACCGAATCGGATGGCCAGCAGCCCGGACGGAATCGCCATGAAAAAGTAACCCATGTAATTCGCAAACTGGACAAAGGCCGACTGTGCCTTGGTGATGTGCAGCGAGTCCTGAAAGTGCTTGTTCAGCACGTCAATCATGCCGTTGCAAACGCCCCACAGCAGGAACAGCGACGAGACGAGCAGAAAAATAAACGCGTAATTCTTCCCGGCGGCGGTGCGAAACCAACTCGTGGATTTGGCGCCGGTTTGATTCGGATTGGCTGGGGCTATCATAATTTTAAGGGTAAGGAGGTGAATCTAAATTTGTAACGGGGTCAAGGCAGAAGCAGTATGGTCAGTTTCTTCGGGCCATGCGCGCCCAGGACCAGGATGCGCTCGATATCACCAGTGCGGCTCGGGCCGCTGATGAAGGACATAAAACTGGGGAATTTGCCTTTGAATTTTTCCTGCACCCGTTGCAAGGCGGCGCTCAGGTCCGGCACCATCTGGTTCCGGCGCGCCAGTACCACGTGGTGCGGCGGTAAGATTGACAACGCCCGCCCGCCCGAGCCGGGCGCCGAGACCAGCACGCTGCCGGTTTGTGCCACCAGGGTTTCACATTCCGTCAGCCCGGCATCGCAACCTTCCAGATCATCCACGGCGTACCCTTGATCGGTTTGCACTTCCACCAGCCCCAGTTCCCGCGCGACGGAATCCGTGAGTTCACCGCGATGCCGGCCGATTTTTTTCCAACCGCCCGCCGCCGCCAGGTTCTTTGCATGTTGAATTGCCTCGTTCACATTGGCACACGCGCGAAATTCCGCCTTCAAGGCTTCCGCGTTCTGCCGAAACAAATCAATCTGTTCCGCCGTCGCCTGGCCGACCGGCGGCAACCATTTTTGCGCGGTGGCAGGGACGCGCTGCCGCGCGTCCAGGCCGACCGGCAGGTCGGCCCTACCCAATTCAAGAAATGCCGGATGAGGCGCTGGAGCTTTCAGCGCCTCGCGAATCCGGCCTAAAATGATTTCGCGATTGGTCATGACACCTTCCTTTCCCGCCAAAGCTCGTGGAAACTCCTCTTCGCCAACGGTGGGAACGAACGGGTTTTCGTCCACGCGCGCACGGGGTCAAGAATGGTTCCTCCAAGCCAGCGTTGTAAAGGTTGCGCGAGGCGGCCGACACGTGAGGCAAATTGATAGAGCGCGGGATGGCACATCATTCGCGCGAAGCCGAACTGGATAAGCTTTTCCAGCAAGGCCGGGCGCGCCCGCACCGCATTGCGCCGGTTGTGCAGCAAATGATGGTGCAAATTGATTTTGACCGGACAGGCTTCGGTGCAGGCGCCGCACAGCGACGAGGCCTGCGACAAATGTTTCCAATCCTGAAGACCACGCAGGTGCGGCGTGATGACTGAGCCGATCGGACCTTGATACGTGGTGCCGTAGCTGTGCCCGCCGACATTTTTGAAGATCGGGCATACATTCAAGCAAGCGCCACAGCGGATGCAATGGAGCGCATCGCGCTGTTCGGCATCGGCCAGGAGTTCCGTGCGGCGGTTGTCGAGCAGCACCACATGAAATTCTTCCGGGCCGTCAGGTTCGCCCGGCTGCCGCGGTCCACCGTAAAGCGTGTTGTAACACGTGATGGATTGGCCAGCGCCCGCCGTGGCCAGCATCGGCAGGAACAACGCGAGGTCGGAAAGTCTGGGTAGCACTTTCTCGATGCCAACGAGGGCCACGTGGATTTTGGGGAGCGAAGTTGTAAGCCGGGCATTGCCTTCGTTTTCCGTGATGGAAATCATGCCGGTTTCGGCGATGGCGAAGTTTGCGCCGCTGATGCCCATCTCTGCCTTGCAGTATTTTCTCCGCATAACGCGCCGGGCGACCATGGTCAGATCCTCCGGATTATTCGTCGGTTCGGACCCGAGCTTGTCGTGAAACAGATCGCTGATTTGTTGTCGCGTCAGGTGCATGGCCGGGAAGACCAGGTGATACGGGGGCTCCTCGCGAAGCTGGACGATGTATTCACCCAGATCGGATTCCGCGACTTCAAACCCGGCTTGCGCCAGCGCGTCGTTCAAATGGATTTCCTCGGCGGTCATGCTCTTGGATTTGATGACGGCACGCACCTGATGTTGTTTTGCCACGCCGACGATATAATCCCGCGCCGCTTGCGCATCGGGTGCCCAAAATACTTTGGTGCCACGCGCCTCGAGTTTGGAAACAAACTCATCGAGGTAACGGTCGAGATGGTTGATGGCCTCCCATTTGGTTTCTGCGGCCAGGTCACGCGCGCCGGACCAGCTTTGAAATCGGTTTTTAAACTCGTCCCGTTTGGCGTAGTACCCGGAAAGCGCCTTTTGAATCCAATCACGATGATGCAGATCCGCGGTGTAGCGACGCGCGGATTCGTTGAATTCTTTCGCGTGAGCGTTCATGTCTGCGCCAGCACTTCCGCGAGGTGCAACGTTTTAATGGACTTGCCCTGCCGGTCCAGCACGCCGCGAATTTGCATCAGGCAACTGGAATCGTTGGAAACGACATAATCCGCGCCCGTCCCGGCAATGGAGGCGCATTTGATTTCGCCCATGGCGGTGGAAATCATCGGGAACTTGACTGCGAATGTGCCGCCGAAACCGCAACAGGTCTCCGCCTCGGTCATTTCAACCAGTTCCAATCCTTTAACATGTTGGAGCAACTGGCGCGGCGCTTTTTTCGAGCCTAATTCGCGCAGGCCGTGGCAACCGTCATGAAACGTCGCGCGTCCCGCGAACCGCGCGCCGACATCGAGCACTCCCAATCGGTTCACGAGGAAATCCGAGAACTCAAAGGTCTTTGCCGCGAGGGCCCGGGCTTCCGCTTCGCGCGGGTGCTGGTGGAATAATTCGGGGTAGAAAACCCTGACCATCGTGGCGCACGAACCGGAAGCAATTACCACCGATTCGGCATCCCGGAAAATGGCCATTTGCCGTTCCGCCACAGCGCGCGCTTCGTCCCAAAAACCGGCGTTGAATGGTGGTTGGCCGCAGCACGTCTGCGCTTCGGGATAATCCACCGTGTGGCCAAGACGTTCCAGTACGTGCACGATGCTCATCCCGACCTGCGGATAAAATTGGTCCACGAAGCAGGGGATGAACAACGTGATTTTCACGCGGCCTTAACCGGGTCGGGATGTTATTTGTAGAGCGGACCGAAATTGGCGCACGCGCGGAAATCCGCCCCTTCGAGGTCGGCGGTGCCAAACGCGTTCCAGGCACTGGGGCGAAAGATGTTTTCGGCGGCAACATTGTGCATGTAAACCGGGATGCGCAACAGCGACGCCAGGCTGAGCAGGTCCGCGCCGATGTGGCCATAGCTCATGGCGCAATGGTTGGCCCCCCAGTTGTTCATCACGGTGTAAACGTCCCGAAACGCGCCGTTCCCGGAAGTGTGTGGCACAAACCACGTGGTCGGCCAGGTCGGATTGGTGCGCTCATCCAGAATGGTGTGGACCTTTTCCGGTAATTCAAGCGTCTCGCCTTCGGCAATCTGCAAGGCCGGGCCCAGCCCTTTGACCAGATTGAGCCGGCAAATGGTGGCCGGCATTCCGCCGCGCGTGCGGTAACGGCTTGACCAACCGCCGCCGGGAAAATATTCCGTGACGGATGGATGCCAGGTCGTGGCGGCGAGACAATTCTTCACTTCCGCGGCGGTGATTTCCCAGAACGGTTTCATCGCCGGCTTTCCGTTGACGGTTTGTTCGCCGTTGCCGTCCAGCGCCGCCGGGCCGGAATTGATCAAGTGCAAAAATCCGTGAGCCGCCGCGCCGGTCGGTTTGTGACCGGTCACGCGATGGACGGCCGCCGGACTCCAGTAGGTCCGCACGTCGGCAAAGACCTGGGCGGTGTTGGTGAGCAGATAACCAAACAACATGCCCGCGCCGTTGAGAGAATCATTTTCCGTGGCGACGATGTATGGCGTGCGCGGACCGTTCCAATCGAAGGAGGTGTTGAGAATCGCTTCCATGAAATCGCCGTTGGGCAGATGGTCGGTCCATTGCCGCTGGCCCTGAAAACCGGAGGCGATGGCATTGTGTCCGTGGGCTTCCTCGCCAAATCCTTTTTTCGCCAACCGGGGATTTCCGAGCATCAAGTCGCGCGCGATGAGCGCCATCTTCACGGAAATTTCCCATTCCCGGTCCAGTTGGGAGCGCGGGCGGGTGGTCTTCGGCGAATTGTAATCCTTGCCTTCCTGGCAATTGGCTTTCACCCACGCCAAGGCCCTGACGTATTCCGCAGCGTCAAAAATCCCGCGCTCGATGCGCCGGAAAAATTCGGACATGTCCACCGACTCGACGCGCATGCCCAGGTAACTCTCGAAGAAGTCCGGGTTGACGATGGAACCGGCGATCCCCATCGAAGTGCCGCCCATCGCCAGATAGGATTTGCCGCGCATGATGGCGACGGCCAGCCCGGCGCGGCAGAAGCGGAGGATTTTTTCCTGCACATCGGCGGGAATGATTTTGTCCCCGGCGTCCTGCACGTCGCGGCCGTAAATGCCAAAAGCCGGCAGTCCCTTTTGCGTATGGCCGGCCAGCACAGCGGCGAGATAAACCGCCCCGGGCCGTTCCGTGCCGTTGAATCCCCAGACCGCCTTGGGAATGGCGGGATCCATGTCCATCGTTTCGCTCCCGTAACACCAGCAGGGCGTGACGGTCAGCGACAAACCGACGCCTTCGCGCGCGAATTTCTCCGCGCACGCCGCCGCCTCGGCAACGCCGCCGATGCAGGTGTCCGCGATGACGCAATGCACGGGCTTGCCGTTCGGATAACGCAATTTTTCGCCGACAAGCCTGGCCACAGACCGGGCAAGGTTCATCGTCTGCAATTCCAACGATTCACGCACGCCGCCCAACCGCCCATCAATGGCCGGGCGGATACCGATTTTGGGGAGTTTCTTAA
>Ga0335080_10006455_pt1 | contig 12119 bp, 11 predicted proteins | sample Lox_Sample_34_FD_206720 | JGI IMG/M metagenome (GOLD analysis project Ga0335080, IMG submission 206720) | Soil microbial communities from Loxahatchee National Wildlife Refuge, Florida, United States - Lox_Sample_3.4 | ecosystem: Environmental > Terrestrial > Soil > Wetlands | place: USA...
CCGGTGGTGCGGGGCCTCGCCGCTCTACGCCTTCCTCCGGGCGACGTCGCCGAAGCGCGGCGCGCTGCTGCGCTACGAGCAGTGGAACATCGATGCGGCGAGCGTCGTGAGCTTCGCCGCCCTGGCCTTCGGCCGGGGCGAGGCGGCGGCTCCCGGGGAAGGAAGCGCATGAGGGAGAGGGTGGGAGCGTGGACGGTGGGGGTTCTGGTGCTCGGCGCCGCGGCGTCGGGGCAGCCGCCCGCCGAGGCCCCGGAAGGCCCGGCCGCGATCGTGGCCGGCAAGGCGATCGCGACGAAGGAGGTGGACGAGCTCGTGCGCGGCCAGCTCATGGAGCTGCGGGCGCGGGAGTACCAGCTGCGCAGCCAGGCTCTCGACGCGCTCGTCGCCCAGGCCCTCCTCGAGAAGGAGGCCGAGGCCCGGGGCGTCACGCCGGAGGCCCTGCAGAAGGCGGAGATCGAGACGAAGGCCGTCGTCACCGAAGCGGAAGCCAGGGCCTTCTACGAGTCGAACAAGGCCCGCTTCGGAGCGACCTCCGAGGCGGACGCGCTCCAGCAGATCCGGACCGGCCTCGGCCAGCAGCGCCAGAACGAGCGCCGCGCGGCGTTCGCCCGCGAGCTGAAGGCGAAGTACGACGTGAAGGTCCTGCTCGAGCCCTACCGCGTCCCGGTCGAGGTCGGGAGCGCGCCCGTCCGCGGCAACCCCAAGGCGCCGGTGACCGTCGTCGAGTTCTCCGACTTCCAGTGCCCGTTCTGCGGCCGGGCCCGGCCTACCGTGGCGCGGGTGCGGGAGACCTACGGGGACCGATTGCGGTGGGTGTTCCGCCACTTCCCCCTCGACTTCCACGCCCAGGCGCAGAAGGCGGGGGAGGCGGCGGCCTGCGCCGGCGACCAGGGCAAGTTCTGGGAGATGCACGACCTGCTCTGGGCCAACAACGCGAAGCTGCAGGTGGCGGACCTCAAGGCCCACGCCGCGACGCTCGGCCTCGACGCGGCCGCCTTCGACCAGTGCCTCGACTCGGGTCGCGACGCGGCCCTCGTCGCGAGCGACGTCGCGGCCGGCCAGGGTTACGGCGTGTCGGGGACGCCCGCCTTCTTCGTGAACGGCCGGCTGCTCACCGGAGCCCAGCCGTTCGACGCGTTCGCGCAGGTGATCGACGACGAGCTGCGGCGGCAGGGGATCGCCCTCCCGGCAGCGAAGTGAGCGCCGGCACCGATCGGCGGCCCGACTGGCTTCGCTGGGCGCAGCGGCTGCAGGCGATCGCGCAGACGGGGCTCACCTACGCGCGCGACCCGTACGACCACGAGCGGTACGAGGAGCTGCGGGCGATCGCGGTGGAGATGGCGTCCTCCGCCTTGTCCCTCCCCGCCGACGAGGTCCGGGTGGCCTTCGGCTCGAGCCTCGGCTACCCGACCCCCAAGGTGGACGTGAGGGCGGTCGTCTTCCGGGGCGAGGAGCTCCTCCTCGTGCGCGAGCGGGCGAGCGGCCGATGGGCCTTCCCCGGGGGATGGGCCGACGCCGGCGACACGCCGTCGCTCGCCGCCGAGCGCGAGACGCTCGAGGAGAGCGGCTATCGCGTGAGGGCGGAGAAGGTCCTGGCCCTCCTCGACAAGTCCCGCCACGAGCACCCGCCGTCCGTCGACTACACGTACAAGGTGCTCATCGGCTGCCGGCTCGAGGGCGGCGAGGCGGCGACGTGCCACGAGATCCTGGAGGTCGGCTTCTTCTCGCGGCACGCGTTGCCCCCGTTGGACCTCGACCGCACGACGCCCGGCCAGGTCGACCTCGCGTGGGCCCACCTCGCCGACCCCACGCGGCCGACGGACTTCGACTAGCACCTCCCGGCCCGCGCTGGCGGGCGGGTGCCTCAGGTGCTCAGCGAGAACGGCGTGAAGTTCGTGTGGCGGTCGTAGTAGTCCTCGCTCTCCGCGCGCTTCAGGAAGTTCACGACGCGGTAGGTGAGCGGGGTCATTACGACCTCCCACAGCACCTTGACCGCGTAGTTGGTCATCGTCACCTGGAGCACGAGATCGTTCGACCACACGCCGAGGAAGGCCGTCGGGTAGAAGACGACGGAGTCCACCGCCTCGCCCACGATCGTGGAGCCGATCGTGCGGGTCCAGAGGAGCCGCCCCTCGGTGACGATCTTCATCTTGGCGAGGACGTACGAGTTGCAGAACTCCCCGCAGAAGTAGGCGACGAGCGAGGCGAGGACGATCCTTGGCGTGGCCCCGAACACCGTCTCGTAGGCGGCCTGGTGCGGCCAGCCGGGGGCGGGCGGGAAAGCGAGGATCGCCCAGCTCATGAACGAGGCGAAGGCCAGGGCCCCGAACCCGGCCCAGACGACCTTTCGTGCCCGCGCGTAGCCGTAGACCTCGGTCAGGACGTCGCCGAAGATGTAGCTGATCGGAAAGAAGAGGACCCCGGCCCCGAACGTGAAGGGGCCGATGCGCGCGACCTTGGCCGCCCCGATGACGTCGGCGCACAGCAGCACCGTCACGAAGGCCGCCATCACGAGGTCGTAGTAGCGGTAGCTGCGGTGCGTGCCTCCGCCGATGGTCCGCTCGCCTTCCACACGAGCCGAGGAGTGCTCGCCGGACCGTCGATCGGATGGCTGGAGCATCAATACTCGGCGATCGCGTCGTCCGGGTAGCAGTACAGCCACCGCTCTCCGGGCTCGGCGGAGGCGATCACCGGATGACGGGTCGAGCGCGCGTGCTTGGAGGCGTGACGGTTCGGCGAGTCGTCGCAGCAGCGGGTCCCCCCGCACTCCTGGCACGTCCGCAGGTGCACCCAGCGGCCGCCGCTCCGGACGCAGTCTTCGCACTCGCGTCGCTGCGGGCCCTTGACGCGCTCGACGGCTTCGATGTGGGAGCACGCGTCCGCTCGCATGACGGCTCTCCTCTACTCCTGAAGAGCCTTGTGGACGAAGGCGACGGCCGTCGAGCCCTCGCCCACGGCGGAGGCCACGCGCTTCATGCTGCCCCCGCGCACGTCGCCCACCGCGAAGACGCCGGGCAGGCTCGTCTCCAGGAGGTGGGGGGCGCGGGCGAGCGGCCACCGGGAGGCGGCCAGGTCCTCCGGCGTGAGATCCGGGCCCGTCTTGACGAACCCCTTGGCGTCGAGGGCGACGCAACCCTCCAGCCACCGCGTCGTGGGCTCGGCCCCGGTCATCACGAAGACGTGCCGGATGTCCCGCGTCTCGACGCTCCCCGCGCCGTCCCGCCACTGCACGCGCTCGACGTGGCGCCCGCCCTCCAGGGCCACGACCTCGGTCCGCGTTCGGAGGACGATGTCCGGGCTCTGCTCGATCCGGCGGACGAGGTAGCGCGACATGCTGTCGGCCAGGCCCGCGGACCGGACGAGCAGGTGCACGCGGCTCGCGTTCCGGGCCAGGAAGACCGCAGCCTGCCCCGCCGCGTTCCCCCCGCCCACCACGATCACCTCCTCGCCGCGGCAGAGCTGCGCCTCCATGAACGTCGCGCCGTAGTAGACCCCCGCGCCTTCGAAGCGAGCCAGGTCCGGGAGCGGGAGCTTCCGGTACGCCGCCCCGGTCGCGATGACGATGGTGCGCGCCGGCACCCGCTCGCCGCCCCCGATCTCGACGGCGTAGGGCCGGCGGGCGCAGGACACCCTGGTCGCGCCCTTGGCGACCAGGACCTGCGCCCCGAACTTCTGGGCCTGGTTGTAGGCGCGGGCGGCGAGCTCCTGCCCGGAGATCCCGGTGGGGAAGCCGAGGTAGTTCTCGATGCGGGAGCTGGAGCCGGCCTGGCCGCCGGGTGCCTCCGTCTCCAGGACGAGGACGTCGAGCCCTTCCGAAGCGCCGTAGACCGCCGCCGCGAGGCCGGCCGGTCCCGCCCCCACGACCACCAGGTCTCGGACGTGGGCCTCGTCGACGGGCTCGTTGAAGCCGAGGCAGTCGGCGATCTGCTGGTTCGTCGGGTTCCGCAGCACGAGGTCGCCGCGGCAGATGAGCACGGGCACGTCGGTGACGGCGACGTGGAAGCGGTCGAGCAGGTCCTGAACCCCGGGGTCGGCCTCGAGGTCGAGGTAGGAGTGAGGATGGCCGTTGCGCGTCAGGAACTCCTTCACTCGCAGCGTTCCGGCGCAGTGGCTCGAGCCCACGAGGACCACGTCGCCGACGCCGCGGGCGATCAGCTCGACCCGGCGCAGGATGAACGCCCGCATCAGGATCTCGCCCAGCTCGCTGTCCGTCTGCACGAGGGCCATGCCGGCCTCGCGGCCGACCTCGACGACCTCGCCGTCCTCGCTCGCCTGTATCCGCCCCAGGGCGCGGCGCCCGGAGAGGAGGCTCACCTCTCCCGTGAACTGTCCCGGGCGGAAGACGGCCACCCGCTCGGAGGTGTCACCGGAAACGCGGACGATCTCGACCTCGCCGGAGACGACGACGAAGAACCGGGCGATCCGATCGCTCGGCTCGACCAGGACCTCGCCGGCCCGGACTCGCCGCGCCCGCCCGTGCGCGGTGATCCGCGCGACCTGGGCGGGGGAGAGCGTGGGAAAGAGCCTCTCCTCGCTCGTGGTCAGCGGGGCGGGCGCAGCAGAGCCGGGATCGGTGGTACCCATCGTCGACCTGGACGGAGATCCGTGCGTCCATGGTACGGCATCTCGGGCGGCCAGGCATCCCGGCATCGACGACTCGTTCAGCCGCCTTGCGTTTCGAGGGTGATGACCTCGTGGCGCAGGGCGTACTTGACGATCTCGGTGACGTCGTGGAGGTCGGGCTTGCGGCGTGCGCACGTCGACGGTCTTGCGGCTCAGCCCCGGCCTGTCGGCGATGGCCTGGGAGTCCCTCCCTCGCCGCGAGGAGCGACCCCCGAGCAGCGCCGATCGTCACTGCGGCTGCCGCCGCCGCTGGACTGCGGGGATCGCTGCGCCGCCAACCCGTTGTCCGACCAGGGGAATGAGGGCGTGCCGCCTCGAAGCCGTGCCCGGAAGTGCAGTCTGGCGCAGTCTGCGCGACACTTGGGGCAGAGGCGGGCGCTCGACCGACAGAGGGGTGCCCGTGTCTGGCGCGGCCCTTGCAGAGAACATTGGGCTGAGGTGTGGTCATGAGCTCCTCCCTGCCGCTCCCATCGAGCCCCGTCGACCGATCCGGTGAGTCCGAGGCGCTGAGCGCGGTGCTGGCCGGCGTGGCGTCGGCGTTCGCGTCGATCGGCCGGGTGTTCTTCTGCGCCGACGCCTCCTTCCACGTGCTTCACGCGTCCTCTCACCTCGATCGGCTGCTGGGCCTCGGCGCGGCCGGCAGTGCCGAGGGTCGTCCGCTGTCCGATCTGCTGGGTGCGCCACTGTTCGGCCCCGAGGGAACGCTGCACCAGTTGCTGCTGGCGGGGGAACGTCGCGAGGGCTGGCGGTCCACGCTCACTGTGCCGGGCTGGCCGCCGCGGCCGGTCTCCGTGACCGCGGCCCCGTTCTGCCCGGAGCCGGGGGCGGTCTGCGACGCGCGGGTCTCGTACGTGATCGTGCTGCGGCCCGCGGAGGAGGACCAGGGGACGGCAGCGTCGCCCTTCCCGGGCCTGATCGGCCGGTCCACCGCGATGGAGCGCATCTTCCGGCTGATCGAGAACCTCGAGCACAGCGAGGCCACGGTGCTGCTCACCGGCGAGAGCGGCACCGGGAAGGAGATCCTCGCCAAGGCGATCCACGCTCGCTCGCCCCGCCGACGCGGGCCGTTCGTCGCCGTCAACTGCGGCGCCCTGCCCGGAGAGCTGCTGGAGAGCGAGCTGTTCGGCCACGTGCGGGGCGCGTTCACGGGGGCCGTGCGCGACCGCGCCGGCCGCTTCGAGGTCGCCGCGGGGGGCACGCTCTTCCTGGACGAGGTTGGCGACCTTCCCCTGCCCCTGCAGGTGAAGCTGCTGCGCGTCCTCCAGGAGCGGACGTTCGAGCGCGTGGGCGAGAGCCGGCCGCGGGCGAGCGACGCCCGGATCGTCGCCGCCACGAACGTCGACCTGCGCCGTGCGGTCCACGACGGCCGCTTCCGGGAGGACCTCTACTACCGCCTGCGCGTGGTGCCGATCGAGATCCCGCCCCTCCGCGAGCGCCGCGAGGACGTGGAGCCCCTCGCCACGTTCCTCCTCGCCCGCGTCGGAGCGCGCCAGGGACGTGCCCTGCGCTTCTCGCCCGACGCGCTGCGAATCATGCTCGCGTACTCCTGGCCGGGCAACGTGCGCGAACTGGAGAATGCTCTGGAGTACGCGGTCGCCGTCTGCAAGGGGCACACGATCGGCCCCGAGGACCTCCCGGGCGAGATCGGCGCGGACGGCCCCCCGCCCACCGAGTCTCCCGCCCGGGCGCACGGCCGCCAAGCAGAAGGAGTGGCGCTCGACACGGCACGGATCCGGGCCGCCCTCGAGCAGTGTCGCTGGAGCCGCCAGGGCGCCGCACGACTCCTCGCCGTGAGCCGGACGACGCTCTGGCGCCGCATGCGGGAGCTGGGCCTGGAGTGACCGTTACAAATGGCTCAAGAGCGAGACCAATCGTGTCCTTGCAACAGATAGTTGCAGGACGTTTCGTTTCATAGGAACGGCGGTCGAAACACGCCGAGTCTGCGGAGAAGCGGGCCCAGCAAACGAACATGCGCAATCGGCCGTCGATGCAGGCTTGGCCGACCTCGACGAGCGGCGGAAGGGCGCCCGTTGGAGCCGCGACCGGTTGGCACGGTCCCTGCTCTTCCGCCCCCGAGCGCGGACGTCCCGCGCCCCGGAGAACCCCATGAGCGCCGTTTCCCGACGTCGGTTCCTCAAGATCACCGGCGCCGGCGCTGGCCTCGCCGCGACTTCGGCCCTCGGCCCGCTGCCGCGGCTGCGCTCGCTCGACCGTCCGGCCGAGAAGGGCCTTCGCGCCGTCCCCACCTTCTGCGACCTCTGCTTCTGGAAGTGCAACGCCATCGCGACCGTGCGCGACGGCGTCCTCTGGAAGATCGAGGGCAACCCCGAGGACCCGCTCTCGCGGGGCCGCCTGTGCCCGCGGGGCACGGGTGGCGTCGGCGCCCATTTCGACGCCGACCGGCTCCGCGCCCCGCTCGTGCGGGCCAGCGTGCGCGGCGAGGAGCGGTGGACCGAGGTGACCTGGGACGAGGCCCTCGGCCACGTGGCGGAGAAGCTTCAGCGGATCAAGGCCGAGCACGGCCCGGAGGCGGTCGCCCTCTTCAGCCACGGCCTCGGCGGGAACTTCCTCAAGCACACGCTCCGGGCCTACGGCGTCGTCAACGTGGCCGCCCCGTCGTTCGCCCAGTGCCGCGGCCCGCGCGACGTCGGCTTCGAGCTGACCTTCGGCGAGGGCATCGGCTCCCCGGAGCGCACCGACATCCGCAACGCCCGGTGCCTCGTCCTCATCGGCTCCCACCTCGGCGAGAACATGCACAACACGCAGGTGCAGGAGTTCGCCGAGGCGGTCGGCAGCGGGGCGACGGTGATCGTCGCCGACCCCCGCTTCTCGATCGCGGCCTCGAAGGCGAAGCACTACCTGCCGGTCAAGCCGGGCACGGACCTCGCCCTCCTCCTCGCCTGGATGAACGTCCTCGTGCGGGAGGGGCTCTACGACCGGGAGTACGTCGCCGCCCACGGGTTCGGCTTCGAGGCCTTCGCCGCCGAGGTCCAGCCCTTCACGCCGGAGTGGGCGTACCCGGAGACCGGAATCGAGCCCGACCTCATCCGCGAGACCGCCCGCGAGATGGCCCGCCACCGGCCGGCCACGCTCGTCCACCCCGGCCGCCACACGTCCTGGTACGGCGACGACGCCCAGCGCTCGCGCGCCATCGCCCTCCTCAACGCTCTGCTGGGCAGCTGGGGCCGCAAGGGCGGGTTCTATCAGCCGGCGTCGATGGACGTCCCCGCGTACCCCTACCCGCCCTACCCCACCTCGGCCAAGGGCAAGGCCGACAACCCCGGCCGCCTCTACCCGTTCGCGAGCGAGGCGATCACCACCGGCCTCCGCGCGGCCACGATCACCGGCCAGCCGTATCCGATCAAGGGCTGGTTCGTCTACGCCACGAACCTGATCGAGGCCCTGCCCAACGAGGCCGAGACGATCGAGGCCGTGCGGAAGCTCGACCTGCTCGTGGTGGTGGACGTCGTCCCGAGCGAGATCGCCGGCTGGGCGGACGTGGTCCTGCCCGAGTCGACCTACCTCGAGCGGTACGACGACCTCAACGTGGAGCTCTTCCGCGAGCCCTTCGTGGGCCTGCGCCAGCCGGTGGTGGCCTCGCCCCACGACCAGAAGCCGAACTGGTGGATCGCCCGTGAGCTCGCCCTGAAGCTCGGCCTCGCCGCCTACTACCCGTGGAAGACGATCGAGGAGTACCTCGACTTCCGGCTGCAGAAGGCCGGGATGTCGCTCGCCGACCTCCAGCGGAAGGGCGTCGTCCGCGGGGCGCCGCCCGCGGTGTACTTCGAGGACGGCGTCCGGCCCGACTTCCCGACCCCCTCCCGGAAGATCGAGTTCTACTCGGTCCCGCTCCGGGACGCGGGCTTCGACCCGGTGCCCAGGTACAAGCGGCCGGCGGCGGGGCCGCCCGGCTCGTTCCGCCTGCTGTTCGGACGGGCGCCCGTGCACACGTTCAGCCGCACCCAGACGAACCCCGTCCTCCACCAGGCGATGCCCGAGAACGAGCTGTGGGTGAACGCGGACGTGGCCGCGCGGGCGGAGATCCGGAGCGGCGACCGGGTGCGGCTGCGCAACCAGGACGGGGTCGTGTCCAACCCCGTCCGGGTCAAGGCCACCCAGGCCATCCGCCCCGACTGCGTGTACATGGTCCACGGCTTCGGCCACACCGCGAAGGGCCTCCGGCGAGCCCTCGGCAAGGGGGCGAGCGACGCCCGCCTCGTCACGCGCTACGAGACCGATCCGCTGATGGGCGGCACCGGCATGAACGTCAACTTCGTGACCCTCGAGAGGGAGGCCTGAGGTGGCCCGTCTCGGGATGGTCATCGACACCCGCCGCTGCGTCGGCTGCATGGACTGCGTCGTCGCCTGCAAGACGGAGAACCAGACTCCGGAGGGCATGAACCGCGACTGGATCACCTACGCGACGCAGGGCCGCTTCCCCGACCTCCGTCTGACCATCCAGTCCGAGCGCTGCAACCACTGCGACCGCCCTCCGTGCGTGACCTGCTGCCCCACCGGGGCCTCCCACGTGCATGACTGGGGCGGGATCGTCCTCGTCACGAAGGAGGAGTGCATCGGCTGCAAGGCCTGCCTCGCCTCCTGTCCCTACGACGCCCGCTACGTGCACCCGGAGGGCTACGCCGACAAGTGCACCTTCTGCGTCCACCGGGTGGAGAAGGGCCAGGACCCGGCCTGTGTGTCCGTCTGCCCCACCCGCTGCATGCACTTCGGCGACCTCGACGATCCACACTCCGCGGTGAGCCGCCTCCTCGCCGAGCGGGCTCACCACGCTGTCCTCCCCGAGGCCGGTACGAGGCCCCGCATCTTCTATCTGGAGTAGCGCCCGTGAGCCCCGCCCTCACCGAGCTCGTCTCGACCGCGCACAGCCCCGCCACCGACCCCCACCTGCACGTGTGGGGCTGGGAGATACCCGTCTACCTCTTCCTGGGCGGGTTCACCGCCGGGATCATGATCCTCTCCGGGTGGGCCCTGTGGAAGGGCCGCCGGAATCTCCGCCCCCACACCACGTTCGCCCTCGCCTCGAGCGGCCTCTTCGTCCTCGCCCTCGCCGCGATCTCGCTGGGCATGCTCGCCCTCTTCCTCGACCTCGGCCACAAGCTCTACGTGTGGCGCCTCTACCTCACGATGGAGCCCTGGTCGCCGATGTCGTGGGGCTCGTGGATCCTCCTCCTCGTCTATCCGGTGCTCGCGGCGGGCGTCCTCCTCGACCCGCCGAAGGCGCTCCTCCGACGCGTCCCGGCCCTGGAGCCCGTCGTCGGATGGATGGAGGGGCGGCCCGTCGTGCGCCACGCCGTCGGCTTCGCTTCCATCGCGACCGGCGTCGCCCTCGGGATCTACACCGGCATCCTGCTCTCCGCGCTCGGCGCCCGGCCGCTGTGGTCGAGCGCGCTCCTGGGACCGCTCTTCCTGGTCTCCGGCCTCTCGACGGCCGCCGCCTTCGCCCACTGGGCCTCTCCGGAGCCGGACGAGCGGGTGCAGCTGGCCTGGCTCGACAACCTCTTCCTGACCATCGAGCTCGGCCTGATCGTCCTCCTGGTGGCCGGCCTGCTGACCTCCACCGAGGCCCACGCCGAGGCGGCGCGGCTGCTGCTCGGCGGGCCCTTCACCGCGGTCTTCTGGGTGGGCGTCGTCTTCCTCGGCATCCTGCTCCCCCTCGTCATCCAGACCCTGGCCGTCACCCATCGCATCGTCCATACGCCGATCGCCCCGATCCTGGTGATGGCGGGCGGCCTGGCGCTGCGCTTCGTCATCGTGTCCGCCGGCCAGGCCAGCCACTGGCCCCGGCTTCTCTGAAACGGAGGGTGACTTGGCTTCCCTGACCCACGCTGCCGCGGGCGAGGCGGCCGCCGAGGAGGCGCGGCGCCCGCAGCCGTACATGAACCCCTACCTGGCCGGGATCGGCCTCGGCCTCGTCCTGCTCGCGGCGTTCGTGCTCGTCGGCCGCGGCCTCGGGGCCTCCGGCGCCTTCAACTCCACCATCGCCTGGCTCGCCTCGATCGCCGCCCCCGGTTTCGCCCACCGGAACGAGTTCCTGTCCGGCTACCTGGCCGGCGACAGCCACCCCCTCAAGGCCTGGCTGGTCTTCGAGGTGGCGGGCGTCTTCGCCGGCGCGCTGCTCTCGGGCCTCCTCGCCGGGCGCGCGGTGGCCACGATCGAGAAGGGGCCGCGGGCGAGCGTCGCCGGCCGCCTCATCCTCGCTTTCATCGGCGGAGCGCTCATGGCCCTCGGCGCCGCCCTCGCCCGCGGGTGCACGAGCGGCCAGGCCCTGACCGGAGGCTCGCTGCTCAACCTCGGCAGCTGGGCCTTCATGCTGTGCGTGTTCGGCGGCGCGTACGCCGTCGCCTGGTTCTTCCGGAAGGAGTGGCGATGATCGCCCCCCTCTTCAAGCTCGGCGCGTTCGGCGAGGAGACGAGCCTCGTCCTCGCCTTCCTCATCGGCATCGGCTTCGGCTTCTTCCTCGAGCGGGCCGGCTTCGGCAGCGCGCGCAAGCTCGTCTCGCAGTTCTACCTGGACGACCTCGCGGTCTTCAAGGTGATGTTCACCGCGATCGTCACCGCGATGCTCGGCACCACCTACCTAGCCTGGATGGGGATCCTCGACCTCTCCCTCGTCTACCTCGTCCCCACCTACTGGGTGGCCCAGGTCGTGGGCGGCCTCCTCCTCGGGGTCGGCTTCGTGGTCGGCGGCTACTGCCCCGGCACGTCCATCGTCTCCACCGCCACTGGACGCCTCGACGGTCTCGTCTTCGTGCTCGGCTTCGCGTCCGGCACTTTCGCCTTCGCGCTGGCGTTCCCGCTGCTCAAGGGCCTGTACCTCGCCGGCGACATGGGCACGAAGACGCTGCCCGGGGTCACCGGGCTGTCGTACGGCGTCGTCGTGTTCGCGGTGGTGCTGATGGCCATAGGTGGCTTCGCCGGCGCGACGTGGGTGGAGAGGAAGATGGCCACCGCCAAGGGGGGCGCGCCCGACGAGGTCTCCCGATGAGGTCCTTCTACTCCCGCCTCTCCCTCAACCAGCGGCTGGGGCTGCTGGCCTTCGCCCTGGGGGCGCTCGCGGTCTTCGCCCGCGTCGCGCCCTCCCGCACGGTGACCGTCCACGAGAAGGAGCTCCTGACCGCGGTCGAGCGCCGCGAGGACCACGTGACCCCTTCCGAGCTCGCGTCGTGGATCGTCGAGGGCCGGGCCGACTACCGGCTCGTCGACATCCGCGATCCGAAGGCCTACGCCGAGTACCACATCCCCACCGCTGAGAACGTCCCCCTCGCCGAGATCGCCGACGGGGAGATCCCCCGCACCGACAAGGTCGTCCTCTACGGGGACGGAGGGATCCACGCCGCGCAGGCGTGGATGGTCCTCAAGGGCAAGGGCTACACGTCCGTCTACACCCTGCTCGAGGGCCTCGACGCGTGGAAGGAGTCGGTCCTCTTCCCGGTCCTGCCCGCGGGCGCGACCCCCGAGGAGCAGGCGCAGTTCGAG
>Ga0335080_10006457_pt1 | contig 12117 bp, 9 predicted proteins | sample Lox_Sample_34_FD_206720 | JGI IMG/M metagenome (GOLD analysis project Ga0335080, IMG submission 206720) | Soil microbial communities from Loxahatchee National Wildlife Refuge, Florida, United States - Lox_Sample_3.4 | ecosystem: Environmental > Terrestrial > Soil > Wetlands | place: USA: Florida...
GCTGCACGACATCGAGCCCGCGCGCATCGAGCTCAGGCTCCGCGAACCAGGCTTTGAGGTGGAACGGGCGCACGTGCTGCTCGAAGGCCTGTGCCCCACGTGCGCCGGCGAAACCGGGTCGGGACCTCCGCGCCCGCGCCCGGTCGCGTCGTGAACTGTTAGTACTTGCGCGCCGACCAGAGCACGGCGAACACCGCGTATACCGCGCCGCCGAGCAGCAGCAGCCATGCGACCGACGCCGCGCCGCCGCTGTTCCACATGCGAGTAGTCGCCGTCAACGTCAACGTCCCGACGCCGATCGCGATGTAGAGCACGGCACGCCGGCCGTCGCCAAGCGAGTACAGCGTGGACCGGTGCTGGCGGTACATGATCGACGCGAACCAGCACAGCGTCCCAAGGAATGCGAGCGTTACCGCCTGGATCGCGACGTTGGCCGCGGTCTCGCCGCCCGACAGCGTCCCGACAATCGCGGCCAGCACGAGGACGATCAGGATGTTGCGGACGGTCGTGTTCAACGAGATCTAGCGTACCGCGGCGAAGTCCTGGCGTGCGGACGCCCGGGCCCCGTCGACGGTCCCCGGACCTCGAGGCGCTTCGACGGCCGGCGCATCGTCGTCGATCGGCTCCGCCGCAAACCGGTAGCCCACGCCGAAGTGCGTGTGCACGTAGCGCCAGCCGGGCGAGATCTGCTCGAGCTTCTGACGCAGCTTGCGCACGAACACATCCACCGACCGGTCGCCGCGTGCCATCGTGTAGCCCCACACCCGTTGGTAGATGTCCTCGCGCTCCAGTACGCGCCCGTCCGCGGCCGCCAGCTGGCGGAGCAGCTCGAATTCCTTGCGCGACAGCGACGCGCCCTGCTCGCCCGAGTAGGCGTCGAACCGATCGGGGCGGATCGTGATCTCGCCGGCCTCGATCACAGACTCCTCGACCGGCAACTCGCCCGCTCGGCGGCGCCGCAGCACGGCCTGGGTGCGCGCGACCAGCTCCTCGGGGTGACACGGCTTGGTCAGCCAGTCGTCGGCGCCTGCACGGAGACCTTTGACCCGCTCGGAGACCGTCACCGGCCCGCTGCACACCAGCAGCGCCAGACCCGGGAGGGCCGTCGTCACCCGCTCGATGTAGTCGAGGCCGGTGAGTGCGGGGTTGACGATCAGCGCGTGCAGGCGGAGCGCCGCCAGATGGCCGGCATCGGGCGGAAACCCCAGTACCTGCGATTCCCAGCGAAGGGCTCCCAGGCGCCGTTCCAGAACGGTGAGCAAACCGCTGTCATCATCGATCAGCGCAACCCGGATCGGCGACGCATCGCTAAGCGGTGCCATCGTTAGTTCGAGTTTAGAGAGTCCTCCCGACGTCGCCGCAATATGGTTCGCCCGGCGAGCATGACGACGTCTATTCCACAGCGCGGCGTGCCCGCCGGTTCGGGCGAGCGCCACAAGCGCGTCGGGATCCTCGTGCACCCAACGCGGAATGTCGACGAGCCGTTGCGCCAGATCCAGGAATGGACCGAACGGCACGCCGTCGACGTCGTCCAGGTCGCGACCGCCTATCCGCAGCGGCCGATCGCGAAAAAGGGCGATATTGCCAGGATCGATCTAATCATCTCGATCGGCGGCGACGGGACCACGCTCGCCGCGCTCCGCGCCGGCGCGGTCTCGGGCCGGCCGGTTCTCGGGGTCGCGTGCGGGAGCCTCGGCGCGCTCGCCAACATCACCGCCGCCGACGTCAGCCGCGCGCTCGACCGGTTCGCCGCGGGCGAGTGGACCCCGCGGCTGTATCCAGCGCTGTGGGTCGAGCGCCCCGAAGGCGAATCCCTGTTTGCACTGAACGACGTCGCGTTGGTCCGGGCCAGCGGCGGGCAGGTACGCCTCTCTGCCTCGATCGACGGTTCGCTGTACGCCCGCATGGCCGGCGACGGCGCGGTTGTGAGCACGCCGATCGGGTCGAGCGGCTATGCGATCTCCGCCGGCGGTCCGCTGTTGTTGACCCCCGTCGACGGTTACGTCTTCACCTCCCTGCCCAAGCACGGCGGCTTCGCGCCGCCGGTGGTGATCGCGTCCACCTCCGAACTCGTGATCGACGTCGCCGGGGCCTTCGCCGGCGCGAGGCTCGAGATCGATGGCCAGGTCGCCGGAGAGTGCCTCGGTGCCCTGACGATCACGTTCCGGCCCGCGATCGCCACCCAGGTGAGCTTCGAGGACGAGGAATCGCTGATCGCCGGGCTGCGCCGGCGCCGGATCCTGCTGGACAGCCCTCGACTGATGGCCGAGGCCGCGCGCGACTACGTCAATCGGCCACCCGCGGAAACCTGACCGCGACCTTCAGGCCGCCCTCGGTCCGTGGATCGGTCGTCAGGTGGGCGCCGTGGGCGTCGGCGATGGCCTGCACGATCGACAGCCCGAGCCCGACGCCCTGCCGAGCATCCGCGTTCCGGGGCGCGACCGAGCCGTTCTGACCCAGCCGGGCGAACGGCTTGGTCAGCTCGTCGACCTGGTCTGGCGCCACGACCGGGCCGCTGTTCGTCACCTCGACCGTTGGCTCGCCGTCTCGGATTCCGGTCCAAGCGGTGACCCAGCCGTCCTGTTCGTTGTGGCGGACCGCGTTCTGGATCAGGTTGGCGACGAGGCGCTCCACCATTGCCGGATCACCCGTCGTCGAGGCGTCGCCGAGCTCGGTCTGCACCTCGATGCCGTTCGACGGCACTGCGCGCACGACCTCGGTTGTGACCTCGCGGAGGTCGACCGGGGCGCGCGACTCAAGCCCTCGCTGGCTCCGGGCGAGCGTCAGCAGCGCCTCGATCAGCCGCTCCTGCTGCTCTGAGGCTGTGAGCACGCGGCGGCACGTCTCGCGCAGCGACTCGACCGACGCGCTGGGGTCGCTGAGGGCCACCTCGACCAGCGCGCGCTCGAGCGTGATCGGAGTCCGCAGCTCGTGCGAGGCGTTGGCGACGAACCGGCGCTGCGACTCGAACGCCGCCTCGAGGCGGCCGAGCAGCCCGTCGAACGTGTCGCCGAGCTCCTTGAGCTCGTCGTCGGGACCGTCGAGCGCGAGGCGCTCATGCAGGTTGCGCTCGGAGATCCCGCGGGCACGGGAGCTCATCGTCCGCACCGGGCGAAGCGCCCGCCCCGCGATCAGCCACCCGAGCCCGATCGATGCCAGCGCCATGATCGCTAGCGCGAGGCCCGACCGCGTCAGGAGCGTGTCCAGCTGCGACGTGCGGAGCTCCTCGTAGCGGGCGTCGGCCTTGCTCTGCTGCGCCCTCAGCTGCGCCGCCTGGGCAGTGGTGAGCCGCTTGAACACGGCTGTCACCTTGCCTGCGTAGGCGAGCAGTTGCACGACCGCCGCCTGTCCGTTCGGTTGCGGGGAGCCGGCTGGTGCGGTCTGGCCGAGCCCGGAGTTCGGCGGCGCCTTGACCGGGTTCGACACGGCGCCGATCACGCCCGCGGGGAATGCCGGCAGCTGCTGGCTGGAACCCGTCTTGCGGGTGATCACGACCGACGACTTGCTCGGGGTCACCGACGTGCCGCCCGCGACCAGTCCGTACGTGATCGCCAGCAGGGCGGCCCCGGCGACCAGGAACAGGCTGCCGTAAAGCAGCGTGAGCCGCAGACGGAGCGTCCGCCGAGGCAGCCACCGTCGCCGACGCCTAGATGCGGTAGCCGGCACCGGGCACCGTCACGATGATCGGCGGCTCGCCGAGCTTGCGCCGCAGCCGGCTGATGGTCACCTTCACGACCGCCGAGAACGGGTCGACCGCCTCGTCCCAGGCACGCGCGAGCAGCTCCTCGGGCGAGACCACGGTGTTGCGGGCGGCGAGCAGCAGCTCGAGCACCGCGAGCTCCTTGGCGGTCAGGTCGAGCCGCCGGCCGGCGCGATGTGCGATCCGCCTCCCCGTGTCGAGCGTCAGATCGCCGCTGCGCATCACCGGCGCGAGCGCTGGCTGGGCGCGCCGCGCGAGCGCCCGGATGCGCGCGATCAGCTCGGCGAACGCGAACGGCTTGGGCAGGTAATCGTCGGCGCCGAGGCTGAGCCCGGCGACGCGATCCTCGATCCCGGCCGACGCGGTCAGCATCAGCACCCGCGCCCGGCCGCCCTGGCTGACGAGTGCCTCGCACACCCGGTCGCCGTGCACGCCCGGGAGATCGCGGTCGAGCACGATCACGTCGTAGTCGTAGACCGCGGCACGCTGCAGCCCAGCGGTGCCGTCGAATGCGAGGTCGACGGCCATGCCCTCGCGCTGCAGGCCGAGCGCGACCGTCTCGGCTAGCTCAGCATGGTCCTCGATCACCAGCACGCGCATCTGCCCTCGAAACAGTGTGGCGGTTCGCCACGGTCAGCGAGAGGGTTACGAAGCCCAGGTTACGGTGCGGTAACAGCCCTCGTTCCCGTGACGTAACCGTCGGTGGCGTACCACTGTGGACCCACGACCAGGAGGTAACAGTGCGATACGCGATCCTGCTCTGCCTGGCGGGGGCCGGGCTCTCGCTGACGGCGTGCGGCGGCACCTCGAGTCCGGGTGCCGGCGGCTCCACGTCGCCCCAGGACACGGCCGCCGCCAACGCCAAGGCACTCCAGTTTGCGCACTGCATGCGCACTCACGGCGTTCCGAACTTCCCCGATCCGACCGGCGGCCGGATCGACCTCCAGGTCCAGCAAACACCGAACAGCACGACCGTGAACGGGGTCGCGGTGAACGGGCCGGCGTTCAAGGCGGCGATGAAGGACTGCCAGTCCTACCTCCCGAACGGCGGTCATCCGACCGCGGCCCAGACCGCCAAGGCGAAGTCGCAAGCGCTTGCGATGGCGAAGTGTATGCGCACACACGGCGTGCCCAACTTCCCCGATCCGCAGTTCCAGTCCGGGCCTAACGGGGCCATCGGCGTCAAGATCAGTGGCGCCGGGATCGACCCGAGCTCGCCGGCGTTCCAGACCGCCCAGAAGGAGTGTGGCTCGATCTTCGGCGGGGCGCACCTGACGAAAGCGCCCGGCTAGCCGGCGATCCGCTCCCAGCGCTGGTAGAGCTCGTCCACCGCACGCTTGGCCTCGTCGTGGCGTGCGGTCGCCTGCGCGGTCCGCTGCGGCGTCGACCACGCAACCGGATCCGCGAGTTCTTCCTCGAGGGCCTTCAGCGACGCCTCGGCAGCCTCTATCTCGCGTTCGAGCCGCTGCTGCTCGCGGGCGCTGTCCGACCTGGGCGGAGTGCGAGCCGACCGGGAACGCGGCTTGGCCTCCTTGATCGGCTTGTCCGGCTTGTCGGGCTTCCGCTGCGCGCGCTCCTCCCGGGCGCGGACGTACTCGGGCCAGCCTCCGACGTAGCTGTGCGACGTCCGGTCCTCGATCGCCACCGTCCGCTTCCCGACCGCGTCGAGTAGCGCGCGATCGTGCGAGACGAGCAGCAGCGAGCCACCGAACTCGTTGAGCGCCGCCTCGAGTGCCTCTCGACTCTCAAGGTCGAGGTGGTTGGTCGGCTCATCCAGGATCAGCACGTTGGCGCCCGACTGCACGAGGATCGCCAGCGACAGCCGCCGCCGCTCTCCACCTGAGAGCACCTCGAGCGGCTTTTCGGCGTCCTCGCCAGAGAACAGAAAGCGGCCTAGCAGCGCCCGCGCGCTGTTCGGCGTGAGCTTGGTCAGGTGCGTCGTCGCCTCGAGCACCGTTCGCGCGCTGCCCGCCGACAGCTCCTCGGCGTGCTGGGACAGGAACCCGATCTTCACGTTGTGCCCGGTCCGGAGCTTGCCCGACACGGTGACGGGACCATCTCCACTCAGCTCGCGGCGTCCGGCGAGGGTCTCGATGAGCGTGGTCTTGCCAGCGCCGTTCGGCCCGACCAGCGACACGTGCTCCCCTCGCTCGAGCCACAGCTCGACGTCGTCCAGGAGCACGCGGCCGTCCACCTCCACGTGCCCGTCCTCGAACTCGAACACCACGCGTCCGCTCCGCTCGGGCGGCTTGAAGGAGAACTCGAGCGCGGCCGCGTCTTGCGCTGCGCGGTTCAGGCGGTCCATCTTCGCGAGCTTCTTCACGCGCGACTGCGCCTGCCGGGCACGGGTACCGGCGCGGAACCGGGTCACGAACCGCTCGAGGCGCTCGATCTCGGCCTCCTGGCGCTCGATCGCCCGTCCGAGCGCCAGGTCACGGGCGGCCTTCTCCCGGCGCCAAGCGTGCCACGGTCCCTTGAAGAACTTGCCGCGGCCGGCTTCGAGTTCGAGCACGCTTGTGCCGACCGCCTCGAGGAACCAGCGGTCATGCGCCACCAGGACGATCGCGGCGTCCAGGCTCGCCAGGTGCTGCTCGAGCCACTCGAGCGACTCGATGTCGAGGTGGTTCGTCGGCTCGTCGAGCAGCAGCAGATCGGGGTCCCCGGCGAGCGCACGCCCGAGCGAGGCGCGGGTCAGCTCGCCGCCGGAGAACGTGCTCAGAGGCCGGTCGAGATCGGCGTCGTCTCGGAAGCCCAGCCCGTGGAGGGCCGCCAGGGCGCGGTCGCGCCAGCCGTAGCCGCCGGCGTGCTCGAGCCGCGCCTGAGCCTCGGCGTAGCGGCCGAGCGTCGCGTCGTCGTGGGCGCCGGCGGCCATCGCCTGTTCGAGCGCAGCCAGCTCCTCCTCGATCGCGACCAGCTCGCGTGCGCCGGACAGGACGTACTCGCGGAGGCTCAGGCCGCGCTCGCGCGGCGGGCGCTGGTCGTGGAGCGCGATCTTGGTGTCCTTGGCTAGCGTAAGGTCGCCGAAGTCGACCGAGGCCTCGCCCGACAGCATCCGGAGCAGCGTGGTCTTGCCGGCGCCGTTTCGTCCGGACAGCGTCACGCGGTCACGGCGCTCCAGCTTGAACGAGATGCCGCGCAGCAGCGGCTCGCCGGCAATGTCCTTGCCCAGGTCCGATGCGATTACGACGGCCATGTGAGTGATGGTATGCAGGGCGCGCGCCGTGGTCGTCGCTGTGAGCACGGTCGCACCGAGAGGTGCCGATGGTGAATGCTGCGCAAGGGTGAAGGGCCTGACCTGTAGCCGCGCTACACGAAGGCCCGAGGACAACGCGCAGCGCCGCCAGAGGCTCCTCGAATGCGGGCGTGCTCGCGGGGGCGGTCACTACTAGCATCGCCTGCGTGCGTCGAACCACATTCCCCCCGGTTCCCCCGATCGAAATGCCGCCGGCGCGGACGGTCATCGCGCCCGATCGCGGCGAGCTGTTCCTACGTGACACCGGCGGCGACGGCCCGGTCGTGATGCTGCTCCACGGCTGGGTCGCGAACGCCGATCTCAACTGGTGTGGCGCCTATTACGCGCTGGCGGCGGCCGGCTATCGCGTCCTCGCGATCGACCACCGCGGACACGGGCGCGGCCTGCGTGCGCTCACGCCGTTCCGGCTGACCGACTGCGCCGGCGACGCCGCCGCCGCGCTGCGCGTGCTCGGCGCCGCGCCGGCGGTCGTAGTCGGCTACTCGATGGGCGGCGCGATCGGCCAACTGATGGCGCGCGACCACCTCGACGTCGTCAGCGGGCTGGTGTTGAGCGGGACCGCCCAGCACTGGCAGGATCCCGAGACGCGCCGGGCGTTCAAGGCGCTCGGGCTGGTCGGGCTGATGCTGACGGTGGCGCCCCGAGCGACGTGGCGCGCCGGACTGAGCCGGGCCGGCATGCGCGACTCCCCCCAGACCGCGTGGGTCCTGTCCGAGATGATGCGCCACTCCGTGCCCGACATCGTCGAGGCGGGGCGCGAACTCGGCCGCTTCGACTCGCGGCCGTGGCTACGGCCCTTGCCGATCCCCGCCGCGGTCGTGCTCACCGCCCGCGACAGTGCGGTCCCGCCACGCAAGCAGCGCGAGCTCGCCACCGCGCTCGGGGCGGACGTGCTTGAGGCGCCGATCAACCACCTGGAGATAACGACCAAGGGCGAGACCTACAACCCGGTGCTGCTTCAGGCCCTGGCCGCGGTCGGCGGTCGTCGCGAGAGCGCCGCGGTGGCGTAGGGTCGCCGGCGGACCCGTCGCCCCCCGGCGCACCTGCGGAATCTGCCAATCGACGCCCGCCTGCGGGACCGTCGCAGTCCGCACACGCACCGACGCTGTCGCGTAGTTGATTGGCGTTGTGGTCGGCTCACAAAGCGGCGAGGGGCTGTGACCGACCGCCCATGGCGTGACCCCCGGTCACTGGCGATTTACCCCTCATTTTTGAGGGGTAAATCGCCAAACTTCGGCGAGCGCCTCCGTGACCCGCCCGGTGCGTTATGACCCCGACACAACGGATCCCACACTCGCCGAGTTTGTACGACAGCGTCCCGTGAGTCGGCCGGCGCGCCGGCCAACTCACCCCCAGGTGCCGAGACCAACGACAACTCGTGTCCCGGCGGGCTCTCCGATACCCTTAATGGCCGATGCGCCGCGCTCGGATCATCACCGGTCTGACGACCGCCACGATCCTGTTGCTTGCGAACGCCCCGGCCGCGCTGGCGAACGGCGTCTCCCACGGCGGCGAGGGCTGGTACGGCGAGACGACCGACACGGTCATCACGAACGCGATGTTCATGACGATCATCTTCTTCCCGACGATCATCGTGATCCTCTCGCTGATCCAGTGGCGGCTCGAGAAGCGCAAGCACGCCCGGATGGCGGCCGCCAAGGCGCGCGCCAGCAGCGTCGACTGGCGCGGCGGCTGGTAGCAGAACCGGCCGCGCGAACGCCTCAGACTCGCCTCCCGCGCGCATCGCCCCACCAAGCGTGCCCAAACTTCTTGGACGCTCGTCCTAGAACACGTGTTTAAGCAACATGTGACGCCGCTATTTGGACACATTCCAGCGATAATCTTTACCGTCGGTAACGCGCAATCGCGCAGCCAGCAGGGGGCGGCTCGCGGGAGCAACTGAATCGGAGGCGCAAGGCATGGCGAAGACTGGGGCGGACGACCAGAGCGGCACTCTCCCGGTGGGGTCCACGCGGAAGGCGACGAATGGCGCGGCCGGCTCACGGAGGGCAACAAACGGCGCGGCCGCCGCACGCGTCGACGACCCCGCGCTCGCCCGTCTCGAGCACGCGCTTCAGGCGGCCGCGGCAGGAGACTTCGGCGTCCGCCTGCCGGCACGTCGCAAAGACGACATCGGGCGACTAGAGGCCGCCTACAACCAGATGGCGGCCCGCAACGCCGCGCTCGAGGCCGAGCTGGTACGCGTCGCCGAGATCATCGGCCGCGAGGGCCGCATGACCGAGCGCGCGCGCCTGCACGGCGCCGGCGGCGCCTGGAGCACGGCGGTCGACTCGGTCAACGGCCTGATTGACGACCTGGTCCGTCCCACCACCGAGGTCGCGCGCGTGATCGTCGCGGTCGCCGAGGGCGACCTGAACCAGAAGATGGCGCTCGAGATCGAAGGCCGGCCGGTCAAGGGCGAGTTCGCCCGGATCGGGACGACCGTGAACTCGATGGTCGAGCAGCTCTCGAGCTTTGCCGCCGAGGTCACCCGCGTCGCCCGCGAGGTTGGTACCGACGGGAAGCTCGGCGGTCAGGCCCAGGTCCCCGGCGTGGCCGGCACGTGGAAGGACCTCACCGATTCCGTGAACTTCATGGCTTCGAACCTGACCGACCAGGTGCGCAACATCGCCCAGGTCACCACCGCGGTCGCGAACGGCGACCTCAGCCAGAAGATCACCGTCGACGTGAAGGGCGAGATCCTCGAGCTTAAGAACACGATCAACACGATGGTCGACCAGCTGCGGTCGTTCGCCGACGAGGTGACCCGCGTCGCGCGCGAGGTCGGCACCGAGGGCATCCTCGGCGGCCAGGCGCAGGTCCCCGGCGTCGCCGGCACCTGGAAGGACCTCACCGACAACGTCAACTTCATGGCCCGCAACCTCACCGACCAGGTGAGAAACATCGCCCAGGTCACCACCGCGGTCGCGAACGGCGACCTCAGCCAGAAGATCACCGTCGACGTGAAGGGCGAGGTGCTCGAGCTCAAGCGGACGGTCAACACGATGGTCGACCAGCTGTCCGCATTCGCGGACGAGGTGACCCGCGTCGCGCGCGAGGTCGGCACCGACGGGAAGCTCGGCGGCCAGGCCAAGGTCGAGGGCGTGTCCGGCACCTGGAAGGGCCTGACCGAGAACGTGAACTTCATGGCCTCGAACCTGACCGACCAGGTGAGAAACATCGCCCAGGTGACGACCGCGGTGGCGCAGGGCGACCTGTCGAAGAAGATCACCGTTGACGCCCGCGGCGAGATCCTCGAGCTCAAGGACACGATCAACACCATGGTCGACCAGCTCCGCTCGTTCGCGGCCGAGGTGACCCGCGTGGCGCGCGAGGTCGGCACCGAGGGCATCCTCGGCGGCCAGGCCGAGGTCGAGGGCGTGTCCGGCACGTGGAAGGGCCTGACAGAGAACGTGAACCTGATGGCGTCGAACCTGACGACTCAGGTGCGGAGCATCGCCGGCGTGACGACCGCGGTCGCGCACGGCGACCTCAGCCAGAAGATCACGGTCGACGCCAAGGGCGAGGTCGCGGCGCTGGCGGAGACGATCAACCGCATGGTCGACCAGCTGAACTCGTTCGCGGCAGAGGTGACCCGCGTGGCGCGCGAGGTCGGCACCGAGGGCATCCTCGGCGGCCAGGCGCAGGTCCCCGGCGTCGCCGGCACCTGGAAGGACCTCACCGACAACGTCAACTTCATGGCCCGCAACCTCACCGACCAGGTGAGAAACATCGCCCAGGTGGCGACCGCGGTGGCGAACGGCGACATGACGCAGACGATCACCGTCGACGCGCGCGGCGAGATCCTCGAGCTCAAGCAGACGCTGAACCGGATGGTCGCCCAGCTCTCGAGCTTCGCCGCCGAGGTGACCCGAGTCGCCCGCGAGGTCGGGACCGAGGGCAAGCTCGGCGGCCAGGCCGAGGTCGAGGGCGTGTCCGGCACGTGGCGCCGGCTCACCGAGAACGTCAACCAGCTGGCGGTCACGCTGACCACGCAGCTCCGCGCGATCGCCGAGGTGTCGACCGCGGTGACCCAGGGCGACCTGACCCGGTCGATCTCGGTCGAGGCTCAGGGCGAGGTGGCCGAGCTCAAGGACAACATCAACCAGATGATCGCCAACCTGCGCGAGACGACTCAGCGGAACGCCGAGCAGGACTGGCTAAAGACGAACCTGGCGAGCATCTCCGGAATGCTCCAGGGGCAGCGCGACATGGCCGCGGTGACCCAGCTGATCATGAGCGAGGTCGCGCCGATGGTGAATGCCCAGCACGGGGCGTTCTTCGTCGCCGAAACCGCCGCCGATGAGGGCGCCCCCGAGCTGCTGCTCGCGGCCTCGTACGGCTACACCCCGCGCCGGAGCGGCATGCGCAGCCGGTTTGCCATCGGCGAGGGCCTCGTCGGCCAGGCGGCGCTTGACCGCAAGACGATCGCGATCAGCGACGCGCCTCCCGGGTACATCAAGGTCGGTTCCGGCCTCGGTGAGGCGACGCCCGCGGACATCCTCGTGATGCCGGTGCTGTTCGAGGACCAGGTCCTCGGCGTGATCGAGCTGGCGTCGATCCGCCCGTTCTCCGAGGTCCACCGGGATTTCCTCGCGCGGATCGGCGAGACGATCGGCGTGGTGCTCAACACGATCCGGGCGAACATGCGCACCGAGGAGCTCCTGACTCAGTCGCAGAGCTTGACGATTGAGTTGCAGAAGCAGTCTGAGGAGTTGCGGGAGACCAATGACGAGTTGCAGGAGAAGGCGACGCTGCTGTCTGAGCAGAATCGGGATATTGAGATCAAGAATGAGGAGATCGAGCTCGCGCGTCGGGGTTTGGAGGAGAAGGCGGCGCAGTTGGCTTTGTCGTCGAAGTACAAGTCGGAGTTCCTGGCGAACATGTCGCATGAGCTGCGTACGCCGTTGAATTCGATGCTGATCCTGTCGCGGTTGTTGGCCGAGAATGAGGAGCGGTCGTTGACCGATCGGGAGGTCGAGTTCGCGCGGACAATCCATTCGGCCGGTAATGACCTGTTGTCGTTGATCAATGACATTTTGGATCTGTCGAAGGTCGAGGCGGGGCGGATGGAGCTCGATCTCGCGCCGGTGGCGTTGTCTGACGTGTATCAGGATGCGGATCGGGCGTTTCGGCATGTGGCCGAGCAGAAGGGCCTGTCGTT
>Ga0335080_10006458_pt1 | contig 12117 bp, 10 predicted proteins | sample Lox_Sample_34_FD_206720 | JGI IMG/M metagenome (GOLD analysis project Ga0335080, IMG submission 206720) | Soil microbial communities from Loxahatchee National Wildlife Refuge, Florida, United States - Lox_Sample_3.4 | ecosystem: Environmental > Terrestrial > Soil > Wetlands | place: USA...
CGCGACGGAGATCGCCGGTCATCGACTCGCAGCCGTAGAGCTTCGGCTCGACGCTCACGCCGAGGATCGTACTTCGGCCAGCCGCCGCTCCAGGAACGCGCGCTCGGCGGGCTGCCGCGAGAGCTCAAGCGCCCGTGCATATTCGTCGGCAGCCTCGCGCCGCCGGCCCAGCCGGCGCAGCAGGTCGGCCCGCGCCGAATGGAGGTGCCGGTAGGTGTCGAGCCCCTCGATCGCGTCGATCAGCGCAAGACCGCTCTCGGGGCCTTTCGCCATGGCCACCGCGACGGCGCGGTTCAGCTCGACGACGGGAGACGGCGTGAAGCAGGCGAGCCGCTCGTAGAGCGCGGCGATCTGCGCCCAGTCGGTCTCGGGCTCGAGGTGGAGCGAGGCGATCGCGGCCTGGAGCTGGTACGGGCCCGGGCGGCGCAGCGGCAGAGCGCGCTCGAGCACGCGTCGGCCCTCGCTGATCCGGTCGGGGTCCCAGAGCGCACGGTCCTGCTCCTCGAGCAGCACGAGCCCGCCCTCGCCGTCGAGCCGCGCCGCCCGCCGCGCGTCGTGGAGGAGCATCAGCGCGAGCAGGCCGAGCACCTCGGGCTCGTCCGGCATCAGCAGCGCGAGCACCTTTCCGAGACGGATCGCCTCCTCGCACAGGTCGGCCCGCGGAGGCGGCCCGTAGCCCTCGTTGAAGATCAGGTAGACGACCGCGAGCGCCGCGCGCAGCCGCTCGGGGAGCAGGTGGTCGGGGGGAACGCGAAGGGGGATTCCGGCGGCGCGGATCTTGCGCTTCGCGCGCACGAGCCGTTGTGCCATCGTCGGCTCGGGGACGAGAAAGGCACGGGCGATCTCGTCGGTCGTGAGACCGGCGAGCGTCCGCAGGGTGAGCGCGACCTGCGCCTCTGTTGCCAGCGCCGGGTGGCAGCAGGCGAAGATCAGGCTCAGGCGTTCGTCGGGGATCGTGTCGTCCTCTTCCAGGGCCGGCGTGCGGTCGAGGACGGTCAGCAGCTCCGTCTTCTGCCGCAGCGTCCGCTCGCGGCGGATGCGGTCGATGGCCCGGTTGCGCGCGGTCGTCAGCAGCCAGGCACCGGGATTGGCGGGGACGCCCTCGCGCGGCCAGCGCTCGATCGCGACGGCGAACGCGTCCTGCACCGCGTCCTCGGCGAGCTCGACGTCGCCCAGCGTTCGGGCGAGGATCGCGAGGGTTCGCCCCCACTCCTCCCGGTAGAGCTCCTCGACTAGGACGGGTTGCCGTCCTCTTCGAAGACCATCACCGGCCGCACCTCGACGGAGCCGTGGCGGGCGCCCGGGATCTTGGCGGCCCACTCGAGCGCCTCGTCGAGGGAGCCCACGTCGACCAGGTAGTAGCCGCCGAGCTGCTCCTTCGTCTCCGCGAACGGTCCGTCGGTGGTCAGCGTCTCGTCGTTGCGGACGCGAACGGTCGTGGCGGTCTCGATCGGCTGGAGCGCGTCGCCGGCGACCAGGGCACCGCTGCCCTGGAGCTCCTGTGTGTAGGCGCCGTAGGCCTGCATGAGCTTGCCCATCTCCTCCTCGCTCATCGAGCCACGCTGGCTCTGGTCGCCGTAGATCAACAGCATGTACTGCACGGTCTCCTCCTTGTTCGTCGCTTCCGAGAGTACGACGAACGGCGAGCGCCTGGATCGACAGGTCCGAATCGAAACGATTCTGTGACTTCCTCTCCACAACCGTCCCTTTCGGCCACGACCCGGGGACAGTCCCTCGGCCGTGTCCAAAACGGACACGGCTCGTTCAGGCGCCGAGCTGCCTGTCCAGGTTCACGGCGGCGCTGATCAGCGCCAGGTGCGTGAAGGCCTGCGGGAAGTTGCCGAGCAGCTCGCCGGTCGCGCCGATCTCCTCGCTGTAGAGCCCGACGTGGTTCGCGTAGGTGAGCATCTTCTCGAACGCCAGCCGCGCCTCGTCCACGCGCCCGGCCCGCGCGAGCGCCTCCACGTACCAGAAGGTGCAGATCGAGAACGTCCCGTCGCCGCCGGTCAGGCCGTCGGGTGATGCCTCGGGGTCGTAGCGGTAGACGAGGCTGTCCGAGACCAGCTCGCCGGTGATCGCGTCCAGGGTCGAGAGCCAGCGCGGGTCGGTCGGCGCCATGAACTTCGTCAGGGGCATCAGTAGCACCGAGGCGTCGAGCACGTCGGTCTCGTAGTGCTGGACGAACGCGCGGCGCTCCTCGTGCCAGCCGCGCTCCATCACCTGGCGGTAGATCTGGTCGCGCACGACCGACCAGCGCGGCACGTCCGCCGGCAGCCCGCGCTGCCGCGCGATCCGGATCGCCCGCTCGAGGGCGACCCACGACATCAGTTGCGAGTAGGTGAACTTCTTGCGGCCGCCGCGCGTCTCCCAGATGCCCTCGTCGGCCTGGTCCCAGTTGTCACAGACCCACTCGACGATTCGGCTGAGGTCGTTCCAGGCGTCGTGCGAGATCGGCGTCGCGTGCTTGTTGAACAGGTAGACGGAGTCGATCAGCTCGCCGTAGATGTCGAGCTGCAGCTGGTCGGCGGCGCCGTTGCCGATCCGCACCGGCGCCGAGCGGCGGTAGCCCTCGAAGTGGTCGAGGATCTCCTCCGGAAGCTCGGCTCGCCCGTCGATCCCGTACATGATCTGCAGCGGCCCCGACTCGTGGCCGACCCGCTCGCGGAAGCGGTCGGTGAGCCAGTCCATGAAGCCCGCCGCCTCGTCGGTGAACCCGAGCCGGAGCAGCGCGTACAGCGAGAAGGCCGTGTCGCGGATCCACGTGTAGCGGTAGTCCCAGTTGCGGACGCCGCCGAGCTCCTCCGGCAGGCTGGTCGTCGGCGCCGCGACCATCGCGCCGCTCGGCTCGTACGTGAGCAGCTTCAGGACGAGCGCCGAGCGGTGCACCATCTCGCGCCAGCGGCCGCGGTAGTTGGAGCGCGCGAGCCAGGCGCGCCAGAAGTCGACCGTGTCCTCGAAGTCCTGCCGCATCTCGTCGGCGGTGAACGAGCGCGGGACGTACGTCTCGGGAACGGTCTCCAGCGCGAACGTTTCCGTCTCTCCGGGCTCGAGCTGGAACTGGGCCGAGACGTCGCCGCCGTTGACCTCGAGCCCGATCCGGCTCGAGAGCGCCAGCGTCAGCGACGGGGCGCGGAAGACGGCGCCGTGCTCGTGCACGACCACCTCGTGCTCCTCGCGCCCGTAGTCGAAGCGCGGCTCGACCTCGATCCGGAAGGTCATCTCGCCGCGCACGCAGAGCACGCGACGGATCAGGCGCTGGCGCGGGCCGATCGGCATGAAGTCCTGGACCTCGCCCACGCCGCTGGGGGTCAGGAAGCGCGTGATCAGGACGTTCGTGTCCGGGAAGTAGAGCTGCTTGACGGTTCCGAGCGCGAGTGCGGGTGCGATCCGGTAACGGCCGCCGCGCTGCCGGTCGAGGATCGCGGCGAAGACGCTCGGCGAGTCGAAGCGCGGGCAGCAGTACCAGTCGATCGTGCCGTCGGTGCCGACCAGCGCGACCGTCCGCAGGTCGCCGATGACTCCGTGCTCGCCGATCGGCAGGTAGGTGCTCGCCGCCGAGAACGACAGGTCGATCGCGCGGGTGAGGGTCCGGTCCTCTACAGCATCCACCGGTTGGCGTCGTCGACCCGGCGCGCCTCCGCCTGCAGCAGCCGCAGCGTCACCGTCGGATGGTCGAGCAGGAACGGGATCAGCTCCGAGCGGTCGATGTGCGCGCAGCGCAACGGTGTCCGTGCGACGACCGAGGCGCCGACGGGCTGGTCGAGCAGCACCGAGATCTCGCCGAAGAACATCCCCGCGTGAAGGACGGCGCGGTCCATGCCGCCGATCACCACCGTGACCTCGCCCTCGAGGATCACGCGCAGGCCGGCGTTGGCCTGGCCCACGCGGAGGATCCACTCGCCCTCGCGGAACTTCTCCTCCTGCATCGATGCGGCCAGCGCCTCGAGCGACTCGGACGGCAGGTCGACGAAGAGCGCGAGCCGGCCGAGCTCGTCCGCAAGGGGCACTAGCTCTGCGGCGGTTCGGCCGCGGGTATCACCTGGTGCACGGCGGAGAGCGGCCGGGCCAGCTCGGCGCCGTCGGGCACCGCGTGCACCGAGGAGAACTCACGGGCGAGCCCCCCGGCCGACGACGGCTCGATGGCCGCCAGCACCGGCAGCGGCTGGTACTCGGGCGCGACCGACCAGCCGACGCGGCGGAACTCGCCGCCGTTCTCGATCCAGGAGAGCGAGACCAGCGGCAGGATCACGATCTTGGTCGTGATCGCCATCAGCCAGGTGACCCAGTAGAGGAGGATCGGCCGCCAGTCGTTCGCGAAGCTGAAGAACTTGTTGGGATCGCCGTACGGCGCGTGGCCCGGCTTCAGCGTCTTGACGAGCACGTAGAGGATGAAGAACTCGCCGATCGCGAGCAGGAAGGTGAGCCAGGGCGGCTGCCACTTGATCAGGTACGGGTAGACGAGCGTGTCGAGAGCGACGCCCATCAGCAGGTAGATCCCGATCGTCACGATCCAGCCCGCGTTGTCCGTGACCAGCGAGAGGATCGTCGCGAGGATCGCCCCCGGAATCAGGATCGCGACCCGAGTCTGGACTCGGCCGAGAACGGTCGGGCACATCTAGGACAGCTGCTCCGTCTTGCGTATGCGGCGGATGACGTGCGCGGTCTCGTTCGCGAGCGTCATCTGCATCCAGACCTTCGAGAAGAAGTTCCGCGAGCCCGGCTTCTCGGCCTCGTAGACGTCGGCCACGAAGCGGCGGCAGATGTACTTCAAGCCCGCGATCGTGTCGCCGTGGGTGACGACCGAGTTCGCGTGGATGCCGGTAGCCAGGCAGCGAGAGTCGGGCCGGTCGAGCCCCGGCACGCCGCAGTTCGACTGGAGCTTCATCCGGCCCTCCGAGATCGGGACGTCGTAGAACTCGATCAGGCGGCGCAGCAGCGGCACCGAGAGGGCCGACTTGTTGAAGCCGGTGCCGGTGACGATCCCGGTCACATCCATCCAGCCCGGGTCCTCGCCGTACTTGCTCATCACGTGGATCTTCAGCCCCAGCGGGCCGGGCTGGACCTCGTCGATCTCGCCGAGGATCTGCTCGAAGCGCTCCTCCTCGCGGCCGGCCTTGATCTTCGCGTCCCAGCCGCGGCGCTGCGGCGAGGTGCCCTTGAGGATCCGGCCGAGGAACTCGATGCGCTGGTCGAAGTCGAGCTGCTGGAAGGCGTCGATCCCGAGCGCCTCGAAGAAGCAGCGCGGCGTGTTCAGGTCCTGCTCGTCCGGCGTCGGGTTGCGGACGAGCGAGATGCACTTGGCACCGGCGTCCATCGCGTTCGCCCATTCGTTGACCGAGGCGATTCCGGAGCCGATCACGACGTAGCGGCCCTTCGCGTCGTACTCCTTGGGCGCGTAGGCCTGCACGATCCGGTCGGCCATCGCGGGGTCCTTGCGCGCCTTCGCCAGCACCGGCGGGTACGAGAGCGGCCCGTGCCCGCACGCGAGGGCGACGTGCTTGGCGCGCCCGATGAACTGGGCCTGCTCGTCGAAGAGGACGAAGTGGGGTGGGCCGCCGTTGGTGGTCGTGGCGCGCTGCAGCCAGCCGACCTTGTGCGGGTAGCGCTGGTCGTCCCAGCGCAGCCGGCGGGTGACGACGGCCGCCTCGGCCAGGATGTCCGGCACGCCGGGGTTGTAGCGGCGCCGCGCTGAGCGGAGCAGCGGCGAGAGGCTCCGGCGCGACCAGGCCTCGAGCTCGGCAAAGGTCGGCCAGTCGGCCGGCAGGAAGTGCGACTCCGACTCGGAGCGCAGCACCGTCTGCCCGAGGTTGAACGCGAACTGCTGGTAGGTCTTGACCGGGTTGTCGGACGGACCGTAGATCGTGATCTCCTCGGGACGGAAGCCGAGGTAGAGGGCGGTGGCGTAGATGATCAGCGAGCTGAAGCCGTCGCCGACTACGGCGATCGTCGAGTCACGGGGTTCCGAGAGCGGCATGCGCTTGCAAATCTAATCGGCCCGGACGCGAATGTGTAGTGGCAAGGGTCTGGACTTCGCCCGGGGAGAGTCTTAGGGTCGGCCGCTATGGACACCGCGGGCGCCTCCTCCGGGACGGCCGGGACGACCAGCAAACTGAATGGCAAGCGGCTCGCAATCGGGTACGCGGCCATGCTCACCTTTCTGGCGGCCGCGGTCGCGATCTCGGTCAGCGTGGGCCGCGACCGCAATCCGGCGCCCGCGATCGCCGGCTTCTACACCTCGTCGTCGGACTGCCTGGGGAGCTCGTTCAAGCTCGCCCAGTCGGGCCAGTTCATCGACCTCAGCCAGGGCGTGACGGGGAAGCTGCGCCTCCAGGACGGGCACTTGACCGGAACCGTCAACTGCGCCTCGGGCGGCACCGCGCAGGCCGACCTGGTTCCGCACGGCAGCGGCACGTCGACGACCCTCGCGGGAACCGTGGGCCCCCGTCCGACGATCGCGAAGTTCTCAGCCCCGCTGCCGCCCCCGGGCGTCACCAGGACGAAGGTCATCAAGCGCTCGAGCGAAGAAACCTTCGGGCGCCTCATGCTCGCCATCGCGGTCGTGCTCCTGGCCGCGCGCCTGGTCGGCGCGGGGACGAACAGGCTCAGCCAGCCGCGCGTGATGGGCGAGGTCCTGGCGGGGATCCTGCTCGGCCCGACGCTGCTCGGGGCGGTCTGGCCGGCGGCGCAGGCGTACTTCTTCCCGCCGGACATCATCCCCTTGTTATCGGGCGCCGCCCAGATCGGCCTTGCCTTCTACCTGTTCCTGGTCGGGATGGAGATCGACCCGACCGCCGTGCGGGCGAAGCTCCGCCAGGCGGTGTTCGTCTCCAACACGAGCGTCGGCTTCTCGCTCGGGCTTGGCTTCCTGATCGCGCTCCCGCTCTACGAGCTGCTCGCCCCGCACATTCGCTACGTGCCCTTCGCGCTCTTCATCGGCGTGACCATGTCGATCACGGCCTTCCCCGTGCTGGCGCGCATCCTGATCGAGCGGCGCATGCTCAAGCGGCCCGTGGGCGCCCTGGCGATGACCGACGCAGCGGTGGATGACGTAACCGCCTGGACTCTGCTCGCGCTCGCGACCGCGATTGCGGGATCCGGCTCGCCGGCGCATGCCGGGAAGGTGATCGGCCTCGCCGCGGTGTTCACCGCCGCGCTGCTCATCATCGGGAGCCGGGTCCTGTCGCGCATGTCGACGGCGTATGACGAGGTCGGCCAGTTCTCGATTCTCTGGCTCGGCACGATCTTCGTCTGCGTGCTGCTCGCGGCCTACACCGCGCAGCAGATCGGGATCGCGGCCATCTTCGGCGCGTTCATCTTCGGGCTGATCATGCCGCGCCGCGCCGGCCTCACCGACGAGGTCGGGCGCACCTTCGAGAAGTTCGTCGTGCTCGTCCTGCTGCCGCTCTTCTTCGTCGTGACCGGCCTGAAGACGCACGTCGGCGCACTCAACCGGCCCGAGCTGTGGCTCCTGACGCTGCTGGTGATCCTGCTTGCGGTTTCCGGCAAGTTCATCGGCGGGTCGCTTGCGGCCTTCTGGAGCGGGTTGTCGCGGCGAGAGTCGGTGGCGATCGGCGCGCTCGTCAACACGCGCGGCCTTACCGAGCTGATCGTCCTCAACATCGCGCTCGACCTCGGCGTGATCTCGAACGTGATCTTCACGATGTTCGTCGTGATGGCGCTCGTGACGACCTTCATGACGGGCCCGCTCCTGCGCCTGATCGACCCCCATAAGGATTTCTCCGAACCGGTCGAGGAGGAGCTGCGCCGTGCTCCGCGCACGACCGAGGAACGCCCCGCTGTTCCGCTGCGCGCGATCATGGTCGCGCCGCAGGACCCGACGAACCTGGAGGCCCTGCTGACCCTGGCCGAGCCGCTGGCGCAGTCGGTCCCGCCGCGCGAGCTGATTCTCGCCCAGGTCGTTGCACCGGAGCGGTTCGTGACCGGGACGCTGCGCGACGAAGAAGAGCTGCAGGACCTGGGCAAGGAGCTGGATGAGAGGCGGCAGCTCCTCTTCGAGCACGGGATCGCGTCTCGCTCTGTCGCCCTCAGCTCGATCGTCCCGGGGCCGGACTACGTGCGGCTCGCCTCGGAGTCCGAGGTGGACCTGATCATGCTCGACGGCCGACGGCCGCTCCTCGGCGGCGAGGGCGTCCCACGCGGGTCGGTCGGGCACGTACTCGAGAAGGCGCCGTGCGACGTGGCCGTGCTCGTCGAGCGACAGGACACGCCGACCCTCAACCCCGAGCACCCCGTGATGATCCCGTTCGGCGGCGGCGATCACGACTGGGCCGCGCTCGAGCTCTCCGCTTGGATCTCGTCCGCGACCGGCGCTCCACTGAAGCTGCTCGGCGCCGCCGCCGGCGCCGCCGGCGGGGGCGATGCGAGCGGCGTGCTCGGGTCGGCGTCGCTCGTCGTGCAGCAGCTCGCCGGCGTCTCGGCCGAACCGGTGCTCGTCGACCTACAGAACGGCGGCATCCTCGCGGCCACGGAGGGCGCCGGGCTGCTCGTCGTCGGGCTCTCTGAGCGCTGGCGGCAGGAAGGGCTCGGGCCGGTTCGTGCGCAGATCGCCAAGCACGCCGAGGCGCCGATCCTGTTCGTGCGGCGGGGCACGCGGCCAGGCGCGCTGGCGCCTCGAGCCGGCGACGTCACGAAGTTCGCCTGGTCACGCGCCTAGGAGCGCCGTATGCTCTCCTTCATGGCGGTGACGGGTGCTGTGAAGCGGGAGCTCGAACCTGGCGACATGCTCGCCGGCTACCGGCTTGAGGAGCAGGTCGGCGAGGGCGGCATGGGGCTCGTCTTCCGGGCGACCCGGGTCGAGGACGGCCGCGAGGTCGCCCTCAAGGTGCTGAAGCTCGAGCTCGCCGACGACCTGATCTTCCAGCACCGCTTCAACCAGGAGGCGCGCGCGGCCGCCGAGGTACGCGAGCCGCACCTCGTTCCGATCCTCGAGGCCGACGAGGCCGACGGCCGCCACTACCTCGCCGTGGACTTCGTGCACGGCGGCTCGCTCGCCGATCGGTTGGCCGGTTCCGGCCCGCTCCCAGGGGCCGACGCGGTTCGCGTGATCGAGGAGGTCGCCGCCGGGCTCGACGCGCTGCACGCAGCGGGGATCGTCCACCGGGACATCAAGCCCCAGAACATCCTCTTCGACGACGAGGGGACGGCGATGCTGACAGATTTCGGCCTGGCCAAGGGTCGCGCGTACACCGTGCTGACGAAGCCAGGCCAGGTGATCGGGACGCTCGACTACCTCGCGCCCGAGCTGATCCGTGGCTCGCCGGCCTCGCCGGCCTCAGACGTCTACGGGCTGGGCTGCGTCGCCTTCGAGTGCGTCGCCGGGGGAGCGCCGTTCTCGGACTACTCGCTGCTCGAGGTCGGTATGGCGCATCTCGAGGAGGAGCCGCCCGACCCGGTCGCCAACCGAGCCGACCTCCCGCCCGCGCTGGGCGCCGCGGTGCTCACGGCGCTGGCCAAGGATCCGGAGAGCCGGCCCGCCGCCGGCGCGTACGCCGAAGGGTTGAAGAGAGCAATCGAAGAAGGGAGCCCCGCATGAGCGCAGTCCTCGTCGTCACGGAAGGGCCCGCCGCGGGCCAGAGGTTCGAGCTCGACTCCGAGGTCGTGCTCGGCCGCGAGGGCGTCTCGGCGACGATCGCAGACGACTCCGAGCTCTCGCGCCGCCACGCGGCCGTGCGACCGGCCGCCGGCGGCTTCGAGATCGAGGATCTCGGCTCCCGCAACGGGACGTTCGTGAACGGCCAGAAGATCGAGGGCGCGACGCGCCTCGCCGGCGGCGACTCGATCAAGATCGGCCAGACGGTGCTCGCGCTCGAAGGCGTGGCCCAGGCTGCCGTGACGGCGGTGACGCCGAGCCCCGTGGGGGCGGCTGCCGCTCCCTCCTCCGGGCCACCGTCAGAGCCGTTCGGCTCCATGGCGGCGCCTGCGGCCGTCCACCGGCGCGGTATCGCCAGCCGCCAGCTCGGGCCGATGCTCATCGCCTGGGCGATCGTGATCGGCGACGCGATCGGGCTCGCGCTCTACTTCTCGCTCCGCTAGGGGCTAGCGCAGCGACAGGTAGAGGATCACCGCGAGCGCGGCGAGGACGAAGAGGCCGATCGGCGCGCCGCGGGCCTTGCTCTTCGTGTGCGAGTCGAGCAGCGCGAGCAGCCCCGAGTCGTCGTCCTTGCCTTCTTTGCGCTCGAGCGCCTCGGGGGGCACGTAGGTCGGCTCGCTCTCTTCCAGCGCGAGGGTCGGGACCTGGCGGACGGCCGTGACCGCCAGCGGCTCAGAGGGAAGCGGCCGCAGCGCCGTCAGACTCGCCGGGATCGGTGTGACCGCGGACGGGCCGCCCTCCGCCGTCGCCGGGAGCAGCTGCAGCACCGTCACGCCGATGAGCAGCTGGCCGTCGAGGCCGAGGTGGGCAGGCCCGTAGATCTCGTCGCCGTCGACGAAGGTGCCGTTGCGCGACTCGAGGTCCTCGACACGCGCTCCGTCGTCCTCCGGGGTCAGGCGCACGTGGCGGCGCGAGACGAGCTCGTCCTGCAGCAGGGGCGCGTCAGCGGACGGGTCGCGGCCGAGCTCGATCGGCCCGGCGAGCGGGATCCTACGACCGGCCTCCGGGCCTTCCACGATCTCCAGCAGATAGTCAGGCATCTCGCCGCGTAGCATAAGGCACTCATGAAGACGGCCAAAATCCAATGAGCGAGGCGACCCTTCCTGTCGGTGCCCAGGTCGCGGGCTACCGCATCGCGGGCACGCTGGGCCGCGGCGGGATGGGCTTCGTGTACGAAGCCGAGCACGCGGTGCTCGGCCGCAAGGCCGCGCTGAAGACGCTGCTGCCGGAGCTGCTCGAGGACGGCGACTTCCGGCAGCGGTTCGTGACCGAGTCGCAGACGGTGGCCGCGCTCGACCACCCGAGCATCATCCCGATCTACGACGCGGGCGATGCGGACGGGGTCGTCTACATCGCGATGCGCTACGTGTCCGGCGGCGACCTCGCACAGCTGATCGACTCCGGAACGCTCGAGATGGAGCGGGCGCTCGACATTCTCGAGCAGGTCGCCGGAGCGCTCGATGCTGCGCACGCGAACGAGCTGGTGCACCGAGACGTCAAGCCGGCGAACGTGCTCGTCGAGGCCGGCGGCCGCGTCTACCTGACCGATTTCGGCATCGCCAAGCGGGCGCGTACCAAGGGGGTGACCCAGACCGGCTTCTTCGTCGGCACCCTCGACTACGCGGCGCCGGAGCAGATCCGCGGCGAGTCGGTCGGCGCTCCCGCGGACGTCTACGCGTTCGGCTGTCTCGTCTTCGAGTGCCTGACGGGCAAGAAGCCGTTCGAGCGCGAGACCGACGTGGCGGTGATGTACGCGCAGCTCCGGGACGACCCTCCGTCGGTGCACGAGCTGCGGCCGGAGCTGCCCGCGAGCATCGACGCGGCGCTCGCCGGAGCGCTCGCCAAGGAGGAGGACGGCCGCTACGCGACCTGCCGCGAGCTGGTCGAAGCGATCCGGTCCTGCCTCGGCGGCGTGATGCCGAGCACGACCACGCCGCCCCGGCCGGCCCCGGTCACCGAGGTGACCACGGTGACGAACCTGCCAATCCCGCCGACGACGCTGATCGGCCGCGACCTCGAGCTGGCCGCGCTCGTCGAGCTGGCCGGGCGCGAGGACGTTCGCCTAGTCACGCTCACCGGCACCGGCGGCACCGGGAAGACGCGGCTTGCGATCGCCGTCGCGGCCGAGCTCGCGCCCGCGCTCGGCTCGGTCTTCTTCGTGGACCTGGCGCCCGTCGCCGAGGCCTCGGTGGTCGGCTCGGCGATCGGACAGGTGCTCGGGGTCGAGGAGAGCTCGGACCTCTCGCCGGCCGAGTCGATCGCGCGCGGCCTCGGTGAGGGGAGCGCGCTGCTCGTCCTCGACAACTTCGAGCAGGTGATGGAGGCCAACGACCTCGTGCACGAGCTCCTCGCCGCCGCGCCCGCGCTGACCGTGCTCGTGACGAGCCAGGCGCCGCTGCACCTCCGCGACGAGCACGAGTACCCGCTCGACCCGCTCGGCGAGGAGCAGGCGGTCAAGCTCTTCCTCGCCCGCGCGCAGGCCGTCAAGCCCGGCTTCGAGCTGACGG
>Ga0335080_10006459_pt1 | contig 12116 bp, 8 predicted proteins | sample Lox_Sample_34_FD_206720 | JGI IMG/M metagenome (GOLD analysis project Ga0335080, IMG submission 206720) | Soil microbial communities from Loxahatchee National Wildlife Refuge, Florida, United States - Lox_Sample_3.4 | ecosystem: Environmental > Terrestrial > Soil > Wetlands | place: USA: Florida...
CTCGCCAGAGTCGTAAACGCATACTTGAAGGTCAGTCTCATGTTCAAAACTCCAATACGAACTTGCCGTGAAAAGTTCGGCCTATGCCGTTGAAGAATTCGCCAAACCGCTGGCTGTCGAGATCGCTCTGCACATCCCGATAATTTGGGTGGTTGAAAACGTTGAAAACTCCGAACCCGATCTTCGCGTGCTTCTCCTTAATAGGTAGCCGGATCTGTCGCAAAACCTGCACATCGTTTGAAACAAACCGCGGGAAGCGGGAATCGTTTCTTGGTCCGACAAACTCGCGATACTGATCGATGGTCGAGTATGGAAATCCTGTGTGAACATCCAGGACTGGCGAGATGGTGAATTTCCACGGCGCTGCAATCTCTCCCCAAGCCAGGATTCGATTCGGAGCGTCGAAGTTAAGACGAGCCCTCTGATTGGGATCGATTACCGCTTGAGGATCATTTCCGAAGAACTGGTTGAAGTCGTTAAGGTCGCCAAAGGCTCGCGAACGGACATAGGAGGCGTTCAGAGTGCTGTGGTGAATGCGGTAACGGCCTGTGATCTGAAACTCTTTGTAAGAATCACTTCCGCGGTCAGAGAGTGCGAGGTCTCCCGTGGATCCAAATGTGATCGGATTGAGGAAGTACTCGTGCACTGTATTACGCTGCTGGTAGCCGACACGCACGAGGAAGTTACTCGTCACTTCGCGATCGACTTCGAGATTCCAAACTTCGCTGCGCGGGTTGCGCAAGCCATCGGGAATGACATTCGAGTATTCAGTCGAGCTAACAACGCCGCCTAGCGCATTGAGTGCATTCACGGTGCGCGACGGCAGATCAGGAAATGCCGGAATGTCGAGAGGAACGCGGTCATAGAAGAATCCGGCTCCGCCCTTCAATACGGTTTTGTTGTCCTTCGTGAGTGCGAGAATGAAGCCGGCACGAGGCGCTGGATTGACAGCATCTGTGACTGAATCGCGGTCAAAGCGCAGTCCGAGGTCGAAGATGAGGCGATTCGAAACCGTCCACTTATCCCCGACAAACCAGGCCGTTTCGTTTTGATCAACTGAGAAAGTCGAGGTTGGGCCGAACGTGATTTGCTCTAACGGATATCCCGCGACACCAACAATCTGAACCGGAAGAAACTGTTGGCGGCCATCGTAAGAACTGTGAGCGAAGTCCACGCCGGCGGTGAGCTCATGAGATCCAAAGAGATGGTGCGGATGGGATCGAAAGATCTCTTCCCATTCGGTACGGGTTGTATCGCGGTTTTGGCGATTGAAATAGCCACCCTCCGTCGTTTCGATGAGAAGCCGATAGGGGCCAGTGCTATTCGGTACCACGTCGGCGTCAAACTCTCTTACGCTTAGCTGCGAAGTCAGTAGATCGCCAGCATCCGTGACGTACCGGTGCTGCAGGTAGCCTTGATAGCCGCGCTCGTTCAAGTCTGGCGTACTGGCCTGCGGCGTAAACGTGTTCAGCCCGTAGTAGTCGAGATGCTGAGGAAAGATTGCAAAGGATGCACTAGCCGTTTGTTTTTGGCTGATGTTGACATCGAGTTGTGTATACGAATTGAAAGTTTCCGACCGGTTGTAACTCTGCAGCGGGGGCAGACTATCCACGGGATCTCGTTCATAGCGATATTCAAATGATTGCGTAAACGCGACCCGGTCCTTCACAAGTGGCCCCGAGATGGTGATCCTGGGGGTAGCGGCGGCGATGCCCATGATTGAGCCATCGATTCGGCGCAGACGGGGAAGGAAATTCTGTCCAGACACACGAAACTTATTGAAGTCTCCCGACCGTGTCTCGACGTTCGATACCGCGCCAGTGAATTTGCCGTACTCGGGATCGTAAGGGGTTGAAATCACGTGAATGGACGACACCACGTCAATCGGAATATTGATCGCACTCGTACCTGTAGCCGGATCGGTAACATCGGCATTGTTGACCAGCGATCCGTTCTGGGAGTTCTGAGCGCCTTTCATGTTGATCAAGCCATTCGGGCCACGAACGACACCAGGAACCAGTGGGAGCAAGCTTTGGAACTGTTCGTCAATGTTTGGCATGTGCTCAACGGCAGATTCGCCCACTGTGCTCGTGCCTGACGGCTCTTTTGTATCCACGGTCTCTGCACTGGCCGTCACCGTCGTCGACTCAGCCACGACTTGAACTTTCATTTCGAGGTCTAATTGGGAAACCGAGGCGGCTCGAACGTCGACGTTCTGGGTTGCAGTCAGGCCAGGTGCTTCTGCGGTAAGCGTGTAGGAACCAACAGGCACCGAGTTGAACACGAACGTCCCTTGGCCGTCACTCTCGGCCTCAAGATGCACGGGGCCGTCCAGCAAGATCTTCGTACCAGGTACGACCAGGCGTGCCTGATCCTGTTCAGTCGTGAATGCCACACCACGAATGCATCCAGTTGGTTCTGGAGTACTCTGCCCGAGAGCACACCCGATAAGCAGCGCGAGGGCAATCGTTATCATTAAGACTCGTTGCATCATTGCGTTTTCCTCGTTGTGTACGAAGCGGCGAGTTCGCACTCTCGCTTATGCAGGCAGGCCGCCATTTGCAGCTCATTGAAAACAAAGTGTTGGTCTTTCAGAGTGACGCCGCACCCTCGGCAAAAAGATGAGCATTCAGCCTGCGGTGCGACTTTGGGAAACCGGAAGAATCGTTTATCGAATCAAGAGCGAGGGCACTCAGGATAGCGGAAGTCAAGCGTGCGAAAGGACCGTTACCGTTCCAGCGAGGGTGGATCTAGCGCGCCATGCGCGGTGAGCTTTGCAGACGAGAACGCCCTCGGCGCCGATCTATCACCAATTTCTTATGGGCAGATGCCCCCTACCATAGATCGTCAGACTCTGGTGTCAGGGCCGCGGAACTTAGGAGGTGGCTCCCGACATAATCGAGTTCGTTGAGGGTCCTTCTTCCCACGTCTTCGAGGACATTTGCCATTAGCACACCTTCGACTCCGATGAAGCACTTACACAGCCGCTTTTCTCGAATAAGGTGGACATTCCAGTAACCTCAAACAAATGAAGGAGACGACCTCGCAGCCACGCAAGCACAATATCGTCTGTCTTTGGCGCGCCATTTTGAGTCCTTCGATCAAGGTAGCAATGCCAGAGCTATCAACGTAAGAGACATCGCTGAAATCAACGATGACGGATCGCGGCGATTGCGCCTGCAATGAGGCAACAAGCCGATCGCGAAGGGCAGGCGAGGAATCTATGTTGAGGCGACCGCACAATCGCATCGTGATGCCTTCTTCCCCTTCGTGTATGACGATCTCGAGACCGTCTGCAGAAGAACCTATGTCGCGCGCCATTCGATAGGCACCCCGTCCTAGCTCATTTGCTGACGTACGTTGTCCGGGCTAATTCCGGCCACGGCGAAGGCATAGTCAGACTCAGAAGAAAGCAACCATTCCCGGGCTTCGTCTTGGTGTTCCTTCTGCGCCAGGTCCTGCACGGCACGGAGAATGACGGCCTGGAAAAGACGACCGTACCGATGGTTGTGAGCAGCCACCGCTGCGGTCTGATGTTTATTTGAAGGTATCGTCATTGCAGTCTCCCCGCGGCGATTGCCATTTGTCGCTCACAATCAGCGCAAAACTGCACCTTCGATCCCTGCAAGCGAATTAACAAGAGCCCGCACCCTTCGCAGAACTTGAGTTCGCGGGGGTTAAAGACCTCACTCGAGTGCAGGGATTCTCCGTAACGATCTACCAGATTCAAGCTTGATTCTTGATTCATATCCTCACCCCAGTTTTGCCTTGAAATTGGTCGAGGTCTCACTCCTTGACCACCGACGCGATAGAACAATGCAACCGACTCGCCACCCGGAAACCACTGAAAGGAAAGGGATGGAGTATTCAGACTCGTGTGGCAGGCTCGGCAAAATGACGAACCCTAAGCAACGGGCTATTCTCAGACACTTGGAAATGCAAGTGACTCATACCCGCTCACCGATGGCGAGGGATCTGAAGATGGTTAGATCGGGAACAAGGGAGCTTGCCGGCTGGGGGGCCACGGCCGGATTACAGAGACTATTAGGGCTAGGTGTTCAGGTTCAGCCACTGCGCAGGGCTAGGCAGCGCGACCGCCGGCGATAATCTCCAAGCTTGACATAGCGGTCCAGAACGAACCGCCCGAGCTAGAAACCAGTTCCTGGACCACATATTGAGTCGTTTCTGAGTCCAGTTTGATCTGCTCCCAACGTCGCCGATGTTGGGGTGGTTTCGGATTCCGCCAAACGATCGCTAAAGTTGTTGTTGTTTGTGTCATTGTCGTTCTCCTTCTTCGGTTGAACACCGACGCGAGACAACAATGCAACCGGCTCGCCATATGAAAACCATTGAGAGGAAAGAAGGTGCAGCATCGGAATCGCGCCGCGTGCTCAGCAAAATGATGAAGAATAAGCAGTGCGTGTCAAGGTGAATCGCTACTTAAGGGGTGGGTCTCTTCTGGCCATACTTGTCGATACCAAGCCGTCGGATCTTCGACTCCAGCGTCTGGCGTGGTATGCCAAGCTTCGCGGCTGCGCCGGTGGGTCCCGATATCCGTCCACGCGTTTCGGCAAGAGCGGCTTCGATCATTTCCACTTCACGATCGTCCAACTCGGACAGGCCTCGTTTTGGGGATAATCCGTCAGATTCGGTTTGTAGCCAGCTCTCATCTACGACGAAAGTGTCGCCTTCACTAAGGATCACCGCACGTTCCACGACGTTCTGCAACTCGCGAATGTTGCCGGGCCAATGGTAGTCCTGTAACCGCTTCAGCGTATCTCTGCCGATATGTCGGATCGTCTTGCCGGCTTCCTTGGCGAAGCGTCCCACGAAGTACTCCACCAGCAGTGGAATGTCATCCACTCGCTCCTGTAGCGAAGGAACTGCGATCGGAAAGACATTCAATCTGAAAAAGAGGTCCTGACGGAAGATTCCGGCTGCCACGGAGGCCGGCAGGTCGCGATTGGTTGCCGCTATCAGACGGACATCGACTGAGATGGGATGATTACTCCCCACCCGCTCAAATTCCTTCTCCTGTAATACCCGCAGAAGCGCAATCTGTGTCTCCATCGGGAGTTCGCCGATTTCATCGAGGAACAGTGTGCCGCCATTCGCGGCTTCAAACCTCCCCACCCGTCGCTGCAGCGCGCCGGTAAAGGCACCCTTTTCGTGGCCGAAAAGCTCGGAAGCAATCAGCGATTGTGGAATCGCCGCACAGTTGACACGAATGAATACTCGGCTGGCGCGTTTCGACCGCCGATGTAGTGCGCGAGCGATCAACTCTTTTCCGGTCCCGGTTTCCCCCAGGATGAGCACGGTGGAATCTGACGGGGCGACCTTCTCTACATGCTTCAAAACCTGCCGCACGGGCTTGCTGGATCCGACAATTTCCTCGAACATCGAAGAGCGATCAATTTCCTCTCGCAGCACGAGGTTCTCGTTTTTCAACCTCTCTTCGATCTTCTTTTGATCGTCGATGTCGGTGGCAGTCGCGTACCAACGGATGATCTGGCCCGATTCGTCTCTTAGCGGATCGTACTGAAGGAGTTGCCAGCGATACTGTCCGTGCTTCAAAGCGCGTACTTCCAGTTCGAACGGAACTCCACGCGAAAGACCTTGTTGGCGTTCTCGAAGACGGTCTACGTCGTCGGGATGGCAGTTTGCTGCTAAGAACCCGCCCTTCCCAATTTGATCCATCGTGAGTCCCGATGCATCCAGAGCCACCCGGTTTGCGTACAGCGTCGTACCATCGGGAGCGAAAACTACAATGACTTGACGAATAGCATCGGTTATTGTGCGAAGTTCCGTCTCACGTTGTCGGAGCCTCTCTTCGGCACGCTTAAGGTCTTCAATATCCGTAATGAGAAAATACCAGGCAGTTACATTACCTTCCGGATTTCGCGCAGGCTGGCCGCGAACCTGGAACCATCGGTAAACGCCATCGGCGCGTCTACAGCGCTGCTCGATTTCATAAGGCTGCCCTGCATCGATAGCTTTTCTAAGAGCTCCAATGGCATGAGAAAGATCGTCGGGATGAACAATATCCAACCGTGACCAGTCCTTCAGCTCTTCATTCGTTTTGCCGAAATACTCGCGCGTCTGCCGGCTGATGAACTCCACGTCGCCCGATCCGCCCAATGCATGCACGAAGCCGGGAACGTTGTCGAGGATCTGACGCCAGGATGTCTCCCTCGCTCGCAACATTTCTTCTGCGCGCTTCCGGTCGTCGATGTCCGTTGCTGTGGCGTACCAGCGGATGATCTCGCCAGACTCGTCTCTTAACGGGCTGTATTGAACGAGACGCCAGCGATATTCCTTGTTCTTGAACCACAGGCGCATTTCCAGCTCGAATGGCAAACCCTTCGACATTCCCATCCGACGCTCGTCGAGTATGCGATCCAGATCGTCCGGATGGCAGATACCCCCCAAAAGTTTTTCGTCTTTCACCTCTTCCAATGTGACTCCCATGCCATCAAGAGCCATCTGGTTTGCGTATAGTGCCATGCCATCAGGCGACAGAACTGTGATGGGGATAGGAATAGCATCGATGGTCGTGAGATCGCGCCCCGCCTGACGAACCTCGTGATCGGAGGGGATAGGATTGTGGCTCTGACTCGTATTCATAGGATGAACCCGGAGAACTGCAAGTTTTGGCAAACCCGTTGTAAATGCGCTCGGGTGATACCTCCAGCCAATGAGAAACGGCACGTTAGCAGGGAGGCGGTACCACGCTGGGCCGTCATTCTAGGCGGTCGCTCGCTTCTCTCCGTACTTGTCGATGCCTAGCCGGCGGATCTTCGATTCCAACGTTTGCCGCGGTATTCCGAGTTTCACGGCAGCTCCGGAAGGCCCAGAGATCCGCCCATGGGTATCGGCAAGAGCTGCTTCAATAATTTCCGCTTCACGATCTTCCAACACCAAAAGACCTCGGTTAGGGGAGGGTTCCTGAGGTTCGTTTCTTAGCCAGCTTTCCTCCACCGTGAAGATGTCGGTTTCACTGAGGATGACCGCGCGTTCCACGACGTTCTGCAACTCGCGAATGTTTCCTGGCCAGCGATAACCTCGCAGGCGCTGTAGTGTTTGCTGGCTCACACGCCGGATGGATTTGCACGACTCCCTGGAGTAGCGCGCCACAAAGTACTCCACAAGCAATGGAATGTCTTCGGCTCGCTCGCGGAGTGAAGGAACCGCGATTGGAACAACATTCAATCTGTAGAAAAGATCGGCGCGGAAGGTTCCGGCGGCAACCGCAGCCCCTAGATCGCGATTGGTTGCCGCTATTACCCGAACATCGACTGAGATCGGATGGTTACTGCCTACCCGTTCAAATTCCTTCTCCTGCAATACCCGCAGGAGTGCAATCTGTGTCTCCATGGGGAGTTCGCCAACTTCGTCCAAGAACAGCGTGCCACCGTTCGCTGCTTCGAACCTCCCTACCCGCCGTTGCAGTGCGCCGGTGAAAGCTCCCTTTTCGTGTCCGAAAAGCTCGGAAGCAATCAGTGATTGCGGAATCGCTGCACAGTTGACCTTTACGAAGGCTCGGTTTGCGCGTTTCGATCTGCGATGCACCGCACGGGCAATCAACTCCTTGCCGGTCCCGGTTTCGCCCAGAATGAGGACCGTCGAATCCGACGGCGCAACCTTCTCCACCTGCCTCAGCAACTGGCGTATGGGTTTCGACGAACCGATGATTTCCTCGAACATCGAAGAGCTATCGATTTCTTCTCGAAGAACAAGGATTTCGTCCCGGAGCTGCTCTTTCGTCCTCTTTCGTTCGTTGATATCGGTTGCGTCATACAGAAGGGCGATCTCCCCAGACTCGCGGCTTGAAGAGCTGTAGTCCTTCCCTAGCCACTGCGAATTGGGAACATTGTAAGAAACGCTGTTACTAGCCATAGTTGCGACTCCTCATCTCATCTTGTCGGCCATTGCTTCTCTTTCACGTCTGATCCATTCACGGACATACAACGGGCATTTGTCGATTCTCACCCCGTTCGATTCGTGGATCGCCAGAAGCTTTGCAGCCTCGCCATCCACCAAACGGACGTCTTTGAGATCTAAGGTCAGTTCTCCTAGTTCTTGCTCCAGCAAGGTCCTAAGTGTGTCGACGTAGTCCCCAGTGAGCCGCCCGCTGACGCGGAAAACCACACGATTCCCTCCCATTGCCTGACGGTCGATTTTGCAAGTCACTGGCATTGCGTCCAAGTTTGCCTCTTTACAAAGCAAACCTGTTGCCACTCGTAACCTTATGAAAAAACAATGACTAGGAAAAACCGATGCGTGGGGGCGTTTTGCGAATCATGCTAATCTCGCGAATTTGACGAATTTCACGAATCGCAATTGGGAATACGCTCAGCGAAATTTGAATTGGAGTTTATTGATTTTCAAGACCCTAATACGCGCCTCAAGAGTCGATGGCGGAATACCCAGCTTTGCTGCCGCTCCTGACGGTCCCGAAACCCGGCCCTTGGTCGCGGCTAGCGCCGCCTCAATAATCTCCCGCTCGCTCCGTGCCTCAACCGGGCCCTTGTCGACCTTTCCCGTGGCGGATGAGGATCCTTTTGCAGCCCGCGTAGGAGTAACGGACTTTTTCGAAAGCCACAATTCGTCAATGTGAAAGACGTTCCCAGAGGTCAGAATCACGGAACGCTCAATTACATTCTGCAATTCGCGGATGTTTCCCGGCCAGTCGTAGGACTGCAATAAATCTAGAGTCTTTTTGTCGATCGATTGGATATCCTTCCCCGCTTTGACGGCGTAGCGCTGCGCGAAATACTCGACGAGGAGCAACAGATCGTCTTTTCGATCTCGCAAGGGCGGCACCTCAATCGGAAACACATTGAGTCGATAAAGGAGATCCTGACGGAAGGTTCCATTGGCAACCGCCGCTTCTAGATCACGATTCGTCGCTGCTATCACGCGAACGTCGACATGGATGGGTTGTCCGCCGCCGACGCGTTCCAATTCCCGTTCCTGCAGCACTCGCAACAACGCGACCTGAGTATCGGGCAGAAGCTCGCCCACTTCGTCGAGGAAAATCGTTCCGCCATCTGCCAGCTCGAAACGGCCAAGTCGCCTTTGTGTGGCTCCCGTGAAGGCTCCCTTCTCATGGCCGAAAAGCTCGGAAGGGATCAAGTCATGGGGGATGGCAGCGCAATTGACGCTCACAAAGGCTCGCCCCGCTCTAGGGGATTTTCTGTGAATTGCGCGAGCAACAAGTTCCTTCCCAGTGCCTGTCTCCCCTGTGATTAAGACGGTGGAGTCGGTTGGAGCCACTTTGGTGATTCGCGAAAGCACACCCTTTAATGGGCCTGATGTGCCGACAATTTCATCGAACATCGAGGTGCGGTCCACTTCGTCCCGCAGCGCCAGATTTTCTTTGTACAGTTGGTCTTTCAGCGCCCTGATCTCTGCTTCCGACTTCTTCTGTTCGCTCAAATCGAGGAGGAAGGCGACACCCTCGTTCCCGCCTTCCTGGAACAACGTGGCTCCAATCAGCACGGGAACGCGGCTGCCGTCTTTGCGGAAGTACTCTAGCTCGAAGGGTTGTACAGTGCCGGTTCCGATCACTTCTGCCAAAGCACGTTGCGCCACCTCGCGCCAGTCCGCCGGGGTCATGTCCCACCAGCGCACGCGCCCCGCAGCGACATCCTCATGATCGTATTGAACCATTCGAAGAAAGGCTTCATTCGCTCCAAGGATTGCGCCATCGGTGTTCCAGGTTGCAATTCCGAGAATGTTAGCGTCCACCAGACGCCGGATCTTCGCTTCGCGATCTTCCAAGTCTCGATAGAGCCGCGTGTTCTCCAGAGAGATCGCGGCTTGCGAAACGAGCACCTTTAGAACCGTGACCCTGTCAGAAGTGAAAACACGCGAGGCAAGATTGTTTTCAAGATAGAGAACGCCCGAGAGTTTCGCCTGGTTCAGCAACGGCAAACAAAGAATCGAACGGACGCGACGCTGAATGAGGTAGGGATCGCCGGAAAATGGGTTCGCCGCCGATGCATCATCGAGAACAACGGTTTCCTGCGTGCGCATCACATATCGGAGAATCGACTCCGGCATGTCGGTTCCTGTGACCGAAACATCTCCCAGGGAGACGATCACATCGCTTCCGCTGATCCTGGACTCTGCCCCTATCTGTAGCTCATCTCCACGTGGGACGATCAGCAGGCCTCTCTCAGCACCGGCGTGCTCGATAGCCTTGCGCATCACCGTGTCGAACAGTTTTTCAAGCACGATCTCGCTCGAGACGGCCTGCGAGACTCGGATCACGGTAGCGAGTTCGAGTCCTTCGACTGGCGCCGTGATGGTCGAGGTAGGACCTGGCAAAGGCTGTTCCTGCTTAAGGCCTGGATACACACGATCGAGTTGCTTCACTTTTCCATCCGCGCCCCATCTTACATAGCAAGCGCGGGCGTTCCTCAAGTATGTGTCGGCGATTTGTTCGAATCCTCGCGCGCGGTGAAACTCAGAAGCGCGCTCATAAGCAAGCGCTTCGATATTGACGAACCCGTTCGTGCGAGATGAGTGGATCGCCTTTTCGTAGAGACGCATGGCGTCAAGATCGCGATTTTCGATGCGGGCAATCTCGGCACCCACTAGCGCGGCTCGGTTTTCGAAGTTTTCTGAGCAATTCTCCGCCCAGATTTCGATTTGCCGATGGTGCGCAGCCAGGGCTTCCAAATGCTGCACCTGCTCGGCGGCGGGTGCGGAATCAAAGCATGCAGCACGACAAAGCGCACTGTAAAAGTGACATTCCGCCTCTTCGATCATGGCGCGTGAGGGCGAAAGCAATCGTTGCGCATTCAACGAAGCTTGCATGGCGTCTGCATATTCGCTGGCGAAATAGCGCGCCACCATTTTACGAAGCCAATACCATCCCTCTTGGCCTCGCAAGTATGGATTGCCCGCCAAAAGCCGCTCAAACGAGGCTTCTTCTATCTCTTTGCTATCGAAGCAACCGAATTTCGGCGTCAACCCGCGGAGAGCGCAGACCAATGCAAGCTGAGGGGATACCATCAAGCTGCTGAACTTACTTTGTGCGGAAGACGATTGCCCAAGTTCGGCTTGTACTTCGCTCAATCGAGTGCCAGCGATCAATAGATCAGAATTCAGCCTGAAAAGCGCGTAGGCCACAAACGTAATATCGCCTACCTTCTTGGCGGCATCGACAGCGCGGCGCAACACATCAATGGAGGTCCGCACATGTTTCATCCATGGGACGATCAAATCGGCATAGAAGGCATACGTGCGCGCCGCGAAGCGCTTCAACCCGTGCGCTTCAATAAGTGCAACGCCGACCTGCCCGAAACGAATTGCCGTTTTGTAATCGCGGAAATACCCGATAGCAACCCTGCTCAATACAACATAGGCGTAGGCCGACCCACCGCAGTTGCCCCGCTTGAGGCAGAAGTTGACCGCCTTGCAGATGGACATGCAATTCAGGTTCTCATCGAGAATAGCGGCGACAACGCCGATCCTGAGCAGAACTTCCAACGTTGCAACCGACTCGGGGTCGTTCATCATTGGGAAGTCGGCGACTTGCTCGATCGTGCGGTTGCCAAGGTTCGACCAGATCTGCTCATATTCGTGGCGCACGTCGTCTTCCGTCGGATGCAGGGAAAGTTCAAGGCCGACCTCCCGAAGGTAGTCGAGACCTATGCCGATCCCGCGGTCGAATTGAAGGAGCTCCATGCACAAATCCATCTGTTGGCAGGCTACTGCCCCGCGTTCGACGATATTGGCTGTCCGGCTCGACAGTGCAGTCAATCGCCCATTAGCTGTCTCCAGCTCTGCTGTCAGAAATTCGCATTGGGCCCGATCCAGTTCCAGGGCAAAGATCAGCTCGCGCTGTCTCTCCCAGCAATCGTCACCCAACAGTTCCGCCCCCGCGGAGAAATACTTGAGTGCGGAGGCATAAGCGCTGGACGCCTTGGCGCGTTTGCCTGCGATAAGGTTGAGTTCAGCCAGCTTTTCGCGCTCTTCCTTGGAAGTGATCAACGCCGCGCCGCGGTTCAGGTGATTGACGATATCGAAAATCTTCTCTTCTCGTTTTTCACGTGGAGTGCGCGCCGCCAGCAGTCGTCCGATGCGCAGGTGGGCCTCGGCTCCTG
>Ga0335080_10006460_pt1 | contig 12116 bp, 11 predicted proteins | sample Lox_Sample_34_FD_206720 | JGI IMG/M metagenome (GOLD analysis project Ga0335080, IMG submission 206720) | Soil microbial communities from Loxahatchee National Wildlife Refuge, Florida, United States - Lox_Sample_3.4 | ecosystem: Environmental > Terrestrial > Soil > Wetlands | place: USA...
GGTCCCGTACGAGAGGGCGCGGTCCGCCTTCAGAAAGACGGTGCGGTCCTTTCGGTTCCTCAGGAAGGCGCGCAGCCGCTCCCGCAGCAGACCGCGAGCGACCGGCGTCTCGTTGATGTAGTAGGCGCCGTCGCGCGTGATCGAGAGGATGACCGGGTCCTCGATCGAGGTCGGCAGATTGGTCGTGGCGGTGCGGGGCAGGGCGACGGAGACCCCCTGGTGCAGCATCGGCGCCGTGACCATGAAGATGATCAGGAGCACGAGCATCACGTCGACCAGGGGCGTGACGTTGATGTCGGCGAGGTGGTCGAAGGGGTCTCCGGAGGATCGCTGGAACGCCATGTGGGATCCGGGCTACGTGAAATTTCTCTCGGCCAGATTGATGAACTCGAGCGCGAAGTCCTCCATTCCAGCCCGCTGCATCCGCACCTGACCCATGAAGTAGTTGTAGAAGACGAGGGCCGGAATCGCTGCGGCGAGACCCGCGGCGGTGTTGATCAGGGCTTCGGAGATTCCGGGCGCGACCGCCACGATCGACGTCGAGCCGGTCGTGCCGATCGCCCGGAAGGACTGCATGATGCCCCAGACCGTTCCGAAGAGCCCGATGAACGGACAGGCCGAGGCCGTCGTGGCGAGGAAGGTCATGTACTTGGTCAGCCGCGAGACCTCGGCGGTGATCGCGCGCTCGAGCGCCCGCTCGACGCCGGAAATGTTCTTGATGAGGAGCTTCCCTCCGCCGCCCGCCGTCACGGCGGGGTCTTCCGGCCGGTTGGCCTTCACCTGGGCGTCGAGCTCGGCATAGCCGGCCCGGAAGAGGGTCGTCAGCGGCGTGTCGGGAAGCTGGCTTGCGATGCCGTTGACCTCAGAAAAGCGTTTCGACTTGCGGAAGAAGGCGATGAATTTGTCGGATTGGCGGCCGACGCGGCGGAGTCTCAGGAACTTGGCGAAGATGATGATCCACGAGACGAGCGAGAAGAAAAACAGGACGGCCAGCACCACCTTGGCGGTGGCTCCGGTTTCTCGAAAGAAAGCCAGGAGGGACGTGCCGCCGGGGAGATTTTCAGTCGAAACCTGCTGAAAAAGCGCCGCGGCCATCCGGAAGGAACGTAACATACGCCTTGGAGATTTCAAAGGGAATGGGCGCTCGCGGCGAGACGGTTGTCTTTCGTGTGACGCGACGCGTGGGCGGCTGGCTTCTCGGTCTGGCGCTCGCGATTCCGGGAGCGATCGCGGCGCAGCCCGCCGAGATTCTGTCGGCGGACCGGGTCGTGGCCGGGATGAAGGGTTACGGGCTCTCCGACTTCGGAGACGGGAAGGGTGTGCAGCGCTTCGACGTCGAGATCCTCGGCACCGTGAAGCGCTTTGCTCCGGGCCAGGACATGATCCTGGCGCGGGTCGCCGGTGCCGGCCTCGAGAAGTCCGGGATCATCGCTGGCATGAGCGGCAGCCCGATCTACGTCGACAACAAGCTCGTCGGAGCGCTCGCGTACGGCTGGCCGTTCGCGAAGGATCCGATCTGCGGCATCACGCCCATCCAGAGCATGCTCGACATCCGCAAGGCGCCACCGGCGCCTCCCGTGCCGATCGCCGGCGCGGCCGTCTCGACGGCGTCGCTCATCTCGTCCTTCCGCGACGGAAAATTTACCGCCGGCCTCGACGCGCTCCTGTCGCCGTTCCGTCCCGCTGCGGCCGACGCGATGGCGCCGCTGCCCCTGCCGCTGTCGTTCTCCGTCGCCGGCACTCCGAGCGGCCTCGCCGAGCGCTTCGCCGCGGCCATGGGAGCGATGGCCGTGCCGACCGGCGGATCGGCCCGACCGCCCGGCGCGTCGCCGGCGCCGACGCGCCTCGAGCCCGGCTCCGCCATCGCGACGGTGCTCCTGACGGGCGACATGGACATCGCCGCGACCGGAACGGTGACATGGGTCGAGGGCTCGAGCGTCCTCGCGTTCGGGCACCCTTTCCTCTCGATGGGTCCGGTGGACATGCCGATGGCCGACGCGGAGGTGCTGACGGTCCTGCCTTCGGTCTTCCGCTCCTTCAAGTTCGCCGCCACGGGAAGCGTGCTCGGCTCGATTTCCCAGGACCGCTCGAGCGGCATCCTGGGCAGCTTCGGAACGCACGCGAACATGGTGCCGATCCGGGTGCGCCTGTCCTCCGACGACATCCCGACGCAGACCTTCCACTTCGAGGTCGTGCACAACGCGATGCTCACGCCGATCCTGGCGGCGATGGCGATCGACAACGTGCTGACCACGATCGAGAAGCGCACGGGCGAGCGCACGCTCGTCTGGAAGTCCTCGATCTCGACGCCCGACCGCGTGATCCCGTGGCAGACCGTGTTCACCGGCCTCGCCGCGCGGGAGGAGGCTGTGGCGTCGCTTGCACTCCTGACGAATTACCTCATGGCGAACGAATTCCAGGACTTGACGATCACCGGGCTCGACGTGGACATCCGGCACTCGGACCGGCTCCAGAGCGCGCGGATCGTCAACGTCGAGGCGGACCGCGGGAAGGTGCGGCCGGGCGAGACGGTGCCCGTCCGCGTCGACCTGGTGGACTTCCGAGGCAGCACGCGGCGGGTGCCGCTCGAGGTCCACATCCCGGAGAACACGCCGGCCGGGCCGGTGAACGTCTTCATCGGCGACGGCGCGTCGGCGACGGCCTACGACCTGGCGCTCTATCCGCCCGACCCGCGGTCGCTCTCGCAGGTGCTCGATTTCCTGGCCCGCGTGCGCCCGCCGAACTCGCTCAACCTGCTCGCCGACCGGCGCGCGGTCGGGGCCGTCGTCGGCGGCGAGCCGCTGGCCGCGCTGCCGCCTTCGGTCGGCGCGGTTCTGCTCGACCGCGGCCCGGGTGGCAGCGGCGCTCCCGATCTCTCCTCCGCGCGGCTCGAATCGCAATCGGTCGAGCAGCCCGTGCCGGTGACCGGTTCGGTCCACCTGCGGCTCGAAGTCCAGCCGAGAATCTTTTGACCCTCCGCCGAATTCGGGCGGCGTCCGCGCTCGCGGCGGTCGTCCTGTGGCTTTCGGCGGGACCGCTTCCGGCGTCGGAGACGCGGATCTGGCTGCTCGACTCGGCCTCGGACTTCTCGACGGGCGAAGCGCGCGGGGTCTCCGTCACGGGCGACGGGACGCTCGCGCTCGCGCGCGGCCTCGAGGCGGTGTCGGGGGTATCGGCCGCGGCGATCTACGCCGGCGCGCGGGGATCGGACGGCGCGCTGTACCTCGGCACGGGCGAGGAGGGAAAGATCCTCCGGGTCGCGGGACCGAAGTCCGAGGTCGCCGCGACGCTGCCCGAGAAGCAGGTGACGGCGCTCGCGGTCGGGCCGGATGGGGCGATCTACGCCGGTGCGTCGCCGGGCGGGAGGATCTACCGCGTGGCCGGCGGGAGCGCGGACGTGTACTTCGAGACCAAAGCGAAGTACGTCTGGGCGCTCGCGTTCGACGGAAAGACGCTCCTCGCGGCGACGGGACTTCCGGGCGAGATCTACCGGATCTCGGGCGTGAAGAAAGGCGAGCGGATCTACGCGTCGACCGACGCGCACGTGCGCTCGCTCTTCGTCGATGCCCAGGGCCGGCTCTGGGCGGGCACGTCCGGGTCGGGCCTCGTCCTGCGGATCGATCGCTCGGGAACGGTGTCCACGATGTACGACTCCTCGAAGACCGAGATTTCTTCGATCACGGCGAGCGCCGACGGCCGGATCTGGGTAGCGGCGGTCTCGGGCGAGGCGGCGGCCGGGGGCGGCGAATCGATCACGGCGCCCGTCACCCTGCCGGCGGGCAAGCCGTCGCACGCTTCGGGCGAGGGCGACGAGAAGGACAAGCCCGAAGTCTCGGTCAGCGTGTCGTCGCCTCGCGTGGCGCCCTCTCACCCCGGCGGCAAGGGGAACTACTCGTCGGAGATCGTCGCGTTCCCTGAGGACGAGCCGCCGCGCTCGGTCTGGACGAGCTCCGAGGAGCTGGTCTTCGCGCTCGAGCCGTTCGGCGCGCGGGACGTCGTCGCGGCGACCGGACCCAACGGAAAGCTCTACCGCGTCGGCGCCGGGCGATGGTCGCTCGACCGCACCCTCGACGAGAAGCAGATCAGCGTTCTGACCGGGGACGCGATCGCGACGAACGGATCGTGCGCCGTGTACCGGCTCTCGGACGGCGCGCGCAAGGGCGAGTACGTCTCGGCGGTCAAGGACACCGGCCGCACGAGCCGGTTCGGCGCGTTTCGCTGGGAGGGAGACGTGCCCGCCGGCGCGCAGGCGGAGTTCGCGTTTCGCTCCGGCGAATCGCAGATCCCGGACCCGACCTGGAGCAGCTGGTCGGCCTGGGCCTCGGGCGAGGCGGCGTCGAAGGTCGCCGCGCCCCCTGGCCGGTACCTCCAGTGGAAACTCCGGCTCTCGAGCAACGGGAGCGGAAAGGCGATTCCGTCCGTGCGGCGAGTCGAGGCCGCGTACCGCAACCGCAACGCCGCGCCGGACGTGGAGAGCGTGAGCGCGATGGCGCCGGGCGAGGTGCTCGCGCGCGCCGTCTCGGGCAGCCAGAACGTCTTCGAGTCGCAAGCGCCGGACGAGAAGGGCATCTTCACCGGACTCGAGGAGGCGAAGGCCGAAGGCGCGCCGCGCAAGCTCATCCGCAAGGGTTATCGCACCCTGACCTGGCGGGCGAGCGACCGCGACGGCGATCCGCTGCGCTACGAGATCCGCGTGCGGCCGGCCGGCTCGGATCGCTGGGTCCTCCTGCGCAAGGACGTCCGCGAGACCTTCTACGCCTTCGACACCACGTCGCTACCCGACGGCGACTACGTCTTTCGCGTGGCCGCGTCGGACGCCGACGCCAATCCCGACGACCCGAAGACGGCCGAGCGCGACTCCTCGCCGGTGCGCGTGGACAACACACCGCCCGTGATCCGCCGGCTGGGCTCGGGGACTCCGCTGCGCTTCGAGGCGGCCGATGCGGCCTCGCCGATCCAGGAAGCCGAGTACAGCGTCGACGCGAAGGAGTGGGTACACCTCGAGCCCGAGGACGGCCTCTCGGATTCCCCGACGGAGACCTATTCGGTGAAGCTGGACGGGGCGGCGCGCGGGGCGTACGTCCTCGTGCGCGTGACGGACGCCTCGAGAAACGTCGCCGTCTCGAGCTTCACGCTGCCGTAGACCCGGAGACTCGCGCCTCCCTCATAATCTCTCCGTGCGGCGACAACTCGGGGCGCTTCTCCTCCTCCTCACGGTCGGCGCCTTCGCCTGCCGCGCCCGGGAGTCCGCGCCCGCGCCGTCGCCGCAGGCCGCGGCCTCCGACCGCACGCTCTTTCGGCGTCTCTTCGGCGAGCCGGGCACGCTGAACGCCGTCCTCCAGACCGACGTACCGGAACAGCTCGTCCTCGCGTACGTCTCTCGGAACCTCTTCGATTTCGACGCGGGCCTCCATCTCGTTCCGAGTCTCGCGGAGCGGATCGAGGCGTCGCCGGACGGGCTGGCCTACACGATCACGCTCCGGCCCGAAGCCGTCTGGGAGGACGGCACCCCGGTCACGCCGGCCGACGCCGTCTTCACGATCCGGAAGATCGCCGACCCTTCGACTCCCTCGCCGCTCTTCAAGCCGCTCTTCGAGGATCTGGTCTCGGCCGAGGAGGTCTCGGACCGCGCCTTCCAGGTGCGGTTCCGGAAGCCCTACGCCTACCGGGCGATGTCCTTCGTGATGCCCGTGCTCCCCGTGCGGCGCTTCGCGGGCGTGCCGTTCGACCGGGCCCCCGACAACCGGAGGCCGTTCGCGAACGGTCCCTATCGCCTCGCGTCCTGGAAGCCCCAGGAGTCGCTCGTGCTCGAGCGCAACCCGAAGTCGTGGGGCCCGCCCGCCTTCTTCGACCGGATCCTCTTCCGGATCCTGCCGGAGAACGACGTCGCGTACCGGGCGCTCGTCGAAGGGTCTCTCGACGAGACGCTCATCGACGCGAGCCTGAAGGATCGCGCCGCGGGCGATGCGGCGTTCGGCGCCTGCTGTCGCGTCCTCGAGTTCTACGATCTGGACTACAGCTACATCGCGCTCGACACGCGGCTGCCGTTCTTCTCCGACGCCCGCGTGCGGCGGGCGCTGACGATGCTCCTCGACCGCGACGGGATCGCCGCGCACCTCTACCGGGGGTCGGCACGCGTCATCTCCGGGCCGTGGGCGCCGCAGTCGCCCGCTTCCGATCCGTCCGTGACCCCGCTCCCGTTCGACCCGGCGGCGGCGGCACGCCTTCTCGACGAGGCGGGGTGGCGCGATACGAACGGGAACGGAATCCGGGACCGGGGCGGCCGGGAGTTCGACTTCGAGCTCCTCGTGTCCTCCGGAAACACGATCGGGCGCGAGATCGACGAGACGTTCGTGGCGGAGCTCGCCCGGGCCGGCATTCGCGCGCACGTACGCTCGCTCGAGTGGGCGAGCTTCGTCGAGCGCCTCGACTCGGGCTCCTTCGAGGCGGCCTCGCTCGCGTCGAGCGCGCCGGATCCGAATCCCGATCCGTACGCCTACTGGCACTCCTCTCAGTGGCCGCCCCGAGGCCTGAACAGCGGGTACTACAAGAACGCCGAAGCCGACCGGTTGATGGATCAGGCGCGGACGGAAATGGACGAATCGAAACGGATTTCCCTCTACCATCGGCTCCACCGGATCATCCGCGACGACGCGCCGGCGATTTTCGTCGTGAATTCGACGAAGAAGTACGCTCTCCGGCGGCGCCTCGAGGGCGTCGAGAGCTCGCCGCTCGGCCTCTTCGCTATCTGGCCCGGTCCGGTCGGATGGCGAGCGACGGCGGCGCCGCGCGGCAAAGGGCCCAGTCCGTGACGCGCTATGCGCTCGCGCGCCTCGCCCTGGCCGTGCCGACGCTCGCCGGCATCCTCATCCTCGTCTTCCTGCTGCTCCATCTCGCGCCGGGCAGCCCGGTCAGTGCAATGGGCGGTGAGTCGGGCCGGCGCGTCTCCGCGCGCGCCGCGGAGGAGATGCGGAAACAGTACGGGCTCGACCGGCCGCTGCCGGAGCGCTTCGGCGCGTGGGTCGGCCGGGTCGCGCGGCTCGACCTCGGCACCTCGTTCGTGGACCGCCAGCCCGTCTCCCTCCGGATCCGGCAGGCGCTTCCGTACACGCTGCTCCTGAACGGGCTGGCCCTGCTCCTGACGCTCGCGATTGCGATCCCGCTCGGCGTGGCGGCGGGAGGGAGACCCGACGGGCCGCTCGACCGCATCTCGGCGCCCGTCCTGTTCGCTCTGTATTCGCTGCCGACCTTCTGGGCGGCGCTACTTCTCCAGACGCTCTTTTCGGTCCGCCTCGGCTGGCTGCCGCTCTGCTGCGTCGCCTCCGACACGGCGCCCGGGGGCCTGGCGGGCGTGGGGGACCGCCTCGCGCACCTCGCGCTTCCCGTGACGTGTCTGACCTACGGCTCGCTCGCGTTCTTCGCGCGGCTCGTCCGGTCGGGGGTCGTGGAGGCGCGGCGGCAGGAATTCGTTTTGGCCGCACGAGCGCGCGGTGCGTCCCCGCGGCGGGCGCTCTGGGCGCACGCCTTCCGCAATGCGTTGCTTCCCCTGATCACGGTGCTCGGCCTCATTCTGCCGGCGCTGCTCTCGGGAAGCGTCATCGTCGAGAAGATCTTCGCGTGGCCGGGCCTCGGCCGGCTCTACTTCGATTCCATCCTCGCGCGCGACTACCCGGTCGTTCTCGGGCTCTCTCTGCTCGGCGCGGTCGCGACCCTCCTCGTCACCCTGGCGGCCGATCTCGCCTACGCGATGGCCGACCCGCGTGTGCGCGACGGCACGGAGGCGCGGTGAGCGCCGAGTTCCTGGCCGCGGGGCCCTCGGTCGTTCCGGCACGCCGGCGGCTGTCGGGCAGCGGTTCCGCCGCCCTCGCGGTGGTCGTCGCTCTCTGGATCGTCGCGGCCTTCTCGCCGCTCTTCTCGGCGCGGGCGGCCGAGATTCGCCTCGGCGAGCGCCTGCAGGCTCCGTCGGCGGCGCATCCGCTGGGCACGGACGATCTCGGCCGGGATCTGCTCGCGCGGATCGTCGTCGCGACGCCCGTGTCGCTCGGGATCGGCCTCACGGCGGCCGCCGTGTCGCTCTTCGTGGGCTTCACGGTCGGCGGCCTCGCGGGATACTTCGGCGGGGCCGTGGATCTGCTGCTGTCGCGGCTCATCGAGGTCGTGCTCTGCTTCCCGGTGCTCTTCCTGCTCCTGGCGCTCGCGGCGTTCCTGCCACCGACGCCGCTGACCGTCATCCTCGCGATCGGGTTGACGACGTGGCCGGGCGATGCGCGGTATGCGCGGGCCGAGGTGCTCAAGGTGAAGGACCTCGACTACACGCGCGCCGCGCGGGCGGCGGGCGCCTCGACGGGTCGCGTGCTGTGGCGGCATCTTCTCCCGAGCGTGCTGCCGCCCCTCATCGTGTCGGCCGCGTTCGGCGTGGCGTGGGCGATCCTCGCTGAGGCCGCGCTGTCGTTCCTCGGCGTGGGGCTTCCAGCGACGACGCCGTCGTGGGGCGGAATTCTCGGCGTCGCGACGAGCTACGTCGAGGAAGCCTGGTGGCTGGCGCTCTTCCCGGGGCTCGCGCTCTTTCTGACGGTCGCCGCCTATAATCTGCTCGCCGAAGGGCTGCGCGCGGGAGCGAGCGAGAGGGGGAGGACCTGATGCCGGAACGCGTGGCGCTCTACCCGGGCTCTTTCGATCCCCTGACGAACGGACATCTGGACATCCTCGCCCGCGCGCGACGGCTCGCCGACCGCGTCGTCGTCGCGGTTCTCGAGAACGACACGAAGACCCCGCTCTTCTCCGTTCCGGAGCGAATCGCCATGATCCGCGAGATCGTCGGCGACGATCCGGCGATTTCGATCCGGTCCTTCCAGGGGCTTCTCGTGGACGTCGCGCGGGCCTCCGGTGCGACGCTCATCGTGCGCGGCCTGCGCGCCATATCGGACTACGAATACGAGCTTCAGATGGCGCTCATGAACCGCCGTCTCTCACCGGCGGTCGAGACGGCGTTCCTGATGGCGAAGGAGGAGTACTCCTACGTCTCGAGCCGGCTCGTCAAGGAAGTGGCCCGCTTGGGCGGCGACGTCTCGGGCCTCGTGCCCGATTCGGTGCGGCAGAAGCTCATGGCGCGTCTCTAACCGCGCCTCGCGTTCATGCGCTCCGTCGAGATCGCGCTGCGGGTCCGGTACGCCGAGACCGACCAGATGGGAATCGTGTACCACTCCCACTACGCCGTCTGGTTCGAGATCGGGCGTACGGAATTCTGCCGCGCGGCGGGCTATCCCTATCGCGATCTGGAGGCGGCGGGTATCCGGATCCCGGTCACGGGCCTCGAATGCAAGTACCGCCGGCCGGCACGCTACGACGACGCCCTGCGCGTGCGCACGCAGCTGCCGGAGCTCTCCGCGCGCGGCCTGACCTTCGCCTACGAGGTCGTCGGTGAAGACGAAACTCTCCTCGCCGACGGCGCGACGCGCCACGTCTTCGCCGACTCCGACGGACGGCTCCGGAGGGCGCCGGCCGGCGTCCTCGACGCCCTCGAGCGGTTCCGGACCTAGGCCGGAATCATCACAGGCCGTAGCGGAAGACCGTCCACAGGATCTTCGCGCCCGCGCGCACCGTGCCCGCGACGGTGCCGGTGATCTTCGAGACCCCGACGCGTCTGCGGTAGGAGACGGGCACTTCGGCGACGGCGAGCCCCGCGCGGTAGGACTTCACCTGCATCTCGGCCGTCCAGCCGAAGTCGCGGTCGCGCATACCGAGGCGCCCGAGCGCCTCCCAGCGGATCGCGCGGAAGGGCCCGAGATCCGTGGGGCGGCGCCCGTACAGGAGGCGGATCAGCGCGCAGGCGAGCGCGTTGCCGAAGCGTGCCTGCGGCAGCAGCGCGCCCGGCTCGGCGCGCCCGAGCGTCCGGGAGCCGACGACGAGGTCGGCGCCGCCCGCCACCGCATCGAGCAGGCGCGGGAGCTCCTCCGGATGGTCCGAGTGGTCTCCGTCGAGGAAGACGACGACGCCCGGCGGATCGGCAGAGAGCGCCGCGATCCCGGCCAGGCAGGCGCTCCCGTATCCCCGGCGCGGCTCGCGAACGAGGCGCACGGGGAGTGCTCCGGCGACCGCGTCCGTTCCGTCGATCGAGCCGTTGTCGACGACGACGACCTCGTCGACGGCGTTCCGCGGGATCTCGGCGACCACGAGGGGAAGCGCCTCGCGCTCGTTCAGGACCGGAATGACGACGGCGACGCGGCCGAGGCCCGGCGTCATGGAATCGGGCGTGCGGGAAGGCGGCCGGGCGAGAGCGACACGCCGAGGCCCGACAGAATGAGGAGCGATGCGGCCGCGGTCCGGAGCGTCAGACGCTCGCCGAGGGTCTCGACCGCGAGCACGGTCGAAATGAGTGGCTGCAGAAGCGCGTAGAACGCAACGCGCGAGGCGTGCATGCGCGCCAGTGCCCAGGAGTTCCAGAAATAGGGGAGCACGGTCGAGAAGACGATGATCGCGGCGACGCTCGCCCAGCCGGCCGGCGTGACGCGCGAGGGATCGAAGGCCGCCAGGGCGGGAGCCGCGGCGATCAGGATCGGCAGCGTCCCGTAGGCGAAGATCGCCGACACGACGGTCAGGACGCGGTAGCGCGCGAGGATCGGGCGCGAGAGGACCAGGTAGAAGGCGTAGGAGATTCCGTTGGCGATCAGAAGGAGATCTCCGCGGAAGGCGTTGCTGCTCCAGTCGAAGCGCTCGGTCCGGAGGAGAAGCAGGGCGCCCGCGCCCGCCACGACGAGCGCGAGCACGGCTCGGGCCGTGAGACGTTCGTGCTTGAGCAGCGCGGCCGCGGCGAGCGTGTAGACGGGGATCATCGAGTTCAGAATCGTCGCGTTGATCGCGGTCGTGAGCGAAAGGCCCAGGATGTAGAAGACCTGGTTGAACGAGATCCCGAGCAGCGCGTAGAGCAGGATGCGCTTGCGGTCCTCGGGCGCGACGCGCTCGGCGCCCGACAGGCGGCGGAGGAGGGCGAGCAGGGCCGCGGCCGCCACGACACGGAAGGCGGCGAAGGGGAGCGGGCCGATCGTCGCGAGCGCGATCTTTCCGAAGATCGGGTAGAGGGCGAACCCGACCTGCGCTCCCACGAGCGCGAGGTGCGCCTCCCAGGCCGGATTCTCGGAAGGCCGGGTCACACGAACGGCAGGCCGACGACGACGGCGACGCGTTCCGGCGCGCCCGGAGCGGTGAGCGCCGCGCCCTCCGGCACGTCGCGCGAAGCGAGACCGAGCCCGATGGGGCCGAAGCGCGGAGAAAGGGCCGCGCTCGTGACGCGCGCGAGGCTCCGGCCCGCCTTCTCGGAATCCTCGAAGGCCGTTCCCGCGGGCACGATCGCTTCCGGGAAGCGAAAGCCGACGAGTCGGCGTGCGATCTTCCCGTGATTGCGAAGGCGCGCGACGACCTCCTGCCCGACGTAACAGCCCTTGTTCGGCGAGATCGCCGCCTGCATTCCCACCTCGTCCGGCAGGCAGGACTCGTCCGCGTCCCGGCCGAAGAGCGCCCGGCCGGCCTCAACCCGGAGTGTCTCGGCGTCCTCGAGGGAAAGAGCCTGCGATCCGGATGTGGCGAGCGCCGCGTCGAGCGCCTCGCGGGAAGCCGCCGGCGCCAGGATCTCTCCGGACGTCTCGGCGAGTGGCGGCAGGCGAACGGCGCCGTCGGGCGCGGCGACGGCGTCCGCGCCCGGCCCGTAGAGCGTGCGGAGGACGTATTCCGCCGTCGCGTCCCGAACCGTCACGCTCTGGAACGCCGCGAACCGCGCGAGATGCGCCACTGCGGGTCCGCCGGGTCCTTCCAAAATGAGCAGGAATCTGTCGGGCAGCGCCACGAGGTGCCCGACGTAGAGGAGCTTTCCCTTCGGCGTGAGTCCCGCGAACGGGCGCGCCGGCATGCCGACGAGACCGCGCACGTCCTGCGTCAGCTGGCCCTGGAGAAAGGGCTCACGGTCGCGGCCCTCGACGGAGAGGACGGCGGCCTCGCGCGCGCGATGGCCGAGCCGTTCGCGTCCCGGGCGCAACCCGGCCGGCCCCGTTACTTCGATGTGATCTCGGCCTTGAGATGCGCCTTCGGCGCGTCGGCGATGTCGATCGTCCGCATGCGGGTCG
>Ga0335080_10006463_pt1 | contig 12113 bp, 13 predicted proteins | sample Lox_Sample_34_FD_206720 | JGI IMG/M metagenome (GOLD analysis project Ga0335080, IMG submission 206720) | Soil microbial communities from Loxahatchee National Wildlife Refuge, Florida, United States - Lox_Sample_3.4 | ecosystem: Environmental > Terrestrial > Soil > Wetlands | place: USA...
GCTGCGGTGGTCGACACAGACACGAGGATCACAACTGTATCGTTGACCTTTTTTGCCTTGTAGTCTGCCGAGATGTCGTTCATATCTGCATCAGCGGCCCAGATACTACCTAGGGTTGTATTGGCCGCGGGCGCATCCTGCTCCTTGATTCGCGCCAGATATTCAGAACGAAGATCAGCTGGGGTGTTTTTCTTGCTTGACTTTGCAGTCGCCATAGGCAGAGCCAAACACGTAAGCAGAGCGATGCACAAACCAGTTCGAAGAAGAGCAACCGTGGGGTGCATTAGAACCTGCCTTTCAGGGTCGCAGGGTCGGTCACTTCGGCCCTGTAGATCTGGTGGTTCGTGGCTCCGCGCACTCTGATTTTCTCGCCGAGCCGGCCATTCTCAATGGAAATAACCGGAACACAGATACGAACGTGCTCGCCATCAAGCTCAAGCGTCACCTGCTCCCCAGCTCGAATAAGAGGCGCTCTTTGAGAAAACCTTGGCTCAGTTTCAACCAGATGCGGCTGCCCCATGGAGTTTGGAACAGCCGCTTTTTCCCCGTTCTCGTCCAGTTGGATCTTTACGTAAAAAGGGAGACATTCCGAAGCATGCCCACACTCCATGCGGACTGCCATGGAATGGTCTGCCATCCTCCGGATCGACTCAACCCTCAGGACCGGGGTCTTGGTAGTCGAAACGATCGACCCCGGGAGTGTGATTTGCGCTGCGGTTGCATGCAATCCAGAGCGGACAGTAGCAGCGGACACCTGCTCAGCGGTAATGGGAAAGTTAGCCGCCAGCGCGCGAGATGCAATGCCCACCACCGCGAAGAGCGTCCAATACAGTCTGCGTCCTCTCTTAACCATCTCTTCTCTCGTTATTGCGCTAGCTGATTCAGTTGCTGCAACATCTCGTCTGCCGCCTTGATCACGCGCGAATTCGATTCATAAGAGCGCTGTGTCAGGATCATCTGCACGAATTGGTCAACGACATTCACATTCGACTGCTCCAACATTCCCTGCTGAATTGTGCCCAAGCCCTCCGAACCTCCTGGCGCACCCAGGACAGCCTCGCCGGAGGCGGTTGTTGACAAATAGATGTTGTTGCCAACACTGTTCAATCCGCCAGGATTGGTAAACATTGCGAGTTGGATCACGCCAACCTGCTGCGCCTGTGTCTGGCCTGGCAACGTCACACTCACTGTCCCATCATTGCCGATCGTGACGTTTGTCGCCGAAGCTGGAATATTGATCGCGGGTTGAAGTGCGTCCCCGTTCGCCGTCACGAGGTTCCCTTGCTGATCGGTCTGGAAATTGCCCGACCGCGTATAGCCGATCTGTCCATTCGGCAGCAGGATCTGAAAGAACCCCAGGCCTTGAATGGCCATATCAAGCGGGTTGCCTGTATTGGTCAGATCCCCTTGTGTTTGAACGATCTCAGTACTGCCCGGCCGGGTACCAAGTCCTATCTGGAGACCTGACGCGACGGTGGTCTGCTGGGTTGCCGCAGCACCTGGCATCACGTCGCTCTGATACAGGAGATCGGAGAACTGCACCCGACGAGATTGAAACCCGCTCGTACTGGAATTGGCCAGGTTATTGGCGATATTGTCCAGATTCAGTTGCTGTGCGGTCATACCACTTGCCGCCGTATACAGTGCGTGGAACATTGACTCTCCTTCAGCCGACCTTGGGCAGATCTTGAGTTGCGGTTTTGTCCAGCTCAGAGTTGAACATCGAGAGCGCACGCTGCATCATCTCTGCGGAGCGCTGAGCGGTGACCAATTCGACCATGCTTGAGATCGGATTGACGTTGGAACTTTCAAGCATGCCTTGACGAATATTCGATTGGGTAGCTACCTTCGCAGTATTGGCCGGCGCGCTATAGTAGCCAGTGCCGGCACTTTCAAGTTGGGTACTCGAAGGGAACTCGACCACACGCAGTTTTCCCGACATTGCACCGTTTGAAGAGATTGTGCCGTCGGCGCTGATCGATATTGGTCCGGGCAAGATACTGATCACCCCACCCTCTCCCATTACTGCGTCGCCTGATGCAGTGACCAGCTGTCCCTTACTTGAAATCTGAAAAGTACCATTGCGGGTATATCGAGGACCGTTACTAGTCTGGACCACAAAGTATCCAGGACCTTCGATGCCAACATCCAGATCGTTGCCCGTCTTCTGAAGAGCTCCCTGCGACCGGTCCAGCGACGTTCCGCTCAGAATTCCGAATTGGTTGATTGCTTGGTCAAGAGGACTGCCTTCCGCGCTTTTGTTTGCCAGCACTGAGCTAAACACATTGTGTTCTGCCCGAAATCCGACTGTACTCACGTTCGCCAAATTATTGGCAATCGTATCCAGGGCTTGCGTGCGCGAGACCAAAGCAGTGCACGCCGCATAGAGTCCACTATCCATTCGCTCACTCCGATTGAGAAAGCTGCACGCGGCGTGCCATTCAAACGGGTAACATTTGCCTATCCGGAAGCCAACTTCAGACCGAAAGGCCCGATTTTGATGAGTATTCGATGAGAATGCTGCCTAGGGGACACAACACTTCAGCGTCTACCGCGCCTCTTCCTCATCCCAGGGTAAGTCTTCTGGTGCAGCAGAAATGGGCCTTGTCGACGATGGCCCGCCATAGTAGCTGGAGGCCCGTCGATTGCCGCTCACTGAAATACTGCAAAACAGCATCAGGAAGCCCCCATTGTTCCGCTACGCGCTGTGCGACATAGGCCGGATGATTCACGAGCAACAATTTCGACTCCCACGCCAAAACCTCGACGAACTCATCGAGTTCGTGAAAGAGACCCACTAAGTAGGCATCTTCTTCGCTGACAGGAGCTCCGATCTCGGCAGCAATCCTTCCGCAGCATTCTGCAATTTCAGCACTGTGCTCCCAGATCCTGCAGATCGCAGTCCACAGTGAAGACGGAAGAACGACGGAGTCAGCCAGAATCTTGAGACATCCCCGGACACCGATGCTTGAAATGCAGTCTTCAAGACGGATGAGACGTTCTTCGGATTGAGCCTGCTCATCCTTGGCGAAATGAAAGACCCGAGCCACAGCTCCGAGATCCTGGCGAAGCAGATCCGCAATCTCGTTCAGCTCGGTGCAACGTTCTTGCGACATGAGCTCAAGCGACAACAGAGTTTTGGGCAGAACCGGCAAATCCGGGACCGGCCGTACGTAATCGATACTGGCCCATCCCGATTGCCTTTCGGGACGTATGCCGACTGCGATGTCGAGTATTCTGCCTTGCATGGTCTCTACCCGTCCATACTATCGGCAGGTAGAGATCAAATGTTTAACCCAGAACTGCCTCCGACCTGTCGTGCACGTTGGAAGCGGGCTGAAGCTCTCGACGGATTGCGGCTTCAAACTGAAAAACTACATCGATCTTTCCTCTTTTGCCTGTCAGTCTGCTCCACACGAAGTTCTTGCAAGGGCTGAAAATGGCCTCTCGAACTCCGACTTCGACGGCAAAATGCCCCAGGGTTCGCGCCATCTTATCTGGAGAACCGAAGTCCTGAATGAAAGCGGACTCGTAGTTCGGTGCCGTTATGACACGCTCCATCTGTTCCTCATATTCTGTAGCGCTGATGAAGCATGGGACAGCCCGAAACCCTGTAATTTTCTCAATACTCTCAAGGAGACTGTGCTCGACCCTGAAAACGAATCCGATGAGAATCCGGCGCGCCTTAATCGAAAATTCCAACGGTGCCGCGGAGAATTCCCTGAGCAGAATCTCCGGAATATCCGACTTTACAGCATGACCGATGCGGTCGCTGGTCAGCAGAGGATATCCCCATTGTGCGGCTCTCGCTGCCGCCAGTTGTTTCTGATTGACGAACTCCAGTCGAAGAAGCATGTTCTCGAGATTGTCGTGATTCAACTCAGCCTGGCTCTGCGCAAAGCGGAGTTGGTCCGGCGACAACTGACCTCTAGACACCAAGATCAAACCAAGCGACATGCGAGGATCGCGCTGATCTTCCGCAAAACGAGTTCTGGAAAGCTCCGTGAGCACGGTGCGAGAACCCAAAGCAAAGCAATCGACGCTGCAATACCAGAACTCGCCCGCCTGAATACCAGATCTTCCTCCGGGAATCGTGCGCATTAATTGCGTGTTATGGCATGCCGGGTTATCACAAGTTGAGCGCATGCTCTTCCAACTGCGATCGATAGCGGGGAAAAAGGACTTCAGGGCGATTTCCATTGGATTGCTCCGTCTGCTCAGTTTAGAAAATGTGAAGTGATGGGCTGTGGAATTTCAGTAACTCTTAATCCATAATTGCCGTCTACGATGACCGCTTCGCCGCGAGCGATCACCTTTCCGTCGAGAAGAAGCTCGACGGGCTCATGAACCATCCGATCGAGTTCAACGACCGAGCCACTTGAAAGATCAAGCACATCGCGAAGAGGCAGCTGACGGCGGCCAAAGAGGAGAGAGACATTTAGTTCCACATCCATCACCAACTTCAGGTTGTTCGGATTGACATGACGCTCGTCAGCATCGCCATCGAGTGCATCCGCGAGTGATCCTAAAAGGTGCGTGTCGAAGTAAAGCAGAACAGGTGTTCCGGAGGGATCGGCGTTCGCAGCCAGAGGCACAACAAACATACCTCCAAAGGCCAAGCCCGCTACTCGATCCATTTGCACTGTCACAGATCCCGAATCTGGGGACAGAGACTCAGTAAAGACTGGCATCGCGGCTGAGAGAACCTTTGTAAAAGCTTCCGCGCGCTCCTCAGCCGTCAACTCGGCCGGCTGTTGCGGTACCTTTGACATGAGCAGAGATATCTGAGGCTCGTAGAACTCGGCGTAACATTCGCCGCGGAGAGCTCCATCAAGCCGCATGCGGAAGTGGAGCGGCGTTCCGTAATCAGAAGGCGATGCCGAGTATGGTGGAACTTCGAGTGGCCATGGCTGCCCAATGGCAAGAGCTATTGATGCAGCAAGAGCATCTGCAAATGAAGTGGCGAATTTATGGGCAGCCTTCCTTTTGTTTTCCATTACAGTTCTCTCCCTCTCTGCGCTTCAAATTGAGAAATTCTTTTGACGAGTTGGGCAGCTCTTTGCGATCCGTTCCTGACCGGGAAAGCTTCGAAGATCGAGCGGCCTCCGGCGGTAAGCATTCCCGGAGTCTGGATGGGCGCTCTGAGTTTGAGCACCGAACCGGGCTGAAGCTCAATCAGATCGCGCACAGCCACTTTCAAACCAGACAGTTCCGCGCTTACGTGTATATCGCAATCCAGAAGGCGTTCACGAAGCGGTACCTTCGGGAATTGCCAGACATTTCTTTTTTGAGGTTGATCGAACTTGATCTGCCTAAGGATTTCCATCACGAAGTTCGCTGGAAGAAGCAGATCGGCGAAACCAGAGGTATCGGAGATTCGCACCCCAAAATGGAACACGGTGAGCTTCTCGTCGGGAATGCAAAACCGCTGAATCCCTTCCGGCCTAATGCTCTCATTTGCGACAACAGAAACACCGGGAATGTGCCAGGCACGCTCGGCCTCAATGGCTACCAGTTCAGTAACCTCGTTAAGAATCTCCCTGTCTATCTCTGATAGCTCGCACTTGTCCTGACTTATCTGGCCGCTACCTCCCATCAGAATTTCGATGATTGTTAGAGTCAGTTTGTCGTCGAGTTCGAGCAAGGGGTGACCAGGGAGTGTACCGAGCGAAAATGGTACGACAAAAGAAGATGTGTGCTCCAGATGCTCCTTGAGTGTGACCTGATCGATATTGAGGAGCTTGAACTCGACAGCTTTCGATAGATAGACATCTAGTGCGTTGCCCAGTTGACGAGCGAAGGAGTCATGTAAGGCCATCAAGGAGCGTGCGTTTTCATTTGACAGGCGGCCGGCGAGACGGAAATTGCATGTCTGTACTGATTTGACGATTCCAGTGGTTTTAGGAGTGGCGACGGCGGCTTCGGCCCGATCATGCATATTCATGTTGTTCTCCAGCGATCGAGGCGTCAGGCGATGGATTTCCCAGCAGATCCTCCAGAGAGACCTTCAGCTTGGCCAAAATGGAGTCGTGTAGCTGGCACACCCTGGACACTGACACACCTATGACTTCGGCTATCTCTTTCATTGTGATTTCCTCACGGTAATAGAGAGAGAGGATCGTCTGCTCCCGTTCACTCAGTCGAGAGATCGCTTCGGCCAGGAGTGCCTTCCTCTCTCCCCGCAGACAGAGTTCCAGCGGATCGGGGTCGGTGAGGTTCGGAGCCAATTCGATTAAGTCAACTGATCCGGAATGTGTGTCAGTATCCGCAGTCCGCTGACCGGCGAGCTGCAAAGAGTCAATCTGAGCAACGAGTTTCTGGAACCGTTCGATCTCCAGACCCAGCTTCTGGGCTATCTCGGATTCCGAAGGCTGTCTTCCTAGACTGGACTGGAGCTGGCTCGTCACTTCCGAGATTTCGCGACCTTTCCTGCGCACGTATCGCGATCCCCAGTCAGTCTGGCGCAGACTGTCCATAATGGCTCCCTGAATCCGAAATTTGGCGAATGTCCTAAATAGGACGTCCTTTGAGCGATCGAAACTGCGGGCTGCTTCGAGCAGTCCCACAACGCCCGCGCTCACCAAATCTTCAAGGTCGACCTGCTGTGGAAGGCGTTCTCGGATTCGCGTGGCAATGTAATAGACCTGGGATATTTCCTGAGTCACAAGATCGTCGCCACTGGTCGCCGCGGCTGCGCTTTTTTGATATGCGGATTCTGCTGGCGTCATGTCGTTACCTCGCAAATAGAAAGGGAAATTAACGTATTCATCTCACTGAACCAATGGACATTACAGGCGTCATGGGTGGGATCTCGTTCGGAGACACCACCACAATTCTTGGAATGAAGGGCTCCAGAATCCTTCGCAAATAGAAACGGCCTGGAGAGGAACAAAGCAGCACGGGCGGCGCCATGCTGACTTGGTCCCCGAGCATGGCCCGCAACCCGTCCAATACCCTGCGAGCAACAGAAATCTGAATTGCCCCTCCTACAGATGCCTGCCCGCTTGTCGCAGATGTTCGCACGCATTCCTCTTCAAGCGACGAGTCGAGCGTCACAACTTTCAACTGTCCGCGGTCGTCGAGAAGGGGCCGGATGAGCGCGCGTCCGAGCGCATGCCTGCAAGCTTCCACCAAGGAAACGGCATTCTTGTTTACGGCTGCTGTCTCCACCAGCGCCTCCAGGATGGTGCCGAGGTCGCGAATGGAAACCTGCTCGCGCAGGAGTTGCTGCAGGACCCGCTGAATCTCCCCCATTGTCATCAGTTTCGGAGTCAATTCATCAATCAGTTTCGGATGCGAATCTGCGAGCCGATCGAGCAACCGTTTAGTTTCCTGTCGCGTAAGTAAGTCCTGGGCATGATGTTTCATCAATTCAGCCAGATGGGCAGCTAACGCCGACGTATGACTTACCACTTCGTAGCCCGCGGCAATTGCCTGAGCCTGATGCTCGGGACTGATCCACTTGGCAGGTGAATCGAAGGCCGGCTCACGGGTCTCCTCGCCGGGAACGTCGCCAGGTCTTGGGTTGGAGTTGACCGCCAGGAGACGATCCCGGCGCAGTTCCCAACGCGCGATCTCGACCCCGCGCAGGTAGATGACGTACTCACGTTCCTTGAGTGCCAGGTTGTCGGTAATGTGGATGGAGGGTACCAAGAATCCCAAGACCTGAGCGAGATTCTTGCGCAGGTATTTGACCCGCGCTAGAAGTTGGCCACCCTGCTTCTCGTCCACAAGAGGAACAAGTCCTACACCAACTTCCAGCATGAGTTCATCTAGTTTCAACGCGGCATCCATCGGATCGACCACGGTCCCACCGCGCTTAGCATCCTTCTCTGCAGCAGCCTTCGCGGCTGCCTCTGGGAGTACAGCGGGCTTCATTTTCCATGCCGCAAATGCAGCAAGACCGCCGATCCCAACGAAAGAAATCTTGGGCATGCCCGGAATCAGCGCCAAAGCGAACAAGCAGCCAGAAACGATCCAAAGAGGCCGGGAAGTACGAAAAATCTGTTTGCCGATATCAGTGCCGAGCGAGTTGTCGGATGCGGCGCGGGTTACTACGATGCCTCCTGCAACGGAGATGAGCAAAGAGGGGATTATGGCCACAAGACCATTGCCGACCGTGAGGATGGTGTACGTCTTGAGAGCCTGATCGAATGGAATCCCTAGTTGAAAGACGCCAATCAGGAAGCCGGCAAGGATGTTAATGACCGTTATTAAAATGGTTGCAAGCGAGTCTCGTTGGCTGAATCGGGCGGCGCCATCCATCGACCCGCAGAACTCCGCCTCACGCGCCACCAGCTCGCGGCGGCCTCTGGCCTGGTCAGCATTGATAAGACCGGTATTCAGGTCGGAATCGATAGCCATCTGTTTACCTGGCATGGCATCGAGAGTGAAGCGGGCAGTCACTTCGGCGGTGCGCACAGCTCCATGACTGACAACCAGATACTGGATCGCAATGAGCGCGATGAAGATCACAAAGCCGACGATGTAATTGCCGCCGACAACAAATTGGCCAAAGGACTCAATAACCTTCCCTGCAGCAGTGGCTCCCTCATTCCCGTGCAACAGAATCCGGCGGGTCGCTGCCAAGTCGAGTGAGAGGCGCATCAACGTCAGCAGCAGGATCAGGCTTGGAAAGACCGAGAATTCAACGGGACGAAGAACTTGAATGGCAGTCAGCAGTACCAGAACCGCCGCGGTGATGTTCAGCGTGAGCAGCAAATCGAGAACAAACGCCGGCAAGGGCACAAGCATCACGAAGACGAGAACAACAGCTGCGGTTGGAATGACCCAGTCGGAGTGAGTTCTCAGAATTGTGAGCAATCCAGGTTTCTTCGTCATTGCGGTCTCACCTCGTGGTTTGGAGTGGCGCCGTGCCCAGCGCCCGTCTGACGGACTCTGACTTCCGCCTGCGCCTTGTAGATCAGCACGAGAATTTCCGCAACAGCGTGATACAGGGGAGCTGGAATGGGATCGCCCACCTCGACGCCTTTGTAGAGCGCCTGCGCAAGCGGACGATTCTCCATGATGGGAATATCGCGAAGCCGAGCAACCTCTTTGATCTTGGCGGCCAGATAGTCGCGACCCTTGGCAACAACCATGGGGGCTGGCATTTCCATCTCATAGCGAAGCGCAACGGCGTAATGGGTCGGGTTGGTGATCACGACTGTGGCCGCCTCAGTGGCCTTGAGCATCTGCTTTCGCCGCATCTGCCGTTGGATCCGTCGCTGCCTGGCCCTGTTTTCAGGGCTGCCTTCCGTCTGTTTCAGTTCATCGCGGATGTCCTGGCGGCTCATTTTGAGATCCCCTTCGTTTTTCCACCACAGGAACAAATAGTCCACACCGGCCCAGATCAAGAGAATCACGCCTGACTTCCAGCAAAGTTCCAGCAGAATGCTTCCCATCAGATCCGTGAACTCGTGAACATCCACGGCAGTACTACCGAGAATTTCAGGCCAGTGCCTTCGCAGGCACGCATAGCCGACCCATGCAATCGCTCCAAACGGGAGCATGGATTTAAGAACCGTGCTTAGGGAGGAGAGGGAGAAGATCTGTTGGATGCGGCTCGCCGGGTTAAGGCGGTCGGCCTTGAAGGCAAGCGACTCCGGAGAGAACACAAAGCCACCTTGGGCAACTCCGGCGAAAAAGGACATGGCCAGCGCGGCGAGCAGAATCGGAATCACCCACCACATCACCTCGACGCAGACGGAGAACAGCAAAGCTCCTCCGGGTTTAATCGAATCTTGGCCTGCAAGATCAAGCGCTGAACGGAAGAACCGGCTCCAATGAGGAACGGCGACCCGACTTGTGAGGTAAACAACACCGGCGACGGCGGACGTTGTAAGCGCAGCACTGAGTTCGCGGGATCGCGTGACCTGTCCCTGCTCGCGTGCCTTTTTCCGTCGTTGCGGAGTTGCTTGTTCTGTTTTGCTCGCGTCGGCCATTGCGTCTTAACTTGCCAGGTGAAACAGGTGTTCGGTATTTGTCACAGCTTTCATGAAAAGATGACGGAAAAGGTCAGGCCAGTACTGAAGAGTCGCAGCCAGAATAAAGATGCCCAGGACGCTCTTCAGTGGGGGGCCCAGAAGCATGAGCGGTAATTGAGGCGAGGCTTTACCAAGTAGTCCAAGAACTATGTCTGCCGCCAGAGTAGCTGCAAGAACCGGCGCGGCGACCTGGACTCCCAGCGCAAATATCTGGCCAACGATCTTCAACATCGTCCAGGTAAAGGGCCCACCTATGTGCGCGTTTCCCGGGGGCATATAGTGATAACTCTTGCCCACCGAATAGAGGACCCAGTAGTGCACATCCATTTGCAGGAAGAGCAGCATTACCACGCTCTGGTAAAACAGGGCGATGACCGGTGTATCTACCTGCGTTTGCGGGTCCAGAATGTTCACGAGCGAGTAGCCCATTTGCACGCCGAGAACCTGACCCGCCAGCTGAGCGGCTTCAAACACGATATTGGTTGCGATGCCAATGCCGACACCGATTAGGAACTCGGTAAAGATGAGCCATGGCCACGATGTAATTGAGACGGGCGCAATCTCTTTTCCAACTACCGGAAACAGAAGGACTGTCATTGACAGAACAAAGATTGCTTTGATTCTTGCCGGAATTACTGAGCTTCCGAAAAAGGGTGCGAACAACATGATCCCTGTGAGACGCACTCCGATGGTGAGCGCCCCAGTAATAATCGGAATAATTGGAATTTCGATCATTTGAGGTACCCATGAAAATCGGAGAGCATCCGGAGAGTAGTTGTCGATAGGTGCCGCCACATCCAAGGCATGGCAAAGAAAATGCCAGCCCCGGTTGCAAGCAAGCGGGAAACGGTTGCGAAGGTTGCATCCTGCATGGATGTAAGTACTTGAGCTATGTTGACAAGCAGGCTGACCAGGATGGCAATAAGAAGGATGGGACCAGCGAGTATGATTACCTCCTGGAGAACCATCCGTCCTAGCAAAACTACCTGATCCACATCCATAGGTCAGTTGAAGCTCCTCATTAAGGATCCAATCAGCAAGTGCCAGCCATCCACCATCAGGAACAGTAGCAACTTGAGGGGAGTGGACACGACGACCGGCGGAAGTTGAAGCATGCCAACGGAAGTTGTAATTGACGCGACAACCATATCGACGATCAGAAAAGGGAGGAACAAAACGGTTCCAATCTGAAAGCCTGCCTTCAGCTCGGAGAGAATATAAGCAGGCAGGAGAACCCGCATCGACAGATCATCCACTGACGCCGGGCGAGGCTCCTTGGCCAGCTCGATGAACAGGGCGGCGTCCTTCTCCCGGACATAGTGACTCATGAACTTCCTGAGAGGACCCTGACACCGATTGAGCGCGTCCATCGCTGTAATCTGTCCTGCCTGTGCCGGCTCAATGGCGGTTTCATATATCTGCTTGCCGACCGGTTGCATAAGAAAGAACGTGAGAATCAGGGAGAGGCCGATCAGAGTTTGATTGGATGGCGTCGTCTGAAGGCCTAGCGCCTGGCGAAGAAAATGAAAAACAATCAGCAGTCGCGCAAATGGAGTCACGCACATCAGGATGGAAGGGATCAGTGTCAGCGCGGTCAGCAGGATCACAATCGACCATGGCACAGTCTCGCCGGAGATCCCTGGAATTTGTATGCCGTTGTTATTAAGCGCGGGGGGTCGTATCGACGACTTAGTCTCTCCCAGCTCGATATCGGGCACCGCGGCGGCGGACAACGGAGACCCTGATGCCGTGCGATCGTCTACCCGAACCGGATCGCTTGGAGCCGACGGGGGAGCGATTTGCACTTCGGCAGCCGAGGGCGCCACCGATGCTAGCATTAGTGCCATTGCAGCCAGCAATTGCTGGATCCTGTACCGCAACATTTAATAGACTCCTCGTACACGGGCCGCACCGCGAGGATCCGTAGAGGCGTCTGCTGCGCAATCCAGCTGAGTGAGGAGAGCGACATTTGACGCTCCCCCGCCGATAAGGTAGTTGCGATCTTGGACCTGCAAGATCGCCACAAACCGTTTCTCACCGAGCGAGACGGTTTCAGTAACGCGCAGTCTCTTCATGGAGCCCTGTGCATATCGACTGCGCAGCCATGAAAACACTTTGCGCAGTCGC
>Ga0335080_10006464_pt1 | contig 12113 bp, 11 predicted proteins | sample Lox_Sample_34_FD_206720 | JGI IMG/M metagenome (GOLD analysis project Ga0335080, IMG submission 206720) | Soil microbial communities from Loxahatchee National Wildlife Refuge, Florida, United States - Lox_Sample_3.4 | ecosystem: Environmental > Terrestrial > Soil > Wetlands | place: USA...
CGTGGAGGGCGCACATGTGGAACTGGTCTTGCGGGTGCTGGGCAGCGCGCAGAAGCAATTCCGGGTATCCAAGGTAGTCGGGACGAACGATCAGGGCGAATATCGGATCTGGGACATTCCCCCTGTAGCGTGTTACCTGCTGGTAATCGTGCCCGTGATTGCCGATGAGGATGCTGAGGGCTACGCACCGCAATATTATCGCGGGACGTCGGACGCCAGGACCGCAACCGCGATCGCGCTGAAACCCGGCGAGGAGTTCAACGCCGATTTCGTGCTGTCGCGCGCCCACGGGGTGACCGTTTCGCTCGAAGGCGACAGTGGAATCCGCAACGGCAACGCCGCCGAAATGCTGATCCTGCTGGGGCAGGGTCCGCAAGGATCGGAAGTTTCCGTTGCGACGCTGACTCCGGGCCAGGGCCGCGAGTTTCAGAACATTCTTCCGGGACGATACAAGCTGGTGATCGGCGACGTAACCAGCACTTACTCGACAAGCCGCTGGGTGGATGTCGGAACGGAAGATGTCACGGTGAAGCTGCCATTCGAGAATCCTCCGGATGTGACAGCGCGCGTGCGGGTGGCAGACGGCGACGCGGCCCTGTTGAAGCACGCCACCTTGCGGTTACACATGGCGTCGGACGCCGGGAATAATACACGTCCCCTGCAGCAGGATGGCACGGTCCGGTTTACCGCCATGGCGGCGGGAGTCCACCAGGTGACTCTGGGAGGCGCGCCAGGGTTGTACATCAAGAGCGTGACGGCGACCAATGCCAAAGTGAAGGACGGAATGGTGGACTTGCCGGAGAGCGGCGCGGTGCAAATGGACATCGTGGCGGGCGCCGACGCCGGTGAGGTCAAGGGGAAAGTGCGCGCAGAGGGCAAAACCGTCCAGGGTGCCAATGTGGTCCTTGCGCCGCGCAATCAGTCAGCCAATCCGGGCGACTATCACGGATATGTCACGGACAGCGACGGAAGCTTTGACATCAATGGTGTGAAGCCGGGCGAGTATGTGTTGTTTGCGACGGCCGACTGGGACCTCGACTATGCGGATACGGCGGCGATTCGGCCGTATTTGGCTGCGGGCAAAGTGGTCAAGGTAGAGAGCCGCGCGTCCTTGGAACTTCAAATCGAGGTGCAGCGGCCGTAGTGGCCCGGCGCTCACTCGCCACGCAACGTACTGACCGCGTCCTGACCAACAGCTCGCCGTGCGGGAAGCCACGCGGCTACAAGAGCAGTGACAATCAACAGCGTGGAGCCAAGTGCAAGTGTGACCGGGTCGTGCGGTTTCACGCCGTACAGCAGTGTCTCAAGGTAGCGCGTCAGGCCGAGCGCGCCGGCCACTCCGAGCGCCGCGCCCGCAAGCGAGAGCCGCAGGCCGCGCCCGACCACCAGGCCGAGGATGTCGCCGCGTCTCGCGCCAAGAGCGACGCGAATGCCAATCTCGTGTGCGCGACGCTCCACCGAGTAGACCAGCACGCTGTAGATACCAACCGCAGCCAGACACACGGCGATGCCTGCGAAGAGTGCGAGCAGCCGGAGGACAAACCGCTGGGACGCGACCAGCTTTGCCATCCGCTCGCGCATCGTCTCGATCTCCGGCGGCGGCAAATCCTTGTCGACGGCCGCGATTTGCGCGCGAACCCACGGGGTCAGGACGCCGGGCGGTGAATCGGAGTGGATCGCCAGGGTCTGGGCGCTGGATCCGGTTTCGTTTTGCGCGGCGGGCTGCCAGACTTCGGGACTGGGCTGGCTCGCGAGGCCGTTTTGCTTCACGCTGCCGGCGACGCCTACGATCTCCATCCAGTTGGTGACACCACCAACGCGGAAACGCGTCCCAATGGCGGGCTGCCCCGGAAGAAAACGGCGCGCGAATGTTTCGTTCACCACCGCGACAGCAGGCTTTCCGGCGCGATCGGAACTATCGACGGCGCGGCCTGCGAGGACCGGAATTCCGATGGCGCGGAAATAGTCGCCGGAAATGAAGTTCACGGCTGCCATGGCCGCTTCGCTGTCGGTGTTGGATTCCGTCGATGGCTTTCCCATGATCTCGGGCAGACCGCCCACGTAGTAGCCGCCGTAGGGGAGCGAGGTTGCGAGCCCCGCCGAGTCGACGCCGGGGCCGGTCCGCATGCGTTCGAGTAGTTCCTCGAGCACGGCCCGCCGGTGGTCGCCGCTATACTTCCACTGCGGCAGCGATAGCCGGACGGTGAGCACGTGATCGGGACGGAAGCCAGGCGCGATGGCGGTCAGGGCGGCAAACGTGCGGATCAGCAATCCGGCGCCGGCCAGCAGGATGAGGGCGAAAGCCACCTCGCATACGATGAGCGTGTTCTCCAGCCGCCTGTGTTTGCGCGAGCCAGTTGTCGCCCGGCTGGCCTGTTTGAGCGCGGTTTCAGGATCCACGGCGCCACCAGTCGCAGCGGCGCGACACCAAACAGGATGCCGGTGGAAAGAGCGATGGCGAGATTGAAAGCCAGAACCACGGCCCCCACGCTCACCTGTTCGATGTGCGGAGCGCCGGCCGGCGCGATGGCGCGAAGCAGTTTCACACCGCCGAATGCAAGGGCCAACCCGACGGCGCCGCCGAGCGTAGAGAGCAGAACACCCTCGGTAAGCAACTGGCGAAACACGCGCGCCCGTCCTGCGCCCAGGGCGATGCGGATGGTGATTTCCTTCTGGCGGGCAATGGCGCGCGCCAGGAGGAGGTTGGAGACGTTCACGCACACGATCAGCAGCACGAAGCCAACCGCCCCCGCAAGCGCCACGAGCGGAGGCTTTACGTTGCCCACCAACTGCTCCTGCAAGGTGGTGATGCGCGTCTCATTGATGAAACGGGCGCGCTTCGGAAATGCGGATTCGAGTCGCTGATTGATAACCTGCAGATCGGAGACGGCTCTGCGTAGTGTGACGCCTCCCTTTAAACGTGCGAGCACGCTGTAGAAGTAAACGGGCCCAGCCGGATTCGAGGCCGGCTCCGAGAGAGCCACCAGCACACCGACCGCCGGATCGCCCGGAAACTCGAAGCTCTGCGGCAGGACCCCGGCAATCGAATACCCATTGCCATCCAGGATCATCGTTTGCGAGAGGACCGAGCGGTCGGCGCCGAATCGATGAGTCCAAAGCGAATGCGTGATCAAAGCCACCCGGCCGCCTCGCGGAGCAGCGTCGGATTCGGAGAAATCGCGGCCGATCAGCGGCGGCGCACCAAGCGCACGCATGAAACCGGGAGTCACGGCCATGGCGTGCAATTGCTCCGGCTCTCCCCGGCCGGTGATGGTGAACCGGCGAGTGGCATACGCAGCGATGCCGTCGAACGCGGTGGACTGCTCGCGCCACGCGGCGTATTGGAAGTCGCCGACGCCCAGGCGGATGCTGCGGTCCTTGTCATGGTTGTCCAGCCAGGCGAGACGGCCGGAATCGGGGTATGGCAGCGCCCGCAATAGCACTGTATAAACCAGGCTGAAGATGGATGTGTTCGCGCCGATGCCGAGTGCGACGGTAAGGATCGCAACGGCCGCAAAACCCGGGCTATTCAATAGCGAGCGGCAGCCGTAGCGCAGGTCCTGTATGAGACGATCGAGCCACAATCCGCCCCATACCTCGCGCGTCGCCTCCTGAATCTGGGCTGTATTCCCCAGCGCGCGACGAGCGGCCCAGCCCGATTGCTCCGCGGTCAGGCCGTTCTCCCGCTGCTCCTCCGCCTCGAGTTCCAGGTGGGATCGCAATTCGCGATCCAGCTCTCGTTCGCGGTGTTTGCGTCGTAACCAGCTCATTCGTACCTCAAGGCGGTCATGGGATCCACGCGGGAGGCGCGCCGCGCAGGGACGAATGCGGCGAGCAACCCGGCAGCGACCATCACGGCGATGGCTGGCTCTTCGCGGCGGGCGATGATCACGGCGGCGCGGATGTGGTGGTGCTCAGCCACCGTTACTGGCGGGCCCGGGCCGAGCGCCAGCGATAGAACCGCAACGGCGGTAAAGCCCGGCGAATTGCACAGGGTGCGCAGTGCGTATCGCACGTCCTGCCCGAGACGTTCCCAAAACATCCAGGTCCACATTTGGCGTACCTCCTCCTTCAGATATGTGGTGTTGCCCAAGGCGCGGCGCGCGGCGTAGCCGGCATGCTCGGGCGTGAGGCCTGACTCCCGCTGCTCTTCGGCCTCCAGCTCTAGATGGTCGCGGAGTTCGCGTTCCAGATCCTGCTCGCGCGACTTCCGTCGCAACCACCCCATGTCAGCTCTCCTTGGCGGGCCACATGATCCGCGCGACTGCGTTGGTCAGCTTCTTCCATTTCGATTCCTCCGCGACGAGTTGCTTCTTGCCCGCCGGGGTGAGACGGTAGTACTTGAATTCGCGCTTCAGGTCCTTTCCGGCGGCTTCCCACTTCGCAGAGATCCAGCCCTTGCGCTCGAGCCGATGGAGCGCCGGGTAGAGCGACCCATGCTCAACCTGGAGCAGATCCTCGGTGGTGCGCTGGATGTGCTTGGCGATCTGGTGGCCATGAGCGCGGCCGAAGAGCAGGGTCCGCAGGATCAGCATATCGAGCGTACCCTGCAGGAGCTGGATGCGGTCGGGTTCGTTCGCCATATTGTCAGTAGATATTCTACCCAGAAAAGCGCACGCTGGGTAGACAATCTACTGCCGATTTGGTTGGCTAATTAACTCTGCCGGAATCGCAGCCGGTACTTCTTGCCGGCCTGGACCGCAAGTTCGTATGTTTCGGAGGACGCACCAACGACGCGAGACCCGCGCGGCCCTCGAATTCGATGCTTTCCCTCCAGCGTCGCCTCCACCGTCCCCGCGACCGGCTTCCCACCGCGCCACTCGAGGTCAATCGTAAGACCGCCCCGCGCGCGCAGCCCGCGGAATCGTCCTTCCGCCCACGCCTTGGGCAGCGCCGGCAACAGCACGACTTCTCCCGCGTGGCTCTGGATCAGCATCTCCGCAATCCCCGCCGTCCCGCCGAAGTTGCCGTCGATTTGAAACGGCGGGTGCGTATCGAACAGGTTCGGCAGCGTCGAGCGATCGAGCAGCGCGATCACATTCTGATGCGCTAATTCCGCCTCTTCCAGCCGCGCCCAGAAGTTGATAATCCATGCGCGGCTCCACCCCGTGTGGCCTCCGCCGTGAGCCAACCGCCGTTCGATCGTCTTCTTTGCGGCTGCCGCCATCTCCGGAGTACCCCGCACTGTAAACCGCGCCGCCGGGTGCAGGCCGTACAGTTGCGACATGTGTCGATGGCCCGGGTCGGCTTCCTCGAAGTCCTGAGACCACTCCTGTATCTGCCCGTATTTCCCGATCTTCATCGGCGCCAGCCGCGCGCGCGCCGCCGACAGCCTCGCTCGGAATTCCGATTCGATCTCCAGGATCTCCGCCGTACGGACCGCCATCATGAACGTGTCGTCCACGATTTCCTGCATCATCGCCGGCCCGATGTCTACATCCGCCTGTCCGCCGTCCGGAGTTCGGTAGCGATTCTCGGGTGATGCCGCAGGTCCCGCCCAAAGCTGCTTCGTTCGCGGATCTTCGACCAAATAGTCGAGATAAAATTCCGACGCCTCCTTCAGCACCGGCCAGGCCTGCTGGTTCAGAAATTCGCGATCGCCGGTGAACAGGTAATGTTCCCAAAAATGCCGCGCCAGCCATCCCGACCCGCCATGCCATAGCCCCCATTGCGTCGAGCCCCAGAGCGCCGTCTGGCCCCACGGATTCGTCGTGAAGTGCACCACGAATCCGCGACAGCCGTATGCGGTCCGAGCGGTGTGACGCCCCGGTGCGCGCAACCTATCGACGAAATCAAACAGCGGCAGGTGGCATTCCGAGAGGTTGGTCACCTCCGCCGGCCAGTAATTCATCTGGATGTTGATGTTGACGTGATAGTCCGCCTCCCAGGATGGATGCATCCCCTGCGCCCAGACGCCTTGCAGGTTCGCTGGTAGGCCGCCCGGGCGCGAGCTTGACATCAGCAGATAGCGCCCGTACTGAAAATACAGCGCCGTGAGTTGCGGATCGTCAGCGCCTTTCTGCACAGCGGCGAGCCGCTCGTCGGTCGGCGTACCCGAGAGGTCTTTGCCGCCCAGGTCCAGTTCCACGCGGCGGAACAGCCGCCGGTGTTGTGCGATGTGCGCGTCCCGAAGCTTCAGGTAGTCGCCGGGAGTAATATCCGCAACCTTCAACGGGCCGCGAAACCCCGGCGATGTCGCGCTGTAGTTAGTGCCCGCCACGATAGTCAGCGTCGCGCCGCGTGCGGCCGGAACTCGCAGCCGGTCCCTGGCATTCTCGGACGCGCCGTCCACCAGAAGGTCCACTCTGCACTCGAACTCCACGCCCTCGTTCGCCGCCTGCCCCTGCATCATGATCCGGCCCGGCAGATATTCGACCTTCGCGTTTTCCTCCCGCTGAAGCCGTACCGAAAAAGCGAGCGCTCCGGGCCGACTCGCCTCCAGTCGAACCATGATCACGCCGGGCGTGTGCGATACGAAAACTTCGCGCGTAAACAGCACGCCCGCGACACGGTATTCAATCCGGATGATGCCGGTGTCGAGATCCAGTTCCCGCCGGTAGTCTTCCGCTACATCGCCGTGGTCGAAATCGATCAGCAGGTCGCCCAGAGATTGATAGCTCGGCGCAGGCCTGGGCGCGGGCAGCATCATGTCCCGGCTGGCCATCTGCTGCGCTTCCGCGTACTTGCCCTCAAACAGCAGCTGCCGCACTTTCGGCAAGGCCGCAAGCGTTCGCGGGCTGTCGATCACCTCGGGGTGGCCCGACCACAAACTGTGCTCGTTCAATTGCAGCCGTTCGTGCTCCACCCCGCCGAATACCATCGCGCCGAGGTTCCCATTCCCCACCGGCAGCGCCTCTCTCTCCCATTTCGTTGCCGGCTTCCGATACCAAAGCTTCAGCGGACTCGCGCCACGCCCTTGCGCCTCCACACGTCCAACCGCTAGCGCCGCCGCGGCGGATTCCAGAAGTTCCCGGCGAGTAGGCTGTCGCACCCTTACATCATAGGTCGTGGCGCCGTGCCAGAATGGATCATCTGACCCGGCAAAACAAATTCCTGGCCGCCCTCGGCGCCTATACCGTTCTAGCTCTGCTCGCTGCTTTCACGCTGGATAATGGCCTCCTTCGCAACGCCGTGTGGATCCTGCTGGCCGGGCTGGCGCTCAAAACCTACATCGCGCACCGGGCCGGTTGGTAGCGCGCTGGTTGAGGTAAGATGACCCCAACCGGAGGATCTCGATGAAAGCAAATATCGCGCGGCTTTGCGCCATCGTCCTGGGCGCTGTCTTACTGATCGCCGCATACAATCGCACCAACTCCGCTTCCGTAATGGTCGAAGCCGCCAACCGATTCCTCACCGCCCTCACGCCCGAACAGCGCGACAAAGCGGTCTTCGCCTTCGACAGCCCCGAGCGCATGAACTGGTATTTCATCCCGATAGAGCGCAAAGGCCTCACCCTGCGCGAAATGTCACCCTACCAGAAGCACCTCGCCAGCGCCCTGCTCAGCGCAGGCCTCAGCCAGTCCGGCTATATGAAAGCAGTCACCATCATGAGCCTCGAAGACGTCCTCCGCGTCATGGAGAAAGACAACGGCGAACGCCGCAATCCCGAGAAATATTACTTCTCCATCTTCGGCGCCCCCTCCGAAACTGCCACCTGGGGATACCGCGTCGAGGGCCACCACATCAGCCAGAACTACACCCTCGTCGGCGGCCGGATCGTCGATGGCCCCAGCTTCTTCGGAGCCAATCCGGCCGAAGTGCGGGAAGGTCCGCGCGCCGGTCTGCGTACGCTGGCCGCCGAAGAAGACCTCGGCCGCGCAGTGGTCGCCTCGCTCGACCCGGAACAAAAGAAAATCGCCATCCTCGACGAGAAAGCCCCCAACGAGATCCTCACCAGCAACAGCCGCAAAGCCGCCCTCCAAGGACAGCCCTCAGGCTTGCCCGCTGCCAAAATGACGCCCAAACAATTCGAGAAGCTTGCCGCCCTGCTCGAAGAGTACGCGCGCAACCTCCCCGAGCAGGCTGCTGCTGTCCGGGAAGACCAGATCCGCAAAGCCGGCAAGAACATCTCATTCGCCTGGGCCGGCGGCCTCAATCGCGGCGATCCACACTACTACCGCATCCAGGCCCCATCGTTTCTGATTGAGTACGACAACACCCAAAACGGCGCCAATCACATTCACACCGTCTGGCGTGACCTCCACGGCGATTTCGGCGAAGACCTCCTCGCCGATCATTACAAAGCCAGCCACCGCCCGTAAGTGTTTTGTGGGACAGTCCCCAGACTTGCGCGAAACGCCCATGCCCCGCCGCCGCGCCCTGCGGCATACTGTCAGATAGCAGTATGCCGAAGCCCGGCTTCGCCCCCGAAACCGAAACCATCGAGCATGGCCAGGTAGTCCCCCTGTACCGAGTCGTCCTGCTGGACGACAACGACCACACCTACGACTACGTAATCGAAATGCTCCAGAAAATCTTCGTCTTCACTCTCGACGAAGCCTACCACCACGCCGAAGAGGTCGATCGCCGCGGCCGTACGGTTCTGATCACCTGCGAACTACCGCAAGCCGAATTCGCCCGCGACCAGATCCACGCCTACGGCCCCGACCCGCGCCTGGAGCGTTCCAAAGGGTCGATGTCCGCCATCGTAGAACCAGCCGCCGCTTAAAGTCCGCAAAATCACACCCCTGCTATCATAAACAAATGAGTTTTTTCCGCAGTGTACTCTTAGTGTGTTCGGCGGCGTGTCTGCTGGCGCAGACCCCTCCACCCGCCCAGCCGGCGCAGCCCGCATCAGGCCAAAAAGCCCCGGCGTTGGCATCGCCGGTCGTACCGCCGTCCGCCGTGGCTTCTCCGGTCCCAGCCGCAGCTCCGCCGTCCCCTGACAAAGTCCTCATCCGCGTCGGCGATGACACCATTACTTACGGCCAGTTCGAATCCATTATCGACGGTTTGCCGGAGCAGTATCGTGCCCAGGCCCGCGGACCCGCGCGGGTCCAACTCGCCAACCAATTAGTCCGCGTGTTGGTGCTGTCGCAGGAAGCTAAACGCCGCAAGCTCGACCAAACCCCGGCCTTCAAAACCCAGCTCTGGTTCCAGCAAGACAACGTGCTCGCCAATCTGGCCATCGAGCAGATCAGCAAAGAAGGCGCGGTCACCGACGCCGATGTACAGGCTTATTACGACTCTCACAAGTCCGACTATGACCTGATCCACGCACGCCACATCCTGATCCGGACGCAGGGCTCCCAGGTCCCCGTTCAACCCGGCCAGAAGGACCTCTCCGACGCCGATGCTTTGGCCAAAGCACAAGCGCTCCGCAAGCGAATCGAGGGTGGCGAGGACTTCGCGGCGGTCGCACGCGCTGAAACCGACGATGCAAGCGGGCGCGCCAACGGCGGTCAACTTCCCCCGTTCCACAAAGGTCAGATGGTTCCCGCGTTTGACGAGGCCGCCTTCGCCATGAAGCCAGGCGAACTTAGCGAACCAGTGAAGAGCCAGTATGGTTACCACCTGATCAAGCTCGAATCCAGGGAGATGAAGACGCTCGATCAGGCCCGCCCGGAAATCACCGCTCGCCTGAAGCCGCAAGCCAGCCAGAAGGCTCTCGAGGAATTACAGAAGAACGCGAAAGTGACCATGGACCCGGAGTTCTTCGCCGTCCCTGCTCCGCCCGCCCCGGCCGCACCGCCTTCCCCGGCCCCTGCCAAGTGAAAACGCGCAAGCTCGAAATTGCTTGCCCTACCTGCGGTTCGCGAGACACTTGCTACACCTGCACGCCGAATTGCTGCTTCAATCACGTGTGCGTCGCCTGCGGCACGACCTTCGAACCTGTAACCAGATCCACCGGCGGCGCTCCGCGGCAAGTCACGCCGCCCGATCCGCCGCCCGACGCATCCGACCCCACCGCCGAGTGCGCCGCCTGCGGCTCTACGCAGGTATACATCGCCGAAGACGACTCGCTCGTGTGCGGTAAATGCGGCATCTCCCTCGAACTCGAATTGACCGAGATCGCACCCGCATGAGTAACTGACAGTATGGTCAAACGTCGATTGGGAAGCCAGGGCCTCGAGGTGTCCGCCTTGGGGCTCGGCTGTCTCGGAATGAGCCAGTCCTATGGCGAGCGCGACGATCCCGAATCCATCGCCACCATCCAGCGAGCCGTGGACCTCGGAGTCACCTTCTTCGATACTGCCGAAGCCTATGGCCCCTTCCACAACGAGGAATTGCTCGGCCGCGCACTCGAAGGCCGGCGCACCCAGGTCGTCATCGCCACCAAATTCGGCTGGCGCTTCGAAAACGGCCGCATGGCCGGCGCCGACAGCCGCCCGGAACACGTTAAAGAAGTAGCCGAAGCGTGCCTGCGCCGCCTGCGGACCGACTACATCGATCTCTACTATCAGCACCGCGTCGACCCGCAAGTTCCCATCGAAGAAACCGTCGGCGCCATGGCCGACCTCGTCCGCCAGGGCAAGGTGCGCTACCTCGGCCTCTCCGAAGCCGGCGAACAGAACATCCGCCGCGCCCACGCGACGCACCCCATCACCGCGCTCGAAAGCGAGTACTCGCTCTGGGAGCGCAACCTCGACCAGCAGATCATTCCGCTAGTCCGCCAACTCGGTATCGGTCTCGTGCCCTACTGCCCGCTCGGTCGCGGCTTTCTCGCAGGCAATGTCCGCCGCGCCGAGGAATATCCGCCCACCGACTGGCGCCGCACCGACCCGCGCTTCGAAGGACAAAACTTCGACGCCAACATGCGCGCCGCCTCCATCGTTCGCGAAGTCGCCTCAGCCCACGCCGCCACGCCCGCCCAAATTGCCATCGCTTGGCTGCTGCACAAGGGCGACGATATCATTCCCATCCCCGGCACCAAGCGTCGCACCTATCTCGACGAGAACGTCCGCGCCGCGGATTTGAAACTCGCAACCTCTGACATCGACCGCCTCGATCGCGCCATGGCTCCCGAAGCCATCGCCGGCCCGCGCTACACCCCCGAGCGCATGTCCTACATAGACCGATGAGCGACTTCGGGCTGGATGTGGAACGAGCCGATTGCTGCCCTTGTTCATCCCCGCCTCTCTTTGCGTCAAAGCCTGGTGCGTCCCTACTACCGGTTACGAAATCCCGATCTCGGACTCACATGGTGCGTCCTGATGGAGGGTGGCGTCATCGCCTATGTGAACCACGAGCAGCAAGCATACTGGGAAGCGGCGGGCATTAACTGGCAAAGGCTGGCCCTGTCCAATCTCATTGAGCGGGGTAAACAGCCAGGCGGCATTACCGTACTGAACAACAAGGCCGGGGAGATCCTTGCCATTGCATTTCGGTTCTCCGACGGCCTTGGCTCCTCCCATGTGATGCGCCGCGGTCTCTTGTCGAAGCATTTTCCGAAGGGCTATCGCGTCGCACTTCCTGACAGGAGCTACGGCCTTGCACTGAGCGCCGATCTCGGGTCGGAAGACCTGAGCACCAGGCGCCATCTGGCGATATGAGTTGCTGATTCTTCCATCGACTGCACATGCCTGCCGACCCAAGCCACGAATGCAGCATCCACTCAACACGACGATGCGCTGCACCGGGCCTGCCCCAACTTTGCCAGCGTGCACGCGCCGTCACACTTCCGTTTGCGTCCGCGCAATTCGATCGAGTGCAGCCACCTCAAGACATCCTGCCGGGCAGCCCGCCGAAGATGCGTCACGGCGGCCGATCGAAGCCACAGCGCCGCCGGACCCGGTGAACACTGCTCCAGCAACTCACGGGCCTCCTGCATCCGTCCCGCACCGATCAGATTTCGCGCATATTCCAGGCGAATATTGCGCTTCAGCCATTCCAGCTCTTCCACCGAACAATTGACCAGAAGCCCGATCTTGTCTGCATTCGCCAGTTCGGCGCTCGCCATTTTGAAATCATCGCCGGACTGGTGTCCAGGCTGCGGCGTCCATTGGTACACCCAACCTTCCGACCGCGCAAACTGCCATTGAGTAAGAGCAATGCGCAGCCACAGGTTCAGGTCTTCCACAGAGAGAATACTTCGCGACTCGTCGAATCCACCAACTTCCGCCAAAGTCTCCTTCCGCACCAGCGCACCGCTGGGCGTAACGTGCGCCATCCTG